>WNFX01001415.1_pt1 | contig 24656 bp, 35 predicted proteins | sample 5400111 | NCBI WGS metagenome assembly WNFX01 (sample SAMN13153363, study PRJNA577476) | soil metagenome | isolation source: 40 cm soil or saprolite under grassland replicate 1 | place: USA:California | collected 2016-06-15
GGACCATGCCGCACCACATCCATGGGCGCCGCGTACCACAGCTCCCCGCCATGCCGTGCCTGGGTATCGATACCAACGATCACCGCGTGCCCGACGCAGAAGCCGCCAACCCGCACCGCCAGCCGGGGCGGCTCACCGGGCACGGTCACCAGCACGTCGACCCCGGCCGCCTGTCCGCAGCCGCGCCAGGCGCACGCAGCAGGTACACGCCGCAGTGCTATCGGCCACCTGGCCGTGGACGCCATCGCAGTCGCCTCCTTGTTCCCGGCGGATGGGGTGCCGCTGGCCGGCGGGGGGAATCTCCTGAGCACAACGCCGACCGACGAGCACGTCACTAGCGACCCGGATGGGTCGCAGCAGGCTTGGGCAGGGCCTCGCGCCCACGGACGGGGTTGCCGAGCTTGACCCGTTCGGCCGCATACAGGGCCTGGTACTCCTCGGGGTGGGCCAGCTGCAGCAACCGCAGGGCGCGGCGGCCGATCTTGTAGACCAGCCTGGGACCGGCGGGCGTGGCACCGGCGTAGGCGGCAAGCAGCGCAACATACTGGTCGTGGTGGGCGCGGCGGTGCTGGTTGGTGGCCACGCAGATGATCCTTCTGGTGGGCCAGTCAGGATGGGCCGCACGGACCTGCTGGTAGTGGTGCTGCCAGTCGGCCTGGTGCCGGCGGGCCAGTTCGGCCAGGGCTCGGCCGCGGGCCTGGGCCCACACCTGGGCCGGGGCGCTGTCGGGCGCCAACTCAACGCGGACCTTCTCTCGGTAGTGGTCGTACTCGTCGGCATGACGGATTGCTAGCTCGGCCAGGGCCCGGTTGCGGCAGGTGCCGTAGCCACCCCGGTTTTGCCGTTGACGGCGGCAGGCCTTGCATTGGCTGGAGCGCCCGAAGCCTCGCTTGCGGGCGAGGTCGAACAGCTCCACCCGCTTGGCCTGACGGCAGTCGCAGCACACCTTGGTCAACATGACTGGCACCCCCAGGGCTCGCGGGAGGCCTACGCCTCCGCGTCCTGTCGCAGCAGGAAGCCATTGGCGCAGCAGAGCTGCTCCTCGGCCGGCACGGGCACCAGCCAGTGCGCGGCGACCAGCTCGTGCAGCAGGCCGTCAAGATGCGGCGTCGTGGCATCGCCGCCGAGCCGCTCCAGCTCGGCCCGGCCGATCACCCGGGCGTGGGGTTGGGTGAGGACGTAGATGACGATCGTCTTGGCGCCAAGCGACAGCTCAGCGTGGTGCAGCACCAAGTCGAGCAGCGCCGGCTCGAGCGCGGCCGCCGGTGCGGCGGGCAGGGTGGCAGGCGAAGAAGTCATGGCAACATTGCTCCCATCCAGGGGACAAGTGGCCTGGTCAACGGCCACATACTTTAGACATGACGTCTAAACTAGACGTCATGTGACGCGCGAACAAGACCCAACTGGCGACCGGCTCGACCAGCAAAGGCCCAGGCATGCAAGGATTCGCAACACACGAGCGCCGGCCGGCCAGGCGATGGCGCTCCCTGGATCGGAGCGAGGAACACTGGAACGCTTCCGGGCGGCGCTCAACGAGGCCCGTGCGCTGATGCGAGCCGCAGAGCAAGCGGCCCGCCGGCGCGCGTGGCGCGAGGCTGTCCAGCAGCTCAAAGCCTCCCGGGCGGAGATGGACCGGGCCGACTACGAGCTCATCCGCCAGATGCGCGCGGCCGGGCTGTCATGGCCGGCGATCGGCCGGGAGATGGGGGAGCGCGGCTGGATGGGCGTGTACCGGCGCCACCAACGGCTTGAGCGGCGCTTCGGGCAGGCGCAGCCCGACAGCAACCAGCCCCCCACCACCTCATCCCCGGACGGCTGAGCGCCGGCTCGTCCCGTTACCCGCTCCCACAGACCCTGGCGCTACTCGCGTGCAGCACCCTTGGGCCACAGCACGACGACGGGTACGCCCTTCTGGCGGGCGTAGCTGACGATGTCGGCGGTCCCGCCGATGCCACGGGCGGGCTTGCCGTCCCAGACCGCCACCCGAGGCCGGGATCTGGACGCCTACCTCGCGCCGTTCGCGGCCGGGTATCGTTGTCGAATGTCGTCGCTTGTCCAATGGGCTAGCAGCCACGCAGAGGGCCTCCTGGGGCCGCTCGGCGCACGTTGGGCGCACGTCCAGGTGGTCGCCGAGCAGGCCAGCCGGATCGCTCCCGCTGTGCTCCCCGCTGACGAGCGGGAGATCCTGGTCGCTGCGGCGTGGCTGCACGACATCGGCTATGCCCCAGCGCTGGCAACCACGGGGCTGCATCCGCTGGACGGCGCCCGCCACCTGGAGGCCCTCGGGGTCGACCGGCGGCTCTGCTGCCTGGTGGCCCACCACTCCGGCGCCACGTTCGAGGCCGCGGAGCGCGGCTACACGGCCGAGCTCGACGCCTTCGAGCGCGAGGACGGGCCGGTCATGGACGCGCTGAGCTATGCCGACATGACCACCGGGCCGGCTGGCCAGCACCTCACGTTCGAGGCCCGCATCACCGAGATCCTCGAGCGTTACCCGCCCGACCATCCGGTGCATCGCGCGATCAGCCGCTCACGCCCCACGCTGGCCGCCGCGGTCGAGCGGACCGCGCGCCAGCTCGCCGGCGTCGGCTAGCCGATGTAGGGCGCCGGCCGGCGTTCGAGGTAGTGGTCGATGCGGAGCCGCATCGACGGATGGATGTTCAGGCGCGCGAGGCTGGCCGGGTCGACGAAGCCCACTTCCTTGGTCTCGCTGCTGGTGCGCAGCTCACCGCCGAGCACGCGCGTAGTGAAGCACACCGAGCACTGCTGACGGACCTCGCCATCGTCGTAGGCCATGACGTGATGCGGGTTGGTGTAGATCCCCACGACGCCTGTGACCTCGACCTGGATGCCGGTTTCCTCCAGGACCTCGCGGGCTACCGCCTCGGCCATGTACTCGCCGAGGTCCATCCCGCCGCCCGGGAGCGCCCACAGGTCGTTGTCGGTCTTGTGGACCATCAGCAGCTCGCCGCGGTCGTTGGGGACGATCGCCGTGACCGAGGGAACGATGCTGTTGGCCTTCGGAGCGGCTGGGTCGTTGTAGTAGTCGATGCGAGCCATCAGAACCTCACAGGGTTGCGGGCTTGGCCAGCTCCCAGACGCGATCGAACGACGCCAGGTAGTGCCAGAAGAGGCGACCGCCCGGGAGCTGGCGCAGATGCAGGACGGGCGAGGTCGCCGCGGGCGCCCCGTAGGCGTGGGCGTTCACCAGCATGTCGTCATCGAAGCGAAACAGGGAGTTGTAAAGCGTCGTGTCGTGGAAGCGCACCCCGACCTCGGGCGCCTCGATCGCCGGCCGGAGATAGGTCAGGCTGAGCCGGATCCGCCCCGCCATGCCCTCGCCGATGTGCTCCTCCTCTCCGCGCAGGCGCACCGCCTCGCAGGCCGGGTCGCCGAGCAAGAACCGCACGCTGACGCCGCCGCGGGCCTTGTCGATCAGCATCGCCGCGAGGTCGGGCTGGCCGTCCGGGAGGAACAGGCCGGCGAACACGAGCACGTCAAGATGCTCGGTGGTGCCGTCGATCAGGGCATGCCAGAGCGCATCCGGGACCGCGCCCCGGTTGGGGTGCAGCGCGACCACCTCGGCCTCGGTGGCCATCCGGGAGCGCCCGTGGTCGAGCACCTCCGGCCACAGGTAGCCCTCCTCGGTCCGCAGCAGCGCGGCCACCGCCTCGCGGTGGCGTCGATGCGGTAGCCGCCCAGGCGAGATCCAGCGCTCGACCGTCTTGCGGTCAACGCCGAGCCGGTCGGCAAGGTCGCCGATCGATAGCTGGGCTGCGGCGATGGAGCCGCGGAGCCGTTCGTTGGCCATGTGCCCGTCCCGGGACGTTCGAGGGATCAGGGACGTTCTAATCGTCCCATGCGCGCGGTTCCGGCGTCCATGGCGCATCCGGGATGCTCTGGCGAGAGCCATAGGAGGTTCCGCCCGTGCCCCCCCCGACCCGCCTACTCCCCGCCGGCCGTCTCCCGCTGCGCAAGCCACTGGTCGAGCGCGGTTCGCCGGTAGCGCCACTGGCGCCCCATCTGGATCGCTGGCGGCCCGGTGCCGGCTTTGCGCCAGCGAAGCAGCGTGTTCCGGTGAACCTTCAGGTACTCCGCGGCCTGAGCCGGCGTCAGCAGCTCTTTTCCCGCCGGAGTCGCCATCTCACCTCCCTATGGCTTGCACCATGATGCACCATAGGGTAGCATGGCGTTGCACGAAACCCAATGCCCCGGCGGCAGACACACGCGACGGCAATCGCGCTGCCACCCCGGGGCCGGTACCAAGGAGAGCCCCCTTGGCACGACGCGAGTCTACTTCGCGCTCCACCTCGCGCACTACTTCGGCCCTCGCCGAGTTCCACGCTCTCGCTGGCCATGCCGGTCCTGCCGACGGTTGCCAGGACTGCGCCGCGCAGCTCCAGCGCCAGCGCTCGGCCACCGCCGCGCTTCGCATCCACCGCCGCCAGGTCCGCCAGCAGGTCGACACGATCCTGCACAAGGCGGTGAGCGCCTGATGCTGCGCTCGACCGATGGCGACCGGACGGTCACGGAGCTGCTGACCGAGATCAACGACAGCGCGGACGCCTACGCCATGGGCCGTCTCCTGGAGCGCCGCCCCGACCTCGACCAGCCTCCCGAGCCGCGCATCCTCGTCCCCGCCGAGGAACAGCTGCAGGTCAGCCTCGACCGGCTCGCCTTCGTCGCCTGGCTGGAGCAGGGCCTTGCGCTGGCCTCCGATGTGCCGGCCGCCGCGGCGCTGCGCGCTGGCGCGACCTGGGCGCAACTCGCCGAGGCGCTGCGTTGCACCACCGAGAAGGCGCGGGAGCGCTTCGACCACCTGGCCGCGATGACCGACAGCGCGGCTGTCTACGGCCAGCCTCGGCCCGGCCGGGGAGGCGGGCCATCGTGACCACCCCGGGCGCCTTCGTCGACCCCTACCCGAACGGCATCCCGGCTCCGGCCGGCGCGTGCCCTGTCTGCACCTACGCGCCGTGCGCCTGCTCCCGCACCGACGAGGCGCTCGACCTGATCCTCGAGGCCGAGGCCCTCGGCCTGTACGACGCCGGCATCGGAGAGCCGGAGCAATGACCGCCCACGCCACCACCAGCGCCCGCGCCGTCCGGCCAGGGCAGAAGGAGGACCACGCCATGACCGCCGCTACCGACACTGCCCCCCTCATCAGCCTGGAGACGCTGGAGGAGCGCCGTGCGCGCATCGACGCCGAGGACACCCGTCTGGAGCCCGGCTACTACGCCGAGCGCTTCGACGGCGAGGAGCGCTGCCTCAACGACAACCTCGCCTCGTCCGTGGACGCGATCGTTGACCGGGTCGCGCGCCGGTCGGACGGCTCGCTCGACCTGGAGCGCCTGGCTCGGCTGACCGTGGCCGCCGCCCTCCAGATCGACCACCACATCGGCGACCACGAGGCCAACCCCTGGTGGGAGCGGCTCGCCTGAAGGCGCCTCCCGGGACGGGATAGCGCCCCGTCCCGGGAGGCTTGGCAACACCCCAGCTAGGGAGGTGTCCGCCCGGATGGATTCAACCACCTCGACCTCGGCGCTGCCGCGTGCCCGCGTGCGGGTCTCGCTCGCACGCCCGGACCGGGCTGAGCAGATGGCGATGAAGCGCTTCGTGTTCCGCGCCGTCTTGTTCCTCGCGGCGGTGCTGTTCATCGCCTCGATCGTCGACGGCTACGCCACTGGTCCCGCCAACCGTCTCGTCAACCCCTTCCCCGCCCCACCCACCACCACGACCTCGAAGGAGGTGACTGTCCCGTGACCCTGGCCATCGCGCTGGTGCTGTTCGCCGGCTTTGTGGCCGTGTTCCTGGTCGACCGGCGCCACAAGCACCGCCGGCCCGCCGTGCCGATCCAGCGGATCGACCCCGACCCCCCGGCCGACCCCCCCGACGACCCGGACCCCGAGCCCGATCCCTGGCCTCCGACCCGCTGACCCCCGCAGCGGGGGCGCCACCCCGGCCCGGCTCCCCGGGCGCGCCCCCGCAGCCAACCCGAAAGGAAGGACCTCGCATGTCCCGCCCGAAGACTCGCCAGGTCGGAACCGCGGGCCTGGTCACGCGCTACCGCAACGGCATCTGCCTGCGCACCTGCCGACGTTGCCACCAGGCCGACACGCCGCCCAGCTGGCGCGCAGCGCTGCGGGAGGCCCGCGCCCACGCCCACCACCACCAGGCCACCGACGCCCGTGACGTGGGCACCCCCTGGGGCGTCCCCGCCCACGAGCTGCCCCGCCCCGCCGCCCGCCGCGCGCACCCGCTGCGCCGCCTGGCCATCGCCGTGCTGGTCCTGGCGCTGACCGCGCTCCTCCTGCCCGCCCTGCTCGGTCCGTTGACCAGCCACGCCGCCCCGGCGCCGCCCGCCCCGACCTACGACTACGTTCCGACCCCGGCCGGCCCGCCGGCCAGCACGGACGCCGGAGGTGGGCGCTGATGGCCTTCCGCAGCGCCTACGACACTGTTCCGCTGGCTACCCGCCGGCCGGCACGGCGACCTCGGCTGCTTGCGCTGGTGGCCGCGTTCCTGGTCGTGGTGGCCTGGCTGACCGGCCAGCTCACCGCCACCCGTGGGTGGCTCATGGTCGCGCTGGCGTGGCTGCTGGTGGTCGCGCTCACCGGCCACCGCGACGCCGGCGGGGCGCGTCACCTGCTGCGGATGCTCGGCGAGTACGCCGCGATCGCCGTGCTGGCCGTGCTGCTGGTCACCGGCACCGGCATCGCCAAGCCCACCCTGCCCCACTCCCCAGGGCGGACCGCAGCCGGGGCCACCCAGCTCTGCCCGGCCGCCGTGCAGGGGGTCGCGGGGAGCGCCTGCGACTTCCTCGCCAACCTCTGGCACGCAGCCAGGCAAGCCAAGAAGCGCGCCACCACCCCGCCCACCACCACGACCCCGACCGGAAGGAACCGCCGATGAGCTGGTCTGAACTGCCCACCAACCTCCGTACCGTGCTCGGTGCGGCGCTGCTGCTGGTCATCGGCGTCGCGGTGGCGTCGTTCACCCTGTCGTTCATCGCGCTGCGGGAGGTCGCCTCCGCCCCGGTCACCGGCTGGGGCCGCAACGCCTGGATCTTCCCGCTGTGTGTGGACGCCGCCCTGCTGGCCTCCGAGGTGGTCCTGGTCGGCGTGTCGATGATCAAGGGGGTCAACCGCGCGGTCCCGTTCACCTTCATGGTCCTGTTCGGCGCGCTGACCGTGTGGTTCAACGTCGCCCGCGTCCCCGCCGACTGGCGGCTGGTCACCGCGGTCCCCCCCGTCGCCGGGATCTTCATGACGCTGCTGCTCTCGTTCCTGCTGAAGGTGCTCGCGCTGGCGCTCGGCAAGCCGATGCAGTACCACGCCCCCACCGCGCAGATCGCGCACCTCGCCCCCCCGCAGACCACGGTTGTGCAGCTCCCGGACGGCTCCTACGGCGTGCCGGGAAGTCCGTTTCCGGGCTACGGCGCCGGCACCTTCCCTCCGCAGGGTCCGTTCGGGCAGATCCCCAGCGCACCTCAACAAGGAAATCCCCAAAACGGACATGTCGAGCTGAGCGAATCGACCAAGCGCGCAGCGGTCGAAATGTACCTTTCTCGGCTCACCCCGGAGCAGCTCGGCGTGGCAACCGGAAGCTCGATCGTGGTCGCCCTCGCGGGGCAGGGGATGCCGATCGAGGAGTCCTACGCGGGCCGCATCCTGGGGGAGTGGCGCGTCTCCCACAAGGCCACTAGCGGCACGACCGTCCGGCGGAAGAAGTGAGCCGCGAGCGTCGGCCGCAGGGTCGCCCGAGAGTCACGCAGCCGCGGGGCGACGACACCAAGCGGCGCCGGATCGAGGCCTACCTCGCCAGCCTCGACCCGAGCCAGGTCGGTGTCGCCACCGACAGCAGCGTCTGTGCCGACATGGCCGCTGCGGGCGTGAGGCTCAGCGTCCGGTACGCGGGCCGAATCCTCGAAGAGTGGCGCTTCGACCACCCCGCCTCCGGGGAGCGTCGGCGATGACTGCGGTGCATGAGCCGGTCGAGCTGGTTGGGCGGGGGAGTGCCGGCCGGCCGTCCAACAGCGAGCCGGTTCCGTGGCGCAACGCACACACCCAGCCCGCCGGGCTGTGGCGCCCCGGACGCGAGTGGATGGCGGCTGGCGCATGCACCGACCCCGAGGTCGACCCGAACTGGTTCACGGTGGAGGAGACCGCCCCCGACGCTGACCAGCAGATCGCCAAGGCCAAGGCGGTCTGCCGCGGCTGCCCCGTCCGGCTGTTCTGCCGCATCCACGGCGACGAAACCCGCGAGTACGGCATCTACAACGCCGAGACCTACTCCGAGCGGATCCGGCGACTGCGCCGCTGGGAACGACTGGGATTCCCAGCATGAGGCGGCCACAGCAGCAAGCGTCGGGGGTCCGGCGCATCAACAGCCGCGCGTGGCTGCTCGCGATCGTGCTGCTGCTGTTCCACGCCCCCGTGACGGACTTCCTCGGCCGGGTCGCCGAGGCCGCCGACTTGAACCTCACCATCGGCGGCACGGCGACCCCTGGGCACCCCCCGCAGCGGGGGAGCGGCCACCAGGTGGCCCCGCCCACCTCGGGGAGCGCGGCCAAGGCGGTCCAGCTGGCGCGCGAGCAGATCGGCAAGCCGTACGTGTGGGGCGACGAAGGCCCCGGCCGGTTCGACTGCTCCGGGCTTGCCTGGTACGCGTGGGCGCACGCTGGGCTCCGCTGGGAGCGGATGACCGCCCGGGACGAGTACACCTGGCTCGCCGCCCGTGGCGCAGCCCTCCCCCGCGGCGCGGCGCTCCAGCCGGGCGACCTGGTCTTCTACGACACCTACCGGCCGTTCGGGCATGTCGCCACCATCAGCGCGCCCGGGCGCATGGTCGAGGCGTACGCGCACAACGCACCGATCCGGCAGACCACTATCCGCCGCGACTTCATCGCCGCGGCCAGGCCGGGGCGGGCCCGATGATCCCGGCCGACTACCCGCAGGTCAGCGCGCGGCGGAAGCTCCAGGCCGCGCCCTGGTTCATCATCGCCGTCGTCGTCCTGTCCGGGCTCGGTATGCTTCCCGGGCAGGGCGAGGGCGGCGCCAAGCCACACCGCGGCGGGGGAGCGACCCGTCAGCTCGCCCCGGCCGCCGCCGCCCGCGCCGACATTCCCGGCGGCTACCTGGAGCTGTACCGGGCGGCCACCAAGCAGCACTGCCCCGGGCTGTCGTGGGCGATCCTGGCCGGCGTCGGCAAGGTCGAGTCCAACCACGGCCGCGCGCAGCTCCCCGGCGTGCGCTCCGGGCTGAACAGCGCGGGCTGCTGCGCCGGGCCGATGCAGTTCAACCTCACCGATGGCCCGCCGTCGACCTGGGCCACCTACGGGCGGGGGAGCCCCTACAACCCCGCCGACGCGATCCCCGCCGCCGCCCGCAAGCTCTGCGCCGATGGCGGCGCCCACCCCGGCGGCCTGGTCCCGGCGATCGCCGGCTACTACGGCGGCACCACCGCCAACCCGACCACCGCCGCCTACGTCGCCCACGTCCGCTGCGCCGCCCGCGCCTACGGCGCCGGGACCGTGCGCGACCTCACCCGCTGTTTCGCCTGAACTAGGAAGGAGGCTAACCGATGAGCGCACCTGAGCCGACCACGGCCGCCAGGACCGTCCGCGAGCTGGTCCAGGCCCTCACCAAGCTCGCCGGCAAGCTGCCCCGCGGCCTGGACACGCCTGTCGAGGTCGGGCTGATCGTGGACGCCGGCACGTTCGACGCCAGCGCCGCGTTCAGCGTCGAACCGGTGACCGCCACCTGGCCCAACTTCCGCCCGGACAGCGCGGAGTGCCGGCACACCACGGTTTCGCTCATCGGCGACCCCAGCCATCCTGACGCCGACCGCTACACCCGCCACGAGCCCGGGCCCACCGGGCACCCCGACTGGGAGGACCCGCAACCAACCGACCCGCACGGCATCAGCGAGCGGCGCGCCGAGCCGGGCGAGCGGTGCACCTGCGGCCGCCAGGCCATCGTCGTGTACCTCGGCGGGGCGTTCGGGCCGACGGGTGACTGCGGGATCAGCGACGGCGGCGACTGCACCGGCCCATGCCCGTTCTGCGGCGGGCCGCGGCACTCGGAGCTTGAGGGCCGCTGCCCCCGCTACCGGCTGCGCCTCGACGCCAAGCGGGCGGGGTAGCCATGCCCGGCCGCATCGTCCCCGAGCCGTCCCAGCCCGACCGCGACCCCGAGCACCTGCCGAACAGCGCGAGCTGGCCCGCAGCGCCCGCCTCGCCGGCCTGGCCGTGCAGCGCGCCGCGGCGAGGCGACCGACGCCGAGCTGCTCCGAGGCAAGCTCGACACGCCCACGGGCTGCTGGACGAGGTCCGCCAGGCCGAAGAACGCCTGCTTGGCGACCCCCAACCGGCTAGCGATGTCCTGCCAGGACCAGCCCTTGGCGCGGGCGTTGTCGACCTGCAGGGCCTCCAGCACCTCGGCCAGGCCGCGCAAGGCCGCGACCGCCCGCAGGCCGATCTCGGGGTCCTGGCTGGCTGTGGCCGCCGCCAACGTCGTGACCTGGCTGCTGGTCGCCTCATCCATAGCGTCAATCTATCTTGACAAGACCCGGAGGGTCAATGCTTCTTGACGATTCGAAGCCGTCCTTTGTGCAACGGGCTGTTAAACGTCGACGGCCCGGAAGCTCTGACCAGGGCAAACACTCCTCATGCCCGGATCTGGTACGCGCCCTGGTCGCCTTCGCAAGGCGCGCAGGTCGCTGTTCGTACAGTGCCGCGTCCGCAGTGCCGCATGGTCGCTGCGGCTCGATGGTCGCATTCCGCGCGTCAGCGCGCCGTACGCGATGGCTGCTCCGGTGGTCGCATGGTCGCCTGATACCGCGCGCAGGCGGCCCGTTCCGCACAGCAGTGCCGCGGTAAGCGATGGTCGCCTTGGTGGTCGCTCCGGCATCGGTACGCAATGGTCGCCTGGTCGTCAGGCACCACCTCGCACTGTGTTGTATGGTCGCCTGCCGACGGTACGGGAGCACAGGTGCAGGCTAGAGCTTGCCAACGGGCTTCAACGCCATACCTCCCGCTCTGCGATTTGCCAGGTCTATAAACAATCGCAGTGGGTCACTGCTGACCAAGCTGTTGAAGCGCCCGCAGCGCGGCGGATGCCTGGTCGGAATGGCCGGAGTCGATCGCCTGCTGGAAGGCGGCCCGGGCGCCGGCCACATCCCCCTGCTCAGCGAGCAGGTTCCCGAGGTTGATCGCCGCCCTCGGTGCCTGGTCGGGGTGGCCGGAGTCGATCGCCTGCCGGTAGGCCACTTGGGCACCGGTCACATCCCCCTGCTCTTGGAGCAGCACCCCCAGGTTGTATGCCGCCATGGGCGCCATCTCGGGCTGTCCAGAGTGGGCCACTCGCTGGAGGGCAATCATCGTGACGCGTGGTTCGTCGCGACTGTAGGCGGCAAAGGCAACCTGCACTGCTTCCTCGACGGAGACACGGCCCAGCAGGTATTCCCACACGGCGGGATGGGCCAGCTTGCGGCCATCGCGGCGCTCGACGTAGTCGATGACCGGGTCGGCGGCCCGGAACGTGCCGGCTAAGGGGTCGGGATCGGCGATGAGCAGGGCCGCAGTCCGCCCGACTGGTTGCGTTGCCCACCGCAGCGCTTGGTCCACATCGCCCTCCTGCATCGGGAGCCGTGGGCGCAGTTGCTTGAGGTACAACGGCAACAGGGCGGCCAGGTCGGCCTTGGCGATCGGTCGATCCAGCCCTGCTCGGCGGCAGTCCACCGCCGCCAGCACCAGCCCGGCACCTTCGGGGACACTGGCCTGCCCGATCTCCAGCCGATCCACAAGCTCATGCGCCGCGGCTAAGTACTCCGCTAGCCCGCCGCTGACCTGCTCGCCGGGGTATAGCTTGGCAATGGCGGCCTGTTCGGCGGGGTCGTGGAAGGTGGTCGGCAGGGTGATTGCGCCCGGGTCGAACCGGTTCAGCAGCTCCCGCACGGCCCGGCCAAGCTCCCCGGGGGTCTCGATCAGCCGGCCGTACTGTTCCAAGCGGATCGTGGCCAGCACCTTCACTGGCGGATCAGCGGCGGCCCAGCGGCCCAGCAGCGAAGCGTCCAGCCCCCGAGCGCCGTCCACCGCCAAGTACCCGTCCAGATCGTCCAGCCACACCAGCACCCGCTCGCCCTGGCCAGGTGGCGGGTTCAGCTCCGCCAACCCAGCCAGCGCGGCACGATCGGTGGGAGCCAGTAGCCGCCAGCCGCCAAGCTCCCGGGCGGCCACCTCGAACGCCGTGCGGGACTTGCCCGCCCGCGACTGACCCTTGACCAGCACCAACGGCTGCGACCGCAACAGGCTGCCCAGCTCCTCATCCGCAGCGCGCGGCACGTAGGGCGGGCGAGAGCGGTCGCCTCGGTAGTCCTCGGCCCGCCGCGAGTTGAATACCCCGAGGTGGTATGGGTTGGCGTCGGTCACCTTGGGGAGCGGCCAGTAGATCAGCAGCGACTGGCAGCGCTGCTCCCACGCCGCCTGCCGCTCCGCCGCCACGCGGTCCTGTTCGCGGGCCGCCCGCTCGTCCTCCCGCACACGCTGCTCCGCAGCGAGCCGCTCAGCGCTGCGCACCTGCCAGCGCCCCACAACTAGGGCGTGTTTAGAAAGTGTGGGTGTGGGCCGTTGCTGGTGTTGATCACGATTTGATGTCGTTGGGTGTGGCGGATCGCGAAGCAGTGAGGTCTCCGGTAGATGAGGCATCGACCAAGAAGCCCGTCACCCCGGAGACCTCGTGGACACCATACCCGTGGCAGAACGGGCAGACCTGACCGATGCGCAGTGGGCGGTGCTGGCGCCGTTGCTGCCCAAGGGCACCAAGCTTGGTCGTCCGCCCAAGTGGAGCAAGCGCCAGCTCATCGATGGGATCCGGTGGCGGGTGCGGGTGGGCGCGCCCTGGCGGGACGTGCCCGCCCGGTATGGGCCGTGGCCGTCGGTCTACGGGTTGTTTCGGCGCTGGCAACGCGAGGGGACCTGGCAGCAGCTCCTGACGGGGTTGCAGGCGCGGGCGGATGCGGCCGGGGTGATCTGCTGGGACGTCAGCGTGGACGCCACCATCGCGCGGGCGCACCAGCATGCGGCTGGCGCCAGGAAAAAGGGGACCTGCAAACCGAGCCGCCCGGTGGGCTGGCCTTGGAGCCGGCCGACCATGGGCTGGGACGCTCTCGTGGTGGGCTTTCGACCAAGCTGCATCTTGGCTGCGAGCAGGGCCAGCGGCCACTGTCGATCGTGGTCACCGCCGGGCAGCGCGGCGACAGTCCCCAGTTTGCCGTGGTCCTTGAGGGGATCGGGGTGCCACGGCAGGGGCGGGGCCGGCCACGCAGCCGGCCGGATCGGGTGCTGGCCGACAAGGCCTACAGCTCCAAGGCCAACCGGTCCTACCTGCGTCGACGCCACATCCGGGCCACCATCCCGATCAAGGACGACCAGGTGGCTCACCGGCGCAAGAAAGGTTCCAAGGGTGGGCGGCCACCGGCGTTCGACGCCCACACCTACAAGCAGCGGCACGCCGTGGAGTGTGGCATCAACCGGCTCAAACGCCACCGCGCTGTCGCTACCCGGTACGACAAGCTCGCCGTCCGCTACGAAGCTACCGTGCACATTGCCGCGATCAACGAATGGCTCTGCCCCGACTTATGAAACACGCCCTAGCGGCACCCATGCTGCGAGAAGCCCAACGAATAAGGCGATGAACACCGCCGCCGCCGACGCGGAGAGCCACCGCCGCCGGACCCAATGTCCCGCCTGCCCGGGATGGCGCATCAGCCAGCCCGCCCATCCGACTTGCACCGCGACCGTGACGATCCCGAGCAGCAGAACCACCAAGACGAGCCAACCGGCCCACCGGCGAAGCCACTCAGACCGGGCAGGTGCGCCGGCCGGGTGGCGGTGACGATCACTAGCCATGCGCCTATCGTTCCACATATGTCGGTTATCCCAGGGGGCAGATGGGATGTTTCCGGCTGGCGCTACAGGAAGCTCTCGCCCGGCCGGCGGCGGCTGGTCGGGTGCAGCCACCGCAGGTACTGGCGGCTGACCTCACGCGCCAGCCGGTCGCGGAGCTGCTCGCGCACGTAGGTCATCACGGTACGAGCGAGCGCGCCGGCCTCCTCGGCGCTCACCCCGTCCAACTCCAGGCCCTTGACCTGGCCGGCGCGCCAGCGGTCCACCACGGCCAGCAGGGCAGCCTCGGGGCTGATGCCAACCGCGGTCCAGGTCTGCTGCGGCCAGGCGCGCAGCTCGGCGGTGAAGTCGACCAGGAACACCAGGTCCCGCGGCGCCCGGTCGGGGTGGCCGGTCACCAGCTCGTACGGCACCTGGCCGTCTGGCTGGGGATCTGCTCGTGCAGCAGGGCGGCGGGGGCAACCACCAGCACGCTGCCGGGCTCGGGTGCGATCTCGGCCAAGGGCTGGTCGAGCAGGATGGCCAGGTAGCAGTCGCCGACCCGGCCGGGCTGGAGAGCCTCGCCAAGGCGTTGGGACCAAGCCACCGCACTGACGCTCCTCGCGTTTCGACCGTGCGGAGCACCGGGCTACCGCCGCTGCCGCACGGGAGGGTCCTTGGATCAGCGATCACAACCGGAGCGGCGACAGCGACCCGACAACTTCGACGCCGCTCATCCCTCGATATTCGGCTTGGAAGCCGCTCATCCCATGAGACTCAAGGAGTTGGCGGACGCCGCTGATCCGCACCTGGGAGTGCTGACCGGGGCCGACGATCACCTGAGCCACAGCGTTGTCGGGAAAGCCGACTTCAACGTATGGCACCAAACCGACCGACCCTGATCGGAAGCGCAGCCCTCCCACACCCGAGCCCGTTGAGAGCAGCCGCCACTCCTGCTCCTCCGCGAAGGTCGGGTCCTTGATTGCCGCCACCGTGGGCAGCACAAACTCCATGAGCCGGAAGTTCCCCGTCGCTCCAGGGAAACCTGCCACGGGCCTCGCCATCTCGTTGAGCATGGCCTCAAGGCGGGGACGTGCATCGTCAAGACCGTAGGTCACCTTCGCAAAATGGATCGAGTCCTGGGAAGCAGAAACGTCGAGCAGCCATTCCGTGCGGAAGCCGATCGCATAGCCGCCGTCGCCCCCGTACGCCCGCCACTGACTGAGCAGGTCGCCCTTCTCGCAGAAGCACGTAGCGTAGACGTGGTAGTTCTGAGAGGACGGCTCCAGCTCCCCGGCCGCATTCCTGAGCGTGGCTGCCCGCATGCCATCCGCGCTGTCTTCGTCCAGTGGGGCTATCTCGTCGGCCCGGGCCCTCAGACTGTCCAGGACGACCGGACGTGCATAGGCGAGTTCCGCCGCGTCGTTCATGAACTCGATGTCGGTCATCCAGATCCTGCGGTCCCGGAGGATTCCAAGTAGGCCCGAGGCGGTGGTGTAGTGGTACAAAAGTTCCGGCGGCACTATTCGTCCCCAATATCCATGATTCGCACGTTCGGCGTTCCATCGTGCCGGACACCATGCAACGACTGCCACCGCCAAATCGACAGCGGCACGCTGGTCTGGTTGTAGGTCAGCGGGCCGGGTGCAGGCGGGCCTGCGTGGTGCTGGCGAGCGCCGCGACTTGCTCGGCGGACAGTACCGGGTCGGCGCCGAGCGCTGCGCGGAGCTGGCGGGCGGGCACGATCGCCACGCTTTGGGCGTGAGTGAGTACGTCCCGTTCGACATCGACGGCCGCAGGAGGGCCGCCGGCGGCGCGTATCGCGATCCAGCCGCAGATGCATCGGCGGCGGACGCCGACCAGTGTGGGACGCGGGGTCTACCCCGGCACTCGCCGCCGGCGCGGTCGCTCGGTCTCACCCGGGATCGAGATGCCCGCGTCACGGAGGCGCCGCTCGGTCTCGGCGTTGCGCTCCCGCATCCGCTCGAGCTCGGCCTCGAGCACCTGGAGGCGCTCCTCCAGCTCGGCCAAGCGGTCCCCGCGGCGGTCCTGGCGCCGGCGGCTGCCCCTGGTCTGCGGCCGGTCCTCGTAGCGGCCGACGCGCCGGAACAGCTCCTCCGGGTCGACGCCGAGCGCGCGCGCCAGCGAGATCAGCGTCTCGTCCTTGGGGTTGGGCACCAGCCAGGGGCCGTCGTCGTTGCGGCGGAACCCGCCGCGCTCCAGGGAGGTGCCGGGAAATCAACGGGGAGCGTCACCCGAAGGTGCCGCCGATCAGCGCCCACGCAGTTGGCGCCTGGCACGCCCCCGGTCGAGGCTGAAGCCAAGCTCGGTCAGGCGGAGATGACCGGGCCGCCGCCGCGGCCGGAGGCGACGGTGGCCGTCTGGATGTAGCTGGGCGGGTCGCTGCTGTCCTCCCATTCGTAGAGGGTGATCTCAAGGGTGTTCAGCGCACGGCCGAGCAGAACTGCCACGGGGAATGGTGTACGCAGGAAGAGGTGCACACGGTGGGTGCCAGCCTCGGCGGCGCAGGCGCGGATGCGCTGGGTGAGCTCGGTGACGATCGCCGCCCCAGCAGCAGGGACAAGTCGAGATCGTTGGGCAGGGAGGAGCCGGAGGATGGCGGCGTAGCGGTCCGGGTGGCGGGTTAGATGGGCGCCGAACGCGTCGCCCGGTGGGTCGGTGGGAACAAGGTCGATGAAGATTGCGACCGGCGATCCAGCGGGCGCTGCCACATGTGCTGTCGGTAGCCCCCCGATGATGTCCGGTGGGATGCCAGAACCGGAGTCTCCCCAGATCTCGCCGGTCTGGTCTTCGACGGTGACTGGCCAGCTGCTAGTGGTGGGGACGGCCGCGCCGAGCGCGAACGCGATGCTGAGGTGGGCGCCGCCGCGGACGTGGAGCCGCTGCGCCTGGGCGATTGCTAGAAGGCGGGGGAGGTCGGTGAGGAAAGAGGCCAGGGCGGTCCAGCTGGCCGGGTTAGGGGTCCGTCGGCCCACGGATGGTGGAGGGATGCGGACCGCGAGTGGAACTTCGGGTGGGGTGCCGCGGGGGTCGAGTCGGGTCTGGATGTCGAGCAGCAGGGTGGGGTCGCGGAGGGTCCGGACGGCCGCCATCCGCTGGGCAGCCAGCTCGCGCGCCAGCGTGGCCACGTCATCCGGGGCGAACAGCGGGTACTGCTTGAACCGTTGCACGGTACCGTCGGGCTGGGCGAGGAGCCGATCCGGGGCGGTGAAGTCCAGGCCAGGAAGCTGGCTGGTGGCGCGCTGCTGGCGGGTGGGGCGCCGCCGGACTGTGCTGGCGACGGCGAAGGTGAACGCCGGGTCGGCCTCCAGTGCGAGCAGCTCTGGGAGCTCGATCTCGCGGACCACGGTGGAGCGTCGGATCTGCGGGGTGACGAGCAGGACCGCCCCGGACAGGCCGGCAGTCAGCGCTTCCTGCAGGCGCCGGGTGGTGTCGCCGGGTGGCAGGTCGGTGGCGTCGTGCCAGACCGGGACGCCGGTGCTGCGCAGCGCCCAGGCCAGGGTCGCGGCCAGGTCGCGGCCGTCGGAGGTGCGGTAGCTGATGAACACCGGGGCCAGCGGTCGGACACCTGGCGTCCTGACGGTCCCGGCGGTGCTGGGCGGCGGGACACTCATGTGGTGGGGACCTCCTCCAAAGTGCGTCGCAGCAGCGGGACCTGTCGAGCTTGGCCTGGAGCGACAAGCCATCCGGACAGGCGGGGTCGGTCCCATCCGTGGTCTGGACCCGGCAAAGCGATGACGGCCAGAAACAGGTGGAAGTCGAGCTCGGGGTCGGCCAGCAGCAGGTGGTAACTGACGAGATCCTGCACACTGGGTCCCGAACCAGTGGCGTGGGTGTGCCATTCGCCCAGCCAGACGCTGCCGTCGGTGACATAGGCGAGGTCGGCGAGTGCTTGGGCGTGGGCAACGTCACGGCGGAAGAAGTCGGCTCTGCGGACGGCATGGGGGCCGGCGTTGCCGGCGTGGACGACATCGAGCAGCTGGTCGGGCTGGGTGCGGTGGTGGCCGAGCAGGACGCCGCCGGTTTCGCGTCCGTCGGCCGCGCTCCGGGCGCAACTGGTAATGGCCGTCAGGGCGGTATCGGTGATCGTCACGGTCGGCACGTCAGACCCGCTCGCCGTCGAGTTGGAGGACCGACTGTCATGGTGACCGGCCCGGGTCCGCGGCGTCGGCCGACGATGGAGGCGGGGTCGGCTCAGGCTGGCAAGTCGGACAGCCGGGGAACGGCGGGCCGAGCGGCGACCAGCGGAGCGCGCCGGCGTGGCTCGGGTTGAACGGGGTTGGCAGGCCCGGTCTAGGACGGAGGCCGACGACGAGCTGGTCGCCGGGTAGGAGCTGCTCGTGGTAACCGGCGTTCTCCAGGAGGAGGGCGATGGCGGCCTTGGCGGCGAGCTGGCCGACCAGATGGAGGTCGCCAGCGACGGCGGTCATCGGCCGGTGCGCGGTCCCCTGCCCGTACGGGACGTCCAGTGTCGGTTCGGGATCCAGTGTGCCACTCGCGGTCAGGTGCTGCCGTTGGCAGAGCAGGCAACCGGCGGTGGGCCAGGGCCGCAGCCTTAGCACCTCGCCGATCTCGCCGTCCTCGAGCACGCAGGCCAATACCGCCGGCCGGCCAGCTCGGCGTGCGAGGTGGCTGACGACCCGGCGGGGAGCGACCCCGTCGGCGGCGCAGACGATGAGGTCACTGGCGGCAAATAGGGGCCGCATTCGGTCGGCGTCGGCGACGACGTCCCAGGCGAGCGGTTCGACTGTCAGCTGCGGCCACGCCTCGCCCAGTTGCTCGGCGAGCCCCTCGACCTTGGCCAGGCCCAGGTAGCGGGCCGTGAGCTGGTGGCGGACGAGGTTGTGGGCCAGCAGCCGATCCGGGTCGACCAGCGCCAGGATCCCCACCCCGTATGCAGCCAAGGCATGCGCGGCGGCGGCGCCGATGCTGCCGGTGCCGACCAGGGTCACGCGGGCGGCGCGGAGGGTGTCGACGGGCCAGCCGGGGCGCAGCTGATCCCAGCCAAGGCCGGGCCGATCCAGGACCTCCAGGAAGGTCGGGGCGGCTTGGTGTCGGTCCAGCCACCAGGCGGCCCACGCCAGCTCTGCTCCGGGGGCATGGGTGAGGGTCAGCCGTGGCCGGTCGGCGGGCGGGTTCACCCAGCCGCGGGTGAGCAGGTCACGGAACCCGGTAGTGGTCAGGGTGGCGTCGCGGAGGCGGCAGTCCAGCCAGGCCGCGTGCAGCAGCGGGTCTGCTCGATGCCACACCGCCGAGCGGGGGATCACGTCGACCGAGTTCAGCACGTGCCCTCGGGGCAGCCCGAGGAGGGTGGGCAGCATCAGCCGGTCGCGTTCCCCGACACCGACCACGCCGGCGAGCTGATGCGGAATCGAGATGGCCAGGTTGAGATAACCCCAGCCACAGGTAGCAGCCGCGATGCGGTCTGCAGCGGCTGCCGGCAGCAGCACCAGCCAACCGGTCACTGTGGCGCCTCCACCCTATAGGTCTCGCTGGTCGCTTGCGGAATTGGGAGGATGAATGGCGCCGCTTTGGGGCGGAGATGGAGCTCTTGCCGAGGAGGCCCTTGACGGTTTCCGCTCGGCTCCGTGCGGAGTACCGGCCGCTTCGGTGATAAGCCCGTCCAGGCAGGGATCGGTGGCGATGCCGGCGCTGGTCATCTCCTCGATCCGGCCGTCGGTCAGCAGCAGGTACTCGATGAACCACCCGGCCGCCTTGACCACCAGCTCGGCGGCCGGGTCCCTGCCGGTCCATGCGGCGGCATCCCTGAGCAGGCACAGGCTGCCATCCCCATTGACATGCCAAGCATGCTGTGTCCGCTGCTCCAACGTGGGCTGCGGGTCGATCGACCAGACCTTGGGCGCGACCACCGGGAAGGCGTGCCCGTATTGAACCTCCAGCTGCAGTCGCCGCCCAGCCAGCAGGCCTATCAGGCCAGGTGGCGCTGGCCGTTCGAACGGCCAGATCGGCGCCAACCCGGCCCACCCGCCTGGGCCGGCCGGTACCCAGGCCAGCTCGGGGGCGAGGGCGGTCATCGCCCGCTGCTCTCGGCGGAGCAAGTCGGGCTCCACCTGCCACCAGGTCAGGGCAGCGGCGGCCAGGGCCGCCGCCGTGACGGGTTCGCTGGCGCGGAACTCAGGGCCAGCCACCATCAGCCCTGGGGGATGTCCCGGATCCGCCGCCGCGGCGCACCGACGGCTGCCCCGGTAAGCGTGGCGGTGTGGTCGCCGATCGCGCTGGCGGACCGGTCAGGGCACCCGGAAGGTGGCTCGGGGAACGTCGGGCCGAACAGCTGCCGCCACAGGCAGACCGCCCGGTCGAGATCGCCGGCTGCCTCGGCGGCAAGGGCCCGGCTGGCCAGGTCCCCTGCAGCCAGAAGACGCTCGCGGAGGTGGCTGCGATCCAGGTCCGGCTGGATCTCTCCGCAGTGCCCGGCCGGGTCGAATACCCCGCCCATCACGTCGCTGGCCGCCGCGGTGAAGAACCGGGCCAGCGCCCGCGGCCGGTTGTCGACCGGGAGGCAGCGCAACGCCAGCACCTCCATCACCAGGCTCTTCGCATCCAGTCGGCGAGTGTTCTTCCAGGACTTGACGACCCGGACCAGCGGCACAAACTGCGACCAGGCCTCCTGCCGAGCACCGACCCTGCGGATGAGATCCTCCGGGTCCGCGGTGATCCACCGAGAGCTATAGCGCTCAGGCAGCAGCAGGGTGCCGTCCGCCTGCCGCAGGGCGGGGGCGACCTCTACCGCGAAGGGGTACTCGATCTCAGGGTCGTCAGGGTCGTCGAGGAAGCATCGGACCACGTGGTTGCGCTTGAGCATGCGCCGCACCTCGCGGGCCACGGCGCCGCTGCTCACACCGAGCAGGTCGGTCACTACTCCGGCCACGTGGGTGAGCGCGTCACCGGCGGAGCGGCCCGGCGTGCCCCAGTCCGGGTGCTCCGTGGGTACGAACTCGATGATCAGGTCGACGTCATGGATCGGGTCCAGCTGGGTGCGCCGCGCCAGCGCGCCCGAGGGAATGGCCCGCACCACCTCGTCCAGCGGGTTGAAGGCGTCGCCGAACAGGTCTCGGCGGCGGCGCCCCTCCTTCACCGCGGTCGGATCGGCGTTGACCTCGGTCTGGAACAGGTCGAAGGCGGTGGCGATCTGCATCAAGCTCCCTTTCTGGACGGGACCCAGCACACCGAGCCGTCGCAGCCGGGACGGAGGCGGGGGAAGACTCGAACCCCCATTCCCGAGATGCGAGTCGCGGACTCTGTCCTGTTGAGCTACGGGGCCCGCGGTCACTCGGTGGGGGCAGGTGCTGCTGGTCACCCTCCGAGTGATCGCCGCGGATGCTACCCGCTCCGCGTCAGCAAGGCAACTGGCTAAAGCAATCCGCAATCTGCGTATTCATGGCTACGTCATGTGGTTGAGACTGCCGTAGCGACATACGCCCTAATAATCCCCTATATACTAATAGGGAGTGAAACGGTCGGACGCATCGGGCGCCCTGATGAGAGGTCGCCCGGACATGCTGTGGTCCGCTCTCGGTCCGCACGGCATCAGGCGGTACCTGCGCCCCTGCCAAGGAGGCGCCCGCCCAGCGCCGAGATGGCGCAGGTGGCCCTCGACGGCGTTCGCTCCGCCGAGGCGACCGCGCGCAACGCCGAAGCCATCGCGGCCGAGCAGCTCGTCAACTCGGGCGCCGCTGCCTTCGACGGCGCCGGCCCCCATCAATGACCCGGACGGCCTGCTGAGCGGCGGCGGCAAGCCTGCGGCCACCACCTGGGCCGACCCGAGCTCGCAGGGGTGATCGCCATGGCCACCACGCGCAAGCGACCGCAGGGAGCACAGAGTCAGCGGAGCAGCACCACGGCCGGGCGCTGCTGCTGCTCCGTCTCCGCCGCTGGCGGCGCCGTCGTCCGCCTCGTCCCGTGAAGGGTGAGGGCCGGTCATAGCGCCCACGACTGTGAGCGCTCTAGAATCGCGATGTGGGCACGGCGCGACTCGAACGCGCAATCTCCCGCTTAGCAGGCGGGTGCTCTGACTCCATTGAGCTACGTGCCCGTGTGGGGCCTGGAGGTCGCCTAGCAAACGAAGCTCCAGGCTCCGGTTTGGCTGAGGCCCAGGCTGCAGACCTGGGCCTCAGCGCGTCGAGCCGCTTCTGCAGCTCATCGCCGCCCTGGGCGATGACGGTGTTCTATGACCTCCCTCAAGCATCTCGGTGGGCGTGCGCGAGCATTGGAGCATACGCGCTCGATCACGGTCAAGCACCGATGGACAGATTCTTGACCGGCAGTGCATGCTCGGCTACGGTTGCGCAACGATGAGCGATGAACAGCCTTCCCTGCCCCAGGCCATCGGAGCCCGGCTCCGCGCGCTCCGCACCGAACGCGGTCTACGCCAGGACCAGGTCGCCGGCTACGCGCGGGTGTGGGGATTGGACTGGACACAGTCGACGGTGGCAGCGATCGAGGCCGGCGACCGTCCGCTGTCGCTCGAGGAGTTCTTCGCCTTGACGCTCATCTACGCGCCGTTGCAGCTCCCGGACCTCTTTCCCGGCGATAGGTGGATCCACCTGCGCATAGGTGATCGGGCCGGCTGGACAACGCCAGAGTCGCATCTGCGCAACACGCTTCGCGGGGAGGCGTTTGCCGACGCTCCACAGCCGGCAGCAACTCCCGAGGTCCCTGACGATGTCGATTACGCCATCGTCGAACCCTTTCGGCAGTTGGCGGAGAAGCCTGGTCATTTGGTCAAGCACATCAGGCCGGTCGACGATTGGGGCGAGACCGCAGCGAGGGCGTACCTCGATCTTCCCGGGAACGTCAAGGTGCGCAGGTCGGAGATCGAGATCGCGGCGAAGGGTGACGCGGAGAAGAAGGCGGCCCGCAAGTTCGGCGTCTCGCCATACCTGGTGAGCATCGTCGCGTTCTACTTGTTCCGCCGGTCGCTGTCGGAGGAGCGGGACCAGCGTGCGACCATGCATATTCGCACGGAGAAGGTACGTACGGACCCTCAAATGGGCGGCAACAAGAACGCGAAGTGGAGGACGGACCAGGCGATCCGCGGTCACGTCACGAGGACGCTGCTGGCCGAGATGAAGGACACGATCGAGCACTACAAGGCGAAGCAATAGCCGCGCTCAGGAGCTGATCGGCCGAGCATCCTCGAGCGGGCCGCGGTGACCGTAGCAGGCGTCCACTCGGTACACCACGTCGTTGCCGCCCCGGAAGCGTCCGCGCCACCTGACGGGCTCCGGGCAGTGGGTCGGCCCCGCCCCGGGCGTCAGGACAGTCCTTCCGCATCCGCTTCAGCCTGCTGCTCGGCTGCCTGCTCAGCATGCGGGCGCAGCTCCTCGGAGCGTGCGGGACGCACCCGCAGGCGGACACCCGGTCGCCGATGCAGCTCGGGCGCCGACCAGCTCACCGAGTATGGTGGCCTCCTCGCTCAGCGGCTGCCTCTGCGGCCGCCCTCACGTGGCGCCTCCGCCACAGCCCTGGCCTGCGGTGCCGTCCTGCCGTGGAGTTCGCAGCGGAGCCTGCCCTTGGTCGGCCACTTCCGGCAGGCGGCGTCCCTGCCGGCTTCATCTGCTCGCGGGCGCCGATGGTGAGCCGCAACCCGGGCATCAGGATCCCTCTCCCCGTCGCCCTTCGGCGCTGGCCGTGGCTCGGAGCCGGTCTCGCAGCCCGTGGGTGAGCGTCCAGGCGGCCGCGTCGGCGTAGTCGGCCAGGTACTCAGGCGCGCGCTCCATCTCCCGCTCGATCTCGTTGGCCTCGTCGATCATGTGCTCGAGGATGCGGTCCGCCGTGGCAGCCGTCCTCGAGCTCATCGCAGTACTCGTTGCAGCCGAAGGTGTCCTCCCACTCCTGGGCGGCGGCCTCCAGGGCAGCGAACTGCCGGAGCGCTACGTGTAGCAGGTCGACGCCGGGCGCGTCTACCAGGGTCTCGGGCACGCGCAGGTCGCCGAGTCCCTCCCCCGGCTCCGGCAGCAGCGGCAGTCCGGCGCCGTCGACCCGGGGCCGCTCGCCGGGCAGCGGCTCGGACCAGGACGCCGGAGCGGCGCCGGTGGCGACCAGCTCCAAGGCGGCCTGGGCGCAGCAGGCGTAGCGGCACAGCGCCATGGTCTCCAGCTCCCCCACCTTGGCGATCGCGTCGAAGACCGCCAACTCACCGGACGGGCGGGCGTGGACCGGCTCGGTGCCGGTCTCGCCGGCCAGCGCCTGGCGCTCGCGCTCCATAGCTCCCGGGCGGCGCGCAGGGCGGTGTGGCGCTCGGCTTCCGGGCGCAGCCTGCCAAGGACACTGCGCCAGTTGGGGTGCAGGTCGTCACGGTCCTGCATGGTGCCGAGCGCGGTGATCACCTGGTCTCTGGTCGGCCAGGGCGTCGGCGTGGCGGTGGTCTCGTTGGTGGTCACGGGCTCACTCCTCCTCGCCTGCGGTGCGGGGCACCCAAACCCCGGCGTGCCACTCAGGACTGCCGACCTCGCCAGCTCCCGGCTCGAACTTGGCGAGCTTGCAAAGCTGCTTCTGTTGGATCTGCCGAGAGTTCGTGGTTGGGGCTTGGGGCAGTCGGGGACTGCGTCGTCCCTGGTCAGCACGCCTGGGCGCTGGCCTTGGCAGCCCTGTCACGATTGCTGAGGGGACTTCGCGATTCGTCAATACCTGTCAGCCAACGTGACGTTGGTGCTGGAAGGCTGAACTTCGGCAGGGACAGGGCGGCCGGAACTGCGCGAGGCCTGTCTGGAGCGTGTCTGGGCTGCACCCC
>WNFX01003097.1_pt1 | contig 24650 bp, 26 predicted proteins | sample 5400111 | NCBI WGS metagenome assembly WNFX01 (sample SAMN13153363, study PRJNA577476) | soil metagenome | isolation source: 40 cm soil or saprolite under grassland replicate 1 | place: USA:California | collected 2016-06-15
AGCTTGTGCGCCGACATGTTCGATACGGCGCGCGCGCTCGTCGAGGCGTCCCTGCCCGTGGCGCTTGATCCATTGGAGCGGCGGCGGCGCATCTGCCGGCGCTTCTACGGCGATCTGGCGGACAAGGCGTTTCCTGCGGTGTAGGTAAGGCTTTGCCTCGGGAGGCGGTACGAGGCCCTGGCTTGTCAGGTTTCCCCGACTTACCCTGTCAGGACGGCGGGAGTACGATGCCCTGCACCTGGGAGGGCGAATGAGAAGAGCGTGTGTGCGGGTGGCTGCAGGCTGGATCGCCTGCGCCTCCGCGCTCGCCCAAGCCCCCGACACCATCCTCTTCAACGGCAGGATCGTCACCCTCGACGCAGGGTCCTCGGTGCATCAGGCGCTCGCGATCCGTGACGGGCGCATCGTCGCCCTCGGCGCCTTTTCAAAGCTGAAGCCGCTGATCGCGAAGACCACGCGCGTGATCGACCTGCACGGCCGCACCGTCGTCCCCGGCCTGATCGACTCGCACATGCACGCGATCCGCGCGGCGCTGTCGTTCTCGACCGAGGTGAACTGGATCGGGACGAAGAGCATCGCGGAAGCGCTCTCCCGTCTTCGCGACGCCGCCAAAACGAGAAAGCCCGGAGACTGGCTGATCGTCGCTGGCGGCTGGACTCCCGAGCAATTCGCCGAGAAGCGCGCGCCCATCCAGGACGAGCTCGCCGACGCCGCTCCGGACAACCCGGTATACGTACAGCTCTTCTACCGCTGGGCGATGCTCAACCCCGCGGGCTTCGCGGCGCTGGGTATCCGCGAGGACAAGGACGTCCCGCCCGCGGGGAGTCTGGAGCGCGATACGGGCAATCATCTCACCGGCGGCATCGCCGGCAACACGGCGACCATCACGGCGCTCTTCGCGAGGCTGCCCAAGCCCTCCTTCGAAGAGCAGGTCGAGGGCACGAAGAAGTTTTTCTCCGAGCTGAACCGCCTGGGCCTTACCGGCGTCATCGATCCGGGCGGCTTCGGCATGTCGCCGCCCGATTACCAGGCGCTCTTCAAAATCTGGCGCGAGGGCGATCTGACTTTGCGCGTCGCCTACACCATCTTCGCTCAAGGGAGAGGGAAGGAGCTGGAGGACTACCAGAACCTCACGCAGCTCCTGCCGATGGGCTTCGGCGACTCTTGGCTGCGCTTCAACGGCATCGGCGAGAACGTCGCCTGGGGCGTGTACAACAACGACAATCCTTCCGAAGCGTCGCGCGAGCACTTCTACCGGATCTGCCAGTGGGCGGCGAGCCGGGGCCTCGCGCTCAACATCCACTGGCACAACGACAACTCGGCCGGCGTCGTGCTCGAGGTCTTCGAGCGCGTCAACCGCGAGCACCCTATCGTCAATTTGCGCTGGACGCTCGCGCACCTCGAGGACGCCTCCGAGCCTACGCTGAAGCGCATGAAATCCCTGGGCGTGGGCTGGGCGCTGCAGGACGCCGGCTACTTCGAAGGCGAATCGCAGCTGAAGGAGAAAGGCGCGGAAGCGATGAAGCGCCTGCCGCGCATCAACAGCGCCCTGACCATCGGCGTCCACGTCGGCGCCGGCACCGACGCCCACCGCGTCGCCTCGTACAACCCCTGGGTCGCGCTGCGCTGGATGCTCGACGGAAAAACGGTCGGCGGCGCCGCCCTCCGCGGCCCCGAAGAAACCCCCACCCGCGAAAACGCCCTGCGCCTGTACACGCAAGGCAGCGCGTGGTTCGCGTTCGCGGAGAACGAGCGCGGGTCGCTGGAAATCGGGAAACTCGCGGACCTTGCGGTGCTATCGAAGGACTATTTCAAGGTGCCGGTGGAAGAGATTGGGGACATCAAGGCGGTGATGACTATGGTGGGTGGCAGGGTGGTGTACGAGGCGAGGCAGTAGTCGGATGGATCTGCACACGGCAAGAGGACACCGGCACACGCGGCGCGACGACATGCACGCCGCTAAGCACCATCCGGGAGGACATTGGTCGTCATATGTCAGGCACAGAAATAAAAAAAATTGTGTACCTGTTTGGGGCAGGGGCGCCTTCAAGTATTATCGTGACACAAAGACCAAGGGAAAAATAATCGCAAAGCGATGAGTCCTTATGCTGAGGTGGAATGAATAAGTGAGAATAAACGTATGACTAGCCAACAAAGAACGGGAGCAAGGAATAGCGAGGATCCGCTCGAAGAGGTGATTGACGGCTTGCTTGGCAAAGCTGCGCAATCGACAAAGCGGTTAACGCTACTGGCCGATCACCTCAAAAGTGTGATTGCAGACGCAGGTCTTCCCGGAGCCCAAGGTGGATCCTCCGGCGAACTTACTGTGCCAGGGCTAGCTCGTCGTAAAGACTGGGACGTCGCTTACGAGTTCGCGGGGAAGTTCCGGCTATTGATTTCGATGAAGTCAATGCTCAAGAATGTTGCGGGCACGGTGCCCAACCGCCTTGATGATCTAATGGGCGAGATAGCAAACGTTCAACAACTCGCTCCCGAGATCGTGGTTGGATACGTGATTCTCTTTGACGTTGCTGAAGACTCTATTCGTAGGGAAGATAAGCGTTATTGGTCTGAATTTTTCAAGGATGCCCTGGCGAACATTACCATCCGAAAAGCGCCGCTATGGAATCAAGGATTGCTGGAGGGCTCTTGGTTCATACGGTTTGATAGCCGCAAGCCAAGAGGTGAGAGGCTGATTGACCGCATGCAAGTCGCAAGAGATCGAGATACGTTCGTCCTCTCTCTTTTGTGGGAGCTGAAACGCCGGGAACCGGCCATTCAATTCACAAAGCAACTGCCACCCGAGCCTTCGGTGACGCTGCCTAGGGGGGCGGTGCGCCAGTAAATACAATTACGAGTCGTGTTACTTTCTTCTTTCCTTGGCGTATTTATTCTTCTTTGCTTTACTCTCTACGCGGCCAGCAAGTACATGGCCATTCACCGCTCCGAAGATCGGGCGCTCTCTTGTCGAGGCATCCAGATTCGCCAAGCCCATGCGGAGATATGTCGGGTCAATCTCATTACTTATCGAATTTCTTCCCGCTCTGAACGCGGCCACTGCCGTCGCGCAGGTTCCGGCGAATGGGTCAAGCACAGTGTCGCCCGCAAAGGAGAACATCCGTACGAGTCTTTCCGCGAGAGTGACCGGATATGGGGCAGGATGTCCGCTCCGCGTCGATGCACCCCGGATATCTGTCCAAATTGGCTGCCACCAGCTTTGCATTTCTTCCTTCGTTAGCATCGACAGCGCTTTCTGGAGGGGCAGCGGTTTCCTGTATTCACCACCCTTGCGTAGGAAAAGGATGTATTCGACGTCGTTCTTTACTATAGCGCCAGGCTGGTAAGGTTTGCCGTAGAAACCCGCTCCGTTACCGTCAGCTTCGGTTACGCCGTTCGCTATCTTGTTCCAGTAGATCGGTGACAAGCAGTCTAGGCCGAAGCCTCGCGCGCGCACCTGAATGTCCGCGTGAAGAGGAATAACTTGGTGAAGCTGACCCGCGTGCTGCCTATATTCCTTCAATGTCCAGTATGGCGGAGACGTAACGACTAGGTGTGCGCTGGCACTTGGGATCCAGGAAAGGTCTCTCGCGTCCCCTAAGTGAACCTTGTGTGTAGTGGAGTCGAATGGGGCTGGCCAAGGGACTGTACGGAGGACCGCATTGATTTCCCGATATCGCTTCAGCGATTCGGGAGTGTTGTCGTTAATCGGAAGGTCCGCGAGGAAGTAATAGCTGTCAAGTGTTTCTCGGCGCATCGCGAAGCGTCCCTAAGGTCTAGCTTTCATGAGAAATGTATCACCTTTTTTTGTGAGGCGCCATGTTCGCAGCATGAAGTTCAGTCCACTGCGTACCGGACCGCCGTGCCGTCTTGGTCATGTAGGCCTTCCATGCAAATTGACGCCCAGTAGCGTACACCGTAACTGTATTTGTGTACAGTACTAGGGGTCAGTTGGCACGGGAAGAAACGCCGGATGGGAACTGCCCCGCAGGAGCGCTCGCCTCAGGGGCCCCAGTGCAATAAAACGGCCTCTCTCACCCAGGCCGTTCAGGTCGCAAGGGTTTTCAGACTAGCTTCGTTTAAAATCCCGGTTCCGCCATTGTTGCCCAACTCCCGTGAACGACCCAGCTCCACCCGCCGCGCGTTTCAAGTTGCTCTCCGCACGTCGCGACCGCACGGCGGCGATGCCTTTCATCATGTTGACGGCGCTGATCGATATGATTTCGATCGGGCTGATCATTCCCGTGTTGCCGGCGCTGGTGGGCAGTTTCACCGGCTCGCAGACGGATCAGGCGTTCTGGTACGGGGTGGTGACGTTCAGTTTCGGGATCGCGAATTTTTTCGGCTCGCCGATTCTGGGCGCGCTCTCGGACTGTTACGGCCGTAGGCCGGTGCTGCTGATCGGGTTTTGCGGTTTTGCGCTCAACTTTTTCTTCACGGCGCTCGCGACGTCGCTGTGGATGCTGGTCGCGGTACGGCTGGTGGGCGGAGCGATGCAGGCGAATATGTCGGTGGCCAACGCCTACGTCGCCGACATCACGCCGCGCGAGGAGCGGGCGAAGCGCTTCGGCATGATGGGGGCGATGTTCGGCATCGGCTTCATCCTCGGGCCGGTGATGGGCGGGCTCCTGGGCGCGATCAATCTGCAGCTTCCGTTTTTCGTCGCCGGGAGCCTCGCGATGCTCAATCTGCTCTACGGTTATTTCGTGCTGCCCGAGTCGCTGCCTGAGGATCGCCGGCGCGCGTTTCAATGGAAGTCGGCCAACCCGGTGAGCTCGCTGCGCGGGCTCGCGCAGTTGAAAGGCGCCGGACGCCTCGTGGCCGTGATCGCCTGCAGCGGGCTTGCGCAGTTCGTGCTCTACACCTGGTATACGACTTTCAAGTTCGGCTGGGGGCCGCTGGAGAACGGCTGGTCGCTCGCGGCGGTGGGCATCGTGTCGGCCGTGGTGCAGGGGCTGTTGCTCGGACGCATCCTGAAGCGCGTCAGCCCGCGGCGGCTGGCCGTCCTCGGCCTCGCGTCGTCCACGCTCGCCTACGTGCTGTGGGGCGCCGCCACCCACGGCTGGATGATGTTCGCGATCATTTTCGTCAACCTGCTCGGCGCCACGGTCGCGACGGCGATCCAGAGCATCATCTCCAGCGCGGCGGACGCGAACAAGCAGGGACAGATGCTGGGCGCGGTGGGCGGACTCAACAGCCTGATGACGGTGGTCGCCCCGCCGATAGGCGCGGCGATCCTGACCATGGTGTCGCACCTGCCCAAGGGCGACTGGCGCATCGGCGCGCCGTTCTACTTCTGCGCGGCGCTCCAGGCCGCGGCGCTGCTCCTGGCGGTGTCTCACTTCCGCAGCGAACGCCGCGAACGCGCGGCGGCGACAGCGGCCTGATCGGGTCGAAGGCGCCCGGGTGACACTGCAACCGAATGAAAGGGAACCCGCCATGCTCAACAGCCTGCTCGAAAGCAGCGACGCGCTGATTCTCCTGGCGCGCGTGCTTCTCATGACCCTATTCCTGATCACCGGATGGCAAAAGCTCACGAACTTCTCGGGAACCGTTGCATACATGAAGACCACCGGCGCGCCGGCACCGGAGCTATCGGCCGTCATCGCCATCGTGGTGGAATTCTTCTTCGGCATCGCACTCGTCCTGGGAGCGTTCACCCGTCCGCTCGCGCTGCTCTTCTGCTTGTTCACGCTGGGGACCGCCTTCCTGGGGCATCGCTATTGGAAGCTGGAAGGCGCGGAGCGCCACGCGAACATGCTCAACTTCTACAAGAACCTCAGCATCACGGGCGGACTGCTGTTGCTCGCGGTGACGGGCCCCGGCAAGTACGCGCTGACTGGCCTCTCGGGGTCCGCTTGAAGAGCCGGGCGTAAGGCCCCGGAGTGGAAATCCCGCGATCCGCCCCCACTTGGTCTGTTCCGATAGACTGGGCCGCCATGACCAAGACCGACACCGCCAAGCTCGACAAGCTGCGGCACGCGCTGCTGCAGCTCCACAAAACGCTGCTCGACGCGCAGCGAATCCGCTACGAGCGCGAGAACGGCCGCGTCGAATCCAGGGGCGAGTTGCTCGAGCTGGTGCTCGAGGATGCGTCTTTCGAGTGGCTGCGCGTGCTCTCCGCGCTGATCGCGCGCTTAGACGAGCTCGCCGAGGCGGACAAAGTGGACGATAAAAGCGGGGACGCGCGCGCGGAGTTGCGCGGGGTGATCGAGAGGCTTTCGAGGGAAACGACGGGTTCACCGGTCCCTACCGGGAGATCGTCGAAGCCGTGCCCGATGCGCTGGTCGCGCACGTGCAGCTCTCGCGCCTGCTTAACGGGCCGGGAGGCCGGGTGTAGGATACGCTTGACGCTCAGCCGCGAGCGATCGGATACCCACAAAGCGGCGATCGATTCAGGGAGGCTTTATGAACTCATCCTACCGCATTGCCGCGGTCGCGGGCCTGTCGTGCGCGATCGCCGGATTCGCCACCGCATCCGCGGCGGCCGAAGCGGATCCCTCGTACCCGGGGGGCCACTGGTACGTCGGCAGCGGCATCGGGGCGGGATTGAGTGCGAAATACAAGGTGAACGGCCAGTCGATCAGTTTCGACGACCGCCTGCAGGGCGCGACCGACAAGTCGTCGCTCCTGGGGATCAACCTCGTCAACGCGGGAGTCGCCCTCAGCCCGAACCTCCTGCTCGGGGGCAGCGTGTCGGCGGTCGCGCAGTTCGGCAAGATCGCGGGCAACGACACGCACCTGCAGATCAATAACTACCTCGCCACGCTCACCTGGTTCCCTGCGGAGAAGGGCTTCTTTCTGCGCGGCGGCGCCGGGCTTTCGAGCATGCTGATCGACACGGGCGTCAGCAGCAACACCGCCAACGGATTCGGAATCCTCGTCGGAGCGGGGTTCGCCATCCCGGTCGCCCGCCGCCACAACATCACCTTCACCGTCGACTACAGCCGCCAGTCCTACGGCGGATCGAGCACCAAGCCCGACAGCTCGCAGTTCGGCGCCGCATACCTGGGGTACATGTACCGGCGCTGATGCAGCCGGATCAGGCGGAAGCCCCGGCGCTGCGGAGATCGCCGGGCAAGGGCTGCGCCTCGGCAGAGCTCCGCTCCGCGCGGCGCGAGGCCATGAAGGCCGCGCGCTCGCCCACCGCCTTCAAGAGCGCGGCGCCGAATTTCGGGCTTCGCTTCACCAGGTGCAGGAACATGTGGCGGCTCATCGCGAGGAGCGCGCAGTCGGTCTCCGCGACAGCCGTAGCGAGCCGCGGCGTGCGCTCGACGAGCGACATCTCGCCGAAGATTCCGCCGGCGCCGACTTTCTCGACGACCGAATCGCCGATGCGGATCGCGACGCGGCCCTCGAGCAGCGCGAAGAGCGCCACGCCGAGCGAACCTTCCCTCATGATGATCCTCCCGGCCTCGTAGCGGAAACGCGCCGTGGGGCCGAGCATCTGCGCGAGATCGGCGAGGAGCTGCGGCTCGAGCGCGCCGGCCTCCCTCCAACCGGCGTCCGCCGCATCAGGCGCGCCGAGGCTCGCGATGGTGTCGCGCAGGCGCCGAATCATGATGCTCATCAGCATGAGCGCGAACCCCGGATTCCTGCCGAGCGCGGCGCGAAACTGCCTGTCGTTCAGGCCGACCACGCGGCAGTCGCTCTTCGCCACCGCGGAGGCGCTGCGCGGCACCTGGCCGAGCGAGGCCATCTCGCCGAAGATCTCGCCGCTCCGGATGGTGGCGATGCGCTCGCCCTTGGCGAGAACCTCGACTTCCCCCTCCAGCAGTAGGTAGATCCGGTTGGGCAAGAGCAGCAGCGGAATGCCCTTGCGGTTCTCGGAGAAGATCGTCGTGCCCTTCGCGATTTTCCGCGGCTTGCCAGCGGACTGGAAGAAATCCAGCGCGACCGCGGGATCGTAGAGCGAAGAAGGGCTCTCGGAATTGCGGGGACTCGTATCCAAATTCTCTCCTCCCGGAACAGGCGCTGGATTATGCCCAAGCCGCGAGAGCGGAAGGAGGAATTGAAGGCGCAAAGCGGACATATTGCATACTTCGCTCCGCGTTGCGGGCGGAGGCGGCCGCTTCCTAGCGGTATTCGTCGTGCCGCACCACGACGATGTCGTCGTGCCGCACCACGACGATGCGCGGCGGGCCGAACACGAGGGCGCTCGCGGCCCAGGAGATCAGCGCGTAGACGATCGCCCCGAAGAACGCCGACCAGAATCCCTCGACCGAGAATCCCTTGACGAAGGACGCGACGAACCAGAAGAGGAGGCCGTTGATCACGAAGATGAACAATCCCAGCGTGAGCACGGTGGCGGGCAGGGTCAAGAGCACGACGAGCGGCCGGATCAGCGTGTTGACGAGCCCGAGGAGGGCCGCCGCGACGAGCGCGGTAGTGATGCTGTCCACCTGCACCGAGGGCACGAGGTAGGGGAGGGCGAGCAGCGCGAGCGCGTTGATCAGCCACACGATGAAGAGGTTGCGCGTCAATGACATTGTCATTGATTATACGTTGACACGCCGGCTCCGTCCGGCGAAAAATGCGCAAAAGGGGAGTCCATTTTTGGCGAAGAAGGAGTATCCATGAAAAAAGCCATCGCCCTGCTCTTGGTCCTTGCGGTCGCCGGTTGCTTCCTTTTCCGGGATGAGATTCCGTCCCAGGACGATTCGCTTTCAGCGGCCCGGGATCCCGGGGTGCGCGGCGGAGCCGCGGGCGCGGGCGCGCCCATCGCGGGACTGACCAAGACCGAGCTCGCGTTCTTCAGCGCCGGCACCGACGAGTTCGCAGAAGAGGAAGAAGCCGGCGACGGCCTCGGACCGACGATGAACCTCGGAAGCTGCGGCGGCTGCCATCTGCAGCCGGCACTCGGTGGATCGAGCCCGCCTGTGAATCCCCAGGTCGCATTCGCCAAAGCGGAGGGCGCGAGCAACACCGTGCCGTCGTTCATCACGCCGAAAGGGCCGGTGCGCGAGGCGAGGTTCGTGAAGAACGCCGACGGAACGCCCGACGGCGGCGTCCACGATCTGTTCACGATCGCCGGCCGCGCGGACGCGCCGGGATGCGCGCTCGCGCAGCCGGACTTCGAGCGCGAGCTCGCGCGCCGCAACGTGATCTTCCGGATTCCCACCCCGGTGTTTGGCGCAGGCTTGATCGAACAGATCCCGGACAAAGCGATCCTTGCGAACCAGGTCAATGACGCACCCAGGAAGAAAGAGCTCAACATCTACGGCCGGCCCAATATTGTCCTCGCCGGCCACGCGATCTCCGGCCAGGCGAACAACAACGGCAACGACGGCACGGTCGCGCGGTTCGGATGGAAGGCCCAGAACAAATCGCTGCTGCTGTTCTCCGGCGAGGCCTACAACGTGGAAATGGGGATCACCAACGAGCTGTTTCAGACCGAGCGCGATGAAACCCCAACCTGCCAGTTTGCGACCGTTCCCAACACCGTCACCGACACCGCGGGCGAGACGGCTGTCGACGCCGTCAGTCCAATCGAGAAGTTCGCCTTCTTCGCGCGCTTCCTCGCGCCGCCAGAGCCTTCGCGCGACGCGCCTGGGGGCGCCGAATCGATCGCGAGGGGCCGAAAGCTGTTCACCAACATCGGATGCGCGCTCTGCCATACGCCCACGCTCCACACGGGCAATTCCGCGGTCGCCGCGCTGCGCAACCAGCCGGTGAATCTCTTCTCCGACCTCTTGGTCCACGACATGGGCCCGGGGCTGGCCGACGGGATCACCCAGGGACAGGCGGGCCCCAGCGAGTTTCGCACCGCTCCCCTGTGGGGACTGGGACAGCGGCTGTTCTTCCTGCACGACGGGCGGACCTCCGACCTGCGCGAGGCGATCCAGGCGCATCGCAGCGGGAGCTTCTTCACCCGCAACGCTTCCGAGGCGAACGCGGTCATCAGGAACTTCAACGCGCTTGCGGGCGCCCAGAAGCAGGACGTTCTCAACTTCCTGCGGTCGCTGTAGCCGAAGGGCGGGCGGCGCCTTCAATCGAAGCCGACGATCTCCACCCAGTTCGCGCCTTTGCCCGCCGGGACCTTCTGCACGAGCCTGAGCGCTCCAGTCGCCTGCTCGATCGCGTAGACGGAGATCGTTTCCGATTTTTCTCCTGAGGCGACGAGGAACCTTCCCCCGGGATCGATCGCGAATCCGCGCGGCTGGCGCTCGGTCGGCGTGCTCGAGAGATACGTGAGCTTGCCGCTCGCCGCATCGACGCCGAACGTGGCGAGCGTGTTCGAGGTGCGCTCTGAGGCGTACAGGAATTTTCCGTTCGGGGTGAGGTGCAGGTCCGCGGCCCAGATGTCGTTGTCGGTGCTGCGCGGGTGCGGGCGCGGCGAGCCGGGCTGGAGCTTCGAATCGGGAGGCAGCGCGGAGGCCGAGCTCGTTTCGCTCAACCATCCCGTCTTCGGATCGAGCGACAGCGTCGTCACCGTGGCGACGAGCTCCGAGAGGAGGTACACGAACCTGTTGTCGGGGGAGAAGACGAAATGGCGCGGGCCGGTCCCGGGTTTCATCTGCGCGACCGCGGGCGTGTTCGAGGCGAGGCGCCCGGACTTCTCGTCGAAGACGAACTGGAAGATCTGGTCGGTGCCGAGGTTCGGGACGTAGACGAAGCGGTTCGTCGCGTCGACGAGGATCGAATGGGCGTTACGGCCCACGGGGATCACCTGCAGGGGCTCAGGCAGCACGCCCCCGTCGCCGCCGACCGCGTTGACGCTCACCAGGTGAGCGCCGTAGGAGGCGCCGAAGAGGAAGCGCCCGTTGCGGTCGAGCGAGACGTACGGGAAGCTCTCGGCCAAAGGCGCGGTGGAGAGGGGCTTCAAGGCGCCCGTCCCGGGGTCGATGGCAAAGACGTGCACCGTATAAGGCTTCGAGCGCGAAGCCGCGTAGAGCAGGCGCCGGTTCGGGCTCACCGCCATCGGCATCACCGTTTTCGCGACTTGCGTGCGCGCGAGGGCTTTCAGCGTCCCGTCCGCCTGCATCGCGTAGGCGCCGATCTCGCCGTCCTCGGCGTTCGAGACGTAGACGAAGGTCGCGGCGGGAGCCGAGGTGCTTGCCAGTGCGGACATGAAGAGGATCCCCCTGGTGAAGTTCGTGAATGGTTTCACGGCGGCCCTTTCTTTGTCGTTTAGCGAATCTTAACCGGCTTTGCCCGGCGCAGGCGCGGGCGTATGATTGAGGACGCCATGACCGACGCAACCAAGACGCTGAGCATCCAGGCGCGCAAGCTGTCTCCTTCGGAGCGCCTCCGACTTGTCGATGAAATTCTGGCGAGCCTCGACGAGCCCGACCCAAATATCGACCGGCTCTGGGCCAAGGAAGCGGAGGACCGCCTCGCCGCTTATCGCCGCGGCGAGATCAAGGCGATACCCCTCGAACAGGTGCTCGCGAAGTACCGCGGGAAGTGAACGTCCGCGTCCTCGAAATCGCCCAGCGGGAGCTCGACGAAGCGGTCTCGTACTACAACGGTCAGGTGGCAGGCTTGGGCGATGCATTTCTGCTCGAAGCCATCGCGGCGATCGAGCGGATCCGGCAATTTCCCGATGCGTGGCATCCACTCGGCGAGAACGTTCGCCGCTGCCGGTTGCGCAGGTTCCCTTACGGCTTGATCTATCACGCGGACGAAAGCGGCGTTCTGGTGGTCGCGGTGGCGCATACACATCGGCGGCCGGAATATTGGCGCGAAAGGCTAAGGGAACGGTAGTTCGATCGACATGACCGCGTTCGCGGCGGTGATCGCGATCTACTACCTGATGATCGCCAAGCCTCTCGCTCGGACAGGCAGCTGAGGCTCGAGCGCTTTCATCTCGCCCCGCTTTCGGCCAGCCACTTCAGGACCACGTCGGCGACCTGGAGATTGTTCCTGTCCATCATCATCATGTGGCTGTTGCCCTTGATGCCCATGTCGGGAAGGACGGCGAGCGCCGCGCGTCCGCCCGCGGCCTTGATCGCGTTGACCGCGTCGCGGCAGCCGTTGCGCCTCGCGTCGCCGTTGACGGTCTGCTTGGCGCCGACGCTGTTGTCTCCCCACAGCGAGAGCACCGGCACCTTGGCGAAATGCGAGGCCGCATCCTTGTCGCTGAAGCCGTCGCAGCCGCCTTCCACGGTGACGAGCGCGCGCACCAGCTTCGGGCGCTGGCGCACCAGGTCCAGGCCGTACACGCCCGACTGCGAATGGACGACGACGACCGAGGCGCCGATGCGGTCGAGCAGCGCGGCGAGCGCGGTCACCGTGTTGGCGCCGATTCCCGCGAGCGAAGTCTCCGCGTTCGGCACGAGCTGCATCGTGTACTGCTCCATCGCCTCGACCGGAAACTGCAGTCCGGGAAACGGCACCGACCAGGAAGGGCCGAGCCGGAAGTTGAGCCACGCGCGCTCGTGCGTGGCGAGGAGCAGGGTGGGGAGCGAGGCGGGATTCGCGCCGCCCGAGTCGCGCGCCTGGTTGAAGGGCGTCGGGTCGAAGCCCGAGCGGCCGCGTCCCGCGTGATCGACGACGTAGACGGGCGCGCCCTTGCGCACGAAGTACGTCGCCCAGCCTTCGCGCCCGTCGGGCGTGGTCTCGTAGCTCATTCCGGTGTGATTCGACCCGTGCACCATCACCACGGGCGCGCCGTGCTTGCCCGAAGGGATGCGGTAGTGCACGTACATCTGGTTGACGGTGATGCGTCCCGGAGCGGAGGGCCCGGTGAGGAGCGACGCGCCCGGAAAATTCGAAGTGACGGTCTTGCCGCCGACGAAGAAGGCGCCTTCGTCCTCGAGGGTCAGGGGCCCGCCCAGGGTCGCCGAGTGCGCCGGCGCGACGCCTGAGGCGAGGATCGCGAGGGTGAAGCTCAAGCACGCTTTCATCGTCGACTCCCTGAGGGGAACCTGGCGATTGTAGAGGGGTTCGCCCCGGTGCGGTACCGGGGATGGGTCTCGGACTAAATGGCAGCTGGCATCCACATTGCTTACTGTGCTCCCGGGCACTTTGTTACGGGCAGCGGAACCCGAAAACCGGCAGCTATCGATCACTTATGACGCGGCATCAACACCCGCAGAACGAACAGGTCTATTTCATTCAATGCAAGGAGAAGTCATGTCAACGATCCGTCAAAAATTGTCTGCTTTCCTGGGCATCGTTTTTTTCTTCGGTTGCGTGACCCTCGTCTCGGCGGATCCGGACCAGCTCTCGGATGCCCGCGCAATGCTGCAGCGGGGCCAGGTTGCGAGCGCCGTGTCCTCTCTTGAGAAGGCGCTACCGCCCCTGATCGCGTCGCAGGACTATTGGTCCGTAAGCAGGGCGTATTTTCAGCTGGCCGTTGCGCGTGGCCGTCTGAACGAAAATCACGCCGCCTGCGCCGCACTGTCGAAGTCCCTCGACTACTACCGCCAGGCGCTGGTGAAGGACAAACTTTCTCTGGATTACTTCGGCGAGACCGCGTCAGACGGCAGCGAGGACAGCGAAGGAATGCCGGAGGTGCGCTCGAGACTCGGATGCGAGCGCACCCGGACTGCGTCGTCGAATCTCTACAGGAGCGCGAAATAGATGAGTCGCTGGACGTCGGGTCGGCAACGAACTACCATCGACGACTTCCTTCCAGTGGCAAAGGCGCTCGTGCGAACCTCCAGAGTTTCAGCAGCGTTTATTCTCGCAGCGTGTGCTGCGCACGGGGCGTGCGCGCTTGCGGAAAACGGCGTCAGCGCGAGCCAGATATTGATCGGCCAATCGGCTTCCCTGACCGGCACCGCGGCCGAGTCCGGACAGCAGACGCGCGACGGCGCGCTCGCCTATTTCGAGCTGGTCAACCGCAAGGGCGGCGTCAACGGCAGAAAAATCAAGCTGCTCACTCTCGACGACGGGGGCCAGACCACGCGCGGCGAGGAAAATACCAGGAAGCTGATCGCGGAGGACAAGGTCTTTCTGCTGTTCGGCTATACCGGGCGCAATACCAGCGAGGCCGCGCTGCCGATCGTCGCGAAGGCGGACATCCCGTTCTTCGGAGCCGCCACCGGCGGCGAAACCATCCACGGCGCGTTCAACAAGAACGTGTTCAACGTGCGCGCCAGCTACAAGCTGGAGACGCAGGCCCTGGTGAACTACCTGGTGATCACCGGCCAGAAGAAAATCGGAATGATCTACCACAAGGACGACTTGACGAAGTCGAATCTCAAGATGACCGAGGACGCCACCGCTCAGCACGGCTTCACGTTGCTGGGCAACGCGTCGGTCGACCGCAATTCGACCGACGTAAAGGAAGCCGTCGGGATCATGAGCAAGCTCGATCCCGATGCGGTGATCTGCAACGCGGCGGTGAAACCCTTGAGCGAATTCGTGAGGCAGATGAGGAAATCGGGCGCCAAGTCGCAGTTCCTGAGCGTCTCGTTCGTCGGTAGCGCGGTCGTGAAGGAGCTGAAGAGCGAGGCGGCCGGGGTGATCATGGCGCAGGTCGTGCCCCTGCCGACCAAGAGGAGCATCCCCGTGGTGGCCGAGTACCACGGCGCCCTGGCTGCCGTGGGCGCCAAGCCCGACTATTCGTTCTCCGGCCTGGAGGGCTTCATTTCGGCGAAAGTCCTGGTGGAAGGGCTGAAGCGGAGCGGCAAAGCCCCGACCCGCGCCGGATTCATCAAGGCCGTCGAAGGAATCCGCGAGCTCGACCTGGGAGATTATTTCGTCAGCTACTCGCCGACCAATCACAACGGCTCGAAGTACGTCGATATCACGGTCATCAACAGCGTGGGCCTCTTTTTCAATTGACGCCGCGAGTCAAGCGGCCGGCAGCCGCTGCCTGATCCGCTCGCGCGTCATCTCCGACAGCTTCGTGATGCCGAGCAACGCCATGTCGCGCTCGATTTCCTCCGAGAGGAGCCCGATCCCGTGGCGCACGCCGGCCTCCCCGCCGATCGCGGCGGCGTAGAGGAACGGCCGTCCGACGAACACGAACTGCGCGCCGAGCGCGAGCGCCTTCAGGACATCGGTGCCGCGGCGGATTCCGCCGTCCATCATGACGGTCATGCCGCCCGCCCGCGCCGCCACCGCGGGGAGCGCGCGCAAAGGCGCGAGAGCCCCGTCCAGCTGCCGCCCGCCGTGGTTGGACACGATGACGCCGTCGACGCCGCTCTCGCGCGCGATGCGCGCGTCCTCCGGGTCGAGCACGCCTTTTAGAACCAAGCGCCCCTTCCACAGCCTGCGCATGAGCTCCAGGTGGGTCCACGCGAGCCGGTCGCGCTCCCCGTCCCCGCGTGAGGCGAAGGTGATGAGCGGGATGCGCGCGCCCATGTTCTCGAAGTGCGGCATGCCGTCCACGAGGAGCGTCCGCAGGAACATCCCGAGGAGCCAGCGGGGCTTGAGCGCGCTCTCCCACGCGAGGCGCAGCGTCGGCCGCAGCGGCCGGCTGAAGCCGCTCCTCACGTTGTTCTCGCGGTTCGCGCTGAACGGGACATCCACCGTGAGGACGAGCGTATCGAAACCCGCGCGCGCGACGCGCTCGAGGAGGTGCGTGATCGGCCCGGTCTCGCCCGGCAGATAGGCCTGGAACCAGGCGGTGGCGCCTGCGGCGCGCACGTCTTCCAGGCGAGTGAGCGACGCGCCGCTCATGATCATCGGGATGTTGGCCCCGGCGGCCGCGCGCGCGAGCACGAGGTCGCCCCGGTACGCCGCCATGGAGGTTCCGCCCATGGGGGCGATTCCGAAGGGCGCGCCGTAGCCGCGGCCGAAAAGCGCCGTCTTCGCCGTGCGCCCGGAGACGTCGACGAGCACGCGAGGGCTGAGCTCGATCTCGTCGAACTGGGCGCGGTTCGCCGAGAGCGACGCGTTCGTCTCGGCGCCCCCCGAGACGTAGCCGAACATGGGACGCGGCAGGTAGCGGCGCGCCGGCTCCTCGAAATCGTCGAGCGCGAGGATGCGGGCTAGGGCGCGCGGCAGCGCGCGGTCGACGTGCCACTCGGCGTCGGAGCGCGGCGATCCGGGGTTCGTCGCGGAAACGGGTTGGCTTGTTTCGCTGGTGTCGGGCATGGGCTCGCGGGGCGAGGGAAACCCGGCGATTGTAGAGGGGTTCGCCCCCGATTGCTTCGCCGGTTAGAATCCCGTCCAGCTCTCGACTGGAACATTCCATGCGCGTCGTCGTGATCGGCGGGTACGGCAATTTCGGCGCCCGCGTCTGCCGCGCGCTCGCCGCGTCGCCGGCGATGGAGGTCGTCGCCGCCGGCCGCCGCCCGGATGCGGGGCGGGGAGGCCTCGCGGATCTGAGCTTGCAGCACGCGCAGCTCGATCACTCCGCGCGCGATTTCCCCGCGGCGCTCGCGCGCCTCGCCCCCGGTCTCGTGATCCACTGCGCCGGGCCGTTCCAGTCTCAGGACTACCGCGTCGCGCTCGCCGCGATGGCGGCCGGCGCGCACTACCTCGATCTCGCCGACGGCCGGCAGTTCGTGACGCGCTTTCCGGACTACGTCCATCCGGCCGCGCGCGAGGCGCAGCGCTTAGCCATCTCGGGGGCGAGCAGCGTGCCCGCTCTTTCCTCGGCCGTGATCGACAGCCTGAGCGCGCGCCTTTCGCAGATCGAGGAGATCCAGATCGCGATCGCGCCGGGACAGCGCGCGCCGCGGGGCGAAGCGACGGTCGCGGCCGTGCTCGGCTACGCCGGGCGGCGGTTCAAGTGGCGAAGCGGCGGCGCTTGGCGCGACGCCTGGGGCTGGCAGGAGCTGAAGCGCATGCGCTTCTACGGCCTGGGCGCGCGCTGGGCCGCCGCCTGCGACGTTCCGGACCTGGAGCTCTTTCCGAGGCGTTATCCCGGCATCCGCACGATGGAGTTCCGCGCTTCGCTCGAAATCGGCGCGCAGCAGTTCGCGCTGTGGATCGCCGCCCTGCTGCGCCGGCGGGGCATGGCCCTGCCGATCGAGCGCTGGGCGAGGCCGCTCGCCCGGATCGCCTCGTGGATGGACGCCTTCGGAGGCGATCTCGGCGGCATGCTGGTGAGCCTCGCAGGCAAGCGCTCCGACGGAAGCCTCGCGCGGATCGAATGGCACCTGACGGCCGACGCGCAGCACGGCCCCGAGATTCCCTGCATGGCCGCCATTCTGCTCGCGCGCAAGCTCGCGCAAGGCGGCTTCGCGCAGCCGGGTGCGTACTCCTGCATGGGATTCCTCACGCTGCCGGAATTCGAGACGGAGTTCGCGCGCTGGCGCATCACCACGGTGGTGAGGGAGAACGCGGCGTGAGCGCGGTTGCGTTCTGAGACGGCGCGGCCGCGTAGGGCGAATCTTTCGAACATGACGCTCAAGCGACGCGATCTGGATGACATCTCCGCCCGGACCCTGGATCACTATAACCGGCGCGCCGAGGATTTCTGGAAGGGAACGCGCGGTCACGATGTCAGCCAGAACATCGCGGCGCTGCTCGCGCACATCGAAGGCGAGCCGCCCTTCGCGATTCTCGACTTGGGCTGCGGGCCGGGGCGGGACCTGAAGGCGTTCGCCGGGCTCGGCCACGTCGCAATCGGATTGGAGGGCTCGGAGCGCTTCGCGGCCATGGCGCGCGAGCATAGCGGCTGCGAGGTGTGGCGGCAGGATTTATTCGAGCTCGACCTGCCCAGTGCTCGCTTCGACGGCGTGTTCGCCAATGCGGTGCTGTTTCACGTGCCGAGCCAGGAGCTGCCGCGCGTCCTGCGCGAGCTGCACGCGACGCTCAAGCCGCGCGGCGTGCTGTTCAGCTCTAACCCGCACGGCGACAACGAGGAAGGCTGGAGCCGCGGGCGCTACGGCGCGTATCACGATCTGGAAAGCTGGCGGCGTTTCATGAGCGCCGCGGGATTCGCCGAGCTCACGCACTACTACCGGCCCGAAGGCCTGCCGCGCGAGCAGCAGCCCTGGCTCGCGAGCGCGTGGCGTGCTCTGCGTTGAGCTACGCTCCCCGCTGTCCGATCAGGCCGAGAAACTCCTCGCGGGTCGCGGCGGAATCGCGGAAGGTGCCCACGACCGATGAGGTGATCATGACGGAGTTCTGCTTCTCCACGCCGCGCATCATCATGCACAGGTGGCGGGCCTCGATCATCACGCCGACGCCCGCCGCGTCGATCGAATCCATGATCGCCTGGGAGATCTGCTCGGTCAGCCGCTCCTGCAGCTGCAGGCGCCGCGCGTACATGTCGACCAGGCGCGCGAGCTTGCTGACGCCGAACACCCGGCCGTTCGGGATGTACCCGATGTGGCAGCGTCCGAAGAACGGCAGCATGTGATGCTCGCACAGGCTGTAGACCTCGATATTCTTCACGATGACCATGCTGTTGGTCTTTTGCGTGAAGATCGCCCCGTTGATCAGCTTGGCCGCGTCGGCGCGGCTGCCGGAAGTCAGGAAGGCGAGGGCGGCGGCGACGCGCTGCGGGGTCTTCACCAATCCTTCGCGCCTGGGATCCTCGCCGATTTCCGCCAGCAGCTCCCGCACCAGGCCTTCGATTTTTGCGGCATTCAGGGGCATTGCGCGATTATAGGCGCGCTGCGGCGCGATAGAATGCCGGCATGTGCGGGCGTTTCGTCTCTCCCGAGGAAGCCGCGGTCGAGCGCGCCTGGCACATCGGCCGCCGCAGCTGGAAGACGCCTTTCGGCAAGCCGCGTTACAACGTCGCGCCGACGATGCGCGTCATCATGCTCAGGCGCAGCGGCGCCGATCCCGGGATCGAGCTCGCGCACGCGCGCTGGGGATTCGTGCCGTACTGGTGGAAGGAAGCGAAGCCGCCGCGCGGCAGGTTCAACGCGAAGTTCGAGACCGCTAGAGCGAACGCCATGTGGCGCGAGGCGTTCTCGCGCGCGCGCTGCCTGCTGCCCGCGCTCGGCTGGTACGAATGGCGCGAGGAGATGCGCGTGGACAAGGCGACGGGCGAGGTGGTGAAGGTCAACCAGCCCTACTACATCGCGCGCAAGGACCGCCGGCCGTTCTGCTTCGCGGGACTCATGTCCAGATGGAGGGACCCGGGCGATCCCGAACCGACCCTGACCTGCGCCGTCCTGACGCGTCCGGGCGCGGGGCGCGCGGGCGAGATCCACGAGCGCATGCCGGTCGTGCTGCCCGATGAAGTGCACGCGCAATGGCTCGATCCGGCGCAGACCGATCCGGCCCGGGCGGCCGCGCTGATCGAAGAGCACGCGCAAGTCGATTTCGAGCTCGTCCGCGTGGGGCGCGGAATCAACCGCACCGAGGAAGACAGCGAGAAGCTGATCGAGCCGCTGCAGGCGTAATCGGCGAGCATGGTCGTCGGTTCGGCGATCATCGTGCCTTCAGCTCGCGAACATCTTCCGGTAGTGGCGGTACCAGTCGCTCTGGAAGACTTCCGCGGGATCGTGCTTGAGCTTGAGCTTGAGGAACTCGGCGAACTGCGGGTAGCAGGCCTCGACCTGCTTGCGCGTCGCATACTTGTGGTAGGTCGGGTAGTAGCTGCCGCCGTATTTGATGCCCAGATCGATCAGGCGCCGGAACGCGCTGGACGCGCGGCGGATGCCTCCGGGCGTGTGCGCCACGTGCAGGTTGAAGGTCACGCAGGCGTAGGGTTTCCTCGCCCAGGCAAGGAAGCTTTCGCGGTCCGCTTCGATCACGCGGACGCTACCGTAGATGATTTCCGTCTCGTTGCGGCGCGCGTCCGCGGCGGCGTCGACCATGAAGCGCTCGAGCGCGGCGCGCTCGCAATAGATCTCGGTGATCGCCTCGGTCGCCTTCGTCTTGAGCCTGCGATCGATCTCGCGGTGGTAGTAGTCGGGGTAGATGCTCATCTGGTGCTCGTCGGACCAGTACACCTGCCCGTTGGTCGCGAGGTAATAGTTGGCGTAGCGCTTGAATGCGGCGGCCTTGTCCGTGTGCGCGAGAAGGAGGAGGTTGGTCCAATCCCGTTCCGCAAGCTCCTTCTGCGCCGCGGGGATCGGCGTCGAATCGGGTACCGGCCTGTAGCAGGAGAAGACGCCGCGGCGAAGGAAGCCGTCCGAGCTCTCGTCGATCGAGTACTGGAAATCGCCGTAGAGAAAGCCGTCGCGGATGCGGCCGGCGAAGGCCGCGGGCAGCTCCGAGATGTCGCGCACCTGGACCACGCGCTGGAGCTTGCGCCGCGGCGCGAGGCGCAGCGTCACCGAGTAGACGAACCCGAACAGGCCGTAGCCGCCGATCGCGAGGCGGAAGAGCTCCGGGTTCTCGGTGCGGCTGCAGCTCCTGAGATCGCCGCCGGAGTCGAGCAGCTTGAACGATTCGACGTCGCCCACGAAAGGCGGGAGCGCGAGGCCGCGCCCGTGCACGTTCGCCGAGAGGCAGCCGCCCAGGGTGAGGCGGTCGGCGCCGGTCGGCTTCTGCGCGAAGCCCCACTGTTTCTCGCGCCCGCGCTGCGCGGCGGTGAGCTCGGCGAGGAGCTTCGGCCATTGCATGCCGGACTCGACTTCGATCTGCCCGCGCTCCATGTCGAAGCCGAGGACGCGGTCGAGCTTGCGGATGTCGATCAGCACGCCGTCGGTGGCGAAGGCCTGAGCGCCCATCGCGTGGCGGCCGCCCGCGATGCACACCGCACGGTTCTCGTCCTTGGCGGCAGCGATCGCCGCGCGCACAGCAGCTAGCGTCTCCGGTTCCACGACGCGATCGACGGGCGTTGGATTGAGCTGCGAATGCAGATCGTTGACGACGGTACCGGAGCCTTGCGCCCATGCGCCGCCGCAAGGCCAGGCGGCCGTCAAGCCGGCAATCTTCAGGAACTCGCGGCGGTCGATCATGTCGCCTCCTTTGTTTGCAGGGCAAACTGCATCTGGCAAGTCAGAACGGCAGCGAGCCCGGAGCAGGCAGGCTCTCGCTCTGTTCGAGCAGCCCGTGCGCTCCGACGCCGAGCAGGCGCACCGGCCGGCGCGCGGCGTCGGTGCGCTCGAGCAGCGCCAGGGCGCGCGCGGCGATCTCGGCCGCATCGCACGTGGGCGCGGCCGCAGTGTGGCTGCGGGTGACGGTGGTGAAATCCGCGTAGCGCACCTTGATGGTCACCGTGCGCGCGCGCAGTTTCCTCTTCGCGAGGCCCTCGGCGGTGCGGCGCGCGATGCGCTCGATCTCACCGCGGATCTGCTCCAGGTCCGTGAGGTCTTTCTCGTAGGTGTTCTCGTCGGAGAGCGATTTCCTCTGCCGGTCGGGTTCGACCGGACGCGGGTCCTCTCCGCGCGAGAGGGATTTCAACCAGCCGGCGAGGCTTCCCACCGCGCGGCGCAGCCGCTCGTCCTCGGCCGCGCGCACGTCGAGCAGCCGCTCGATGCCGATCGCGCGCAGCTTTTTCGCGGTGACGGGGCCCACGCCCGAGAGCGCCTCGACCGGCAGCTCGTGAAGGAACTCCTCGACTCTCTCGGGCGCGATCACGGTGAGCCCGTCGGGCTTCTTCCAGCCCGAGGCGATCTTGGCGAGGAACTTGTTGGGCGCGACGCCCGCGGAGGCGCTGAGATTCAGTTCCTCGCGAATGAGCGCTTTCAGCTTCTTCGCGACATTGCTCGCGAGCGGCTCGCCCCAGAGATTGTCGGTGACATCGAGGTAGGCCTCGTCGAGCGACAGCGGTTCGACGAGCGGGGTGCAGGAGCGCAGGATCGCCATCACCTGCTGCGAGACCGCGCGGTAGCGCGCAAAGTCGGGCCGCACGATGACGAGCTCGGGGCACAGGCGCAGCGCGCGGGCCATCGGGATGGCCGAGCGCACGCCGAAGGCGCGCGCTTCGTAGCTCGCCGCGGCCACCACGCCGCGCGACTCCGCTGGGCCGCCTACGGCAACCGGCCGGCCGCGCAGCTCAGGGTAGTCGCGCTGCTCCACCGACGCATAGAACGCGTCCATGTCCACGTGGATGATGCGGCGCGGCGATTCGAGCATGGAGAAGTGTAGCGCGCTGCGCCGGGGGGCAGGAGCCTTTGCAGGGGACAAGGCAGGGCATTCCAAGTAGCATGGCGAAAGGGGCCCGGTCCAAGGGGAATAATCGCGGCCCGCGGCCTGTTTTAGGAGAGCATCACACAATCACACAAGGAGGAGACATGAAACGCATATTTCTTGCAGTTCTTGCCTGCGGACTGGCGGCGGCCGCTTCCGCGGCCTGGTCGCAGGCGCCGGCGCGCCCGCAGATCGCGACGACGAAGGTCGACGGCACGGAAGGCGTATACATCTTCCGCAACGGCAATCACCAGGCGATGTTCGTCGTCACCCGGGACGGCGTGATCGCCACCGACCCGGTCGCCTACGGGCGTCCGACCGGCGGGGCGACCTACGTCGCCGAGATCAGGAAGGTCACCGACAAGCCGATCAAGTACCTCGTCTACAGCCATCACCACTACGATCACGTCGCCGGCGGCCAGGCGTTCAGGGATGCCGGCGCGAAAATCGTCTCCCACAGGAAGGCGAAGGAGCGCCTCGCAATCCTCGGAGATCCGGCCACGCCGCTGCCCGACGAGACGCTCGACGAGAAGAGGACCATCACGCTCGGCGGCACCGCGCTCGAGCTGACCTATCTCGGTCTCAACCACTCCGACAGCTCGCTCGTCATGCGCTTGCCGAAGGAGAAGATCCTCTTCGTCGTGGATTTCCTACCGGTCGGGTCGGTGCCGGGCCGTGGCATGATCGATTTCTATCCGCTCGAAGCGGAGCAGTCGATCAAGCAGGTGCTGGCGATGGATTGGGAGCGCCTCATCCCCGGCCATCCCGGGCCGGGCGACCGGCTGGGGACCAAGCAGGACGCGCAGGACCAGCTCACTTTCCTGCAGGACGCCTCGGCAGCGGTGAAGGCCGCGGCGCGCGAAGGGAAATGCTGGGAACCGGCGGAGAAGGAGCTCAAGCTGCCGAAGTACGAGAAATGGCCCGGCTACGAGAACAACCTGCAGTTCGTGACGCGGCGCTACTGCGGCTTGTGGGGGCGCGGCACCTGAAGACCAAGCGAGATTTCGGGGAAGACGGCCGGGGCGCGCTCTGGCCGTTTTCGTTTCCGCCGCCGACTCCAACGCGCTTCGCCTGCGTCCTTGCTATACTGGCGGGATCGAATTCCACTTGGGTCAGTCCTCGGCATCCCTCCAGGGCGCCGATTCTGGTTTCTCCCACGGATAATTTGATGCCCCGCACACTCCGGCGCGGGGCGACATCATCCATGGAGAGCATCCATGCCTATCGGCACCGTGAAATGGTTCAACCCGAGCAAGGGTTTCGGCTTCATTCAGCCTGACGACAAGTCCAAGGACGTGTTCGTGCACATCTCGGCGGTGGAGCGCGCCGGACTCGGCACTCTCAACGAGAATCAAAAGATCTCCTACCAGCTCGAACAAGGGCAGAACGGCAAGACCTCTGCGGTCGATTTGAAAACCGTTTGACCCCTCCCGGGCCTTCATTGAGCGATCCGTAGATGTGTTACCGTGATCGCTGCGAGGAAGGATATTCATGCCCATGCACCGCGAGGAGCGCGGGAGATATTTGATCGAGGCGAGCGCGTTTCACCTCGGGGACGGGAACAAGTGGCAGCCCCGGCTCACGATGACGCGCATGGCGTGTGCGAACGCCTTGTCGAAGAGCCAGTCGTTTCCCGGGCTGACCCCGCTGTTCGAGACCGCGAAAGGCGCTGTTCGCTACGCGGCCGATCTCGGTCGGAGCATGGCCGACGAAGGATCGCCGCGGTTGAAGGTGTAGCGGCGCGCGGCGAACGACGCCGGTGGATCAATCCACCACGGCGACGACCTGGATCTCCACAAGCTGCTCCGGCTCGCCCAGCTCGAGCACTGCAAGGTTGGTCGTGGTCGGCTTGTGGTTGTGGGGCGCGAAGTAGGAGTTCACCACCGCGCTCGCCTTGCCGATGTCGCCCATGCGCGGGCGGGCGCGAAAGATGAATACGTGCACCACGTCCTTGGGCGAGGCGCCCGCCGCCTTCAGCGTTTCCATGATGCCGTCCATCGTCTGGCGCACCTGACCCTCCAGGTCGTTCGTCAGGTACTTGAGGATCTGCTCGCGCTTGTGCGGATGGTCGTGGTACACGGGCAGCGCGGTGCCGCCGGCGAGCCAGAGGATCTTGCCGCTCTTCACCTTGATCGCGGGCGAGAACGGCATGAACACGCTCTTGTCGTAGTTCGGGTGGTGGATGATTTCCAGATGGTTGCCGCTTTGCGCCCGCGCGGGCACGGCGGCGAAGGCAAGCGCGCCGAATGCAAGGGCGGCGAGCGCGGCGGAACTGCGAGCGGGTTTCTCTTCGTTCATGGCGAATCCTCCGTGGGGTTGAATGTCGGCAGCGGTGGGGCCAGCGCACCTGCAGCAAAAACGCCCCGGGAAATCCCGGGGCGTTCGGTTTACCGAGAACGCACCGCCCTCAGGCGATGCGTCAGTTCGCGAGTGGATCGGGACGCACCTGAACCTTGTAGACCTTGGGACTGTTCTTCGTCCCGCCCTCGTTGTGGAACACGGTGCGCGTGCCCGACATCGTCCACAGGCCCTTGCCTTTCCATCCCGCGTTCGGATCGTCGATGCGGCCGTCCACGAGCTTGGTGTTGAAGCCCAGCGGATACGGCACGCGCAGGTTCACCATCTTGCCGTCGACCACCGCGAGCAGCGACTCGGCGCCGTTGGCCGAAGCGATCGGCACGTTCGCCCCCAATCCCAGGGTGTTGTAGCGATCCACCCAGATGTAATAGGCATGGTTGGCGCTGCCCGCGGGGTCCATACCCTTG
>WNFX01001416.1_pt1 | contig 24648 bp, 31 predicted proteins | sample 5400111 | NCBI WGS metagenome assembly WNFX01 (sample SAMN13153363, study PRJNA577476) | soil metagenome | isolation source: 40 cm soil or saprolite under grassland replicate 1 | place: USA:California | collected 2016-06-15
CAGTCCTCAGGGTAGCGACACTCGCATGGGACTCTTCAGCCTCTTTGGCACGTGGGCCGCTCAAGGACTCAACCCTTTCCTGCAATGCCTAACGGTGCTGTCCCACCACCATTCTTTAGCACAAATGTGAACAATATCCTGTATGGAGACTGGTTGTATCTCACCCTAACTTCGTGCATTCCCTGGCGGGAAATCTGCCCTTCGTCGATGTAGGTGAACTGACGAGTGTATGCAAGGGTTTCTCGTTTCGTGATTTGCCCCAGAAGCCATTTAAGCCGGCCAGACATAGCCCTGCAGTTCCAGAATCGCCGCATGTGATAGAGATCCGAACAGGAGAGCCAGGGACAGGCGCGCGTATCGCACTCGTCAGATACGAGGTCTTACGCGGCAACCAGCCCTCCGCCAACCACCATCACGCAGGCTTCAAATAAGCGGCTGCGCATCTGGCCTTCACCCAGAAACAAGCGTGCCCACAGGATAGTGAAGATGGCGCTGAGCTTGAAGAGGGTGGTCACATACCCAATGAGGCCAAGCGCAATGGCGGTGAAGCCAAAGAGCGGGGCGACTCCTGCCAGTGCAATGGCGGCGAGCTCGATCACCTGCTCCTGTTCCCGCAGAGTGAACATCCACTGCGGCGGTGTGGGCTGATAGGCCGTGGCATGAGAGTCATCAGCTTCGAGCACGACGAGGTCACCCAGCCAGCGCGACTCGAACTGATCGGCGGTGGCGTCGAGGATGCGGCCATCGGCGAGTTGGTTCCAGCAGTGCCGCCAGCACACGCGAGCGTCGAGCAGGCGCAGGCGTCCCCACTGACGTGTCCAGCCGAACTGCGCCTCAAGCGCCGCCGCCACCCGTCCGCAGCGAGCGTCGTAGGGGCGGCCGTCTTGGAAGCGAACCCGCCGTCGCAGCGTCAAGATGGCTCCCTGTTGATGGCTGCACCCGGCTCAGCCATGGCTTGCGACCTCCCTCCTCATGGCGTGCACACTCGTGAAGTCGAGGTTCTGTCTTCTCTACAATGGTGATTGCTCTCTCAGCGCTCAGCCCAAGTATACCAAAAATGGGTGGAACAGGCGAATTCCTGCCGCCTCGTTGGCTGATGGCCAGTCTGGTGGATCAGAAAATTGATGAGTTATGCTGGTGTATTGCATGAGCGCAAATCTGAGTCCATGGCGATTATCAGGAATCGAACGTCGTCATCGAGAGCATGGGTGACCAGTGACACGTCAGTGGGTTTTTTGATCTGTATCCAGGATTCAGCGATCCTGAAACGGATCTCTCGCGACCCCTTGCCAGCTATCTTGATGAGCACACTCCTGCTCTTGCCCAGGAGTTTCTACGCACCCACAGCAGGCATCGGCCTCAGCGTGCAGGCTTTGAGGAGCGCTTCCCTCTCTACATGCTCCAGGAGTGTCTGGCGATGTGGGAGTGGGCACAGCGGGAGAAGAAGATATGGTGGGATGAACAGTTGACGTTGCGCGAGTGGGCGGAGCCGTTTACCTCGGCATGTTACTTGCTCTGATTCATTACCCTCCTCCTCTTTCTCAAGCAAGCGGCCTCACGTTGAAAGAGCCATTCACCTGCCAGAGTTCATGCGACGAGGAACAGATGGGTATCACGGTCGAGTTCCTTTGCTCGACATCCACCTCGGAATTTCCCCCTCCCTTCCTCTTGACTCTGTAGTATGGTACGGAGTGTATACTTTTTCCGAAAGGAGTGGCAAAGATGAATACCCTCTCGATTGGGCAAGTTGCTCGCAGAGCCGGGGTCGGCGTGGAAACGGTGCGGTTCTACGAGCGCGAGGGCTTGCTGGAGGAACCGCCGCGCCGGGCCTCTGGTTATCGGCAGTACTCCGAGGAAGTGGTCACGCGTCTCCGCTTTATTAAACGCGCACAACAGTTAGGCTTCTCACTCAAAGAGATCAGCGAGCTGCTGCTGTTGCGCGTGGATGCCCAGACGTCCTGTGAGGAGGTCAAGGGGCGCACCGAGGCGAAAATTGCCGAGGTGGAGCGGAAAATGGTCGAGTTGCAACGCATGCGGCAAGCTCTGCTCCAGGTCCACTCCCTCTGTACCGGGCTAGGACCGACCGGTCGCTGTCCCATGCTTGATGCACTCAACCAGCAAGAGACGCTCGATCGGGCCTGAACGACAAGCATATATGGCCTCATCTGCTCACACAGTTGCACACCAACCTCATCGCTTTGGCGAGGAGAACACAGGCGTGCATGGAAAGTATGGACATGATCATGGATACGATACAAGATAACGGTGAGACTGGTCTGCTCAAACCCCTGTTTGAAGCTCGGCTCCAGTACCAGTCGGATATGGAGGTGGTGGTGTCGGCTGAAACGCGTGAGGGTGAGCTGGTTGGCAGTGGCAATGGGAGCGTTTCGGGAAATCTGCTCAGTGGGACGGCTCGCTGGTCGATGTACGCCGGTAACTGCGCCTATGTCTTCGTGCGAGCCGGACTTGAACCGCCACCCGGGCAACATCTCTGCACTGTTCATCCGGCTGGCATCATCGAAACATCCGACGGAGCCCACATATGGTTTGATGCCAAAGGATACGGGCTGCGAGGGGCTGACCAGGGCCAACCGCATCTGTGGAGGCTCACGATGGCGATCCAATTTACGACCACGGACCGGCGCTACCAGTGGCTGAACACTACCCTGGGGGTCGCGGTCTCCGAATTTGATGAACGTGCTGGACGTGCGCTCTGGCGCGCTTTTATCCCATAGGAGACACTTTACCGATCACCGGCTAAAGGGACCACTATGTTCCAACGACGATTCTGGATGCGTGGGGGTGGGAGTCCTCTTGTGGCACTCGCAGCCCTTTTTACCACGCTGTGCTGTTTAGGGTTTCCTGCCCTGGTTGGGGTGCTCTCGGCCCTTGGGGCAGGGTTCTTGCTCAATGACCGCTATCTGGAGCCGGGCCTTTCCGCAACGCTTCTGCTGACGTTGTTGATCGCCGGGCTCCATCTGCGCCGACATCATCAGCCTGGACCGTTCATCCTCTCCCTGGTTGCCGCCGGTAGTACGTTCTTCGCCATCTACGGCATCGGATTGCTCCCCCATGCGTCAGGCGGCGATCACATGGCCGATGGCATGGCGGCCACACCCACCTGGAGCCCAGGCCTTTCCTATGGGGCAATCCTCGTTCTCCTGGGAGCGCAGGTCTGGGATCTCTGGCTCTACCGCCGGTGCGCGCCGAAGTCCGCACCTGTTCCCACCTACTCTCCTTCAGCTTTGCGGGAAAGCCGGAAGGAAGGTATCTGATGCGTCGAATCGGGGGTGTTGCGCTGACCGTGACGGGCTTTCTTGCCTGTCCCTGTCATTTGATCATTACCCTGCCGGGGCTTGCCTCACTGCTGGCCGGAACGCAACTTTCCAGTTTTCTCAGCCGTAATACCGGCCTGGTCTACACCGGGGCGGGCCTCTACTTCGTGGTGGCGCTGGCGCTGGGGGTCTGGTTCTTGTTCGGCCCGGCGCGCCCGATTCGTGAGATGGATGCGGCCTGTCACACCTGTGCCACTGCCGCATCTGAGACGCACGCGCAGGAGCGTTTGCCCTTGCAGGATGACCTGCCTGCGACAAGGAGAGAAGCATTACGATGACATCAATGCAAGAACGGTATGACCTGGTGATTCTGGGCAGTGGCTCGACAGCCTTTGCCGCGGCGCTGCACGCTGCCGAACTCGGCAAAAGCGCCGTCATGGCCGAATTTCGCACAGTCGGGGGCACCTGCGCCAACCGGGGGTGCCTGCCCTCCAAGAACCTGATTGCGGCGGCCCGCCTCGTCTACGATGCCGCCCACCCACGTTATCCTGGCCTCACCCCGATCCACATGCCGTTCAGTTGGGCGGAGCTGGTGGCTCAGAAGGATGAGATTATCAAGGAGTACCGTGCCCACAAGTATGAGAGCTTGCTCGATGATCCCGACCAGATTCAGGTGGTCCCCGGCCAGGCAGCGCTTGTTTCCGACCACGAGGTTGAGGTGAGTACTCCTGATGGCCCGCGCCGCCTGATCGGCTCGCAGCTCCTGATCGCGACCGGCTCGCTACCTGCCATTCCTCAGGTGCCGGGCCTCTCGGATGTGCCATACCTCACCAGTGACGTTTTGAGTTCTGCCGATGACCCCTGGGGGACCGAACTGCATGAGCAACCCCGTTCGTTGCTCATCCTGGGCGGCGGCTATATCGCGCTCGAATTGGGCCAGATGTTTGCCCGCTTTGGGACGGAGGTGACCCTCGTCACGCGCGGAAGCACGATTCTTTCCGGCTACGAACCGGAAATCGCCGAGGCCCTCACCGAGATCCTCCAGGAGGAAGGGTTGAGCATTGTCACCGGAGCGCAGGTGTGCAGCGTGGGACGCTCGGGCGAGGGGGTGGCCCTCTCGCTCCAGCGGCACGGCAGTCAGCAGACCCTCTCAGCAGAACAGCTCCTGGTATCCACCGGGCGACGTCCCAATACACAGGCGCTCGGCCTGGAGCGTGTGGGCGTGGAAATAGACTCGGCAGGAGCCGTGCGGGTTGATCGTACGCTGCGCACGAGCGTCTCCCATATCTGGGCCGCCGGTGACGTGATCGGACGGGAAACCGCGAGCCAGATGGCAACGCCCGTGGGGGCGCACGACGGCAAGATCGCCGCCCACAACGCCCTCTCCGGGGAGCCGCCTCGCGAGGTCGATCATACCGTCATCCCGCGCACCATCTTCACCGACCCCCAGGTCGCCGTAGTAGGCATGACCGACGAAGAGGCCGTTGCCGCCGGGATCGAGTGCGACTGCAACACCATCCCGCTCTCGGTCGTGCCGCGAGCCGGGGCCATCCGGGACACGCGCGGCGTGATCAAGATGGTGCTGGACGGCCCGACGCGCCGGGTCGTGGGAGTCTCGATGCTGGGGGTGAACGCCGGGGAAGTGATCCACGAGGCGGCGATGGCCCTGCGCTTCGGGGCGACGACGGATGACTTCATCGACCTGATCCACGTCTATCCGACGATGGCCGAGGCGCTCAAGCTCGTCGCCCTCTCGTTCACGAAAGACGTGAACCGGCTCAGTTGCTGCGCCACCTAGCAGACTCAGATGTTCAACCGGCTAGAGAGACGTGCGTCCCACACCGATCAGAATGGCAGAGCTGGACAACGCGTTCATCCAGGGCCCAGAGATACTGAACAAGAGGCAGGTCTTCTGCTACAATCAGGAACCCAGGCCAAGAAAACACAAAGGAAACAGACATGAGTCTATCAGAAATACCTGCGGATTCTCTCGCTCAGGCCATTGCGAACAGTGAAACCTGGGAGTGGATGGCCTACTTCCTGCCGCTCGTGCGGCTGCTTGCCGACGGTGCTCCTGTCTCTCGCGAGCAACTGGCGACAGTACTCAAGCGACCAGTTGCTGAAGTGGCCGAGGCGCTGTGCCAGTTTGAGGAGATCGTCTATGATGAGGAAGGCCGCGTGGTTAGCGCGGGGATCTCCTTGCAGCCAACGCCGTACCACTTTGAGGTCAATGGGCATCCCCTGTACACCTGGTGCGCCCTCGATACCCTGATCTTCCCGGCGTGGACGAAAGCCACGGCACAGGTCTCCTCGTCCTGTCCTGTAACCGGGCAGCCGATTCACCTGACCGTCACACCAGAGCGACTGGAGCACTTTGACCCTGGATCTCTCGTGCTGTCAGTGCTCATTCAGGACGGGGTAGCGACGTGCTGCAACATCCGCGAAGCCTTTTGCGCCTATAGCCAGTTCTTCGCGTCACACCAGGCGGCTTCAATCTGGCAGGCGTCGCACCCCGATGGCCATGTGCTTTCCATTGAGGAGGCTTTCACCCTGAGGCAAGAGCTTGCCCGGCTGACCGTGCAGCGGTTCCAGGAGGGAAAAGGTGACCGTGTGCGCCCGGCGCTGTTCACCTGACAAAGAGGGACAACCAGCCGCGTGGCGCGACGCGACTTACGGAAAGAAACAGGAGGAATGACTGTGACGACAACAAGCGTTGATGTAATTGTCCTGGGGTCCGGCTCTGCCGCCCAGAGCGTTGCCTATCCTTGCCGTGAGGCCGGCTGGAGCGTAGCCGTCGTCGATGACCACCCTTACGGGGGAACCTGCCAGCTGCGCGGGTGCGATCCCAAGAAGGTCCTGGTGGGCGTGGCCGACCTCGTGGACTGGAGCCGCCGCATGCAGGGCCAAGACGTCTCGGCACCGGGCCTGTCCCTCAACTGGCCGGACCTGATCCGCTTCAAGCGCACCTTCACCGACCCGGTGCCGGAGCAAAACGAGCAGAGCTTTGCGCAGGCGGGGATCATCACGCGACATGGCCGTGCCCACTTCGTGGATCGGACGAGCATCCGGGTGGGCGACGAGATCCTGGCCGGTCGCCATGTGGTGATCGCGACCGGCGCGCGCCATGCGCCCTTGGGAATAGCGGGCGAGGATGTGCTCACCACCAGCACGCAGTTTCTGGACCTGGACGCGCTGCCGCGCCGCATCGTCTTCGTCGGCGGTGGCTACATCGCCTTCGAGTTCGCCCACATCACGGCTCGCGCGGGCGCACAAGTCCAGGTGCTCCACCGCGGGAGTCGTCCCCTCGAGAAGTTTGACCCCGATCTCGTTTCCCTGCTCGTGCAGGCAAGTCGGGAACTGGGCATCGAGGTGCAGGTGAACCGGGCGGTCACCGCCATCGAGCGACAAGGCGACCATTTGCTTGTCCACGCCCGTGCGGGAGCGCAGGAGCACACGGTCGAGGCCGACCTGGTGGTGCATGCCGCCGGGCGCGTGCCGGAGATCGACGAGCTCGACCTAGCGGCGGCGGGCGTAGCACGCGAAAAGGACGGCGTCTCGGTGAACGAGTACCTGCAAAGCGTGAGCAACGAGGCCGTGTACGCGGCGGGGGACGCGGTGGCCAGCGGTGGGTTTCCGCTGACGCCCGTGGCAGGGATGCAGGGAGGCATCGTGGCCAGGAACCTCCTGGAGGGCAACCGGCATACCCCGAACTATAGCGGCATTCCCAGCGTGGTCTTTACGACCCCGCCTCTCGTTCGGGTGGGTCTCTCCGAGGAAGCGGCCCGCGCCCAGGGCCTGCGCTTCACGACGCGCCACGAGGACACCTCAGGCTGGTATTCCTCGCGGCGGGTAGCGCTCCCGCATACGGGGTTCAAGACACTCGTCGAGGAGGGCACCGGGCGCATCCTGGGGGCGCACCTGTTGGGCCCGCATGCCGAGGAGGTCATCAACCTCTTCGCCCTCGCGATCCGCGCGGGCCTGCGGGCAAATGATCTCCAGCAGATGGTCTACGCCTACCCGACGAGCGCGTCCGATGTAGGCTACATGCTCTAATCGAAGTTTCGCAGCCGTTACGATGAACGGGGGCCTTCGCCGTCTGGCGAGAAGCTTTCCAGGAGGAGATGGATGCACGAGAAAGAACTAGAACTGCTTGCCAGGCAACTGGCCGAGGGGTTGGGCGGCGACCATGACGCCTTCGGCCGAGCAGTGGTCCGGCTCCTTGCCTGTGGGCATCCAGTTACACCAGAGCGCCTGGCGAGCGCGCTCCAGATGACTGCCGAGCAGGTGGCGGGAGTGCTCGCGGGCTTAGCTGATCTCGAGGTGGACCAGAGCGGCAACGTCGTGGGATGGGGACTCACCCTCATCCCCACGCCCCATCGCTTTCGGGTGCAGGGGCAGACGTTCTACACCTGGTGCGCGCTTGATGCGCTGACCTATCCGGCGCTGCTCCAGGTTGTGGCGAGCGTGGAGTCATCCTGTCCGGTGAGCGGCACTCCCGTGGCGCTGTCGATCACGCCTACAGGTGTTCACGGCCTGACCCCTCCAGGTAGCGTCGTTTCCCTGGTGATCCCTGGACAGGGCAGCGCCTGTGATGGCGACCGCAAATCCTTCTGCAACCAGAGTCTTTTTTTCCGCTCAAAACGTGATGCTGCTGTGGCAGGCATCCTCTCCCACCGCCCGGCTGCTTTCGGTTGCGGATGCCTACCAGGTTGGCCGCCTGGTCGCCCACTACCGCTACCCATCGTGAAGAGAGGACCCGGGAGAGAACAGGGAGGTTGCTGATGCAACACACACGGCTACAAGCCATCGCTCAAGCGGTCATTCAGAGACAGGAGCGCTACCAGCGCAATACGCTGCTGTTTGACCAGCTTGCCCAGCTCTTAGCGCGTGGACGACCCGTAGCCCCAGAGCTGCTTGCGCGCAGGCTCCATCGCAACCTGGATGAGGTGCGCTCGATCTTGCGAGCGCACCCGGAACTCGAGTATGATGCGCAGGGGGAACCTGGTCGGCTCCGGGCTCACGCTTGTCCCAACCACGCACCAGTTTCGGGTGGGGCAGCGCACCCTGTTCGCTTGGTGCGCCTTCGACACGCTAACCTACCCGGTGGAGCTGCACCTCTCCGCCCAGGTCACCTCGCGCTGTCCGGTCACCGGAAGCAGCATTCAGCTCACGGTCACGCCTGAACAGGTGCTCGACCTGGACCCAGGAGAGGCTCAGGTCTCGCTCGTCGTTGATGTCGCGGCGGAGTGCTGCTACAATGTGCGGGAGGACGTGTGCAACGACGGGCATTTCTTTGCCTCGCGCGAGGCAGCTTTGCTGTGGCAAACGGCGCATCGGCAGGCTGTGATCCTTTCGGTAGAGGAGGCCTACCAGGTAGGAAGGATGGTCGAAGGCTCTCGCTTCCGAAATGATGAACCGTGAGCGAGCAGGTCGGAGAGCAAGCATCTGTTCAACAATGAACCGAAGAAAAGCGAGGAAGGGGACGTATGCCACACTCATCACTCGAAACGATTGCCGAGCGCCTGTCAGAGCAATTGCGCTGTGGGCAGGAAGAGCTCTGTCGTCCCATTATGCAGCAGGTCACGCGCGGCAAACCGGTTGCGCCAGCTACCCTCCAAGCCCTACTTCAGGTGAGCCAGGACGAGTTGGAACAACGCCTGGCGAAGCTCCCACCAGATGTCGAGTTTGATCGAGCGGGCAATATCGTCGGCCTGGGAGCTACCCTGGTGCCCACCTCCCATCGGTTTCAGATTGGCGGCAAGCTGCTCTACACCTGGTGCGCCTTTGATACCGTCCTGTTCCCACCGTCGCTGCACATTGAGGCACAGGTCCATTCGACGTGTCCGGTCACCGATCAGCCCATTACCTTTGTCGCCACGCCCGAAGGCACAATCCTGGACCTGCTTCCTGTAGGCAGTGTGATGTCGTTGATCGTACCAGCCGAGCGAGGCCACTGTACGCGAGCCACCTTTTGCCTGCAGTCGCTTTTCTTTCAGTCGGAGCAGGCGGCCTCGACCTTTCTCGCTGACCATCCGGAAGCGTTCATCCTTTCGGTCGAGGAAGCCGCCTCCGTGGGACGATTGGTGGCCCAAACCTGCTCGACAGACGCGAAATGAGAGAGCAGGAGTCAGCACAATGGAGAAACACCTCCGCGTCCTCAATGTGACACTTGATTATCCGCCTCCGGTGCTTGGCGGATACGGAGTGATGTGCGCCCAGGTCTGCAGCTGGCTCAAGCAGCGTGGACATGAAGCGCTGGTGCTCACCACGCTCCCACCGGAGCGGGAGACCGTCTCGGCAGATTCTAATGCAGAAGAGGGCGCCGTCCTGCTGCGCCGCATCCTGCGCAGCTACTGGGACGGGTCAGCCTGCCTGGATCCGCCCTTGCAGGAGGCGCTGGTCATCGAACAACACAACCAGGCACAGATGCAGCGCGTGTTGGCAGCCTTCCACCCCGATGTCGTGGCTTTCTGGCACATGGGAGCCATGTCCCTGGGACTCATTACCACGACGGCGCGCCTGGGCTTCCCGCTCGTGTTCGTCATCGGGGATGATTGGCTCTGCTACGGCGGGTGGGCGGATGGGTGGCTCAGGTGGTGCAATGAGCATCCTGAAGAGGCGGCAGCAGTCGAGCAGCGCACGGGGCTCCCCACACGGCTTCCGGACCTGGGTACGATAGGGATCTTCAACTTTGTGAGTGCCTGGACCAAAAGACGAGCCGAGCAGATCGGCGGGTGGCACTTTCCCCGCGCCGAGATCATCTTTCCGGGTCTCTCCCCAAGCGAGTTTCCGCCACTGGTCGAGGTGCCCGATCGTCCCTGGCGGTGGCGCTTGCTCTGGGTTGGGCGAGCGATCGAAGAGAAAGGGATCGAGTCGGCCATCAGCGCCCTCTCATATCTCCCACCAGAGACGATGCTGGAAATCGTCGGGCCGATCGACCCGGCCTATCGTCAACATTTGGAAGCGCTCGCCGCAACGCTGGGGGTCGCATCTCAACTTTCCTTCTCACTGGCGTCTCGGCAGCAGATGCGCCAATGCTACCAGCAAGCCGACGTCACCCTCTTTACGAGCATGATTGAGCACGAGGCCTTTGGGCTGGTGCCCCTGGAAGCGATGGCCAGCGGCTGTCCCGTGATTGCCACCGGTGTGGGAGGATCGAGCGAGTACTGCCTCGATGGGGTCAATTGCATCCGTGTTCCCCCTGGAGATCCCACAGCTCTGGCACATGCAGTTCGACAATTGGCTCAGAGCCGGGACCTCCGCCAGCGCCTGGTGGAAGGTGGGCTTTATACCGCGAGTGCACTCACTCTCGATCGCCAGGCAGCAAGCATTGAGCGCTCGCTCCTGGCCGCTTCAGGCTTTCTCCCTACATAACCAAAGCCGTCGTCCGTGTTTACCGTTTGGTGTAGTGGCGCTCGACCAAGTCGACGGCATTAAGCGGACAGTAGACCGTGTAATGCCGCCGGAAGAGGAGGCTGGGAAACGCCACGATCTCGCAGTCACCGTGGGACAGGAGTGCCGCCATGAGACAAGACACCGACCAGTACAGCAGAACCCCGAACCCCCAACCCCAGGGAATGAGGAAAAGAAGAGGCACGAAGACGAGAGGAGCCCAGAAGGCCACGGTCCGCAGCCAGGGTTGCGCTATCCTCTCGCCAAGCTGCCAGAAGAGGATGAGGTACAGAGCCGCAGTCAGGAGCAAGCCGCCTGCCATCTGGCCAATCGTCGACGCAGATAGTCCACTCTGCGCCACTGTCGTTCCGATCAGGATGAGCCCCAGCAGGCCAAGCACCAAACGCGTGCAGCGTCCACACCTGCCTACCTCCCGGCCAACGACAAAGCGGCGCTCTTCCGTTTTCAATGACATAGCAATCGACCTCCACTTGTCGTGTTCAAGAACAGGGAATCAACATGGTTGCCCAGGTGTGTAGGTGAGCATACCAATCCACGAGATCCCGGCAACCAGATAGGAATAGAAACATTCTCAGATCTCCGCCTGTTCCAGGTACCTGCATGAGACGTTTACGATCTCACGCGCAGCAACAGACCGAGTATACACTCTCCCCCCGAGGGGAGAGTCAAGAGGCAGATTACACGGCACGATGGCATGGGTCTCGTGCCAACAACTGCACCAGGGCTGATGCAGCGGGCCGGGCTGGTGCGCCGGCATATGCGGCCTGGAACTCCAGGATGCGTTGACGAAGTGCCTGCAGGGTGTTCATCTGGGCTTCGACGCGGGCAAGGGCCTGCGCCAGTTGTGCTTCCAGCATGGCGACGCTCGGCTCGCCGGGACGCACAAGATAGCACGTGACGAGTGCCTGGATTTCTTTCAGGGTCAGCCCCAGGGAGCGCAGGCCCTGGATCACCTGCACACACCACAGCGCCTCTTCCCCAAACAGGCGGTAGTTGCTCTGGCTGCGGCCCAATGTATAGAGGAACCCGAGGTCCTCGTAGTCGCGCAGGACTTTGATCGGCACGCCGCTGCGCCGGGAGAGTTGCCCGATGGTCATCGCATTCGACCGTAACATGTTTCCACCTTTCATTCTGATGCGCTGCTCGATGGGAGATACATCTTGCTCTGTCATCTTTCCATGCTTTCGCTCGCACGATTAATCGAGAAGCGTCATGCTCATGTTTCTACCAAGGACTGATTTTTTAAACACTCCAAGAAGGCAAGAGAAGAGACTTCCACCAGAAGAAGCTTCCTCACCCCCTTGTTGATACATATGATCCTCACATGTTGGGCGCTTCGCTTTTCGCCCTCCCTCGTTCAGCTGAACGATAAAAGCCGACGCTCTCCGCCGTTTTGAGCATGGCAGCATTCGTGCTCTCCGTCAAGAGGGTGGCCTTGCGACCGTGTTCGAGAATATGAGCCGTCACAAAGCAGACCACCGCCTTGCCATTCCCCTTCTTTCGAGAAGCCGTGGCAGTACTGACAGCGGCCACTTCCCAGTGGGTCTCTGAATACGTCCAGACCGCAGCCAGAGCGGCAATAGCCTCTTGCTCAACAATGGCGCAATAGCGAAAGCCGTCTGCACGATTCTGCTCCCAGTCCACACGCTCCAATGGGGGGTCCTGGGGCCAGTAAGCCCGGGCCAGGGGATAGTCGTTCTCCCAGTCCAGCCACCGCACGCGCGAGCAGTCGCTCGGACGAAAGGAATCGTGTGTACAGATCAGACTACAATAGGTCATAGTTCCTCACTCCAGCAGCGCTTAAGAGCATTTCGATCAGCTTTTTGCTGAGAAGGTCAGGTTCACAGCGATCACTACGGTTATGGGTCGGTTAGCTCTCGCGCCTGCTGCTGGGTATAATGCTCAGGAGAAAGATTGCCTAATGCTGCGTTCCTCAATAGCAAGAATAAAACGCTGAATCCAGGTCAAGAGACAAAGCGGTATGCTCTACACACCTGTTTCCCCATGCAGGAATGATAGCGCCAATGAGGAACGCAGCACTAAGCGCTTCTGGGGACACAGTTGATGATAAAGTCAACAAGACCGCCAGTTTGTGGTAGCCAATCGTATCATCCTGTTCATGCCAGTCCTTGATCCAGACAGCCAGGGTCTTCTCCATTATTGGCCGTTTGAGTTACGCATACAGGCTGAGACGCTCGATGCCCAAAGCACGGGCGAGCCGGCTTTTGCTGATAGGACGAGCGATCGCGCAAAATGTGCGGGCCAGGTCCATTTTGTGCTGTTTGCGAGAAACTGCCCAAGAGCCCGCGAGATTTTTTAAGCAGATCGTTTTGCACCCTCAACTCTCCGATCAACTGGTTGAGTTCCTGCAGCGACTCTCCTGGCGCACATCCGTTCGCAAGGGCTCGTTTCTCTCTATTTTACCCAGTTTTACCACTTTTTGGACAGTCACATGCTCACCCGATGCCTTGACAGAGGGCGCCCGTGATGTGATACTGTGCTTGCATCCTAGAGGATGCGCCATACGGTTTACGATCGAAGGAACAGCTATGTTCGCTCGTGCTTGCATGATCTAACCTCTTCTCTTTCTCTGGTTCTGGCTGACAGACAGAAGCGCTGTCAGTGATGTGCCGTTTTACCGAACGCCAGTCTCCCCTGGCGTCCTTTGTTGTACCCATCTACCCCGCGCACCTCCTCGCGTTCCAGGTTCTTCACCTGGTCCTCATCCTGGCGTCGTACTACCCCCTATTTCTGCGAGGAGTTGTTTTATGGAACACCCACCATCTTCAAAGAGCCATCCACCTGAGACAGGTCTAGTGGAACTGCATCGCGACCTGACTCAGGCCTGGGGCATCGATTTTCATCGCTTGCGGGCCCTCGTGTGCCAGCTCACGAGCAGCAACTGGTGCTCGATGAGCGAGTTGATCGCACGGACCCTCTTGTCTCACTGGAACGTCACCCATCTCTTGCGGCGGCTCCATCCCTGGCTGGAGCATGATCAAGACCAGGTACGCATTCGAGCCACCTTCCAGAACCTTTTCCGCACCGTTTTCGACTGCTCACGCATCTCAAGCGAGTTCTTCCTCACCCCCTATGAGATAGCTGCGAGAGCAGGCGAAGAGGCCGCGCAAGCCGAAGCTGCTCTCGCGTCGATAGAGCACGTCGTGAACGATCTCCCTCTTCGCCCGGTCAGACACCTGGATCATGTCTCGGCCACACCGCTCACCTGCCTGAAGCGGGCGCTTTTCCTGTCGAAGAATTATGAACTTGGGGGAGCGATTATCCTCTTGCTCGGAGACCATGATCTGACCTCCCTTGCCCTGGCGCAGACCGCGCCAGGCGTCACCATCACGGTGGTCGATACCGATGAGCGCGTCCTTGACTATATCAATACAGTCGCGGCTCAGCACGACTGGACGATCCGCACGCTGTTCGCCGACCTGCGCATTGCGCTTCCGCGGAGTGTAGAGGCCTCCTGCGACCTGGTGTTTACTGATCCTCCGTACACCACGGACGGCATGCGGCTCTTTCTGGCGCGTGGGTTGGAAAGCCTCAAGCCCACTAGCTCAGCACGTTTGTTGTTCTGTTATGGGTTCAGCGAACGCCATCCAGGACTCGGCTTGAAAGTGCAGTCCGTCCTGCGTGACCTGCACCTGGTGACGGAAGCGGTGCTGCCACATTTTAATCGCTACCGTGGTGCAGAGGCAATTGCGAGCAGCGCGGCGCTCTACATCTGCCGCCCGACACGCAGAAGCCTGCCTGCTGCCCAGGCTCTCAGAGTCGATCCGCGCATCTACACGCAGGGCAAGAGCGCCGAGGAAACCACAATGAAGGCGTTACCGCGAGGTGTCGTAGACACGGTGAAACGCTTCCTGGCCGCACAGACATCTGAGCGCGTGCTCCTGGTGGGAGACGGTTGGCTCACAGACCTGGCAAGCACTGTGGAGACCGTTTCACTCAGGGGCTATCTGAGTACCCTGTCTACTCACCAGCAAGGGGCCCGCTCGCCTTATACAAGCGTGGTCGCAGTGAACCTCTTCCTTTACTATCATGCTTATCTCGTGCGTGTTCTCCTTCTATCTGCCGCCAAACAGCTTGTCATCGTTGCGGCAGACCACGTCGCGGACAGCCTCTTCAACGCGAACAAGGTTGATCCGCTGCGAATGTTCATCGACAGCAGCTATCAAGTAGTGGCGCGAGCAAGGGGCAATGCAAGACAACCAGGAGTGGTCCTGTTGCAGCGGAGAGGTCCGCAGGATGCTGATGCGGTCAAGTCTCTCTTACGCTTGCTCGTCGACCACCCGCAGGCCAGACTCGTCAATGCGTGGCGGGAAGCCTTGATCGCGCGGGGAAAGGATCAGGGGCGTCGTCTCTCGAAGAACCAGGCCCGGCAGATCATTGAGCGGCAGCGACTGGGCATGATCCATGCGCACAGTTACCTCTCGGAGCTCTCGCTCGGCGACCTGAGAGCACTGGTCGCCGCTGTCGAGCAAACCCTCGCGGCACTCGATCAAGCTAGTACTCTGTCAAAGCAAGATTGAGAGGTAAAAAACGCGGGGTATTCTTGAGAGAAACCCAAATCACCGAGAAGCGAGACCCCTGTGAAAAAGTATATCGTGGAGCTGACCGCAGAACAACGCGAGGAGTTGTCCCACATGATCTCGACCGGAAAAGCCGCGGCACGCGAGCTCACGCATGCCCGGATTCTGTTGAAAGCCGATCAAGGCCCCTACGGACCTGGCTATAGTGACGCCGAAATCCAGGAAGCGCTGGACACCAGCGTAGGAACGGTGGGGCGTGTACGCAAACGCTGTGCCCAAGCAGGGGTGCAAGAAGCCATCCTGCCACAAAAAGCCCAACGGGAGCGAGGACGCCTCCTGGATGGAAAACAAGAAGCCTACTTGATCGCTCTGGCTTGTAGCCCGTCTCCCGAAGGGTCTGTTCGCTGGACGTTGCGACTGCTTGCCAACCAGTTGGTCGAATTGGGCTACGTGGAAACGGTCAGTCATGAGACGGTGCGACAGGTCTTGTTGGCCAACGAGCTGAAGCCCTGGATCAAAAAGCAATGGTGTCTTCCGACGCCTCCGGATGCAGATTTTGTCTACCACATGGAAGATGTCCTTGAGGTGTACACCCGTCCCTACGACCCGGCGCGGCCTCAGGTCTGCATGGACGAAATCAATACGCAACTGCTTGCCGATGTTCGTGAACCGTTGCCGATGGCCCCAGGCAAGCCGGAACGTCAGGACTATGAGTATGAACGGAAAGCGGGTCTGCAACATCGATCTCTCCTGTGAGCCGCTGGCCGGCTTTCGCTACACGATGGTGGCACCGCAGCGGACCAAACAGGAGTGGGCACAATTTATTCGTCAACTCGCCGACGACCACTATCCCAGAGCGGACAAGATCGTCCTGGTGATGGATAACCTCAACACGCACACGTTGGCAGCTCTCTACGAGGTGTTTCCTGCCGCAGAGGCACGTCGCCTGTGCCAACGTTTTGAGGTGCATTACACGCGCCATCCATGCGAGCTGGCTCAATATGGCTGAGATCGAACTCTCCGCCCTGGATCGTCAATGCTTGTCTCAACGCCTCGCCTCCTTGGAGATAGCCCAGCGGCAGGTGGCTGCTTGGACGAGGCGGCGCAACCAGCATCAGGTGACCATCCATTGGCGTTTTAGCGCCGATGATGCGTCCATCAAACTCAAACACCTTTACCCATCAATTCCAGATTGACAGAGTACTAGGCCCGCTTGCTGGGAAGAAGAGAGGGTTCCTATGCGTGCTGAGCGAACAAATATAGGCAAACGTGTCCACTCCTACCGTGAGGCACGGGGATATACGTTGAGTGACCTCGCACGGTTATCTGGCGTATCACGCAGCTACCTCTATCAAGTGGAGAGCGGCGAGAGCTCCCCCACAGAAGAAAAACTACAGGCACTAGCAGATGCCCTCGAGGTCTCCATCGGCGACCTCTTAGGTATTGACGAGGATACAACACACATTCCTGAATCTCTCCGCCAGTTTGCCGAGCAGGAAAACTTGACTCCTGCAGACGTAAATATGCTCGCACGCATCAGTTACCGGGGAAAGCAACCCGATACAATCGCAAAATGGCAGTTACTCTATCTCGCTATTCAAACCACTACCAAGCCTGAGGATCGCTAATATGTCATCACACTACCCTGGAAATCCTGCAGTTGATTTTCTCAAAAAGCCATACACTGGTAGCCCAGAGCAGCTCATACAACAGTATGCGAGATACCTGTTACACACGTCAGGAGCTTATCAGCTTCCAGTCCCGCTAGAGCGTGTCCATGGTTATTTCGGCTTTTCCGTTCAAGATCAGACCTCGCTGGAGCAGCATGGTCTCACGACCGAGGACCTGCGTATCTTCCTCAATGCAGATGACAGACCTACGGTGCAGAAGTTTACCTTGGCACATGAGCTTATTGAGATCTTCTTCTTTGCCCTTAAGGATGGAGCCGCCGATGAGTGGATGAGCGACGATATGTTCACGATTCTCTGCGACAACAAGGAACGATATTGCGACCAGGGTGCAGCCGAGCTTATCATGCTTTACCTCACTTCCAACAGCTTGCAACAGAGCAGCCTCTCGCTCTCCAGTGGGCCGAGGAAGTTGCAACACGTTGTAAGGTCTCCCTGTCTGCCACCCTCTGTCGCATTATCGAAACACAACTTGCACTAGCTGTGTTTATTACCTGGCGCTATAAGCACAGTCCAAAAGAGTTTATACCCTCGAAAATTGGGCAGGGGAATCTCTTTGGCTCTCCCGAGGAGATGGATCCACCGAAGAAGATGCGTGTTGAAAAAGTTTACTCCCCACCTGGCTTCCCATTCATCCCCGCTGACAAGTCAGTACCTGAAGAATCTTCTATTCATCAGGCATTTCTCTGTGAAAAGCCTACAGCTGCTTTCGAGGACCTTGATCTCGTTGGTATTCGTGGGCGCTTCTTCGTGGAATCCCGCCCGTTCACTGTAGATGGAGAGCGGCGGGTTATGTCTCTGCTCCATCTCGATACATAGCAGAGCCTATGACGACAAGGGCCGGGAGTTTTTTCCGGAAAAGAAAGAGCCCAGCCTCACCAGGATAATTATGTGAAAATGGTCCATTTAATCGCTCTGGCTGCGGAAAGTGGGGGAGCTATGCTCACCTCTGGAATGAAATGGCTCACCACTGGAAAACCATGGGAAAAACGTCAGGGCCTCCGGTTTGTCCTGCCCGCACTTCTGGTGCTGGGTGGGATGGTCACTGTGTGTTTTACCAACGGCTTCTGGATGGTTGATCTGGTGATGATGGTGCTTGCCAGCATGCTCGCACTCGTGGCGCTCGCCCGCGGATCGCTCGCGTTGCGAGCCATGTCTGCTGCTATCCCGAGGCAAGACGGTGTCGCTCCTCCTCGAAGGCCGGATCAGCAGAGGCTCTTGTCTCCGAGAGACCGAACGGACCCAAAGGTGTGGCTCCTGGTCCTGCCTGTGTTGGTGTTCGTCTTCAGCATACTCCTCCTGGGACAAAGCATCTTGCTCAACTGCTCTCTTGTTCTCGATGCTGGTCTCACGTGCATGCTCATCGCCTTTGTGGTGAAGAGGGACAGGAGAGAGGTTACTGCTCCCCCGGAGCAGGGGCCGAGGTATCTGGTTCACGAGCAAGGCTGAGCGAGGAGCAAAATGCGCTCGGCCATCTCTTTTTCTTCTGGGCCAGGTACTGGTGCTTCCAAAACTGGCTATCGTCCGGCATCTCCCGGTTTCGATGCCGAAGCAAACGCGAAGCTCTGCTTCACACAAGAGGCTCTGCTCTTCTCCAGATCACAGAACTGGATGCCAAACGAGGCATGAGCGAAGAAGAAATGGAAGCGAACGCGCAACGGCTGCGAATCCCGAACAACTGGACGACGACAGGATGGTGTACGTTGTGTCTTGATAGATCACGTCGATCTCCCGCGCAAAGCACGCGCTCGCTGTGTGCGGAATACGCCAGGGAAAAATCTGTCCCTCTCCTGCAGGTGCTTGACGCTGCGGGCACGCATCGACCCTGAAGCATAGGAGCAAAGTACGGTCATCTTGACAAGATGTGTCCGCACTCTGTATACTCATGCTGGATGTATAGAACTTCCGTTCTAGTAGAAGTACCCTGGAAAGGATCCGTTTTCGTACAGGAGGTAGCATAGGCTACACAAGCGTATGATATTCACCTGTTACCGCTTTTGCTCACTTCACGAGATGTGACGGGGCTTGCATCAAAGTCATTTGGTGCTCACGTGAGCCCGCTCATGCACAACCGGGTTCTGTCCCGTTCTCACCACTGTCGTTGTGTGGTGCCCTGGATCCATGCAGCAGCACCGCCATCGTCTGTTACTGTCATACAGAGCACATCGTATGGTACCACAATCCAAGCTCTGGGCGCATCCTTCCAGCCATGCTTCTGAGCAAGGGAACGACTTGCTCCGGCCCTGTGTCGAGAGGGTTCGATCGCTTCTTTGTCGGAGAAGGAGCGATGGAGTCTCCTCTGTACGTCCGAGAGAGGAGTATTTCAGGGTATGTCTGCCTATGAGTGACTCTGCACATGAAGCCCAGGATGATGACGGCCGCCAAGAAGGGCTGCTGGACCTGACCCTTGAAGGTCTCTTCCCGGCCAACCAGACGCTGATGGTCAATCCTGCCAAGCGAACGGTCATACTGTTGTCTCATACCCCTGGCCGCAAGCCTGAGATCGTCGCACAGCACCAGTTTTCCCCCAATGGCATACGCGTCCTGGTGCCACTGCTCCAGGCCTATCCTCATTATTGCCCCTATGACGTCTTGCTGGCGAGTCTCGGCTCGATGTCGCTCGATGACGCTCGCAGGCAGATGCAGGATATGTGGGAAATCGCCATTCGCCCGGTACGCCGAGCCATCACTGGTCTCAAAGGCGGGTTGCGCGACTTCGGCTTACAGGTGCGTTCCATCTGGAGTGCCGGCTATCTGGTCGAAGCACGCGCAGCAAAGCGCGCCTGATGCGTCACCTCCACAGCTCTCACCAGTCCACCTCGCGTCACATCTCTCGCATGCGTGCGGTAGATGTGACGCGAAAACTCGGCACATCTGTTCCAAAAAGTCGGTCACAACGCGACGCTATTTTCGCTGTGCATCAGGTACATTTGTTCCAGACACATCGATGAGTGCGTCACGATGGTCTTGTACCCATGATTGGAGCTGTCCTCGTCGTGCGTCCCATGGGCTCGTATGGGGGCGGGGCTCGACCATCCTCGTCCCCTGTGTACCTGTCCTGTCCATGGTATGGTACCCAAACGCAGGAAGGTGGTGTTGATACGATGTCTGCCAGTGCTGCGGTTCCTTCTGCCGCTCTGGATCTCTGGCTGCTTGAGGAAGCGCTCACTGCTCTGTCTCCTGTGTGCTTGCTGATACGATCAGTGTCTGACCGCGCATGGCTCATCCTGCTCTGGAAGGAGCCCCAGGCCGCCGGGCAACAAGGAGTACAGGCTCTCATCCGGGTGCGGCAGAGCTTGCCTCGCTCACCAGGTATAACCAGGATGAGGGCGGGTGAGCACATGCAGCAGGTATGGTGTCAGAGCCTCTCGCCCAGTTGCTTGACACAGAAGAGCCGTCGCCGGGATGCGCCTGTGAACAGAGATGGTCCTTTCTACACATGCTTTCTGAGCTACATCGTTCGCGTAACAGATGCGGGCAGCGGTTGGACAGCCGCAGGTGAAGAGCAGGGAGAGGCGGCAGCATGCCAGAGGGAACAGCGCTCCATCAGGTGGAGCGAACACAGTTGCATGGGCATCAGGTGCAACATAGCGACTTGCAGCACCTGGTGATTATCGATGGGGTAGTCGTTCCCTGTACACCGACCGAGTACGGCCTGCTTGTGCCTTTGATGTACCACGCTGGTGAGGCCGTCCAGTATACGCATCTCCTGGGCGTGAGCGGGCAGCAGCCACTCACCCGCAGCATCCGGCTCAGCTTGACGCGACACATCAGCCGCCTGCGTGCCAGGCTCTGGCCATTTGGCCTGGACATTGTCTGTCTCATCGGCTATGGCTACCTGCTGCTCTCCAGGTCAAACGAGCAGGCAGAGAACACGTAAGCCCTAAACTTGTTGTGGCTCACGCGATGAGGAGCTGACCTCCACCGGGGGGGGCCTGGATGGATGGTCTGCCACTGCCACCTCTCGTCGCTTCATCCTGCTGGCTCTCCTATCACTATAGCTGCCTTGTGGAGTGGAAGGAGGATTTCTATGGTTGCATCTCCTACCCAACCGTCTCGGTGTGATGGAGCATCCCTCTGGCAGCCTCAAGATCCCCTATCATCTTGCAGATGGCACGCTGGCAGCACGTCACCGCATCAGAACGGCGCTGATCGCGAAAGAAGGATCGCGCTGGAGCAAAGGCGAAGGCAGTATTGTGGCCTATGGGCTGGAGCGGCTGGAGGAGGCCAGAAAAGCGGGCTACCTGGTGCTGGTGGAAGGGGAATCGGACTGCTGGACCCTCTGGTATCACCAGTTCCCGGCATTGGGATTGCCCGGCGCTAAGATGACAGGGACGTTGGAGGAATCCGTGCTGGCTGGGATCGACCGGCTGTACATTATGCAGGAACCGGATGCTGGGGGCACAGCCTTCGTGACGCAGATCGCGCGTAAGCTGGCAGCCTGGCAGTGGCCGGGACAAGCGTGGGTGCTACGGCTGTCCGGCACAAAAGACCCAAATGCGTTGCATCAGCAAGAGCGGCAAGGATTTCGCGCTGCCTTTCAGCGGGCGCTGGATCAGGCCCAGCCGCTCTTCGTCCGTCATTGCCAGCAGGCGTCAGCACCACCCGCAGGCCACCCTGCCATCTTCAGCCTCCAGGATCTGCTGTCCTGGGAGGTGCCGCCCATACGCTGGGCCATTCCGGAGATCTTGCCGGAGGGATTGACGCTGTTGGCCAGCAGACCCGGGCTGGGGAAAAGCTGGCTGGCACTTTCGCTCGCGCTGACCATTGCGGCAGGGGGTATGGCTCTGGGCACACAGCCTGTCACCCAGGGAGATGTCCTCTACCTGGCCCTGGAGGAGAACGCACGCCGCTTGCAAGCTCGTGCTCGACAACTGCTGGCCTCCATGACTGGCGTCCCGAGTGGCATGGAATGTGCCCTGGCCGCGCCTAAATGCTTCCAGGGAAAGTGTGCGGAGATGTGATACAATGGGAGGGAGAAATGTGGAAGAGTGAAGAAAGGAAAACAGAGATGACTGCTCCCATAACCCTCGCGCCATTGGACGAACAAACACTGGCCGAGCTGCGCCATCGCTACGATGACACCTCCGATGCTGAAACGCGTACCCGCTATCAGATGCTGTTGCTCTCCGCAGCAGGTCAGACCTCGACTCAGATCGCTCAGATCGTGCTGCGAAGTCAGGACACGGCGGTGCGTGTCCTCAAACGCTTCTTTGCAGGAGGCTTGGACGCCGTTCCCCGGCGAACCGCATCAGGCCGAGTGCGAACAGTCACGGCCGCCTGGGAAGCGGAGTTGGTACGAGTCATCGAGTTGGACCCCCATGAGGTCGGACAGGACACCGCGAACTGGACGACTGAGAAGCTCGCTGAGTACTTAGGCCAGCACACCGGTGTGCTGGTCACGGAGGAGACGGTGCGCGTGTACTTACATGCCTATGAGTACGTCTGCAAGCGTCCGACCTGGACTTTGCGGCGCAAGGCCGAAGAGAAAGCTGACTATGTGGGAAACGCCTGCGGGTAGAGGTGCTCTTAGCTGGTGCCACAGCACCCGAACCTCTACCCGTCAAAGCTTTGGTGGAAGCTGATCTGTGGGATCAGCTTCCCGCCGACCTGCCGGCTCTGCTGCCGCAAGCCGACCTGTATCTGCAGGATGAGTTCCAAGTTGCCTTTCACCCGACGCTCACCCGGGTCTGGTCTCGCAAAGGCCGACGTGGGCAACGCCTGGTCGAGGCACCGGGCGATAACCGCAAGGTCTACGGCTTTGGCCTGGTGGATTGGCGCGATGGCTGGGAGGGTGGCCGAGTTGCGCCTGGACGAACAGCTGAGGTGTTCTGTGACCAAGTGCGTGCAGCCGTGGCTCGCTCCAAACGTCGCGAGCGCATCGCTCTCGTGATGACTGATAATCTCAAAACGCACACGTCGGCTGGGTCTCTGCTCGTGCGCAGCATGCGCGACCTTCGTTGAAGGAGCACTTGTATCTGGTCTATACGCCCGCCTATGATCCCGATGCCAACCGCATCGAATGGCTCTGGCGCGTCTCGCGACGGGTCGTGACACACAATCATCACCGCAGCGATTTCGCACTCCTGCTTGCGGATGTGGAGACTCATTTTCAGGCACTCGCACAAACTCCCGCAGAGGTGCTTCGTCATATCGGCAGTCCATTTGCACCAGACAAGGATCAAAATGCTCCTCTGCCACTTGCTCAGGCCGCATAATCAACTTGGAAGCATTTAGCTCATCAGGGAAACTGCCTGTGGTAGAGATCCGCGTATTTTCCATTACGTGCCAGCAATTCTTCGTGAGTGCCGCTCTCGGCAATGTGTCCTTTGTCTATGACGATGACTGTGGTGGCGTCGCGGATAGTCGAGAGACGGTGCGCAATGACGAGTGAGGTGCGCCCCTTGAGTAATCTTTTGAGGGCCTCCTGGATGAGTTCCTCTGTACGGGTATCTATGCTGGATGTGGCCTCGTCGAGAATGAGTATGGGCGTGCCGGCGAGAACAGTGCGGGCAAAGGCCAGAAGTTGGCGTTGACCCTGGCTCAGACCGGAGCCGCGCTCCCCTAAAATGGTCTTGTACCCTTGTGGTAACGTCATGATGAAGTCGTGGGCGCTGGCGGTTTTTGCCGCCGCCTCAATCTCTTCGTCGGTGGCATCGAGCCGCCCATAGCGAAGGCTGTCGGCGACACTGCCGGAGAAAAGGTAGGTGTCCTGTTGCACCAACCCGATCTGCTTGCGCAAGCTTGCCAGTGTTACATCGTGGACATTGTAGCCGTCAATCGTCACTTTGCCGCTGGTGACATCGTAGAAGCGCGGTATCAGACTAATCAAGGTGGATTTTCCTGCGCCGGTCTCGCCGACAAAAGCGATGGTCTGTCCCGCTTCGACGGTGAGGTTGATGTCGTGCAGCACAAAATCGGGCTTTGCGTCGTCAGCGTTGTAGGCAAAGTTGACGTGATCCAAGACAACGCGCCCGACTACTGGTGGTAGCGGTTGCGCTCCGGGAACATCTCTTTGTTCCACTGGCTCGTCCACCAGTTGCAAGATGCGCTCTGTACCGGCTACGGCGCTCTGCACCTGTGTATAAATGCTGCTGATAATTTGGATGGGGCGGAAGAACTGCTGGACATAGAGGAAGAAGGCGACCACGGTACCAACCGGTATCTGATGATTGATGGCGAGCCAGCCGCCAAAACCCGCGACAATTGCCGTTGCGATGGTACTCAACACGTCAATTGTCGGTGTGAAGGCGGAGGTGATGGCGACAGCTCGTACATTGACATCGCGGTTAACGGCGTTATGTTCGGCGAAATGCTCAATGTTGGCCTCGGTGCGGTTATAGGCTTGCGCTACGCGGATGCCTGTCAACTCCTCTTCCAGTTCCGAGGAGACGATGCCGATAACAGCGCGAGTCTGCTGGAAGGTGACACGTGATCGCCGCGCGAAGATGACCGTGATCCCTACCATGATGGGCACAACGATGAAACTTACGAGTGCCAGCGGAATACTTAGCACAACCATCGCCACCACAATACCGACCAGGGAGAAGACGCTGCCAATAACCTGCGTCAATCCCTGGCTGAGCAACTGGTTGATAGTGTTGATATCGTTGAGCAGGCGCGACATGAGGTCGCCCGCCTTATGCTTGTCGAAATAGGCGATGGAGAGCGCCTCCACTTTGTCGAATATCTGAGCCCGTAGTTCTGAGAGGAAGCGTTGCCCTATCGAGC
>WNFX01001418.1_pt1 | contig 24638 bp, 26 predicted proteins | sample 5400111 | NCBI WGS metagenome assembly WNFX01 (sample SAMN13153363, study PRJNA577476) | soil metagenome | isolation source: 40 cm soil or saprolite under grassland replicate 1 | place: USA:California | collected 2016-06-15
GGAGATGCACGCCGCGGTCGCGCACTACGACGCCGAGCGCGAGCGCATGACCGTCTACGCCAGCACGCAGGTTCCCTATTACGTGCATCTGATGCTGGCGCAGATCCTCGACATGGACATGTCGCGCATCCGCGTGATCAAGCCCCATGTCGGCGGCGGCTTCGGCTGCCGCACGGAGGCGCTCAACGTCGAGCTGATCGCCGCGCTGCTGGCGCGCCGGGCCGGCGGCAGCGTGCGCATGATGATCAACCGCGAGGAGACATTCATCACCCATCGCGGCCGGCCGCAGACCGACATCCGCCTCAAGCTCGGCATGCGCAAGGACGGAAAGATCACCGCCGTCGAGTGCGAATGCTATCAGCGCGGCGGCGCGCACTCCGGCTACGGCATCGTGACGATTCTCTATTCCGGCTCGATGCTCTACGCCATCTACGACCTGCACAACGTCAAATATATCGGCAAGCGCGTGCTCACCAACACGCCGCCCTGCGGCGCGTTCCGCGGCCACGGCACCGTCGACATCCGCTTCGCGTTCGAAAGCCTGCTCGACGAGATGGCGGGCGAACTCGGACTTGATCCGCTGGCGGTGCGGCGCGCGAACTACCTCACCGCGCCGACGTTCACCGACAACGACCTGATGGTGAACAGCTACGGCCTGCCCGAATGCGTGGACTGGGTCGAGCAGGCGAGCGGCTGGCGGGCGCGCAGGGGCAAGCTGCAGGGCGAGGGCAGCATACGCAAAGGTCTGGGCTTTGCCTGCTCGCATTACATCAGCGGCGCGTCGAAGCCCGTGAACTGGACCGGCGAGCCGCACGCCACCGTCAAGATCAAGCTCGACTTCGACGGCTCCATCGTCGTGCTCTCGGGCGCCGCCGATATCGGGCAAGGCTCTTCGACCATTCTGGTGCAGACCGTGGGCGAGGTGCTGGGGCTCGACCTCGCGCGCATCCGCGTCGTCACCGGCGACAGCGAGGTGGTGCCGAAGGACAACGGCTCCTATTCCTCGCGCGTGACCTTCATGGTCGGCAACGCCGCCATCGACGCGGCGCAGAATCTCAAGCGCGTGCTGGTGGCCGCAGCCGCGCGCAAGCTCGATGCCAAGCCGGAAGAGATCGAATGCCTGGGCGAGCTTTATCGCGCCGGCGCGCAGGACAAGGGCCTGACCTTCAACGAGGTGGTGACCGAGGCGCTCAAGGACACCGGCACCATCACGGTGACGGGCAACTATTCGACGCTTCCGCAATCGCATGGCGGCAAGAAATATCGCGGCGCCACCATCGGCGGCACCATGGGCTACAGCTACTCCGCGCAGGTGGTGGAGGTCAGCGTCGACGAGGACACCGGCGTGGTCAACGTCGACAAGGTGTGGGTCGCGCACGACTGCGGCAAGGCGCTCAACCGCCTCACCGTCGAGGGCCAGGTGCAGGGCTCGGTGTGGATGGGCATGGGCCAGGCCATGAGCGAGGAGACCGCCTATCACGACGGCCTGCTCATCACCGGCAACATGCTCGACTATCGCGTGCCCACCATTCAGGATTCGCCGCCGATCGAGGTCGGCATCGTCGAGAGCAACGATCCGCACGGTCCGTTCGGGGCCAAGGAGGCGGGCGAGGGTTCGCTCGCGGCGTTCCTGCCGGCGCTGACCAACGCCATCGCCGACGCCATCGGGGTGCGCTTCAACGCGCTGCCGGTCACGCCCGACCGCGTGTTCGCGATGCTGGAGAAGCGCCGGCGCGCGGGCAATGGAGGTGGCGGCAAGACAACCGGCGCGGAGTCATGATCGCTGCGATGATCGATCGGCCTCTCTCGTATCGTGTCCCGCGCGAGTGCATGGGCGATGAGTTAAGAGGCTTATCCAGCCAGTCATGCGCGGGCAGAAGCGCGTCGAAGACGCGCGTGAACGCGCTTATGACCCGCGCATCCATCTTCTTCGCAAGAGAGGCTTTACGAAGATGGATGGATTGCCGGGTCAAGCCCGGCAATGACGATCTTAACTTGGCAGAATCCGTCTGATGGACGCGCTGCCTGAGTTTGCGCTCGTGCGTGCGACGACGCTCGACGACGTGATCCGCGCGCGCGCGAACCATCCCGCAAGCTCGCTGCTGGGCGGCGGGACCGACCTCGTGGTCAATATCCGCCGCGGCATCGTCGCTCCGCCCGTGCTCATCGACGTCAACCACGTGGAAGAGCTGCGCGCCATCAAAGCCGACGCGCGTGCGCTCGAGATCGGCGCGGCGGTCCAGCTCGCCGAGCTCGCCGCGCATGCGGACGTGACGCGGCACTATCCGGTGGTGGCGCAGGCCGCGGGCTTCATCGCCGGCCCCACCCATCGCAACATGGGGACGGTCGGCGGCAATCTGTGTCTCGATACGCGTTGCCTGTTCTATAACCAGAGCGAATGGTGGCGCGCGGCCAACCACCATTGCCTCAAGACCACGGGCGACATCTGTCACGTGGCGCCGAAAAGCCGCGGCGTCTGCTTCGCCACCTTCAGCGGCGATCTCGCGCCCGCTTTGCTGACGCTCGGCGCCGAGGTCGATCTCGCCGGGCCCGCGGGCAGGCGCACGATTGCGCTCGAGCACCTCTATATCGGCTACGCGCGGCAGGACCGGCCGATCACCGAAAGCGAGGGTGACGGGAAATACTATCTGTCGCTGCGGCCGGGCGAGTTCGTCACCGCGGTGCGGGCGCGCAACACGCCCGGCCTGCGCTCGGCCTACGACAAGATCCGCATCCGTCGCTCGATCGAATATCCTGTGACGGGGGTGGCGGTGGCGCTGCGGCGGGAGCGCGATGTGCTCGCCGATCTGCGCGTGGCATTCACCGGCACCAATCCGCGGCCGGTGCTGCTCAAGGGCACGGCGGAGCTGTGCGGCGGCGCGCTCGACGCGCGCGTGTTCAAGGGGCTCGACGAGCTGGTGCGAGACCAGATCATGTCGATGAAGACGACGTTCACCCCCGGCCATTATCGCCGCCGCGTCGCCGGCGTGCTGGCGCGCCGGCTCCTGGCAAAGCTGTTCGCGGAGTGACGCACAGAGGGCGGCGAACGGGCTGCCCGCAGGGTTCGCAACGCTTTAGCGCATATGTGGGGGGCGCGCGGTCTAAATGTCGTAATAGAGATGGAACTCGTAGGGATGCGGGCGCAGCCGGATGGCATCGATCTCCTTGTCCCGTTTGTAATTGAGCCAAGTTTCGATCACGTCCTTGGTGAAGACGTCGCCGCGTAGCAAAAACGCGTGATCGGCTTCGAGCGCATCTAGCGCCTGCTCCAATGAGCCGGGGGTCGACTTCACCTCCTTCGCCTCCGCCGGCGGCAAGTCATAGAGGTTCTTGTCAATGGGCTTGCCCGGGTCGATGCGATTCTGGATGCCGTCGAGGCCCGCCATCAACATCGCCGCGAACGCCAGATATCCGTTGCACGAGGGATCCGGCGAACGAAACTCGACCCGCTTTGCACGCGGGTTTGGCGAATACATCGGAATCCTGCAGCAGGCGGAGCGGTTGCGCTGCGAATAGACCAGGTTGATCGGCGCCTCGTAACCCGGCACCAGGCGGCGATACGAGTTCGTGGTCGGAGCGCAAAGCCCGCACAGGGCCCAGGCGTGTTTCAGCAGGCCGCCGATATAAAAGCGGCCAAGCTCGCTGAGCTCGGCATACTGCGTGCCGTGAAAGAGGTTGGTTTTGCCTTTCCAAATGCTTTGATGGACATGCATGCCCGAGGCGTTGTCTTCAAACAGCGGTTTGGGCATGAAAGTCGCGGTCATGCCGTGCTTGCGGGCCACGTTCTTGACCACGTATTTGTACATCATCAGGTTGTCGGCCATGCGCGTCAGCGTGGTGAAACGCATGTCGATTTCCGCCTGACCACCGGTCGAGACCTCATGGTGGTGGGCCTCGATCTGGATGCCGAGTGCCTCCATGGTCAGCACCATTTCGCTGCGCAGATCCTGCATGCTGTCGACGGGAGGAACCGGAAAATATCCTTCTTTCTGGCGAGGCTTGTGGCCCAGATTGGGCGCCTCCTTCGCGCCGGTATTCCAGGTGCCTTCCTTCGAATCGATTTCGTGCATGGCGTAATTTATGCCCTGCCCGTAGCGCACCTCGTTGAAGACGAAGAACTCCGCCTCCGGGCCGAAATAGGCAGCATCGCCAAGGCCGGTACTCTTCAGGTAGGTCTCGGCCTTCTCGGCAACGTAGCGAGCGTCGCGGCTATAGGTTTGGCCGGTGACGGGGTCCCTGATGTTGCAAATCAAGACCAGCGTTGTCGCCGTGGCGAACGGGTCGAGGAAGGCCGTGGTCGGGTCCGGGACGACCAGCATGTCGCTTTCCTGGATCTCCTGAAACCCGCGGATTGAAGAGCCGTCGAAGCCGATGCCCTCGTCGAGGGCATCGGCGTCCACCGCGCTGGGCGGGACGGAAAAATGCTGCCAGACGCCGGGCAAGTCGGTAAATCGCAAATCGATCATTTGGACGTTCTTGTCCTTGATCGTCTTCAGGACATCCTGGGCCGTGGCACAACTAAGAGCCATGAGTTTCCTCCCGCGTCTGAAAGCGGTTCCGTTGGATGTTGTTGCAGCGCTGATCAGCCCCCTACCAAAGCGGTCCAGTGCGAACGTCAGTTTAGTCGCGGCCGCCACGTCAGCGGCAAGCTGGCCGTTTCAACGGTCAAGCCGCGAGTGACGCTCCTATAAGCAAGGCCTGTCGCCTGTGGCCGCGACTTTCAGCTTTCGTGCGGCCCGCACATCAGCTTGAGGGCCGCTTCGATGTGCCTCCACGTTTCGGCGTTTTCGCTTTCGCCTTGCTGTTCCAGGGCACAAGCCTTTTGAGCGGCCTCGGCAACGGCCTTGTCGCCGTGTGCTTCCAATAGTTGCCGAGCGTAGTCGTAGACTTCGCTTTCCTGCATTCTCATGGCGTCATACTCCTTTTCTTCGGCGCGCCTCTCCGCATCGATCGCGCCCGAGAACGGTGGACGTTGACACCCATTAAGACCTGCACCTGTATCTTAGCATGTCGCGACGGCAAGAGTCCGCTCATGCAATGGTCCAGCCCGTGCAAGGCGAACGCGCCACAAGGCGCGCGTCCACCCCATATGGTCAAGGGGTGTCGGTATGCCCGAGCGAGCGACCGGGGGCGACGCGGTCGCGGACGAGCTGTTTGATCTCTTTCATTTCCGGAAAGCGGCCACGCTCCTTGCGCGACCAGATGACCTCGTCATCGACGCGCACCTCGAAGACGCCACCGGTCCGATCCGGGGTGAGCGTCACGGAGCCGAGCTCCTCGGCGAACGTTGTCAACAGCTCTTGCGCCATCCAGCCCGCCCGCAGGCCCCAGCCGCACAATCGGCAATAGGTGATCTCGATCACGGGGCTGATGGGCATAGCTCCCCTCCGCGTGCAGTCCGTGGGTGCGCCGGTATCGACCAGGAGCAGCGATAAGAATAGTCCTGCCCTGGGTCGAGGTGGGTTGCTGCGCGCGTGCCGCGAGTGGCCAAGCTGCAGCCGCGCCGCCAAGCAGCGTGATGAACGCGCGGCGCTTCATTCGATCACCTCGTCGGCCCGCACCAGGAAGGCGGCCGGTAGCGTCAAACCGAGCGCCTTGGCGGTTTTCATATTGATGACCAGTTGGAAACGAGTTGGCTGCTCGACCGGCAAATCGGCGGGCTGGGCGCCTTTGAGGATTTTGTCGACGTACACGGCAGCCTTGCGAAAAAGGTCCGCATATATCGCGGAGTACGACATCAGCCCGCCTTCGTCGACGAACCAGCGCGCCACGGAAACCGCCGGCACGCGGTGTTGCAGCGCCAGCTCGGCGGCGCGCTTGCTCGGCAGGCTGGGCTGAACGATGATGGCGTCGGGCCGGTCTCTCTCCATCGCGGCGAAAGCGCTCTCGAACTCCTCATTGTTGCTAATCCTGATAGGGTTGATTGCGGTTCCGGTGGCTTCGCCGCCAAGCTGGATCTGTTCGAGGAAAGGTTTGGAGAAGGGATCGGTCGCGTTGGCCAGAGCGGTGACCCGGCGGGCCGACGGCAACATGTCGCGGATCAATTGGACGCTCTTGCCGGCCAGTTCGGCGGTTACGCTCGCGATGCCGGTGACATTTCCACCCGGTCGGGGAAGGCTCATGATCAGGCCCGTGCCGATCGGATCTCCGGTCTCGGCCATCACGATCGGGATTTCCCGCGTCGCTTGCTTTGCCGCCACAGCGGTGGGCGTGAACCAAGTGACGATCACATCGACCTTAAGACGAACCAGCTCAGCTGCCAGTTCGGGAAGCCGGTTAATCTGTCCTTCCGCCGACCGAAACTCAAATCGAATGTTCTGCCCCTCGATATACCCCAGATCGCGTAGTCCCTGCCGAAACTCCCGCCAGAATTCTTCCGGGCTGATATTGCCAATAACCAGCGCGCCGATGGTCGGCACCTTCGGCTGCTGCGCGCGCGCGGCGAGCGGCCACGCTGCCGCGCCGCCGAGCAGCGTGGCTAAGAATTTTCGTCGTGCGATGTAGCTTGCCATGTGACCCTCCGGTTGGGGTCATACATGCAATGGGCGATGATATCACGCTTCCATCGCGCGGTCTGTGACCAAGGCGGTAGGGAAGTCGTCCGAATACCTTGGGTTAAAAACCCCTAAAGCTCAGAACGAGCAAATGTTTTCCGGTTTGCCCCCGAAAGCGGACGCAGCCGAGCCGTACCTGCCCCTTCCGACTCGTGCCGATTCCCGACTTATACGTCGCAGCAAGGGCGTCCCCGGGGTTGCTAACCTACCGGCAACAGATCTTGCAGCGGCGTTGAGAGCCGCGAGAACGGCCAGCCACGCACTAAATGCTCGGCATCCAAGATGGGCGCCGATATTTGCATTCAGACTGATAGTGCCGCCCGAAGCTACGAGCGTCCGGCGCTCCGGAAGGCCTTCGCCGCCTTTCCGGCCGATACGAAGGTGGCGTGAGCATCTTTTGCTGTCATGGCGACGGTCGTCTCGACTTCGGCCAAACTGCCTCCACCAGCAGCGGCCAGTACCGCACAGGCCGCGGCCTTCTCGTCGGGGAACTCGCCAATGACCAGGAAATCATGGTGGCCGAAGGTCAAGTACCACCCGATGAGCCTGCCGCCTACGCTCTTGAAGAGTTTCGCAACGGCTTCCTCACGATTTTCTGGCTTAGCCAGCATGCCCTTGATGGCGTCCGAAGTGAAACGACCACGCGAGATGTAGATCGGCATGGCATCTCTCCTCCAAAATGGTTTTGCTTACTTAAATCTTGTGGACGCTGAACATTACTGCGGCAGCCTTTGCAGGTTCAAGAGATCGTAATCGAGGAGGCGAGCATGCCTGCGTCGTGTGCCGGATTCTACGAGGCCACCACCTCACGCCCTCTCTTCCGCCCGCAGGCTTTGCAGATCGGCCTAACCATGCCTCAAGGCCCACGGCCTCTTTTCGTCTCGACTCCCGCTGGGTAAAATCGCAGAATGAAAGCGACCGAGACGCCATCCCAAAGCGTCCGGTATTTCACCCAACTTATTCTCCGGGACCCCTTCGAGTGTCCCGTGCCGTCGCTTCGACGCATGTCGGGCGAAAGGAGTGCCTTCAATGTGTGACTACAGCCTAGACCTCGTCGCCTCCCGACCCGCGAAGGTCGGAGACGAGCTGGTAACGACGATGTTCCAGAACTCCATGACGCGAGGATTCGCGGCCATCGGAGAGCCGAACGTGGCCGTGTGCCTGTTACCCGGCACGGAGGTCGCGTTCGAAAAGGACGTCAGCTACGAGCGCTTTTTTGCTTTCCTCCCGCACACCAAACTCGGGAAGAAAGTGGCTCGGTTCCGGCAGATCAACGTGGACAAGCCGAGGGTGCACCACGATGCGCTGGAGTTCCCCGACGGGGAGACCGTGCTGCTCACCCGGCTGCGCGAGGGCCAGCACGCGACCGTGCTGCAGTTGCCGGCTTCTCCGCGCCCCGTGAACGCAGCGGAGCGGCAAAAGGGCGCTTCGCTCGTCAGGTAATCGGGCTGCTCGCTGTCGAGCTTGCCCGGCTGTTTGCATGATAGAAGAGAGCGACCGGTGCCGATCGCTCTCCAGCGGCTCGTGCGCGAAACGGCGAGACGTCTAAAGCCTCGCCCACTTCTGTGCACGGCCGGCGGCGTGCGCACGAATGGGAGATCGCCATGGGCTTCAAGACCATTCTCGTTCCGATCGAGCCGCATGATCTCATGAACGCGACATTGCAGACCGCTCTCCTGCTCGCGCGCAAATTCGACAGCTACATCGAAGGGTTCGCCTTGCGCGTCGAGCTCCCCGCGATCTTCGCCATAGGCGACGTAGGCGCCGTGCCGATACCGGCGTTGGAACAGGACATCGCGGAAAATGCGCAACGCAGCCGCGACCTTTTCGAGAGCTTCATGCAAGCGCATGGCGTGCCGCGCGGAGGTGACACAAAGGCCCTGTCGAGCGGGTGGTTGGACCATGCCCTCGAGGGCGACCACTTCGTCGGCAGTCATGGCCGGGTCTTCGATGTGATTGTCCTCGGTAAACCCGGTAGCGATCCGAAGGGCCCGCGGATGACCACGCTTGAAGCTGGCTTGTTTGAAAGCGGCCGACCGGTCTTGATCGCACCGTCATCGCCGCAGCCTCAGATGGGCACGAATGTTTTGATTGCGTGGAATTGCAGCACCGAGCAAGCGCGCGTCACCGCGTTTGCGATGCCCATCCTCAAGCGTGCGAGCCGCGTCATCGTATTGACGGTCGAAGGTGGAGCGGCGGTGCCCGGACCAACAGGGCAGCAACTGTGCCGCTATCTGCAATTGAACGGAGTGCCGGCGAAACCGTTGACCGTCGGGCTTGATGGCCGCGTCACGGGTGAGGCGATTTTGGCTCACGCGAAGGCGTTGGGCTGCGACCTCCTGATCAAGGGCGCCTACACCCAGAGCAGATTGCGGCAAATGATCTTTGGCGGCACCACCCGCTACATTCTCAGCAACGCAGAATTACCAGTGCTCATGGCACACTGACCGATCCCGGCTGAATACGGGGCCGCGGTCAAATCGAAAGGCCCGCCGATGCCCAATTCGCCTCGCGTGATGTTTCGTCCTGCGGTCCGCGTCGCGGCGTGGACGCTCCTCCTGTTGGTGGCGTCGGCAGCTCCCGGTGCGACACCGCGTGCCAACGGCGAAGCGAGCAACGTCCAGCCGACGCGCACCGCCAAGGAGCGGCTCGGCGGCAAGGCGAGCGACCAGCAGCGGGTCGACAATTGCAAGGTGCCACTCGAGTTGCGCGGGCCGAAACCGCGGCCGGACCAATGTGGCGACGGCTCGAGCACGCCGGCGAAGCGCTGAGGCCGCGCACGCGGTGCACTCCCCAATGCGACACCAAGGCTTGTGCGACGCTGTTGCCGATGTGTCATCATTTTCATGACGTGAGCTGCAAGTCGGGAAGCAAAATCGACGTGCGAGCCGGAGTGTCCGGGATCATGGAGCACGCGTATTTCAAGGCCTTGGCGCGCGACGAGGGGTGCGACTATTGCGCCGGTCGACGACAGGTGGCGAGGCTCGCTCCCGATCTCGCCGCCATCTACTGCATCTCGCTGCAAGAACAGCCGCACCGAACCGCCAAGGCTGCCGCGCAATTCCATGTGCTCGGCCTGTGCCGTGACGTTTTATTCTATCGGCCCGTGCGCGGGTGCGACACCGATCGAGCCATCTGGGACTCCCATCGCGCCGTCGCGGCGGACGCCATCGCCAAGGGCTTTGCCCGCATCCTCGTGCTCGAAGACGACGTCTTGTTCGCGGCCCCGGGAAACGCTGGTGCCGCGCATCACGGCCGCGCTGTGCGCCCTGCCACCAACCTGGTGGGGACTTTATCTCGGCCATGTGCCGATCCAAGCCTATTTCCTGCGGCCGAACCTCTTGCGGGTGCGCTCGGGCTGCACACACGCCTATATCGCCAACGCGCCCCTGCTCGCTTGGCTCGCCTCCACTGCGCCAATGAGCCCGCAAGCGCCGATGTGGCACTGGATCGGGCGGTCGATTGATGCGGCAATGTCGAGCCTGCCCGAAATGTACGCGATGTTTCCAATGATTGCCGTGCAGCGCTACCTCGGCGAATCTGGCGCCGACACGCGCTTCGACGATCAGAGACTGCGGGGCACATTCCTCGAGATCGACCGTTGGCGCTACTTCTTCATCTATGGTCGAGGAGTACGCTTCGCCGAAGCTATGGCCGTACTGTTTTCGCCGGTGCATCGGCTGACTCTCGAATGGGCACGCCGACGCGTCGAGAGAGTCACTCGCCGCGCGGCAACGGACACGACCGCTTAGCAAGGGGAAAGACCGGCCAAAGGGTACCAGGAGCCGCCAATTGTGCATCAGAACGTCCACGCCAAGGGATGGGTAACGAAAGTTCGACCGTCACTCGGCATGCTATCGACCGCGACTGGCATCGACCTGCTGAATGGGACCAGGGCGGGGATTTTTCTCGCTGCTTACCTAGTCCTCGAGTGGGTCAGCTTCATTCACGAATACAAAGGCCTGCCGATCACGCCCTGGAATCCCGGGCTGGGTGTCGTATTCGCCCTGATGGTATTCGGCGGCAGCCGCTATGGCATCGTGCTGTTCGCTGGAGTCGTCCTCGCCGAAATTCTAGTGCTTAAGAGTAAACTAGAATGGACGCTCATCTTGAGTATCGCCGCGATCATTGCAGCGGGCTATGGCGTGGTCGCGTTGGTCCTCAGAAAGCATTTTCGTATCGACATTGGCCTTAATCATTTGTCGGACGTGTTCGTCCTGCTCTTTGCGGGAATCTCTGGCGCAATTCTCGTAGCACTCATGCTTTCGATGCTCCTGCTGACGGATGCAGAGATCGATTCCGGCGATGTCATCGTCACGTTCGTGCCACTTCTCGTTGGGGACGCTATCGGAATTGCCGTTATGACACCGCTGACACTACGTCTCATCTTGAATCCCGGTAGATCTCCGATCCGGTTTTCGCGCACGCTCGTGCCCGAGATTTTCTTTTACGTTTTGCTCATAACCGTTACGCTCTGGATTATCATTGGGACCGAGAGCGCAAACGGCTTCAAGTTCTTCTACTTGCTTTTTGTGCCAGTCGTCGTCGCTGCTGTGCGCCACGGGCTCGATGGAGCATGCGTGAGTCTAGGCCTTTCCCAGATTGCCCTCGTCGGGCTACTGCACATTCACGGTTACGATGCCCAGACGTTCACGGAGTTCCAAACGTTGATGTTTATCCTGACCGCAACCGGCCTGATCGTCGGGGTTGTCGTCAGCGAGCGGGAGAATTCTGATCGCCTCGTCCGGGAAGCCGAAACGCGCCTCAAGCAGAGAGAATCAGAAGCGGCGCAGGCATCACGCTTCAATCTGGTGAGCGGGATGGCGTCGGCGCTGATCCACGAGATCAACCAACCGATGACGGCTGCTCGCGCTCTCGCACGATCCGCGCAGCACCTTCTGCGAGCGCCGGGCGGCGATCTAAGCAGGGCCGACAACGATTTGACGACCATGATTGCGCAAATTGACCATGCCAGCGGGGTGGTGCGTCGTATGCGGGATTTTCTCCGCCGTGGCCGCCCACATGTCAGCACTATCAACATACGAAACATGCTGGAGGAGGCGCTGATTCTGGTGCGAGCGGAGGCCGCGGCGAACCAAGTGCGGATTGACCTTGATGCTTCCAATGATCTGCCTGCCGTTCACGGCGATCGCACGCAATTGGAACAGGTGGTGCTCAATCTTATTCGAAATGCAATCGAGTCGATCGCGGGAGCACGTAAAGCTGACGGACGCATCGGGATCGCCGCATATCGACTCGACGCGCCCCCACATGTCGAGATCGGTGTGTCGGACAACGGTCCCGGGGTCGACCGCGAATTGGCCGACCGGCTATTCGAGCCTCTCGCAACATCGAAAGAGGCTGGCCTCGGCCTTGGCCTGCCAATTTGCCTGTCGATTGTCGAATCGCATGGCGGGCGCCTCTGGCTCCACTCCCGGGAGGCGGGCGCAACGGAGTTCCGATTTTCGCTGCCGCTCGCTCAATCGCAAGTGACGTGACGATGCCTGGCCCCACGATCTTTGTCATAGACGATCAAGAGTCGGTCCGCCACGCGCTTGGCGAGATGCTCAGTGTGTTCGGATTCGCCGTCGAGACCTACGAGTCGGCTGACGCCTTTCTTCAAGCGATTGATCAACTGCCTTCGGGTTGCGTAGTAGCCGATGTCCGCATGCCCGGGACAGACGGCATAGAACTCGTCCGCGAACTCGGTCGTCGAAAGGTCGCGCTTCCGGTCGTCCTCATTTCCGGTCACGCCGATGTGCCGATGGCGGTGGCCGGGATCAAGTCTGGAGCGGAAGACTTTATCGAAAAACCGGTGGACGATGCCCAACTCGTCGCAGCGATCAACCGGGCATTTGCGCGGACATTCGAGCGGCAACATTTGCAGAAGTCGCAAGAGGCCGTCGGCAGGAATTTCGCGCGACTGACACCTCGACAAGTCGAAATCTTCGACCTTGTCGTGGAAGGCTTCACCAGTCACGCCATCGCCGCGAAGCTGAGTATCAGTGTGCGGACGGTCGAAAGCTATCGCGCCGAAATCATGGCGAAGATGCAGGCCGAAAGCGTGGCGGTGCTTGTGCGGCAAGCCATCTATCTCGGACGCATCAACCCGTAGAACTACCACCCGATCGTTGCGGATACTCCTTCCCGTGGCGACTTCCTAGCTTGGGGCGAGGACGCAATCCGCCCGTGCCGAGTTGCGCCGTAACGGCGCAACCTCGGCCGCGGATGTATCGAGATGGTGGGTCCCCGCCATAAGTCGACGGGCATTCGTGCGTTCCGCGATGGAGGTCCAATGACTCTCTGGAAATCCGAGCACGGCTCTACATACGGAACTGCCCTTCATAAGTTGGGACCGCACCTAGATCTTTCTGTTGTGGTTCTGGCTGCGGCAGCGTCGGGTGTTTTGCTGGTCTGGTTGGTTCCGCCTCCGCTGGTCCTGCCTACCCTCGGTCTCGTGTCATTCACGGCCGCGGGAGTGGTCGCCTTATTCGCGTATTACTCCGGAGCCGATCGCCATGCGGACGGCATAACGCTCTGGGACGTGGCTGGCGCATTCGCGTTGATCTGGGTTGCTGCCGGGATGCTCAGTGAGCCGGAGCACATCGTGCAACTACTCGGCCACGTGATGATGGCTCAATAGAACTATCCATCATTAGGCAGCGCGATGTGCGCTGACAGGCGAGTCCTCAAGCCAGTCCGGTGCCGCGTCAAGATCGCGAGCCGGGCGTATGGCGGCACGCTTAAAGCAGACACGCGGGCCATTCTCGCACCTCGCGCACGGAGGGAGCCCGCCGCATGACCGGATTACTGACAAGCGAGGCCATTGCAGCGTTTTTTCAGGTCATCATGATCGACCTGGTTCTGGCAGGCGATAACGCCATCGTCATTGGCTTGGCTGCAGCTGGTTTGCCGCACGAGCAACGCACAAAGGCGATCCTCATTGGCATTGGCGCGGCGACGGCACTGCGCATCGTATTTGCCGGGATAACGACACAGCTTCTCAGGCTCGTGGGCCTTCTACTCGCCGGGGGCCTTCTCCTCCTCTGGGTATGCTGGAAGATGTGGCGAGAGCTGCGCGCACCGGTCGAGCAAGGGCAGGAGGCCGCCGAGGCATTGACAGGTTATGATATCAACGCCAATGGAACGATTGCCGCACATATCCCTCGCAAAACTTTCGTCCAAGCTGCCGCGCAGATCATCGTCGCTGACGTATCGATGTCGCTCGACAATGTTCTCGCTGTCGCCGGTGCCGCGCGGGAGCATCCGGTCGTTCTGATATTCGGTCTTGCATTGTCGATTGGGTTGATGGGCGTCGCGGCGAGCTTCATTGCTCGCCTGCTGCAGAACCATCGCTGGATCGCTTATGTCGGATTGGCTGTGATTCTCTACGTCGCACTCGAGATGATCTATCGGGGAGCGCACGAATTGCGGCCTGTCGTCAAAGTGATCGCGGGTCTGCAATAGCTCGTTCGGCGCCCTTCGTCGTGGTGCTTTCCGGCTTGTCCCCGAATCGGACCTCCGATCTGCGCGTTAATGAGTAGCCGACGTAGGTGCAGACATGGCCGCGCGTCCGGACGTGGGCCAACCCGGCAGCTTTACTGCGCTTTGATGCTCGCCAGCTTGATGACCTGTCCCCATTTATCCATCTCGGAGCCGAGAAAAGCGGCAAGTTCATCCGGCGTGGAGCCGATCACCGCGACACCGCCCGCTTCGAGCTTTCCCCTGACCGCTGGCTCCGCGAGGGCTGCAACCGTATCGGCGTGAATTTTCCTGACGATGTCCCCCGACGTCCTGGCCGGAACGAAAAATGCCGACCATGAAGAAACCTCTACGCCCGCAACGCCGGCCTCCGTCATGGTCGGCAGATCAGGTGCGACCGCCAGCCGTTTGGCGCTGGCCACCGCCAGCGCGCGCAGTTGGCCTTGGCGCACCAGCGGCAGGCTCGACGACGTGAAGTTGATCATGGCGTCGATGCGGCCGGGGATGAGGTCGTTGAAGGCCGGTCCCGCCCCGCGATAGGGCACGTGGGTCATCTCGATGCCGGCTTTGCGCTTGAACAGTTCGCCGGCGAGATGCAGCGACGTGCCGTGGCCCGAGGATGCATAGCTGAGCATCTTCACCTTCGCGTAGGCGATGAACTCCTTGACCGAATGCGCCGGCGAGGAATTCGGCACGACCATCATGAGGGGGTAGAGGCCGATCAGCGTGACGGGCGCGAAGTCGGCGACCGGGTCGTAACCCAGCGAGGAATAAAGATAGCGATTGGTCGCATGCGGGAATGTGGCGATGTAGATGGTGTAGCCATCGGGGTCGGAACGCGCGACGAATTCGGCTGCGATGTTGCCGCTCGCCCCGGTCTTGTTCTCGACCACGACCTGCTGGCCCCAAATCTCCGACAGTCGGGCGGCGACGATGCGAGCGGTCGCGTCGATTCCTCCGCCCGCCGCGATCGGGCAGATGATGCGCACCACCTGGCTGGGCCACGCCTGCGCATGCGCGGCGAGGGGGCGCACGGCCGTGGCGCCACCGAGAAGCGCTATGAAGTCACGCCGTCGCAATTGATGACGCAGCATCAGCTTTCCCCGCGGACGCCGGACAGCTGACGGAAAGTCGTATGAGACGAAGATTAGCAAAATTCGGTGCGGTCCGTGAGTCCGTGAGTTCGGTCGGATTCCGGCTGGTGACGTGGTGGGATGCAGGACAGCCCGCAGGATTCGGCAAGGACGACAACGCCGCCGCGGCGTCTGCGCTTCGGCCCCCGTTGCGGCGGTTCGCCGGGGGCATGGCGGCGCTTGTAAAGGTGAAATATCGTGTCCGAACGGATGAAACTCCGGCGAGCGACACTACGTATTGTTACTGACGGAGAATTGGGATGGGCCTGGTCGAATTGATCGTGACCGTTTGCGCGTTGTCGCTACCTGGCCGATGCGAGGATCAGCATCTTGCGTTCGCGGCTGACATGTCGCTCCATCAGTGCGTCATGAATGCGCAGCCCTACATCGCGCAGTGGATCAACGAGCATCCAAAGTGGGTTGCCGTGCGGTGGCGCTGCGACTATGGCGGCTCCGAGGAGAAAGGCTAATTCGTACTTGAAGACCGCGAGGGTGGACCCCTGGTGTGGGAGACAAGGGCAACCGATGATCCGGATCAACGCCGACTTCACCAAGCGCGCCTCGGTCCACGCCGGGGCATCGGACTGGGTGCAGTCGCCGATGCCGGGTGTCGAGCGCAGAATGCTCGACCGCGTCGGTGACGAGGTCGCGCGCGCAACGTCGATCGTTCGATACGCGCCGGGCACCGCCTTCTCGCCGCACACGCATCTCGGCGGCGAAGAATTCTTCGTTCTCGACGGAGTCTTTCAGGACGAGCGCGGCGACTATCCGGCGGGCAGCTACGTCCGCAATCCGCCGACCTCGCGCCATACCCCTCGTTCCCAGGCGGGCTGCACGATCTTCGTGAAGCTGTTTCAGTTCGATCCCGCCGACCGCTCGCACGTCAACATCGACACCAGGCTCGTCGACGCCGTGGCGCCGGCGGGACGGCACGGTGTGAGGCTCATCCCCCTGTTCCACGATGGTCAGGAAGACGTGCGCATCGAGCAATGGCAGGCAGACGCCAGCGTCGTGCTCGACGTTCCCGGCGGTTTTGAAGCGCTCGTGCTCGCGGGAGGTTTCGAAGAAGGCGGCGAGACGTTCGCTCGGCACTCCTGGCTGCGACTGCCAAAAGCGTCCCGTCTGACCGCCGTCGCCGGCGCTGCGGGCGCGCGGCTGTGGATCAAGACCGGACATCTGCAGCATGTCCTTGCGCACGCATAAAGATGGCATCTAGGCGTTGGCGCGCGAAGGTATCAGCCTCTTGGCCTCGATCTCCCTGATGCAAATTATCCTAATCTAAAGTGCAAGACCGAGATTGCTGGATGACAGGTTGTCCTGTTAAGCAGGACCCCGTGAACCCCGACAAGCCAAACAGGACGAGACGAGTCATGCCAGAAGCCGACGCCGAAGGTGCAAGATTCTACGCGGATCAGCCGCAGGCCGCGCCTGGTTTCTTCCTCAAAGGCTCGCACCAGCTCGATTGGGGCATGAAGAATAGGCTTGCGCGCGTGTTCAGCCCTGCGACCGGCCGCACCGTGATGCTCGCCGTCGACCACGGCTACTTCCAGGGCCCGACCACCGGCCTCGAGCGCATCGATCTCTCCATCGTGCCGCTGTTGCCGTTCTGCGACGCCTTGTTCTGCACGCGCGGCATCCTGCGCAGCGTCGTTCCGGCGCAGTCGCAGAAACCGATGGTGCTGCGCGCGAGCGGCGGTCCGAGCATCCTGCGCGAGGACTTGTCCGATGAGCAGATCGCCATGGACATGGAGGACGCGGTCCGGCTCAACGCCGCCGGCATCGGCATTCAAGTGTTCATCGGCGGCGAGCACGAGACGCGATCCATCCACAACATGACCAAGCTCGTGGATGCGGGGCTGCGTTACGGCATGCCGGTGATGGGCGTCACGGCCGTGGGCAAGAACATGGTGCGCGACGCGAAATACTTCCGCCTTGCGTGCCGCATCATCGCCGAGCTCGGCGCGCAATACGTCAAGACCTATTACGTGGACGAAGGCTTCGAGACCGTCACCGCATCCTGCCCGGTGCCGATCGTGATGGCCGGCGGCAAGAAATTGCCCGAACTGGAGGCGCTCACGATGGCCTATAACGCCGTCCAGCAGGGCGCTGCCGGCGTGGACATGGGTCGCAACATCTTCCAGTCGGACGCGCCCCACGCGATGATCAGCGCCGTCCATGCGGTGGTGCACGAGAACCTCAAGCCGGCCGACGGCCTCGAGATGTTCAAGGTGCTCAAGTCTAAAAAATAAACCGCCGTGCGCGGGCCTTCGCTCCGCGCACCAGTTCCCTCCGCTGTCCCCGCGAGGGGCATCCCGCGACGCTTGCATCGCGGGGACCCCGTTGTGGGGACCCAGGGCCGCAGATCGGGTCTCGGGATCCCGGGTCTCGCTTCGCTCGCCCGGGACACGAAGTCGTGGATTCTCAGCATAAGCGCGTTTACGCGCGTCCATAGCCCGGCCTAAAGGGCGTCTACGCCCGTCTTCGCGGGCTATGGACGGGCGTGAACGCCCTTAACGACGCGCTTTGCGCGGGAATGAGTCGGAGGGGTTGGAAGAAACGTTGGGAGCGGATCAGTTCGTTAAGGTGATTTTGCGGCACGCATCATTTCCACCTGGATCGCGTCGTAGAGCACAATCCATGCCTGCTGCATCTCTGGAGTGAACGCGGGACCAAATTGCTGTTGCAGGCCCCATATCAGCGCGTCACCAAATGCAACAAAATGCGATGTCTGTACTCCAAACTCCGCGTGCTTGCGGCCCGTGTGGCTGATAATGGACTGGAATATTTCACGTTGATCGAGCGTACCGACAATCGCGGCAAGCGTATCCATCAACTTGAGTTGCTGCTTTTCCAAATCGTCAGGAAACAGCCGTCGCGTATCGGGCGCGAGTTCGAAGAATCGGCTGTAGAACTGCTCGGCGAGTTTTCGACGGAATGGCCACAGCGCGTCGAATGAATTCCTAACCAAATCAATCTGCTCGGGCGTCATCGGATAGCACTGCCTTTACCGCTCGATCATTCAATCACCTCGTCGGCTTGATCGCCGGCTGGTGCTTGGTCGATCCCTGCACCGCCGAGCCTTGAACACTCTGCGAGCCACCGCGCTTGCTGATATACCCTCGACATGGCGTTTCGGTACTCCGGGCTCTTTTTGAGGCCGCGCTGCTCGAGCTCTAGCGAGGTCCGATAGAGCTCGTCGACCAACTCGGGGTGCCACTGCCCCAACCGTTTCTGGGCCAGGAGCTCAGTCGTCAAACGTTGGAACCTCGCGATTATCCGGCTGTCGTCGGTATTCATGCCGCAACCCCATTGCTGCCACCCCGCGCCCCTGCGGCGTTGGTTCATGCGATGCATTTCGCTGCGCTCAACCCATCCTACGCGCCCGCTTGAGGCGGAATACGCGACGCTATCCCCCTCCGCCTCATGTGCGATCGCTCCCCCGTAAAATGGGTTGAGCGCAGCAAAACCAAGAACGAGGACCGACGGACAGCGCCCGGCAACGGCGCTACGCCGCCCAGCGATCCAATACTCGGGAGGTATCGCGTTGCATCTCCCCCGCCCGATTACCTGGCCGCTTAACAGCCAGGGGCTTGGGCAGTTCCGCCCGTATTGCCCTTGCGATCCACTTCGCGCGGCAGTGTGGCGCGTTTGCCACATACCGCGGACACGCGTCTCGTCTGCCGACAGACGTGAGAGAACCGCTTGCGATTGTTCGGCAATCGCTCGCTGGTGGCACTACCCTTTTTCCTCGGCCAGCAGTCCTTCGGCTATGGCCCACGCGCGAAACGCTCGCGCAGCGCCACGCGCGCTGGCCTCGCCGGATATCTCTTCGAGACGGCGCACAACGCGTTCGCGCCTATATGGCAACCGGGGGCCTTCATACGTTCGCGCGAACTCGGCAGCGTCGTCGAGGGTGCGCACAGTAACTTCGCGCACAAGGCGAATGGGTGGCTGGAACACGAAATCCGTCATGGCGCGGAAACTCTTATTCGTTGACCGCCATAAACAGGCGCGAGCGTCCCCTCTGGTCACACTTCTATACCACTCCTATACCACTACTATACCACCAATATCACTCCTATATCATATCTATATCATTCCACAGTTCTTTTTGCCGCGCCCCCGACGGGTGACCGAACAAATCGGCGGGCCCCAACCCTGGAAACGGCGCCACGAGCTCGGCTGACCATCAAGACCCATGGCTATGGCTTTGGCCCCCCCTGGAGGCGTGGGGGGGTCAGTGTTCCCGGTTGCTCCGCTGCTCCCGTGCGTTGCCTGACTCCCGGTCGAAGCCATCTTAATTTCGGACCGGCTGTCGTCCCGGTTTGGCCAGGTGCTGAGCATAAGTTCGCTCTGGATCAAAAGCCGAAAGGCGCAGAGCGAGCAAATGCGTTCCGGTTTGCCCCGAAAGGGCACCGCCGGTCTGCACGCCAATGATTTGCGCCATAGAGCAGGCTGGGTCGGCCGAACGGCTGCGGCATTGCGGCTGCCGGTGGGTTCAATCAAGCGTCGGCTGTCCGGATCTGGCTCGGCGTCTTTCCGGTCCAGCGCTTGAACGCATGCGTGAACGCGCTCACCTCGTGAAAACCGAGCAGCCACGCGATCTTGGATACGTGCAGCCTGCGGTCATCGAGGTAACGAACTGCCAGATCGCGCCGCAGTTGCTGAAGTATTTCAGTGAAGTTCAACCCTTCGTCCGAAAGCCTTCGTGCAAGCGTCCTCTTGCTCATTCCGAGACTGCGGGCAACGTCTTCCACGCGCACCCTTTCATGCGGAAGCACCGACGAGATCGCGTTCTCAACCCTGGTGCGCAACTGGCTCATGTCACCTCTTCGATCGGCTAGCGCCGCTTCGCAATATTTCAGGAGAAGGTCGTTGAGATGACTATCAGCGTGAATAAGCGGCAACTCACGTGCGTCAGCGTTTAGGGCAAACTCGTCTCTGTCAGCGCCGAACTCCACTTTCGTTCCGACGAATCGCGCCATTTCGGAGTTGTCTCCTGATCGATGATGAGAAATGGAGAAGTGTTGCGGTATGACATTCTGCCCCGTCAGGACGCGGCATATTCGTAATACACCAAATATGCAAAATTCAATTTGATGTCTGTCTGAGTGCCGTGGAACGCCGGAGTAACTCAAACTGAGAATGAGCCTGTTTCCCTCTTGATATCCGAACACGAGGGCCTCGTTGGTAATCTTGCTGTATCGAGCAATCCGCTTGAGTGCATCGCCCAAGGTCTGCGAAGACGCCATGATGTAATAAAGCAGCCCGATTTCGCGCGGATCGAAATCGCGAGCCAGCGTGAAGCCAAGACAGTCGTCCTTCAGAGCAATCGCCGCCTCGTCCAAAAGCGCGATTTGGCTTCGCACACTCAGTCGCTCTTCCGGGTCGGCGATAGCCTCCGGCGTCAGTCCCACCCGTTTCAGAAGGGGTGCCACTGGCACGCCGGCGCTTTTGAGACGCGCGATAGCCAAGCGGGAAAGGCCCCCTCCCGCCATTGGGATTGAGGCCAAGCCCGGTTCAGAATTTCGAGGCTGAAGAACTCCCATTGCTCATCCTTGAGCTCCCGGCAGCCGACATTTGCCCCGATGGCAGCGACGAACAAGTATTTGGCGCAGAGTAACAAGTCCCGCGCGGGGGGCAAAGCGACTAAGACGCACAACCGCCAATGAGCGGGCATCCACAGGGTATTGACGCGCCATGACGCTCCAGGAAGCCAAATCGATCGCGCGACATCTCGGGCTCATCCTGCGCAAGGTGCGCTCCGGCGACTATCGCGTGAGCTGCCGCGACGGAGACGAGACCACGGCCTACTACACGCAGAATCTCGAAGACGCCGTCAATGCCGCGGTTGAGATCGCCCGCAAGCAAGCGTTGTGAGCTGGCAGGTGAACCCGGCAACCAAGCTTTACTCGGTGCTCGAATGCGCCCTTTCGAACAGAAACAATCGAACGGTGAACGATGCAGGCGGTGCAAGGCCACGCCGTACCACAGCTCCCGCATAAGAGACTGGAATGAGAAGGATATCATTGCAATCGCGCTCACGACGGCAAGCATCTCGTTTGCCGCCGTTCTGGATGATCTCAAGCGGCGCCTCCCGCGCGCGCTGTGCCCATTGGGAGGTGGCGCCATGACTACGAAAGAAGCTTTTGACATTGTGCTGGCGTTAGCCTTCGACAGCATGGTCGACGAAGAGGAAATGCCCGAGAGATACAAACAGCAATCCGAAGCGCTCGAGATCGTCACGGAAATAGCCAAATACTACGGCTCCAGGCGTTGATGACGCCGGCCCCGGAGGGCGCGTGCGCCCTGCCATGATGGCGTCGCTTGAAGGCTCTGATTGAACCTTTTCCCGCCTTTCGCTCTGACCTGACGGTCTTGGTCGATCCCGCGTGCGTCCATGGTCGTGACGGATGCGACGCGGTATGGCGACGGTACGCAAAGGCAAGCCGATTGGCGCATGAGCGGCAGAATTCATCCGCCGCGCTTGGGCGTGCGTCGGACCTCGAATGACGTTGCGCGTTGCCAAAAGGTGACAGCCGAAGCCGCCGGAAAGCGCTATGCTAAAACGTCGACAGCCGGCTCGGGGGCAGGCCGACATGAAAAATCTCTTTCTTGCAAGCCTGGCGCTCGCGGCGATGATCGCAGCGCCTGCAACGGCGGCGGACTTGCCGTACAAGGCGCCACCTCCGCTTCCGGTGGCGTACTACGATTGGTCCGGCGCTTACGTCGGCCTCAACGTCGGCGGGACGCACTATAACGTCACTCACCATTTCCCGTCGCCGGGAGCCGTCACTCCCGACGTCACGACCGGCGACCATGACGCCATCTTCGGAATCCACGCCGGCGCGCAATGGCAGTGGGGCGCGTGGGTTCTCGGCGCGGAAGCGGCGCGCAGCGGATGCTCCCACGAATGTCGCAGCACGAGCAGCGTCCTGCCGGTCGCACAAGGCTTCGAAGAAAATATCTTCGGCGAGCACAAGATCATCGATCTGTTCACGGCGGGCGCGCGACTGGGCTATGCCTGGGACCGGTTGCTGGTCTTTGCGACCGGGGGCTGGGCCTCGGCCCACATCGAGAACGCGCATTGCTCGAGCATCACCAGTGTTTGCGGTGGGCCAGGCAACGCTGGAAACGGCGCCGTGAGCAGCAATCGCGGCTGGTATGCGGGCGGCGGGTTCGATTACATGGCCCACAAGGGCGCGCTGGTCGACGTGATCCTTGGCGTTGAATATCAACACTTCGACGTCGGCGCAGCGCGTGCGTTCTGCGTCAATCCAGGCTGCGTCGTGCCGGCCGTGCGCGACTTCGACCTGAGCGCCACAGGCGACATCGTCCGTGCTCGGCTGACCATCAAGACGCACGGGTATGGCTTCGGCCCCGCTGGGGGCGTGGGGGGTTAGCGTTTCCGGTTGCTCCGCTGCCCTCGACGTTGCCTCACTCCCGGTCGAAGGCATCTTAATTCGGACAGGCCCTCGTCACTGTTTGGCCAAGGTGCTGGCGTGCCTTAGGGCTGCGGCATGGGGGAGGCCGGACGGGGGAAACTACAATGGCCAAAGTCGTGAATGACGTCGCTCGCGACAGCGAGCCCGCTCGCCTCGCGCTCTCGCCGAGCGTTCGGCCGTGTCCGTTGGCGTTGGCGGATCGCGATCGTCGCGCCGAGCTTGAGCCTCGCGATCTGACGGCTTGGTTTTTTGGCGATCCGCTGCCGGGCATGTCGGCGCTCGATCGGCGGACACGCAATGAACGCGCTCATTAAAATATGAGACGGCCGAGCGCGCTTTGAAGACGACGTAAGGACGAGGCCGCTTAAGGCGGCCGAAAAAGGTAGCCCGTAGCTTTGCGGCGCGACCGCGTCCCGCGACGTTTTGACAGCGTCAAAATGTAGGCGCGCATCCGCGACTGTGCGCAGCACGCCGCCGCCGTTGGCGCGGCGCGAGGGAGCGCGAGCCCTGTTCCCTTCGCCGGGGAGGCCCGATATGGTCTAGCATCATGTCGGTATTGACGCAGCCCGCGCCCCGGAAAGCTCGCGAGACCGACGGCTTTGCCGGCGGGATTGCTGCGCTCGCCGAAGGCAAGCTCTACGCCCTGCAGAACCCGTTTGCCCTCGACGGCCGCGTGAGCTCCTATCCCGGCAGCGCGCGGGGCTATTCGGTAGCGAACAGCTACCTGCTCACGCAGAGCGACGCGGCGATGCTGATCGACACCGGCTTCGGCAAGGACGAGCCGGTGATCCGCGCGCAGATCGAATCGCTGATCGCGCCCGGCTTGCCGCTGTCGCTGTTTCCGCTGCGGCTGAACGAGTTCATGTCGATCAATAACGTCGAGACCTTCGCGGGACACTTCAACGTCGAGACCTGCTACACCAGCAACGTCGACGCCGCGCTGTGGTTCGATTTCGGCGCCAAGGCGCAGGGCCGCGACATCCTGGAATCGATGAAGGTCACCGCGGTGACGCGGGCCGATACCATAAAGCTCGGAAAAAAGGACCGCGCGATCGACGTCATGCAGGCGCCGATCCGTCTGATCGCCACGCGCTGGCTCTACGACCGTGCGACGCGCACGCTGTTCTCCTCCGACATGTTCACCCACGTCTGGCGCGACAGCCAGAATGGACCCTGGATCGTGACCGAGGCCGACAACGACTCCACGTCGTTGCGGCATATACGGTCGTTCCTGCTCAACACCCGCTATTGGTGGCTGGAAGGCGCGCCGACCGACTCGATCCGGCGCGGCATCGGCAACGTGTTCGACACCTATGACGTCGAGACCATCGCGCCCGGCTACGGCTGCATACTGCGCGGCCGCAACGTGGTGGCGCGGCACTACCGGATGCTGGATGAGATTCTCAAAGGACTGGACAGGAGCGTGGCGGTCTCGCGCTACGTCGGCCGCGACGAGGAGCGCTAGCGTCCCGATTCCGAAGTTCGCATCATTGTGCCGCAGCCTCGTTTGCGAACTTCGGAATCGAAGGACACTAGCAACTTATTGATCTAGTGTGGGTTTGGTTCAGAAGTCCGCATTTCGGACGCGGGCAATGATGCGGACTTCTGAACCGCCACACTTGTGCCGCGAACCCGAAGGTCGCATACATCGTGCGGCAAGTGCGGTTGCGAACTTCGGGTTCAAAAGCGGCACTAGAATTTAGAGAGCTGCTGGCGTCCCTTTGATTGCGAAGTTCGCATCAGAGGGCGCCGCGAGGGCGTGCGAACTTCGGAATCGGGACACCAGGCCATGGCCAACAAAATGCCGCGCGAGATCGCGCCCGGCGTGTTCTGGATCGGCGACTGTCTGGCGCAGCGCCACAAGGGCAAGATCTATCACGGCTACAACGCCGCCTTCCTGGTCGGCGGCGAGACCGCCTCGTGCCTGGTCGAGACCGGCCATCCGAAGGACTTTCCGGTCATCGCGCGGCACATGAATGAGCTGTTCGCCCGCGGCGTGGCGCCACTGAAGTATCTGTTCGTCA
>WNFX01001420.1_pt1 | contig 24632 bp, 21 predicted proteins | sample 5400111 | NCBI WGS metagenome assembly WNFX01 (sample SAMN13153363, study PRJNA577476) | soil metagenome | isolation source: 40 cm soil or saprolite under grassland replicate 1 | place: USA:California | collected 2016-06-15
TACTTTTGTACACTCCATCCATTTATGAAAGCAAAGTTCAATATTCTATAGTTCTTTACGAGGCAGCCTCGAAAACTAAGCAAATAAGCAGGGATCAGAAGCGCATGTGATAATGCGTTCTACTGCCACACTCAAACAACTAGATTGGAACTATGAAACTTGATATGTACGCAACATGAGCCATCCAAAAAGGTCCCATGGACTTGATCAAATATCCTCTATTCAATAATTTGGGGCAGGAGTAAGTAATGTCAGGCGCTTCAACTATCAAGGACATTTGGGTCGGATCTAATCGTATGTTGATCTCGAGACAGGCCCAGTTCGCATCTTAGTCTCAATATCTGCTAAAAGCTTGATCAGGTCAGGTTTGTGCGAGTTTAGATACTCATTTCCTTTGTCCTTTAACCTTATTTGAAATAGTCTCAAATCTCTGTGTTCATCAAAGAACTGCTCTATCATTGCGGTTCCGTGCTTGGTTGGGTTAATAAGCTGATCAAAACATTCGATCGTTACATTTATGTCACCTTTTTCCACTGATTCTTTCGCTCTTCCAATGACTTCGATTATATCCCTCAGCTGTTGTACAGGTGCGGATACTTCCTTGCTATACCCGAATAAACCGACGCGTTTACTCACTCCTACCTTATCAGCAATCTCTTTGACTAATTCGTAATACTCCTCCTTGCTCGTGAAAAAACCATGGATTTCTTTCCTTTGTTTTTTTACCGTCAACCCTTTCATTGATAACCGCATAAAAGCCTCTTCGACCTCTAATCTGTCCATGCCAGTGACCCAAACGATTTTGCCCACATGATTGTAGCCTTGCCTTATAGACTCCAGGACTACAACTTCAATGATACGTCTAAACCCTTCCTCTGCCTTCGCGTTTTCAAAGTCTCTATCACGAACGGCTCTCTTTGCATACGAGATATCTATCTCTATTGAACGCTTTAGAGCCTCCATGCCTTCCTCGACCTTCCCTACAACCGTCAGGTAGCAGGCTTTGTTATACCATGACATCCCGTCGTTAGGATTAATATCAATCGCTTTTTCGCATGCTTCGACAGCTTTCTCGTAATTATTCATTCTATAATACGCTAACCCTTTCAAATTCCATGCTTCCCCATTGTTGAGATCTATGTCTATCGCTTTGTTGTAAGAGGAAATGGCAACGGGGTATTGGCCAAGATGAAAATGGGCATATCCTTTTTTTATCCACGAGTCTACATATTTCGGGTCAATTCTTAAAGCCAGCTCAAAACTGCGAATAGCATCTTCTAACTTTTCACTCGCCATTTGGTTTACGCCTTTCTGATATAGGTCATGCTTCTGGAATTCTGAAGTGTCATCATAATTCACATATTTTGTATCTTCAGAAGCAGGGTTAGACCCTGGCTTAGGCTTCCTTCCTAGGAATTTGCCCATCTAGACTAATTGCTCTTCTCGCAGATAAATAGATTTGTAGTCCCCTAGAAGTCCACAAGCAAAATCTGCAAATCCACCATCCAACCAACCGTGATGAGTGTTTAGATTTGCCAAAATATACTTCAAAACGATTATTTAGAAGGACAGCGCCTATAAGTACATCTCGGGGTTATCTAAGTGAAATTGAATGATGCTGACGTAGAAGGCTTAACGGGGAAAAGTTTCAGAATTATAATCAATAATGGAAAAGATGGTATCCTTCAGTCAAAATTGTGGAAGGAACTTGATCTAACTAGCCGTGATGGTTCTCGGGTGGCCATCCGTCTCGAAAAAAGGGCTCTCATAAAGCGTGAAAAGATATTGAAAAATGGACGATGGACTTACAAACTTTTTGCAGTCAAATTACCAGTAGGCACGCAAACTATCGAGCAGGCTCCCTGCCTGACTTGTCCAGTCGAACATATGTGTTCAGTTGACGCTTATTATAGTCCTAATAGTTGTAACCTAATTGAAAATTGGATTTTAGTTTCTTTTGATGCTGCAACACAGCAACAAGAAGAACCGCTGCATCAGAAACACTCCGGGCAAGAAATTATCCCACAACGTCAGGATGACCCAATTAGGCGTGATGTAAATGAGGCTGAGCTGTTAGTCAGCGAGTCCAAATCATCCCTGGCAAAGCAACAATCGAAAAAGGTCCTAAAAATTAACGAGAAATGAGGCTATCGTAGTTGCGCCAAAATAGTCCACGTTAAATCTATCTACTTAAGCATTTAGAAATTAATTTTGTAATCCAGTATACAAACTTCAGTAAATCGTAACTCGATAGATACTCATATAGGGGTTTTATTCTAAGAGTGCGTATGGATCGAGATATAGTACGAGTATGGATCGGCTAAGTTGACTAATGTATTATACGGAGTCACTCGTTTGTTGTTACAGGGATGATACAAAGGATGAAGTTGACAGAAGCAACCAGAGATTATTATCGAAAGTTGGCGAAAAATGCAGGCTACCGTAGCAGATCTGCCTACAAACTCCTTCAACTAAACCGCTCTTACGGTATATTTAGGCCACGACAAGCCGTAGTAGATCTGGGTTCCGCACCGGGAGGATGGATTCAAGTAGCAAAACAACAAGCCGGGGTTGACAGCCTGATTATCGGGATTGATATCAAGCAAATACGCCCATTGGAGGGTGTCACCATTTTGCGGGGTAGCATCGATGATGCTAAAATAATAGATAATGTTCTCAAATTGATCGGGGGTAGAGCAGATATAGTCTTATCTGATCTTTCCCCAAACCTGAGCGGTATATGGGATTTGGATCATAGCAGACAAATCTCCCTTACAAGAAGCGCCTTAGCTGCGGCTCTTAAGATATTGAGAAGACGCGGCGCTTCGGTCTTTAAAGTTTTTGAAGGAGAGTTACTTAATGGACTGAAGGAGGAACTGAAAAATCACTTTCAACGAGTTTATATTAATAAGCCTAAAGCAAGTAGGCAGAGAAGTAGTGAGCAGTATATCGTTTGTTTCGGGTTTGAACCTTTGTGTCTTGAAGCTAAAGGCGAAGCCGAATAATACATAGACATACAACTTTTGACATTATCGTCTAGCGATTAGGTAAGCGATTTATCCTTCAGTCGATTTATCTTCACCGTACAGCAACTTCAACTCTTCGAAGCTTAATTTGGCACCAGCCTCAAACTTTTTCTTAGCAGATTCCTTGACCTTGAACAGTGCTTCCTCTCCATGTCGATAACCGTATTCCTGACGGTGCTTCTTCCTCCATTGAGCCATAGCATCAAGCCGCGAATTTATGCGATCTAGTGTCGCTAGGAATTCGTCGTAATCCTTAAGGCAGCTTTGGTGTTCCGCAGCTTGACGTCGCTTATCCTCAAAGAGTTTGTCTATTTCATTGTGAATATCAGTAATTTTCGGTTGTAGCGTTTGGCTTTCGGTATCAAGAATTTTTAGTATCATTTTAATCTCTTCGGCTTCTGTGTTGAGATCTGCTAACTGTTCGGTCACAGCGCGAATAGCTTTTATTGCCTCAAGCTTCATTGAAGCATCGTTCATTACGGTTAAGGTTTCATTCTTTTCCCGTTCATTCTTGTACCGCTTTTTATCAACCAGTATCTGGCTTGATTCAAGAATTCTAGCCAAATCAACTTCATTTTCGGATGGAAGTCGAGGTATCATTGTACTAACAAAATTTTTGGACTTCGAAATTTTTTCACTAATCGTGAGTAATTGAGAATTGTTAGAATTCATTTCTGTCCGAATCTGAGCTAATCTTTTTGTCATGTTAACGACTTTATTTTTCTCTTGTTGGATATTCTCGTTTACCAGACGAAATTGATTTTTCTCGATTCCGATAATTTTGTCAGTCAAATCCTTTATCTGTTTAAGCAAACTACGTTTCAAAGACACCAAATCATCCCAGTTCAGTGATTCTAAATCATGAACTGGATTTTGATCTACAGAGCTCAATCCGCGTCGCTTACCCTACTACGTAGAGGAGGGAATCCATGACATAAAAATATAATGGAAAAACAATGTGGGCATTATACTTCACTTTCTAGTTCAACGGACATATTTGTCTTGCAAAAGATCGGGAACCCTCGAATGTACCTCGCGGGATCTCTCTTCCGCCTATAAATATAATAAATATTTCTCATAATGTACTCACTGCAGTTAGATTTTGTCCCAGAAAGAAACTAAAATACAGCTATTCTTATATTCAAGCACGAGGATTTATGTCAGGTTGGCAACACAGGCTTATTGTGTAAAATGTAAAGCGAAACGAGATATGAAAGATGAAAAGCAGGTAACTATGAAAAACGGTCAAAGTGCTCTCTCAGGAATATGCACTGTATGTGGTACAAAGATGTTCAAGATCGGCGGTGGTGGCAAAAAAATTGCTAAGGCCAAAGCAGCTAGCAAGAAACCAACTATAAGAACCGCAAAAGCAAAAGCAAAATCGACAAGTAAGAGGAAGTAACAAAACGCTCAGTGGGAACTATTTGTTTGCATAAAAGGAGTAGGATAGAATGCTCGTCTACTCCAATTTTTATTTTTGTCATCCAACATCTGTAAATAAGTAACTTTTTCATATTATATCTATCACACAAGTAATATCAATTATATTTGTTTCACTCCTCATACATTCATTAGGGAATCATCTGAAATAAATGCACCTGGGAAAAACCAACCACAATAATATGAACTTGATCGAGCACGACAGAAAACCACTACTAAATCGGCTCAGTCGTGAGATACGAGGATAAATCATACTATATGGAACTTTTGCTCAGCTTCTATTAATTTATCCTTGTTTCCACATAAATGTATTAATTCTGATAGTTTTTTTTGGGGAGTACCTTCCTTTACAACTGCTCGTGCGATTTCGACGCCTTCTTTTAGATCCTTCGCAATTTTTCCGATCACTAGCGCGGCGGCAGCATTCATAGTAGCTATGTCTTCTTTCTCAGGGCTGGCGGAACCATATATAACTTGGAGTGTATCTCTTATTGATTCTTCTCCAGAATGTATTAGCAGTTGTTCGGGCTTGGCAACTAATACATTTACATCCTTCGGATGAAGTCGAAGGCGTTTAATTTTTCTGTCAACTATCCAGATAATATCATTTTCACATGTGTTGGAAAGCTCATCAAAACCATCGAAAGAATGCACGATCATGAGTTCAGCTAGGTCAGTATTTTGCATTGCAGCAGCGACCGTTTCGAGTAAAGAGGGCTCATAAACTCCTACAAGTTGACCGGAAAGATTTGTACAGGGATTGCTTAATGGCCCAACAATGTTAAAGGCTGTTCTTATCCCCAAGTACTCTCTGGCAGAGGCAACGCTGCGCATCGCTGGATGGAACTTTGGGGCATAAAGAAAACCAAAACCTATAATCTCGATCGCCTCACGTATGATTTCAGGAGAAGTATCCAAGTCCATTCCAATAAATTCTAAAAAATCTGCGCTGCCACAGAATCCTGAGATAGATCTGTTACCGTGTTTTGCGACATTACAGCCTGCTGCGCATGCGATTACTGCAGCAGCGGTACTGATATTGTATGATTTTATTTTATCACCTCCGGTCCCACAGGTATCAACTAATCTACCTGTGATGTTTGGTGTAATCTTGATAGCGTTCCTCTTGATGGCCTGAAGTATCGTTGTAATTTCCTCGGGCGATTCGCCTTTCATCCGAAGCGCGACCAAGAATGAAGCAATGGCAGCCTCAGAGGCTTTGCCCCCAAGGATCAGGCTCATAGATCCACGGATTTCGTCTTCAGATAGATTAATTCTAGACACTAATTTCCTGACTATGGGGCGCAGATCAGCGAATTGCTCTCCGTTCACTTATCTCTTCACCATCGAGATGAAATTGAAAAGAATTTTCGGTCCTTGTTCTGTTAAAACAGACTCGGGATGAAATTGTACGCCCTCTATCAAGTACTGTTTGTGCCTGATCGCCATAATTTCACCATCATCAAGCGCTGTTGCTGTAACCTCCAGACAAGGGGGAATTTTCTTATCTGCCACCAAAGAATGGTAGCGAGTTGCCTTAAATGGATTGCTCACCTGATCAAAAAGTCTTCCTGAATTGTATTGAATAATACTTGTTTTTCCGTGTCTGACTTTTCTGGCATTGACCACTTTCCCACCGAACGCGTGGACTATTCCTTGGTGTCCAAGGCAGACACCAAGGATGGGTGTTTTTGGTCCGAGCTCAGCTATGATATCCGTGCATATGCCAAAATATTTCCTATCTGCGGGGTGACCTGGGCCTGGAGAAATGACTATTGCATCAGGATCTATAATTTTGATCGTATTAACGGTAACCTTGTCATTTCGAATTACGGTGGGTTCAGTCTTTAATTCGCCTAGGCGCTGTGCAATATTATATACAAAAGAATCATAATTATCTACAACAAGGACCCTCAATTTATAATGTCCTCCATTTCGAAGTCGTATCTAGTCAAAACACAATTTTCTCTGATGTGTGTACCCTTGAAATTATATTTAAACCTAGTTCGAGATGGGGTGCAAAAAACAATTTCGGTGCGTATGATTGAATTGTGCAATATTTGCTCAGTTGATCAAAAAATGCGGTATGCATACTTAAAAATATGCGTATGCGTAGTGCGAGAAATGTATATAAAATGTTAAAAACCACATCCTTTTGAAAATTTAGCTATTAGTGAAGTATATTGGTTAAAGTGTTTGTGAATGGGTATGGCAATATTGGGCGTCGTCTAGCGACTACCTTCTCTGGAGACAAGGAAATTCAATTCATCGGCGTCGCGAAGTATAGCGCAGACGAGAAGACTAGGGATGCTCTCGAGAGAAAATACGACGTTTACGTACCAGAACACAATCTGAAACAATTCAGGGATAATAAATATGAAGTATCTGGAACTGTGGAAGAGGCTGTAGAACAGAGCGACATAATTGTAGATGCGGCTAAAGAGGGTGAGGGATTCGAAAACAAAAAGAGATTATATGAGCCTTTGAAAAAAGCTGCTATCTTTCAAGGAGGGGAAGAGAGATGCGGTGCACGATCGGTAGCGGATATGATACACAATTCAAGAGTAAATTACGCAAAGGCTGTTGGTAAAATGTATGTTATCCAAGGTAGTTGTAACGTATCAGGTATGGGGAGAATAATGCAGCCTCTTGCTGAAAAGTTTGGGGATGAAATTGAAAGGTACGATGTCACCATTGTCAGGAGATGGGCAGATCTTGAAGATTCTAAAGAGGTGAGAGATTCTATCGAATGGGATAGAGAGCCTCATCATCAAGAAGATGTTAAAGATTTTATGCCAGCGGCAAATCTGTTCGTCGAAGCATATAAAGTCCCTTCTAGGATGATGCATCTCCATCAAATGCTAATCCGATTCAAAACCAAAGCTCCTACTAAAGATACCATTATCGAAGCATTTAGCAAGGAATTTGGGGTCGCAATATTAAATTCCGCCAAAGGATCCGCCGACGTAAGAAACAAGGCCTTGATGCTGGGTTTTCAAAACGGTGATACAAACATGATACATATTCATCAAGAAGTGTTAAGAGTTCAGGATGATATTCTCAAGATTTTATACACAGACGACCAGACAGGTATGGTTATTCCTGAAAATCACCTACTATTGCAATCAATGGTTTTTGGACGTTCTCGAGAGCAGGCAATTAAAAAAACAGACACCTTATTCCAAATAAGTAGAAAAAAAAGGATACTTGAAGAAGAATTCAAGTAGAGGATAAACTAACTGAAGTAAAAACAATTCTTAGGGATATCGGGATGGAAGAAACGGTTGTCTTCCAGTGACCGCCACGACTGTATTGGATTGATCCTATTTTACGAGATTTATCCCTGAAACATGTGGTATGTGGTCTGCCTATTTTCTTTTTTTGCATTCCCCTCCTCTACAAAAATAAAAAAATACAGAGGAATATAATTATCGACACAGCAAAGAATTTATCGAGAGTGAAGTAATGAATTGGAGAAATGAAAACATGTGAAATTTGTGGTGGTCTAGGATCATTTGGAACTACTAACACAATTTGTCTATTTTGTAACGGTACTAAAGAATCTACATCATCTTCAAAAGGTCTTATTAAACATCATATTTGTGGATGTAATTACACAGATCGAAAGAACTGTCCCTGGTGCAAGAAACCCTGTCATCATGATGCGTCGCTGAACCCTAAGATATTAATTTCACCGATGTAATATTTAGGCAAATCTACAAAGTATCCCAACAAATGACTCCACGTCTAAGTAATATCGCGGGATCTAGGCTCTTTATTGTAGAAATACGATCATATTTATACGCCCAGGATAACAACTGTCAGTTCTAACTCAAGACGTGACTCTTTTTATTAGCCCAGAAAGTCAAGAAACCTTTTGAACCGGCCCGGATACTGTCTTGACTCAGGACACTCCACTGCATATAAAAATACATCAATTGGATTCTCGGTAATCGGTGTACATAACATGTATTCATTATAATTATCCGAAGAGTCCTAATTAAATGGACAAGATTGACGCGGGCTCGGAGGGATTTGAACCCTCGACCTGACGCTTAGGAGGCGTCCGCGCTATCCATTGTTCGCCCGTTATCACTATACTTGATTGAACGGTCTGCGCTACGAGCCCCATTTTTTCAACTTCCGGTCCACAATTTAAATATTTGACAAAGTTCGTTCCAGCTCAGCGAGGGGACTGACGTAACTAGATGGAACTAATCTTCCAGTCCGTGTTAAATATTACTTGACAGCAAGCCCGTATTTCCAATTATTTTTTTCCATATCATTGATAAATCCCAATAACAGGCGTTCAAGTATTTGTAGAGTTTCGTCACCCTTTGACCGGCTCGCACGCCGTGGGGCACCTGTGGCTCCCGACTTGGTTAGCTCACTGAATCTCCAATATATCCTTACGTTTCGTGGTAGCTTAGGGATTGTTTTCTTGGGCGCGTACCTCATGTCCACCAGATCGGGCCGGACTGATAACATAACCGACGTTTCAGCTTCTCCGCCATGACCGAGTCCTTGAGAATCGTCAAATAGATTTTTGGTCTTGGACACGAGGGTCCACCAAGCCTCAAGGCACGCGATCACTACTACGGGATATCTTTCTTTTATCGTCCTTGCGGACAACTCAATAGGCGCAATATTGCCGTCGTGTCCATTTAGTATTAGTATTCTGTTTATGCCATTTCTGATAAGACTTGAGCATACGTCTTCAATTGCCCTAATCAGTGTATTTGGTTTCAAAGTTATTGTCATCTGAAAGTCGCTGTGATGTGAGCTAACTCCGTAGGGAAAAGCAGGCAAAACCAACACATTCCGCGCACTGGCGGCAACACGTTTCGCCAATTCCATGGGAACTAAAAAATCAGCGCCAAAGGGCATATGGTCACCATGATTCTCGCATGCCCCAAAAACGAGGATAGCTACCGTCTTATTATTTAGATTTTTTCTCAATTGGATTGCGTTCATTTCTTCCAGTATACGGGGGAATCCATTTATCATTTCGAGTTCTTGTTTACTTCGGAAGATAGCAGTTTAAGTTTTTTGAGCATTCTTCAAACCGAATGAAAGTCTAGGGAGGTGATAAGTTTGCAAGTGTTTTTCAGCCCCTATACTGTTTACAGGATTCCACCAACGAGCAGATTAATGTTGTGCCTAGCCGGTACCATCCCGATGAGTCTTCATCGAGTAACGGGGATCGCAATCTGGCGGGTCTCTATTCGAGCATTCTCAGGCTTTGTTTTCCTGATCATATTGGGTCATTTCGCAGCGTATTTTATCAAATCTAATTACATAAAATAGCTTTGCTAACACTAAGGATTGGAATCTAGTTAGAATTAATTACAAAAAGGCAAGAATAAGACTAAGTGGCCTAATGTTTTCAGGATCGCTAGTCTCAAACTCGACAAGTCTGCTTGCAAAACGAGTATCTTGCACTGATACTACGCTCCGAACACTCTTGAGTAGCCAATTGGCTTCTCGAGGGCTATATTTCAGATTTTCCAAATGAATAATGTACCTTTACAAGATGCACAGAAGTCCCACGCGAGCACGCACCTAAAGTGATATCCCAAGAAAAAACGTATCCTAATCGTTTACGTATCCTGCACTAGAACCAATTACCAAGTGCTTGTGAAAACGTAGGCAGTATCAATCATCTCGTCGTTAGTCCAACAAGTAGGTAATGTAATACATTTTTTTATCTTGAGGTCATACATTTCGATAATTTTACCCCAACCCCATCCCGTCTTATCTCTTGAATATTCCTTCATAACGTGGCTTCCCATAAAATTGAATCCCGAACATTCTCTTAGCTCAGATATTTCCATGATACGAGGAATGGCTGAGGTTGCGAGCATGTCGCCCCATTCCGGCAAGCCCGAAATAAAGAACATAGGTCTAGAAAGATGCAGAGAATCGTATGGAAATTTTGTTGCATCGCCTTGATGTATCTCGTATTCAACATCAGTTACAGCAGAAATCTCCTTCTGGAGGATTGTAAGTTTGCTATCAATTTCTATCCCAACCGATCTAAGTCCTAATAACTTGCCACAGTACGCAATTCTACCGTCACCCGACCCAATATCGACAATATCTTTGAAGCCTAATAATTTGGCTCCTAACGCTAAAGCGTAAGCGGATAGCATCCACGTAGGATAAAATGGCTGGTAATTTGCATCATATTTTTTTGTACTCAACCAGTAATCGTTGATATCGCCGAGGTAAGCTCTACATGGTATATCGAAGACGTCTAGATCCTCGGATTCAACATAAATGGGGTTGCAGTTCACAAAATCGTTTATACGCAATAACGTTTGCTCCGCTATCGGTATTATCGTAGAATACGACAACGGTAATACCTCTCTGACAAAGTTTCGGGTATCGTGATTTTTGATAAACTCATTTTTCAATTTTACAATTCCTTGCGTGATTGAATAGCTCATTTTAGAAATTTCACCTTTTCAATAAACGGATTCTGCAGTAGGTCTCAATCCTCTTTTGAAACTCGTACGTCCACACGTTTTACATCGATACAGCCTCTTACGCTTGTACGTATAAACTACATCCTCTTCCTCGATACCATCATGTATCGTCTTCATCATACATCTATCGCAGAATCGCCTTTCCGGAGTTATCAAAATCGAGCTAGTGTTCGCCTGATTGTATTTATGAATCTAATCGAATTGGTATTAGCAACGGTTCTTCGAATAGCTTGGTCCAGCTAAACAGGCCAGGACAACTACAACTGAGTGGAGAAATGCTGTAGAGAATCCCCATGTCGTCCAGTTTAAGGTTCGTTACTCTGTATTGAATACAAGAACTTAGTCTACCTGTGAATGTAGTTTCTGTGCTAGCAATTTCGGGACTTCAGCTGGCCGTTTCGCAACTGGCACACCTGCCTTTTCAAATTTCATAAATTTTGATTCTGCCGATCCATAGTTTCCATAGACGATCGCACCAGCGTGTCCCATTCTCTTTTCTTTTGGCGCAGCTCTCCCCGCGATATACGCTATAACAGCTTTGGGGAAGCTTGTTTCGATCAAATAATCTGCAAGAAGTTCTTCAGCATCCCCGCCGATTTCGCCTACTACTACCACCGATTGAACATCATCTTTATTTCTAATAATGTCAAAAGTTTCGATTAGATTTGTTCCGTTTATGGGATCGCCACCTATTCCAAAACATAACCTCTGTCCGAATCCTGACTTGGTCAAGTTATACGAGACTTCATACATTAATGTGCCGCTGCGAGACAACACTACCGTGCTACCTTCCTTAAAGGGTTGTGCCGGCATAATGCCAACTTTCATAACTTGGGGGACGATTACGCCAGGCGTATTAGGTCCCACCATTCTTGCATCCTTTTTCTTCGCGTACTCTAAAACTTTTATTGAATCTATTATCGGTACATGCTCTGGAACCGCTACTAGTAATTTTATTCCACTATCTAGGGCTTCCTTTGCAGCGTCAAGGAAAAAAGGTGCGGGTACAAACATACCAGAGATTTCTGCTCCTGTTGATTTAACAGCTTCAGCCATATTATCAAATACGGGGATTCCTTCAAAGGTCTGGCCACCTTTGCCAGGAGTGACACCAGCCACGATATTGGTGCCATAAGCGGTCATTAATCTAGAATGGGTCGAACCAAAGCTCCCGGTAATTCCTTGAATTATGACAGGTTTTTTCTTGTAATCGTCATCTTCTTCCCTGCCAATCAACAACTCAAATATATCGTATTCTTGATCCACTATTTTCTCTCCTCTATATCACGAAACTTGGTTAACTACCTCACGTATGGCTTCTTCTACCGTATCGTATAATTTCGCCTGGCTTCCCGCGAGCATGGCTTTGGCTTTTTCAGATTCTGCCCCGGTGATCCTTGCGAACAGGGGCACGTCGATCAGATTATTCTTATAGGCATCCAGTATTGCTTGAGCAACTAGGTTCGTTTTTACAATTCCGCCGAAAAGATTCACCAAAATACCTCGAATCCTTTTTATTTTGCTAATGACTTTTAGCGCTTCATAAATCGTCTCAGTAGTTGCACCACCTCCGAAGTCAAGAAAGCAGCCAGCATTACCGCCTGCGTCTGTGACCATGTCAACGGTAGACATTACCAAGCCTGCCCCGTTACCTATGATAGCGATATTCCCATCTAGCTCAACCAACGAAAAGCCACTCTTTCCGGCTTGTTCCTCCAACTCGGAAATATGCTCGTACTTCTTTAGTTCAACATGTCTAAACATCGCATTGTCATCTATGATCACTTTCGCATCTAGCGCTATTAGGGAGCCGTCACTCAACACGGCCATAGGATTGACCTCTGCGAGCTCAGCCTCTTCCTGCATAACCATTTTTGAGAGCTTCATTGTAAAATCTACAAAAGCAGTTGGTGTGACGCCGTTTAAACCTAATTTCTTGGCTGCGCCTACGGCAACCTCAGGAGATAATCCATCTAAGGGGATATCAAATATTACTTTACTGTCTACGCTTTCAATTTCCATTCCTCCTTCTGCTGACGCAATAAGTGAGTAGCATCTCCTGCTTCTGTTTAGAAAAAACGATAAATATAGTTCCTTTTTTATGTCTATCACTTCTTCAACCAAAATCCCCCGAGGCAGTTCGCCTTTTACCTCCTTATTTATGAGGTTGTCGAATTTAGGTAATAGTTCCGATGCGTTTTTACATTTTAAGATTGCACCTGCCTTACCCCTTCCGCCGACCGTAAGTTGCGATTTTAGTACCACTGGATACCCGAGTTTGTTCGCGGCCTGAATGGCTTCTTCTCTAGAGTTAACGAGAGATGCTGCCGGAACTGACAGACCGTACTGCCTAAAAAGTTCCTTTCCTTGAAATTCAAGCAATCTCATGTAAACGCAGAGGACATTCAAATGCGCTTATTTATAATCCTATTTTCTTCGGCGCTTTAATCTGCGAAGAAACAGCGATTGGTATATGCAATTTTTTTATCCTAAATAGGTGTGAGCTAGGGTATATTACCCCAATCAAAATTGGTAATCCCGAATTGATACGACTGAACGCAGATAGCCCTATTCAGATATGCGAGAATGGGTATGTTTGCTTCACAAGCTTCTATCGCGCATCGGTGCAATCGATGACACGCCCAGGTAAGATGGTTGAAAATTATAGAAGACCACACTTGGACCGTGATTTCGCAGACAACCGGCGCATGACAGGTTGTCATCCAGAAATTTGAAAATTTATATACAGTTGCCCCGAAGTACGAATATGCACACGGCAACATGGCTGATAGTCCTGACAATGATTGTGGTTGGCACAATTCCAGTCTTGCTAATATGGTTAACCACGATGCCTCATCCAAAATTGTTACTGGCTACGCTGCAAGCCCCACGTATTCCCATTACGCTACACCATCTAACGTTAACTTAGATATTGGATTCCGTCCGACCAAATAGTAAGGTTATCCATCGGTTTTGAATTTAAATGAATGGGATACTTGGTTAGAACACATTCGAAATTACTTTTGAACTTTTATAATTTTAGAAAGTCAGTCGATACCTCAGCTAGCAACTCTCATTGCGCAATGCCTGTCCTGTTGATGCTTTTCGCTGTGGCGCGGTAGATGCGGGTATTTCGCTATCCATTTTGTATCCATGTGATGACCACAAAACTTTTGTATAAATGCCGGTCAGTCACATCGTTTGGCAAAACGTCAGTTCACCATCGACACGGGGAGAGAACAAATTCCTGTTGAGGGGCATGCTCATAAGAACGTAGCAGTTAAATATTTAATGAGAAGACGTAGATCCTTACTAGGAACCAAGGATCCCCAAAGAGTGGATACGCTTTATTCCAATCTACCGACGAATATTAAAATAATTGGTAAGCAACTAACCCATGAATATAAAATAAGTTGGGAGAGAGTTGGTTCAGCAGATTTTCAAGGATCGCGATTCGTTTTCACGATGGATGAAGAACAACTCCAAAGTCGTGATATTATTCATGATGGGCCCACCGTAGCAAACATGGAGTGAGTAAAAAAGTAGAGGATACTCGTCCTCCAATGTAAAGAGTTATTCATTAAATACCTTTCTTCGCTGTGTTATGTTTCTATGGACTGTGGCGTCCTAGCTTGGTTTAGGTTTGGGTTTAACCAAGCGAGGAGCAGGCATCGTATATTAGAATTACATTAGAAGTTGTAACCGACGCCTAGGTCGTAGTAGAATAGGAAAGTCTGATAACTGCTCCTCAGTAATAGTGTTTGTGTGCAATTCTATTGTGCCCTTCAAACAAAGTAACGGAATTGGCCGTCGGACGAGGTTTCACGTGGAGAAAAGAGGCATCCGAGTACTTGGAATAGCAGAAAGCTTCAAGAAATCCTGTGTGTCTTCCACCATTGCCGGCATAGTTATGCGCCGTGATCTGATAATTGATGGTATGGTGTTTGGTACCGTCACGATTAGAGGCAATGATTCTACACAAAACATCCTGTCCATGTTTAGGTCATTAAAGAGGGACGACATTAATTGCATAATGCTTGACGGCCTTATTATTAGCATGTACAACATAATACATGGAGAAGAAATTAGAGAAAACACCGGCGTTCCAGTTATTGCGATAACATTCAATGACTCAGAAGGACTTGAAAACACTATACAACGTCATTTTCCCAATGAGTCGAAGCTAAAATTAGAACAATATCATAAATTAGGGCAACGAGATAAAATTCTATTAAAGACTGGTAAGTTTATCTTCGCGCGATACTGGGGGTTAAGCTCAAAGGAGGCATCTGCGATAGTTAATTCGTTTACCCTCCAAGGTGCTATTCCAGAGCCGATCCGAATAGCAAAACTTGCTGCGCGTGCCAGTACACGTAGAGGTCAGCAATTTTGATAGGTTTCAGAGAATCAGTGACCCTTATTAACAGCGTAGATAGATCAGTATAAGAAATAACTGTCGTATCGTTTAGTTCAGAAAAGTGGGAGGGTTCCGTGGTAAACACTTGCAGCCAGATTTCAAAAAAGTTAGTTCAAAAACTTCAAAATAATGTAAAGCCAATTAATCTTCTAGATTTCAATTCGGCCTACTATCAAGTAAGGTAACTTGGTGCAATAGTAGTGCATTAAATGCAGAAGCTTTTCTATAGAACAAATTTATTTTCGACTAATGGAATAATAGAACTAGGACTTGTTCGATAGAAGCAAACGCGTACTTTCAGGTGGTAAGAGCAACCAAATTTTTGGCTTAAGCCCAAACATAGCCGTTATGCTCGTTCTCGTCGCGCCCATTCTTTTTTCGATTATCGCCTATCCTAGTACGTTTAACCTCTCTTGGAATGAAGGGCGGGGAGGATTCTTATTCGCTCTGGCCTTCATTTCAGCAGAAATATGGGGACTTCAACTCAATATTCATAGAAAAAAATACTTTGTAGTGATTTGCCTTTCTGTTCTTACAGTTGGATATTTTATTGCATTGCCGCTCGGACTTAGAGATTCGATAGTATCTGCAGCGCCATTCTACAAGGTCCAGCTTATTTATAGTTGGACTTGGATGTGGGACTTCGTAATAATGGCAATCTACGTGCTTTCGTCGCAGATTGTACTTTTTGGAAAAAATTGGTATAAAATTGCTTCCGCAGGTGCAATTTATCTAGCGGGTAGTGCCCTGATTCTGTCGCTTGATGCATTCTTTCCCTATGACAGTCTGGGACCGCTACAAATCATTGTTCCAACATACCTGCAGATAGATCAGTGGGTAATTAGACTCATTGACAATCATATAATGAGCCTGGGGCCAGGCGTCCCGGCCACCGCGCAAGGTAATCTGCTAGTGTTAAACGGCTTGCATGGACATTTTGCACTAAAGGTATTCTGGCCATCTGCAGGCGTCCACAGTATGATTATTTACAGTCTAGTAATGCTTGCATTCCTTCTCAAGATGGATATCCCAATCCGGAGGAAGCTCGTCTACTTTGGGCTTGGAGTTATAGGAACTGCCTCTGTAAATGTAATACGAATATTATCGTTGTCATTATTTGCGTTGATAATAACTACCAATGTTGCGGAATGGGAGACGTTTCATTCCCTTGCAGGCGAGATTATGTTCTTACCCTGGTTGGGGATTTACCTTGCTAGTGTGGTTTCTATTGAAGGTAAGAGGGCCAAAAATGAGGCACAACTACGGAACACCTCGGCTATCTCCGCTGCTTCGCCTTCAGATGATGCTCCTTCAAAGCGGTCGACGGGGTCACAGTAGTATAACGTCCTCAAGTAATCAGACCTATCGAACAGTCATATAATGAAATCTAGTATCGTATTCTGAATGAGTTACCTTTCAAATAAGGCTGAGTTAAATTAGCTTGGTTTCGATGTTTTTGTTATCGTTGTCGTTATTCCACTCCATCAACTGATCGAGAACCAATCCTACAGTTTCGGCTAGATGTGAATTCAGGATATGAATTTCTCTATTAGATAAGTTTTTGTTTTCAGATGTTCCTATACTCTCTTCAAGTTGGAAAATCCTGTTACGGTTCAGTCCGATGGCGTTAAATTGAAACCAGAAAAGATGATCATTAATCAGCTATATCATTGTATTTTTGAAGATAAAGTTTTTTTATTCTACAAAGACGAAGAAGAACTGCTTCATTGCTATGAAGTCGAAAATGCTGACGCAGTAAAAGAAATTTCAGCAAATCCATCTGACACTGAAAAAATATTGAAAAAATATTCTCAGAACAAATAATATGCGATCAATCAACAAACATTATATTCCAGCGCGAGATAAATTCTAGGCGAATGTCGACTAGCAATGCACACACTGGACATAAAACGAGCAATGAGATTTTTGTAGGTAAAAAACCGCTGATGACTTATGTTACAGCTACGCTAGTTCAACTCGCCAATGAGCCGATCGTGATTATAAAGGCTCGAGGAAAGAGCATTACCAGAGCTGTGGACGTCGCACAAATAATCGTAAAGAGGATGGACATGCTTGGATACAAAATTGGCCCTGTAAAGATAGGATCGGAACCAGTGCAGTCTCCAGACGGAAGGTTGCGAAATGTTTCCACCATTGAAGTTTCGATTTCACGCGCAAAATAACTACTGCATGGTACAAATTTGTTAACATCCTAAGAACGGCATAAAAAAATATAATTCAAATATTTTGCGGCTATGTCCCATTGAAGCATCATATAGCCCTGTTAGTGTTTTCACAATCCGGACTTGAGCGATTCTGTTAAAGTGGCTACACAATTGGTAGTGCGCGCGGGTATGTTAAAAGTAAACACCAGATTTTAAGACAAACCAATCAATGAATTCGCTAGTTATATAGAGGATGAAGTAGATACGACTATTGCATTGGAATTAATGATAGAGACCGCAAGAAGTCAGCACTCCCTCACGCACTTGTGGTACATGGTGAGGACTTTTGAACATGGTTATTGATAAGAGGATGGAGGCTAACGAAACAAGATTTTGTTCATTGTGGACAAAGCATATTAGAATTCATGATTGTGCTGACCTATTTGTGAATGAAAAACTAACTGGAGATTATTTCTTCAATAGGCTGAACCCCTTCGTCTGCGAAGATAGAAGGGAAGTTATTGAAAATGCAGCACGGGTGTGCCTGAGAAGGGGCATGGATTGCTATGCGCATGTTCACGATAAGAATACAGATGTCCAAAATTCTCTATTAGAGGCCAGTTTCCAGTGGATAGACACGATGCATGTTCTAAGAACGGAATCGGATAAAATTGGATATGATGATTTGTATGAGAACGATAAATGTGATGACAGTAAAATTCAGGTAGTTCGTGTTGATTTGAGATCTACTGCCAGTTGGGTAGACGCATTTTGCAGGTCATTTGATGTATTGAAATGGAAATCAGAGGTAAAAGAAAAAATAGATCTGCATTTTAAGAAGCTGATTTTACTGCTCTCTTATTTTCGTGTCAACAATTCCTATGCCGAACTGGCTGGATGCGCCGCCCTATTCGCTAACCATGGGCTCATGGGCCTGTATTGCCTAGGAACAATTTCAAATTTCAGAGGCCGAGGATTTGCTAAGAAAATGATAGGTGTCTCATTGCAAATAGCTCAGCAGGAACAGTTAGACTTTCTTTTTCTCCAGACGTTCACAAATGAAGGATTGTTTCTATTGTACAAAAAATTAGGATTTCGCTTCGTTTACAAGAAAAGAGTATACGCTTTGAAAAGAGATTTCAATTGAATTCCGGCCCGATCTAAAAAAATAATAAAGATATTAAGCTGATTATATCGGTACACTAATTGTAAATGGGAAAAAAAGTTCGAGTAGCACTTGCTGGGATAGGGAATTGTGCATCTGCTCTTGTGCAGGGCACACGATATTACTCTTCTCCTACCAAGAATAATCATGTGATAGGTCTAACGGCATATTCGATCGGGGGAATTCAACCTGCCGATATTGAATTTGTTGCAGCATTTGACATTACCGATTCAAAGGTGGGAAAAGACCTTTCTGAGGCAATTTTTGCTAAACCAAACAATACTGTCACAATTGCTAAAGTAAACAAGATGGATGTCAAAGTTACCAAATGTAAAGTCTTCGATGGTGTGGGTAAACATCTGAGCCAAAAACTCAGAATTTCTGACAAGCCAACTGCAAACGTGGCAGATGTCCTCAGAGACACCAAAACCGAAATACTTCTCAATTACTTACCCGTCGGGAGCAGGGAAGCTACTCAATATTATGCTAGGAGCTGTCTAGACGCTGGAGTCTGTTTCATCAATGCGATACCTGTCTTCATTGCATCCACTCCAACATGGCAGGCTGCCTTCCAGAATAAGAATCTGCCCTGCGCAGGAGACGATATAATGAGTCAATTAGGTGCGACCGTCCTCCACAAAACACTTGTAAAGCTACTCGTCGATAGGGGAGTAAAGATAGATGAGACTTACCAACTGAACATGGGAGGGGACATGGACTTTTACAATATGCTCGACGACGAAAGACTGGAGGATAAAAGAATCAGTAAGACAAGTGCGGTCGCTGCGATGGCGCCTTACGAGATTCCAATGCGTGTGGGACCGTCAGATTTTGTCCGGTTTTTAGAAAACGATAAGGTTTGTTATATCTCATTAAGGGGGAAATACTTTGGTAACATGACGATAGAACTGGATCTTAAGCTACGGGTGGTAGATGCTTATAATAGCGCAGGAGTCATGATAGATGCTCTTAGAGGAGCTAAATTAGCTCTGGATAGGTCTGTTAGCGGACCTCTTGAAAGTATAAGTGCGTACTGTTTTAAACATCCTCCAGTACAGATGCCATATTCGCAAGCCAAGACAAATTTCTTAGAATTTATCGCGGGCAAACGAGACCGCTAGAAGTATGATTTCCAATGATAAAGGCTTGTAGTCAAATCACAGGAGCATGCGAGATGGCGTTAATCGACTCTATTACGCGGCGCAGGAATTTTCTAAAGCATGGACTCTTATGAAATGAGATACAATCTTCAATACGTTGTCCTGAGTAGATTGTCAATAATAATTTTACACGTAATAAATAAAGGTAAGTGAGTACCCGTCAATCAAGTAATGACAACTGAATTAAGAGTACATCCATCATTTTTCAGAGAATTCGCTACAAAGACTTGGGTTTCTCCAAATGAAATTGTTAAGGAATTAATTGAAAATGCCTTTGACGAGGATGCTACGATTTCCATAGTGACGATAATGAAGGACGGCTCAGTTGTGATCGAGGACAACGCAGGAATGGGCCAGGATAGCATGGAAAAATTCTTGCTCTTAGGATCTCCTCACAAAAAACATGATAGAATATCACCGAAATTAAAGCGAGTCAGGACTGGAAGATATGGAACCGGTAGACTGTCGTTTCTTACTTCGTTTGAAAGTATGAAGATAAGGACAAAGCGAGATAACTTTGAGAAGACCATCCTGATAGACGGGAACACTCTCGACAGGCTTTTTAATGGAAATGTATTATTGGACGAATTGCACGAGTCATCTCTTGGTCGCAACGGTACGGAGCTAACACTTAAAGGTTTGAAAACAATTATTGACGCGTTCAGACTGATAAAAGAGATCCGGAAACTCGCAATTCTAAGGCAACCTATGTTCGAAGTCTATATCAAGGAGGCAGAAAAATTTGCTGAATGGGATTTTATTGGTGCGCAGCAGATAATAGCCCCGGAAATACAAGGACATAGGCTCGGGTTAAATCTAGAGGACGGCCGAATAACTGGTGAAATTGTTATTGCCAGAAGACCGTTGACTGAGGATGAAAAGGGAATAGCCATTATGGTCGGAAATCACATAGTAACTCGCGGTACTTTTGGCTTTGATACTAAATTAAGCAGGGTGACAGGGTTCGTGAGGGATGATGCATTAACGTCTAGATTTGCTGACAAGTCCGCTATAATTGAAGACGAAGAATACGCAAAGTTCAACCAGGCAATGAGAGCTTTCATTATAGAAACGGTGCTGCCTAGTTTGACAGAGTATGAAGACGTTTTGATTACCCGAGAAGAATCGAAGATCTACAGGGAGATCGATAAAGTGCTCGGGCAGGCCATTGTTGAAAATCTGGAGACTCACCAAGAGGTAGAGGGATATGAGATAATTGATGTCGATGAAAAGGCACCAATAGAGGGTGGTGAAGCAACTGCCACGGCTTTTACAAATATTTCCAGCGACGAGAATTCATCTCTCATCGTACCCAAGGGAGCGCAGCCACATGCAGGCACTAAGATTGAGTCACCTGCCATGTCCGAAACTAGTAGCACACAGCAGCGCCAGATACAGCAACCAACTCCTCAGGTAGGTTCACCGCCGACAACTGATAAGACGAATTTGCTCCTACAACAAGAACAGGTAGTGGCACTTAGTACCCCTGGCAATAAGGTGATAACCAAACAGATTAAGAAACCGATACTGAAAAGAACCTTTGCGTTAAAAAAAGTGGGCTATAAGGTTATCCCGTATGAGGATGAATATGATTCTAGATACAGTTTCAAGAATGAGAATGTAGTATTTGTAAATAAGGCGAACTCAACTTACAAGGCGGAATCCACGCGAGGCGAGGAGTTCCTTTTAAGACATATTATTAGTATTGTGGCAGAGGCATTGGCGGAAACGAAACATCCAGAGGGCAAGGATGCCCTTGAACTTCAGAACAGGCTTGTTGCTGAAGCGATTAGAATCCATGACCGTGCTCTTGTAAAAAGATGAAATACGATCGAATCACGCTTTTTCACCTTCAAGATATATGGTGGCTCTTCTTCTAGGTCAGTTCCTACTCCCGGCGTTTTGATGGCAAAAGCGAGCTATAGAACTATTGATTAATTAATAGAAACGCCTAAATCTGCCCCACATAGGATATATCCCGGATTATAATGGCATTCCAATTTATGCCAGGGGCAACCGCTGTCGGAATCTCATTCGACAACGGGGTTGTATTGGCTTCAGAGAAACGCGTTTCATACGGCAACTTTGTGGTAAATAAGAATACAAAGAAAACTTTTCCGGTCACTGATCAGGTTGGAGCGGCATGTGCCGGCATGATTGCAGACATGCAAATTTTGGTAAGACAGGTGGGAGCGCTTGCCAAAATTAGAAAGCTCGAAACTAGACGAAACGTGCCTCCGAATTCTATTGCAAAAATGATGTCTGTAATAATGTTCGAAAGGAGGTTCTTTCCATTATTGACGCAGGTTATAGTAGGAGGAATAGACAATAAACCACAAATCTATACGTTGGATCCTCTTGGTTCGGTGCTTCCCGATGATTACGCTGCCGTTGGATCAGGAGCGGAAATGGCACTTGGTGTTATGGATGGCGAATACCGGGCCAATATGACAGAACAAGGTGCAAAGGAGCTAGCTGTAAAGGCAATTAAATCATCTATTCAAAGAGATTCTGCTAGCGGTGATGGAATTGACATATTATCCGTGACACAAAATCGCCAACAAGAGGAAAGCCTTACCCTGTAAACCAAATATCTGTCCAGGAGAATAAAAGATTAAGCGACGCTCCACTAATTTTAGAGTATATGGCAGGAACAACGATTCATACAATCTAAAACCTGACAAATAATGTCGCCAATGATTACTAGATTTAAAGAATCAAAAAGATTCTTAGTTCTTAAGCAAGTATTTTTGATTGCGTATCTAACAGGAATCCTCTGGCTACGAAGGAATCCAATATCTATGGTCTTTTCTGCAATAAGTCCGTTTTCGCTATTATTTGTTTTATTCGTTGTTAGCAATGGACATTACATCCAATTTGCCGTCGCCGGGAGCCTCGTTATGGCATTAGTAGGTTATGGGCTTGCTCTTGGACAGGACATATCTTTTTACAAGACCGAGTACAAAATCCAAGATGTCTTTGTCGCTTCGCCGGTTTCTCCCTTGACATACATGACGGGGCTGGCATTGTCGCAACTGTTATTTGGGTTTCCGGCATTAACTGTACTTACAGTACTAGCGGCTTTCTTCGGAACCTCCATTAGTAACATACCGCTACTGCTCTCGACTATTTTCTTGATTTGGGGTTCGATGTCAGCTATGGGTTTTTTTCTGTCGTCGCATATGCTACATATGCGAAATGCAACCCAGGTTATATCATTTGTAAATGTCATATTGGCTGTGTTACCACCTGTTTTTTATTCGATCAGTAGGTTGCCATTGAACCTACAGTATCTGGCGTATATCGTCCCGACAACGCACGCGTCCCTGATGTTACAGTACACAATGGGGCTTCCGACTCCGAAAGAGTGGTCAATTACCCTTGGCCTGCTAGTGCAAGTCTTCTACTTGATTGGCTTCGTTATGTTGGCAAAAACAAAGGCAATTTGGCGTGAGGCCTAGAGACTTTTTTGATTAATTTCCAACTTTTTGTTGTTCATCTTACTATTATATTGTCGGTCATAACAACCACATCATTTAGCTGTCTATAAATTTCTAAGAAACGCATTCCTCTACTTGTTGTGCGGTAAATTCTTTCTGTCTGTCTATATTCTAATAAGCCATTTTCTAGCAACAGTGCTAGGTATTCTTTCAGTTGTGGATAAGACAAATATACCCGGTGCATAATTTTTGCTTGTATAGCTTTACTCGAATTGGCAGTTTCGAGGATTTCGGCAATTATTTCTAGTCTACTTCTGTGTTTCATGACTTGCATAACGTAGTACTCTCTTCAAATAAAAGCCGGACTAAATACTATTATAGTATTATTTTTTCAATATTCTGATTAATTCTTTCATTTAGATATTTTTCTCTATTCTGGATTATCATAACAATTATTGATATCAATACTGTGAACATGTTACTATGAATTAGTATCAGAATTGACCGAATTATTATATGGTGCTAGATAGTCACCTACATATGTTAGGGGGATTGGTAATCAAGAAAAGCAACCAGCAAACGCTGGCGCATTCAATCAGCTCTATTATCTCCATTATTGTAGGAATAATAATAATGTGCTTAACCAGAACATAGTCTATTATTTAACGTAATACAACAGGTTTTTTCAGAACATGCCAGACTAGATTTAGAATGATAGGGTTATATTTGAATAGTTGTATGTGTGATTTTGAATGGTTTTTCAAATATGGAATTTATATATTGAAGAATCATTTGCGATTTTTGCGGATTCATTATGACTACGTCAGGCAAAATCGCATCATTCCGAACGTTATAGCCGATCATCATGGTGTTTAGAGTTCGTCATGTTTGCCGCCAATACGTTTACGACTGATCTTACCCAAAGTGTTGGCAATGTTTTTCGTAAAATATGCGAAATTTCTTGAATTTAGGACAATAACAATTGCACCGTCGATTATAAATCTGCAGCCTATGGTTGTAAGTACTTCGCCATCCCCTTCCTTAAGTTGAATTGTTTGTACAAACCAGACGCATGTAAAACGGAACAGTAGTTAATGTACCGGCTACTCAGAATGGCTTGAAAATTGTAATTCCATCGGCTAGCGACACTCGCTCATATAGGCAAATGGCCAATAAGTCGAAATTACAGTACGGTTTATTCGAAAATTTATTATAGTATCTGGTACAACACAAGGCTTCTTCGCTTCAGCCTGTTTTCCGCCACCACAAAATTTGGTTTGATCATGAGCTAGTTGATGTATTTATAAGAGCAATCAAAACAATGATTGCAG
>WNFX01001422.1_pt1 | contig 24597 bp, 25 predicted proteins | sample 5400111 | NCBI WGS metagenome assembly WNFX01 (sample SAMN13153363, study PRJNA577476) | soil metagenome | isolation source: 40 cm soil or saprolite under grassland replicate 1 | place: USA:California | collected 2016-06-15
GTCACTGCCGCCCGCGGCGCCAGCGCGGCTTGCGCTTCTCCAGGAACGCCCGCATGCCTTCCCGCGCGTCCGGCAGCTGGCTGGTCGCCGCCATCACCTCGATGGCATAGGCGTAGGCCTTCGGCTGGTCGAGGTCGATCTGGGCGTACAGGGCCTGCTTGCCGATGGCCTTGCTCTCCGCGGACCCCCGCGTGACGCGTTCCAGCAGGTCCGCGACCGAGGAGTCCAGCTGCCCGGCCGCGACCACCCGGTTGACCAGCCCCCAGTCCAGCGCGGTCCATGCATCGATGACGTCGCCCGACAGGGCCATCTCGGCGGCGCGTTTGCGGCCGACGTTGCGGGCGACCGCCACCATCGGGGTGTGGCAGAACCAGCCGCCCTTGCCGCCGGGCGCGGCGAAGCCGGCGGTCTCGCTGGCGACGGCGAGGTCGGCGCTCGCGACCAGCTGGCAACCGGCCGCGGTGGCCAGCCCGTGCACCCGCGCCACCACCGGCTGGGGCACCTGCTGGATGAGCGTCATCAGCTCCGTGCAGGTCGCCAGCAGCGCGCGGACCGCCGGCAGGTCGGCGTCCACCACGTCGGCGAGGTCGTGCCCGGCGCTGAACACCGGGCCGTTGCCCGCCAGCACGATGCCCAGCACGTCGCTGTCCCCGATCTCGCGCAGCGCGGTGATTAGCTCCTGCATGTGCGCCCGGGACAGGGCGTTGCGCCGCTCCGGCCGGTTCATGGTGATGGTCGCGAAGTCGCCTGACCGCTCGACCAGGATGTGCTCGAACCCCATCGCGGCCTCCTCTTCTACCCTCGCAGCCTACGCTGGCCCGGGCCGGCGGCCGGGCGGTCAGGGGCTGGCGGGCCGGGCCAGCGCCGGTATCTGGGTGGTGAGGACGTCCAGGGCGGACGCCTGTGCGGTGATGGTGGACGCGCGGAACGGCCCGGCCCAGTCGAGGCCGAACGAGTTGCCCTTCTGTCGTGGGCCCATACGGCCACGGCGTTGCGGCGCGAGCCGGTGTGACTGGCGGACCAGGCCGGGGCCGGTGGGGGAGAATCGGGTGGTCGTGTCCGGGTTCGGGTGCGCTTCTGGCGCACTGTGTGCCCTACTCTGTGCCTGGACATTCCAGATGCCGTATTCGTGCTGTCAGGGGACAGATGACCAGCTCTGCCGAGGATCACCGGGCGGTGCAAGCCAGCCGGGTGCAAGCTGGCCGGGCGCGAGCCGGCCGCCCGGCCGTTCGGGCCCGGCTGCCACGGCGCTTGCCGCTGCGCGCGCTCACGCCGGTCGGCGTGGCCCTGTGCACGCTGACGCTCATCTCCTGCATGAGCGCGCCAGCGCACCCGGGCGCGGCCCGGCGATCGGATGGGCAGCGGGCCGACGCCGGGCAGTCATCGGCGACGGGGCGCTCGGCCTCCGCCGTGGCTGCCTCCGGGCCGTCCGCCTCGAGCCCGGCCGCGGCGAGCCCCGACGCCCTGCCCACGCTCACACCGGCCCAGATGGCCGGCCAGCGGGTCATCTACAGCTACACGGGGCTCGAGCCGCCGGCCGCGCTGCTGAACTGGATCCGGCACGGCCAGGTCGGCGGGGTCATCTTCTTCGGCGGCAACATCTCCAACCGGACCCAGATCGCCAGCGTGATCAAGGAACTCGACCAGGCCAACGCCAGCCCGCTGAACCCCATGCGCGCGGTTCCGCTGCTGCTGATGACCGACCAGGAGGGCGGCCTGGTCCGGCGCCTGCCCGGGCAGCCGCTGCTCTCGGAGAAGCAGATCGGCGCGTCAGCCGATCCCGCGGCGGCCGCGAAGGCCGCGGGCACCGGCGCCGGGAAGAACCTGGCCGGCGTCGGCATGAACGTGAACCTGGCGCCGGTGCTTGACGTCTACCGCAAGGCGGGCGACTTTGATGATCAGTTCGGCCGCTCGTACAGCACCGCCCCCCGCGTGGTGTCGTCGCTCGGCGCCGACTTCATCACCGCCCAGCAGGCGGCCGGTGTCGCGGCGACCGCCAAGCACTTCCCGGGCCTCGGCACGGCGACCAAGTCGCAGAACACCGACGCGGCGCCGGTGACCCTGAACGTGACCCTGCACGCCTTGCGTACCATCGACGAGTTCCCCTACCAGGCGGCGGTCGCCGCCGGGGTCAAGCTGGTGATGGTGTCCTGGGCCAAGTACTCGGCGCTGGCCCCGAAGACGCCGGCCGGGCTGTCGTCCGCCATCGTCAACGGCGAGCTGCGCCAGCGGCTCGGCTTCAAGGGCGTCACGATCACCGACGCGCTGGAGGCCGGCGCGCTGCGCTCGTTCGGCACGACCAGGCGCCGCGCCACGCTCGCGGTCAAGGCGGGGATGGACCTGATCCTCTGCTCGGTCCAGCGGCCCAGCCAGGGCCAGCAGGCCAGGATCGCCCTGGCGAACGGGCTCGCCGCCGGGACGCTGAGCCCGACCGTGTTCAACGCCGCGCTGACGCGGGTCGTCGCCCTGCGCTCAAGCCTCGGCAGCTAATGGCGCGCCGCGGCCAGCTTACTGTCCTGCCGTGACCCATTACCGGCTAGACGATGCAATCGACCTGTACCCTCATTGAGGCGTGATCCGACACATCATTGCTGGCCCTCAGCCAGAACGGCTTGGCCTGGGATGCGACAAGCCGGCTAACAGAACCGCTGGCCCGGCCAACGACCTCGCCGTCAATATCATAAAACGTCACGCCCAGAATGGCGCTGAGCTCGGTCGCGCAATTATTTACTGCTTCACCGTAGATCTTGTACCTGCCACGGCTGCCGGCGGTGACCTCGAAGTTGGTGAGGGTGATCTGCTCGGCGGGGAGATCGGTCACAGATGCTCCTTGGCCATCGATAAGCCCGGCACCATCAACCCTATGCCACCTGGCCCCGCGTCGACAGGCCGTTGACCGCCAGGAAGCGCTCGATCATGGCATTCACCTGGTCGGGCACCTCGAGCTGGTTGAAGTGACCGGCCCCGACGGTCTGGCCGATGGTGATCGCCGGGCACAGGCGGCGCAGGTCAGCGGACCTGTTGGACGGGACGGCCGAGCCGATGGAAGCCACCGGCACGGTCACCTTGGCCAGCGCGCCGGCACCGTCGAATCCGCCCATGACCCGCATGATCTCGGCGGCGATTCCCGGCGGGGTGCTGGGCATCTGCCCGATGATGGCGGCCCGCCGGACCGCGTCGGTGGGCAGGAACATCCCCTCCACGAACTTCATGCGCCATGCCCCATCGTCGTCCGCGGCGACGGCACCAACGGACTCGCGGAAGAACGTCTTGGCGCGCTCGTTCGTGATCGGTGCCGGGTCGACCATCACCAGCGCGCGGATGGCGCCCGCCCGGGCGGCACAGGCCAGCCCGATCAGGGCGCCCAGGCTGTGGCCGACCAGCACGGGCGGGCCGAGCCCGGCCCCGTCGGCGACGGCGAGCACGTCGCCGGCCAGGACGTCGATGTCGTAAATCCCGGGCCCGGGCGCGGGATGGCTGCTGTCGCCGTGGCCGCGCAGGTCCATCGCCACGACGGCGTGCCCGGCGGCGAAATGCCGGAACTGGGGGGCGAAGTACGAGCGGTCGCACGCCCACCCGTGAACGAAGATCATCGGGGGGTCACCGGCGCCCGCGGTCTCGTAGGCCAGCCGCAGGCCAGCCACGGAAAGGGACTCTGCCATCGTCACCACCCGCTCTCTGCCGGGTCCCTGCCGTCCCGGGGCGGCCCGTGCCCGGTCCCGCCCGCCTCCGGGGCACCCGCGCTCCCGGTCCCGCCCGCGGTCAGCGGGTGGCAGTGGCACGCTACTCCCGCCGGGCGCTGCACCGTTCGCCGGAACCCGTGGGCCGGGTGGCATCACCCCGGCCCCACGCCCGGTCAGTCCGAGAAAACCCGGCGGTGAGCCGAACCGCGTGGTCGCCTGTTGCTACTTACTCTCCAAGGGAAGCCTCCGGGGAGGTCACAGATGAACGATCCGCAGCGGGACGCCGGCGCAGCGACCTTCACCGCCAGTCACGACGGTGCCCGCGACGACGTTCAGTTGCTGCGCAGGATCGGTCAGGGCGACGAGGACGCGATGGCCGCGTTCTACCGCGAGCACGGCCGGTCGTGCTCGCGCAGGTTCTGCTGGTGGCCGGTGAGCGCGTGCTCGCCGAGGAGATCTTGCAGGACACGATGCTCGCCGTCTGGCGCGGCGCCGGCTCCTTCCGGGGCGAGTCGTCGGTGCGGTCGCCAAGGTCACCGGCCATCTGGCCTGGCGGGCGAGCCCGGCGACCGGAACGTGGAACTGCGGATCCGCCCGCCCTTCCCGCTGTGCCGCCTCACCGGCGAGTAGCCGCCGGGGTTGCCCCGGGTGACACCGATCACCCGTAGAGTGGCCGGGTGGTTTCCCCCGGCACCGGCTCCTTGCTGACCGACGCGTCGGAGGTGCTGCGCCGCGTCTTCGGCTACGACTCGTTCCGGGACCAGCAGCAGGAGATCATCGAGCACGTGGCCGCCGGCGGCGACGCGCTGGTGCTGATGCCGACCGGCGGCGGCAAGTCGCTGTGCTACCAGATCCCCGCGCTCCTGCGCCCGGGCGCCGGGGTCGTCGTCTCACCGCTCATCGCGCTCATGCAGGACCAGGTCGACGCCATGGTCGAGCTGGGGCTGCGCGCGGGTTTCCTCAACTCGACGCAGGGCCCCAGCGAGCGCCGGCAGGTCGAGGAGGCGTTCGTCGCGGGCGAGCTCGACCTGCTCTACCTGGCCCCGGAGCGACTGCGGACCGACTCGGCGATGCGCCTGCTCGACCGCGGCCCCATCGCCTTGTTCGCCATCGACGAGGCGCACTGCGTGTCCCAGTGGGGGCACGACTTCCGGCCCGACTACCTCGAACTGTCCGCCTTGCACGAGCGGTGGCCCACCGTGCCGCGGATCGCGCTGACCGCGACCGCCACCCAGGCCACCAGGGACGAGATCGTGGACCGGCTGAACCTGGGCGGGGCGCGCCAGTTCGTGTCCAGCTTCGACCGGCCGAACATCTGCTACCGGATCGTCCCCAAGGCCGAGCCCAGGCGGCAGCTGCTGGAGCTGCTGCGGGCCGAGCACCCCGGGCACGCGGGCATCGTGTACTGCCTGTCCCGCGCCTCGGTCGAGCAGACGGCCGAGTTCCTGACCGACAACGGGATCGGGGCGCTGCCGTATCACGCCGGCCTCGACGCGCGGACCCGCACCGCGAACCAGGCGCGGTTCCTGCGCGAGGACGGCCTGGCCATGGTGGCCACGATCGCGTTCGGCATGGGCGTCGACAAGCCCGACGTGCGCTACGTGGCCCACCTCGACCTGCCCAAGTCCGTCGAGGGCTACTACCAGGAGACCGGCCGGGCCGGCCGCGACGGCGACCCGTCCACCGCCTGGCTCGCGTACGGCCTGTCCGACGTCGTGCAGCAGCGCAAGCTGATCGACACCAAGGGCGGCGAGGCACACCGCCGCCGGCTGAGCCGCCATCTGGACGCCATGCTGGCCCTGTGCGAGACCGTCCAGTGCCGGCGCGCGCAGCTCCTGGGCTACTTCGGCGAGCGCGCCACCGCGTGCGGCAACTGCGACACGTGCCAGTCACCGCCGCAGTCGTGGGACGGCACGGTGGCGGCGCAGAAGATCCTGTCGGCCGTGTACCGGCTCCAGCGCGAGCGGCACCAGCGGTTCGGCGCGGGCCATGTCATCGACATCCTGCTCGGCCGGGAGACCGCGAAGATCACCCAGCATGACCACGCCTCCCTGACCGTGTTCGGCGTGGGGACCGAGCTGCGCGAGCCGGAGTGGCGCGGCGTCGTGCGCCAGCTGCTGGCCCAGGGCCTGCTGGCGGTGGAGAGCGACTACGGCACGCTCGCCCTGACCGACGCGAGCGCGGCCGTGCTCCGCAGCGAGCACCAGGTCCTGCTCCGGCGCGAGCCGGAGCGCCAGCCCCGCGCCGCCCGGGCCCGCCGGACCGCCACGGCCGCCGCCGCGGCCGAGCTGCCCGCCGAGGCCGCCGGGCGCTTCGAGCGGCTCCGCGCCTGGCGCGCCGCGACGGCGAAGGAACAGGGTGTGCCGGCCTACGTGATCTTCCACGACGCGACGCTGCGCGAGGTCGCGGCGCGCTGCCCGGCGACCCTCGCCGAGCTGGGCACGGTGAGCGGCGTGGGGGAGAGCAAGCTGGCCAAGTACGGCCAGCAGGTGCTGGACACGCTGCACGCCCTCAGCCCCGAGTCGGCGGCGCCAGTCCCACCCGAATGACCGCGTACCAGCCGGGTATGTCCGTCTCGCGGCCGGCCGTTTAGCCCAGTCGGTAGGCTGTCCCGCGGAGCGGAAGGGCCATGCCGGACGGCCCGTGACGGAAGAGACGTCAGTGACCAGTGACTGGGTCCAGGCCGGTGCCCGCTGACCGGGAAGGCCCGCCGCCGGACATCGATATCAGCGTCGCGCACGTGGCCCGCGTCTATGACTACTGGCTGGGCGGCAAGACCAACTTCACCCCGGACCAGGTCGCCGCGCGGGCGGCGATGAGGGCGGCCCCGCATGTGGCGGAAGGGGTGCGGGGGAACCGGGCGTTCCTGGCCCGGGCCGTGCGGTATCTGGTCGGCCAGGCCGGCGTGCGGCAGTTCCTCGACATCGGCACCGGGATCCCCGCCGCCGACAACACCCACGAGGTGGCGCAGGCGATGGCGCGCGAATGCCGGGTCGTATACGTGGACAACGACCCCATCGTCCTGTCCCATGCCCGCGCCCTGCTCACCAGCGGGACCAAAGGCACCACCGCCTACCTCGACGAGGATCTGCGGAACGTCGCCGAGCTCATCCGGGCCGCGGCCGGGACCCTGGACTTCACCGAGCCGGTGGCGGTGATGCTGATCGGGGATCCTGCAATGCATCCCCGACGAGGACGACCCGGCCGGCATCATCAAGCAGCTGATGGACGCGGTGCCGTCCGGCAGCTATCTGGCCATCTCCCACCCGGCCAGCGATATCGACGTCGTCGGCATCCGGAACCTGGCCTACCAGCTGCACGAGCTGATGCCGATGGAGCTGAGGTTCCGCTCCCGGGCGGAGGTCGCCGCGTTCTTCGACGGGCTGGAGCTGGTGGAACCCGGCCTGGTCCGGATACCGGAATGGCGGCCCGACTCGGACGCGGATCTCGCCAACCCGGCGACCGTCTGGGGCGGGGTAGCCCGCAAGAACTGACGCGTCACCGCCTGTTACGGCGATAGATAGCCTGTCCGTACGAGCAGGGCCGTGCCCCGCGGCCCCATACCGGAAGAGATGTCAGTGAGCAGCGGTTGGCTTTCGGCTCCGGTCCCCGACGAGGGGGGCCGGCTGTCGGAGATCGATACCAGCGTCGCCCACATCGCCCGTGTCTACGATTACTGGCTCGGCGGGAAGGACAACTTCGCCCCCGACCGGGCAGTCGCCCAGGCCGCCATGCGGGAAGACCCGAACGTGGTGGAGGGCGTGCGCGGGAACCGCGCGTTCCTGGCCCGGGCCGTGCGGTACCTGGCCGGCCAGGCCGGCGTCCGCCAGTTCCTCGACATCGGCACCGGCATTCCCGCCGCCGACAACACCCACGAGGTGGCGCAGGACATAGCGCGCGAATGCCGGGTCGTCTACGTGGACAACGACCCGATCGTTCTCGCCCACGCCCGCGCCCTGCTCACCAGCGAGCCCGGGGGCGCCACCGCCTACCTCGACGAGGACCTGCGGGACGTCGCCGAGATCATCCGGGCCGCGGCCGTCACGCTCGACCTCACCCAGCCGGTGGCGGTGATGCTGATCGGGATCCTGCACTGCATCCCCGACGAGGACGACCCGGCCGGCATCGTTGAGCGGCTGATGAGCGCGGTGCCGCCCGGCAGCTACCTGGCCATCTCGCACCCCGCCAACGACATCAACAGCCCGGGCGTGCGCAGGCTCGCGTCCCGGCTGAACGAACTGATGCCGATGAAGCTGAGGTTCCGCTCCCGTGCGGAGGTCGCCGCGTTCTTCGACGGGCTGGAACTGCTGGAGCCCGGCCTGGTGCGCGGGCCGGAATGGCGGCCGGACTCGGACGCGGACCTCGACAACCCGGCCGCCGTCTGGGCCGGCGTGGCCCGCAAGAACTGACTTCGCCAGCAGTCACGACCACCCGCTGCGTCAGGATCCTTTGGTGGCGGCTTGGTATTGCCCAGCGACGCCGAGCGGGGATGCCTCCCGCGGGAATGGCGGCCCCCGCCGCGGGCCGGTGTCATGTCAATGTGCTGCGAGCATGTGATCCTTCGCGAGCGCCCAGAGAATTGCCTTGAGATGAATGTTGAGCCGCCGCCGCGCCCGTCACGCTGGTGACGGGCGCGACGGCGGCCGGGCCCGGTCAGGTGAAGCCGACGTTCAATACGAAGTGCCCGAGCCTCAGGTTGAGTACTCCGCCGCCGGCCCAGTGCACGATGAACGCCAGCAAGATGATGGCCAGGATAATGACGACCATCCAGAAGAAGAACACGATGATGCCGGGGATGGCATACCCCGCTACAGTTCTCGCTCTAGCCACCGCCACCAGCTACCCACCGACGCCCGACTTATTCGGCCGGTGTTTACGGGGGGCAGCCCGTTCCGCCCACAACAGGCCAGGCCGGCGCGGTCAGGGCAGGCGCAGGATGCGGGCAGCGTTCTCGTGGAGCACCTTGGCGAGCACCTCGTCCGGCAGGCCCAGGCCCGCCAGTTCGTCCAGGCACCGCTGCGGGGCCAGGAAGGGGAAATCGCTGCCCCACACGAACTGGCCGGCCAGCCGCCCGCGGAGCTCGCCGATCAGCTCGGGCGGGATACGGCGCGGCGCCCAGCCCGAGATGTCGATGTACACGTTGGTCTTGTGCAGGGCCATGGCGACCAGTTCCATATGCCATGGCCAGCCGAAATGCGCGGCCACCACGGTCAGCCCGGGGTGGGCCGCGGCGACCGCGTCCAGCCTGATCGGGCGGGCGTAGTCGAGCCGGATGCCCTGGCCGCCGGGCTGGCGGGCCCCGATCCCGCTGGTCCCGGTGTGGAACAGGGCCAGCAGGCCATGCTGCTCGCAGGCGGCGAACACCGGCCAGTAGGACTCATCGTCGGGGGCGAACGCCTGCAGCGACGGGTGGAACTTGACCCCGCGCAGCCCGAGCTCGGCGATCCTGGCCACCTCGGCGACGGCGGCCTCACCTTTGTGCGGGTCGACGCTCCCGAGCCCGGTGAACACATCGGAATGCTCGCGGCAGGCGGCCGCCACGGTCTCGTTCGGCACCCGCGGGCGGCCGGTCGCGGTTTCGGCGTCCCAGGCCAGCAGCACCGCCATCGTCTCCAGTTCGCGGTACATCTCCGCCAGTTCCGGCAGCGACTGGCGCTGCACCGGTGAGCGGAAATAGGCCTCCGCCGCCTCGACGTAGCCCGCCATGCTCCCGTCCAGCCAGTCGGGGGTCGGCAGATGGACGTGGAAATCGATGGCTCGCATGCTCACCGGCAGGCCGCCTTCCCCCGCTCCTGTGTGATCGTTGTCAGCCCCGGCCCGTACCGTTGGAACCGACACCGGACGGAGGGCGGGCACCAAATGAACAGTAGTACCCAGACCACCGCGACCGGCGAGCGTGCCGACCTGCTGGCCGCCCTGGCCCGGGCCCGGTACTTCTTGCGTTTCACGGTCCGCGACCTGACCGACGACCAGGCCCGGCAGCGCACCACGGCGAGCGAGCTGAGCCTGGGCGGCCTGATCAAGCATGTAACCCTCACCGAACGGCAGTGGATCAACTTCATCCTGGAAGGCCCGTCGGCGATGGGGGCGAACGCGGACGAGTGGGCCGGCGGATTCCAGATGCCTGAGGGGGAGACGCTGGCCGGGCTGCTGGACCAGTACGAGCAGGTGGCGCGGCGGACCGACGAGCTGGTGACGACGCTGCCGGACCTGGACGCCGCCCAGGCGCTGCCGGAGGCGCCCTGGTTCCCGCCGGGAGCGCGCTGGTCGGCGCGGCAGGCGCTGCTGCACGTGGTCGCGGAAACGGCCCAGCACTCCGGCCACGCCGACATCATCCGCGAGTCCCTGGACGGCGCCAAGACCATGGGCTGACCCGGGCCAGGGCGCCACGCTGGCGCGGGATCGCCGGTAGGTTGACATCACTGCCCGCCAGCGTGGAAAAGAGGCCCGATGGTGCCAGGACCTGGTGATGCCGCGCGCCAGCCAGCGCTGTGGAACGGGTTTGCGAACATGTCCGGCCTGGCCGGGCGCGCCGTGACGATCGCCCGGGGCGAAGGCGCCTGGGTCTTCGACACGGACGGGCGGGCCTACCTGGACGCCCTGGCCAGCCTCTGGTACTGCAACGTCGGGCACGGCCGCGGGGAGCTCGCCGATGCCGCGGCGGAGCAGATGCGCCGGCTCGCCGCCTACCAGGTGTTCGAGCCCTTCACCAACCCGCCCGCCGAGGAGCTCGCCCGCCGGGTCGCGGACCTGGCCCCGCTGCCGGGCGCCAAGGTCTTCTTCACCCCGGGCGGCGGATCGGACGCGGTGGACACCGCGGCCAAGCTCGCGCGTGCCTACTGGCGCGCGGTGGGCCGGCCCGGCAAGCAGATCGGCATCGCCCGGTCGCACGCCTACCACGGGATGAACGCCTACGGCACCTCGCTCGGCGGCATCCCCGCCAACACGGACGCGTTCCTGCCGCTGGTTTCTCTCATCGAGCACGTGGCGTGGGACGATCCGGAGGCGCTGGACAAGACCATCGAGCAGCTGGGCGCCGACCGGGTCGCCGCCTTCTTCTGCGAGCCGGTGATCGGGGCCGGCGGGGTGTATCCGCCGCCCGACGGCTACCTGGCGAGCGTGCGCGAGATCTGCCGCCGGCACGACGTCCTCTTCATCGCCGACGAGGTGATCACCGGCTTCGGCCGGACCGGCGTGTGGTTCGCCAGCGAGCGGTTCACCCTGGATCCCGACCTGATGACCACGGCCAAGGGGCTCAGCTCGGGCTACGCACCGATCGGCGCCGTGATCGTGGGGCAGCGGGTCGCCGAGCCGTTCTGGCGGCCCGGGTCGGGGGAGGTGTTCCGGCACGGCTACACCTACTCCGGCCACCCCACCTCCTGCGCGGTCGCCCTGGCCAACCTCGACCTGATCGAGCGGGAAGGGCTGGTCCGGCGGGTGGCCGAGCTGGGGCCGGTGCTGGCCCGCGCCATGGCCCCGCTGGCGGAGCACCCGCTCGTGGCCGACGTGCGCGCCGGGACCGGGCTGCTCGCCGCGGTCGAGATCGCCGAGGACGCCCGCGCCGCGGACCCCGGGCTCGCGCCCCGGCTGGTCACCGCCATCCGGGAGCGCGGTGTGATCACCCGCCTGCTCCGGGGAACTGCCCTGCAGATCTCGCCGCCGTTCGTGATCACCGAAGCGGAGATCGGCCAGATCGCCGAGGCGTTCGCCGGCGCGCTCGACGCCGCTACCTGACCGGCCGCTACCTGACCGGCCGCTACCTGACCGGCGGCTAGCTGACCGGCGCTACCTGACCGGCTGCGTCCCTGGGCGATCACGCCGGCGCGATGCCGGGGTGGCCCAGCTCGCCGCCAGCACGCCGCCGCAGACCAGGACGGCGCCCGCCAGCTGGGCCGGGCCCGGCCGCTCGGCCAGCACGGCGGCGGCGAGGCCCAGGGCGGCCACGGGCTGGAGCAGCAACAGCAGTGAGGACACCGCCGCGGGCAGCCTGGGCAGGGACGAGGTGATGAGCAGCCACCCCACGGTCTGGCTGGTGAGCGACAGCAGCAGCAACCACCTGAACGACGGCCACGGCACGTCCAGCCGCAGGCCGCCGAACGCCAGGCCGAGCAGCAGCGAGCCGAGCGCGGCGACGGTGGTGACCTCCGCGAGCGGCCCGGCGACGTGCGGGGTGCCGGCCGAGGTCTGGCGCAGGATGAGCAGGAAGGCCGTGTAGGCCAGCGACGTCCCGAGCCCGAAGACGATCCCGGCGAGCGGGTGGCTGTCGCCCGCACCCGCGCCGGCCAGCCCGGAGACCAGCACCACGCCGGTCATCACCACCGGCAGCGCCAGGAGGAACCGCCGTCCCGGGCGCTCACGCAGCAGCACCCAGGCGGCCAGCGCCACGAAGAGCACCTGAAGATTCCCCAGCACGGTGGCGATCCCGGCCCCGACATCGGCGATCGTGTGGTTCCAAAGCACGAGATCGATGGCCAGGAACGCTCCGGCCGCGGCCGCGCCGAGGTGCGCGGCGGGGCGGCGCGGGCCGTGGCGGCGGCGCTCGACGATGGCCAGGGCGATCAGCACCGGGAGGGCGAGGAAGCAGCGGTAGAACGCCGCGGTGGCGGGCCCGGTGTCGGCCAGCTTGATCAGGATCGCCGAAGCGGAGAGGCAGGCCGCGCCGAGGCCGGCCGCCGCGAGGGCCCGGCCTCTGGTGCTGGGAGGGCCGCCGGCGCGGGGCCGGCCGCCGGTGCCGGGCTGGCCGTTGATCCCGGCGTCAATGGCGCCGGCCTGCGGGGATCCTTTGCCTGTCATGACCGTTCTCGCGTACGGTGCTGACATGTCACCCACCCTACGAGAGCGGTCCGACAGGAGTCAAAACGCTTTTGGTGCTGACATGATCGAGGCCCCCCGCCGCCAGCCCCCGCCTTCAACGGGCGGCTGAGCAGGCCCACGCGCCGGGGCGGTCAGTCCACCCGGGCGATCACCTCGCCCTGGCGGGCCGTCCGGTCCTCGCCGACCAGCAGCCGGACCTGCCCGGCTGCGGGGGCCAGCACCTCGCCGGACACCTTCTCCACCATCACCTCGGCGAGCAGCTGCCCGCTCGCCACCCGGTCGCCGTCGCTGACGAACCAGGTGGCGAGCACGCCCTCGGCGTCGGGTTCGGCCTCCGACAGCCGGGGGAACAGGACGTCGGCCATGCTCAGACCTTGACCAGGTCGCGCACGGCCGCCTCGATCCGTTCCGGCGTCGGCAGCACCGCCTGCTCCAGCGACCGCGCGTACGGGATCGGCACGTCGGGCACGGCGACCCGGCGCAGCGGGGCCCGGAGCAGGCCCGGGTCGGTCTCGGCGACCCGCGCCGCGATCTCCCCGGACAGCCCGAACGACTGGTAGTCCTCGTCGACGACGAGCAGCCGCCCGGTCCTGGCCACCGACGACAGCACCGTCTCGGTGTCCAGCGGCACCAGGCTGCGCAGGTCGATCACCTCCAGGTCCACCCCGTTCTGCTTGGCCAGCTTCTCCGCCACGTCGAGCGCATGGTGCACCGACAGGGACAGGGTGACCACGGTGGCATCGGTGCCCTCCCGGGCCACCGCCGCCTTCCCGATCGGGGTCTCGTACGGTTCCTCCGGCACGTGCGCGATCGACCTGGGGTTCTTCGCCATCCACGGCAGGCCCATGATGCCCTTGTGGAACACGTAGACGACCGGGTTGTCGTCCCGGATGGCGGAGATCATCAGCCCCTTGGCGTCGGCCGGGTTGCTCGGCACCACCACCTTCATCCCGGGCAGGTGCGCGAAGGTCCCCCACAGGCACTGGGAGTGCTGCTCGGCGTCGCTATAGCCGCCGCCGGCCGCCATCGTCAGGACCATCGGCACCTTCACGTTCCCGCCGGACTCGAAGTGGATCTTCGCCATGTGGTTGTAGATCTGGTCCATGCACACGCCGAAGAAGTCGGCGAACATCAGCTCGACGACCGGGCGCATCCCCTCGACCGCGGCGCCGATGCCCAGGCCGATGAACGCGGTCTCCGAGATCGGCGTGTCCAGCACCCGGTCCGGGCCGAACTGCTCCAGCAGCCCGCCGGTCGCCCCGAAGATGCCGCCGTAGGCCCCGACGTCCTCGCCCAGCACCACGACCGCGGGGTCGCGCTCCATTTCCTGCGCGATCCCCTCGGAGATGGCCCGGGCCGTGGTCAGCCTGCGCTCGGCCTGCCCGGCCTGGGCATCCGACGCGCTGGTGGTTTCAGTGGCGCTCATTTTTCTCTGCCTCCCTCACGCGAAGACGTACTGGAGCGCCGTCTCCGGCGCGGGAACCGGGCTGGACTTGGCGAACGCGATCGCCTTCTCCACCCGGGCGGATGCCTCGTCCTTGATGTCCGCCGCCATACCGGGGCTGAGGACACCGGCCTCGGTCAGCCGCTGCTCGTAGGCCGGGATCGGGTCATGGCTGGGCACGTCGGCCAGCTCGGGGCGGTACGCCTGCGGGTCGCCCTCGAAGTGACCCCACAGCCGCAGGGTGTGGATCTCGAGCAGGGTCGGCCCCTCGCCGGCCCGGGCCCGGGCGACCGCATCACCGGCCGCGGTGTAGATGGCGTCCACATCGTTGTCGGCGATCCGCTGGCCGGGCATGCCGTAGGCGGCGGCCCGGTCCGCGTTGGAGCCGATCGCGGTGGAGACATCGCGCGGCACCGAGATCGCCCAGTCGTTGTCCTCGACCACGAAGACCACCGGCAGCTTCCACAGGGCGGCCAGGTTGAGCGACTCGTGGAACGCGCCCTGGTTGGCCGCTCCCTCGCCGGTGACCGCCACCGCCACCCGGTCGCCCTCGCCGCGCTTGAACGCGAACGCCTGCCCGAGCGCGGGCGGGAGCCCCTCGGCGATGATGCCCGAGCAGGAGAAGTGGACGTTCGGGTCGAACAGGTGCATGTGCCCGCCGCGGCCCCGGCCCAGCCCGCCCTCGCGCCCGAAGATCTCGGCGGTCATCTTGTCCAGGTCCACGCCGTGCGCGATGGCGACGTGATGCGGCCGGTGGGTCGCGGTGACCGCATCGTCCGGGCGCAGGTGTGCGCACACGCCGGCCGCCACCGGCTCCTGCCCGGCCGACAGGTGCATCTCGCCGGGCACCAGCCCGGCCCCGATATCGAACGCGGGCTTCTTGTCCGCGTGGTACTCGCGGAGGATCGCCTCCTCATAGGTGCGGCAGATCACCATCACCCGGTACAGGTCAAGACGGGTCTTGTCGTCCACTGTGCCTCCTCGGTCCGTCCGGTCAGATGCCATGAGTCGATGCGGTAGCGCTCCGCCAGCAGCCGCCGCCGCCAGCGCTTCTCTGCGGAGCCGGGCGCCCGCCGGCGGAGCGGGCCGTGCCTCCGCGCCGCCTCCGCCAGCACGGCGGCGCGCGCCCCGGCCACGCCGATGCCGCACCCCAGCTCGCGCAGCGAGGCCACCGGGCTGCGGTGCGAGTCGGCGGGACGGTGCTCGTCCGGCGCGGGCGTGAGGAAGGCGCCGATCCGCGCGGCCGGGGTGGTCACCAGCAGGGTGGCGTGCGCCAGCGACCCGTCCCTGGTGACGAGGCTGGCCAGGCCGGACACCTTGGCGGGCCCGACGAGCACCCCGCGCTCACCGGCGCGGGGCGTCAACCCGAGCCCGGTGATGACCGCGGCGACGAGGTCGGCCAGGTCGGCGCCGAGCCCGGGCGCGCGGCCCGGCACGGCCAGGCTGATGTTGAGGTTGCCCAGGTCCTGGAAGACGGTGCCGCCGCCACTGGCGCGGCGCAGCACCGGAACCCCGCTGGCCGCGCACGTGGCCAGGTCCACCTCCCGGGCGGGCCGCTGGCCACGCCCGATCACCACGCATGATTCGTTCTGCCAGATCCGGAGCAGGGGGGACGGCGGGCCGGCCCGGGCCAGCGCCTCTTCCAGCGCAAGGTTCGCGGGCTGGTCACCGGTCGCGCCGTCGTTAACAAGCAGGTCCATCCGGGGCCCGGCGGCTGCGGGGGTGATGTGGCCTGCCGGGTGCTTTGCACCTCCGCCCTAACCCTTCCCGTCTTTGGATCGCCGCGAAACTGCGCCAGGCGCCAAACGGATGGGATGGTTGCCGTCGTGGCCCGGCGGATGATAGCCATCGACGGACACCGGCGCCCGCGCCGAGGAGGACATGGTGAGCGAGAACGAAGGCACGGCCGGCCCCGATCTGGCGGCGGCGGTGGCCCAGATGCCGTTCGCGGCCGCGCTGGGCGTGGTGCTGGACGCCGCCGCGGCGGACGAGGTGCGGGGCCGCCTGGCCTGGGCGCCGGGGCGGTGCACGACCGCCGGGATCATGCACGGCGGGGCCCTGATGGGGCTGGCCGACACGCTCGGCGGGCTGTGCGCGTTCCTCAACCTGCCGCCCGGGGCGGGGACGGCCACCATCAGCTCGTCGACCGTGTTCACCCGCGCGGTGCGCGAGGGTGAGGTGAGCGCCGTCAGCCGGCCGCTGCACGTCGGCCGGACCACGATCGCGGTGCAGACCGACCTGGCCGACGGGGCCGGGCGGCGGGTGGCGCAGGTCACCCAGGTGCAGGCGGTGCTCGGGGGTGCCCGTGGACGCTAGGCACGCCATCCTGTTCGAGCCGGTGGTGATCGGGCCCAAGACGCTGCCGAACCGCTTCTACCAGGTGCCGCACGCGAGCGGGTTCGGGTCAACCAGGCCGAGGACCCAGGCCGCGTTCCGCGCCATCAAGGCCGAGGGCGGGTGGGGCGGGGTCTGCGTGGAGTACGCGCCGATAGCGGCCGACGCCGACGAGACCCCGGCGGTCGGCGCGGACATCTGGGACGAGGCCGACGCCCGGGCGCTGGGGCTGACCGCCGAGGCGATCCACGCGCACGGCGCGCTGGCCGGGCTCGAGCTGTACCACGGCGGCGCGACCAGCCCCAACGGGAGCTCGCGGGCCATGCGGGTGGCCCCGAGCCAGGCCACATCGGAACGGCAGTGGGGCGGGCTGGCCAAGGAGATGACCGCCGATGACATCGCCCGCCTGCAGCGGGACTGGGTGCGGGCGGCCCGGCACGCCGCCGTCACCGGCTTCGACATCGTGTACGTGTACGGGGCGCACGGCTACCTGATGACCCAGTTCCTGTCGGCGGTGACGAACCAGCGGACCGACGGCTACGGCGGCAGCCTGGCCAACCGGGGCCGGTTCTGGCTGGAAACCCTGGCGGTGGTGCGGGCGGAGATCGGCGGCGAGTGCGCGGTCGCGACCCGGATCGCGCTGCACGGCGACTCCGGCGTGCCCGGGGCCGAGACGCTGCCCGGCATCGAGGCCGACGACATGCTGGCCCTGGTCGGCATGGCCGACGACCTGGTCGACCTGTGGGACGTGACGGTGGGCAGCTGGCCGGAGGACTCCGGCACCTCCCGCTACTACCCGGAGGGGCACGAGCGCCGGTGGGCCCGCCGGATGCGCGAGGCGACGGCCAAGCCGGTCGTCGCGGTCGGCCGCTACACCAGCCCGGACCTGATGGCGCAGGTGGTCGCCGCCGGCGAGGCCGACCTCATCGGCAGCGCCCGGCAGGCGATCGCCGACCCGTTCCTGCCCCGCAAGATCGCGGAGGGACGGCTGGACGAGATCCGCGAGTGCACCGGGTCCAACCTGTGCATCCTCCGCGAGGAGACGTTCAACCAGATCGGCTGCGTGCAGAACGCGACGGCCGGGGAGGAGTACCGCCGCGGCTGGCACCCCGAGGCGTTCCCGCCCGCGGCGGGCGCCGACCGGCCGGTGCTCGTCGTCGGCGCCGGGCCGGCCGGGATGGAATGCGCGGTCGTGCTGGCCAAACGGGGGTTCAGCGCCATCCACCTGGTCGAAGCGGAGCCGGAGATCGGCGGCCGGCTGCGCTGGACCCGGCGGCTGCCGACGCTGGGGGACTGGGGGCGGATCACCGACTGGCGCGCGGTGCAGCTGGCCAGGCTGCCGGGGGTCGAGGTCATCACCGGGCGCCGGCTGCGCGCGGCGGACGTGCTGGAGTACGGCGCCGAGCTGGTGGTGATCGCCACCGGGTCATCCTGGCGGGAGGACGGGACGCAGCCCGGCTACCCCGGGCCGATGCCGGGCGCCGGTCCGTCGCTGCCGCACGTGCTCACGCCGGAACAGGCGTGCGCCGGTCAGCGCCCGCCCGGCCGGCGGGTGGTGGTCTACGACACCGACGGCTACTACGTCGCGCCGGGCGTCGCCGAGCTGCTGGCCGCCGACGGATACGAGGTGACCGTCGTCACCACCTTCGCCGACCTCTCGCCGGTGAGCGACCAGACGCTCGAGGGCGAGATGCTCCGCGCTCACCTGCACCGGGCGGGGGTCCGGGTCGTCCACGCGGCCACGATCAGCGAGATCAAGCCGGGCCCCGGGCCGGCGCCGGGCCATGACGGCGGCGAGCCGTGGACGGTGGCGGGCCACGACCGCCACGGCGATCCCTGGTCGGCCGGGTGCGACGGGGTGGTGCTGGTCACCCAGCAGGCCTCGGACGACGCGCTGTACCGGGAGCTGGCCGGTGACCCGGAGGCCCTGGCCGCCGCCGGGATCGCCGCGGTGTACCGGATCGGCGACGCGGTCGCGCCCCGGCTGCTGTCGGAGGCGATCTTCGACGGGCACCGGCTCGCCCGCGAGATCGACTCGCCCGACCCGGCGACGCCGCTGCCCTACCGCCGCGAGCGCACCTGGCCGGGAGAAGGACAAACATGACGAAGCCCTGACCAAAGGCCGGCCACCCCGCCCGCCCGCCGAGCGTTTGTCCTGATGGAGCCGCGGGACCGGGCCGGCTCTCAGTCCTGCCGACCCGGCGGCGGCTCCAGGTGGGCGGTGTCGTTGAAGCCGCGGACGATCCAGCGCTCCCCGCTCACGACCAGCCGGGAGATGGATCCGTTGTCCGAGGTGACGAACGCGAACGGCCGTGACCCGCTGGCCAGCGCGAGCACCTGGCCGATCACGCCGCCGTGGGTGAAGACCGCCACCCGCTGGCCGATGTGGGCGGCCGCCAGCCGCCCGACCGCGTCCCGCACCCTGGCGGTGAACTCGGTTGCCGGCTCGGCACCCGGGATGACCTCGAAACTCTCCTGGGCCCACATCCGCATGGCGGTGGGGTGATGCTCCGACACCATCTTGCGGAACAGGCCACCCTCCCATTCACCCAGGCCGACCTCCCGCAGGCCCGCCTCCACCTGGGGGACCAGGCCGAGCCGAGCGGCGAGCGGCGCCGCCGTCTCCGCCGTGCGGCGCAAGGTGGAAACGTAGATCGCGTCGATGCGGGTGGCTGCCAGCCAGGAGGCGACCAGTGCGGCCTGCTCGCGCCCCTCGGGCGCGAGCGCGGGATCGGACCGGCCGTCCACCAGCGGGGCCGGGGCGTCCAGCGAAGCGGGTTCCGATTCGCCGTGACGGATAAGGAACAGTTCGGCCGCGTCCGGCGGTACCTGGAAGCGGTTCTGGCGTTGACTTCCACCCTGGCTTGAAGGCCGGGGATTCCCGCCTGTCACGCCGCTTCCCGGTGTGACTTCGGGTGGGTTCCTGCTTCGCTGCGCTGCGCCAGGACGGGTCCCGGTCTTACCTGCGCTCCACAGGCTGTCACCGCCAGCCCGGCGGCCCTGGCAACGTTGATCGCCGCGTTGAGGTCACGGTCCAGCCACGCCCCGCATCCCTGGCATTGCCAGGCGCGGACGTGAAGCGGCTTGGGGCCGTCCTTCACGCCGCACGCCGAGCACACCTGGGAAGTGGGCTCGAACCGGCCGATCCGGTGGAACTCCCGGCCATACAACCGGGCCTTGTATTCCAGCATGGCCACAAATGCCGCCCATCCGGCGTCGTGGACGGACTTGGCCAGTCTCGTGCGGGCGAGTCCTTTCACCTCCAGGTCTTCCACGGCGACCGCTTGGTTGTCGCGGATCAGCCGAGTGGACAGCTGGTGGTGGAAGTCACGCCGCGCGTCGGCCACCCGGGCATGGGCCCGGGCGGCCTTGACCCGGGCCTTGGCCCGGTTACAGGAGCCCTTCTGCTTGCGGGACAGGTCCCGCTGCCTGCGCCTGAGTTTCTTCTCCGCACGGCGCAGGAACTGCGGGGATGCGATCTTGCGGCCGTCCGACAGCACCGCGAAATGGGCGAGCCCAAGGTCGATGCCCACCAGCGGCTCCGTCTGGGGCAGCGGGCCTGGCTCGGTCTCCACGACGAACGAGGCGAAGTACCGGCCCGCAGGATCCTTGATCACGGTCACACTGGACGGCTTGGACGGCAGTGGCCGTGACCACCGCACCGGTACGTCCCCGATCTTAGGCAGGCGCAGCTTCCTTTGCGCAGCACCCTGAACCGAGCGTTGGCCGTGAACCGGATGGCCTGCCGGCGGTCCTTGCGGGACCGGAATCGGGGCGGTGCCACCTTCGGGCCCTTCCGCTTGCCCGAGCAGGAGGCGAAGAAGTTCCGGTAGGCGGCGTTCAAGTCCGCCAGCGCCTGCTGGAGGATCACCGCCGAGACGTCGCCCAGCCACGCCCGCTCCGGAGTGGCCTTGCACGCGGTCAGCCTCGCGGACAACTCGGCGTCCGTGATGTGGGGCAGGCCGGCCTCGTGTGCTTGCTGCCGAGTGCGCAGCGCGTCGTTGAACACCACCCGGGCACAGCCGAACACCCTGGCCAAGGCTTGCTGCTGCCCTGGCGTGGGATAGAGGCGGTAACGGTAGCGGACCAGCACAACAGCAGAACCTACCCATGGTCTGTGACAATCGCTGACAACTACGCCGTAGCAGGCACTTGTTCCTTCCCCCACGTCCACTTGATCTTGTAACGAGATACTGCCGCGGGTACTCGCCCCCACGCGCGCATCGGCTACTTGGTCAGCGTGTCTGGCAAGGAATGCAAGGGCTAGGACACGGGCCTGGTGGAAACAACCGAGGAGACGACGCGTCCGCCTTGCCTTGGCGGGAGGTGACACTGTCCCGGCCGCGCCGAATCCGGACATTTGCGCCAACTATGGTAAGGATCCGCCGCTGGGGCACCTAGCAGGTGGAGCCGTGGGTATCCGACGGTGGGTGCAGCAGGTTATCCAACGGGTGACAATTGCCTAACGGTCGTCGGCGCCGGTACGGGAGGGCACATGACTCAGACGGGCAGCCGGCCGGCCGCGCCCACGGAGACGGCTGACCCCCGTGACCCGCGGGGGCTGCGTTCCGGCGCGCCGCTGCTGGACGCCTGGCTGCGGTTCACCGCGCAGGCGGAGGCCGGCCTGCTGAACCCGATGGCGGTCCCCGGCCACAAGCAGCGGCAGGATCTGACCGGGGCGGTGGTCGCCGGGGACGCGCCGCTCTATGGCGCGCTGGACACCATCAAGCACGCCGATGTGCTGCTCGGCGACGCGGAAGACCGCGCGGCGCGGCTGTGGGGCGCCGACTGGTGCCGGTTCTCGGTGGCCGGCTCGACCCACGGCAACCAGGCGCTGGCGCTGGCGGTGGGCTCGCCCGGCCAGGAGGTGATCGTCACCAGGTGCCTGCACCGGTCGCTGCTGCTCGGGCTGGTCCTGGCCGGGCTGCGGCCGGTGTGGGTGCAGCCGGAGCGGCACCCGAGCGGCCTGCCCGCCGCGGTCGCGGTGGGCACCGTCCGCGAGGCACTGGCCAGCCACCCCCGGGCCTGCGCGGTGTTCCTCGGCGACCCGTCCTACGTGGGAACCACCGGGGACCTCGCGGGACACGCGCAGGCCGCGCACGAGGCGGGCGTCCCGCTCATCGTGGATGCCGCCTGGGCGGCCCACCTGGGCTTCCACCCCAGTCTGCCGCCGCACGCGATCGCGGCGGGCGCGGACGCGATGGTGACCAGCGCGCACAAGGCCCTCCCCGCCTACACCCAGGGCGCGCTGGTGCTGGCCCGGACCGGGCTGCTGGACCCGGCCCGGCTCGACCGCGCGTTCGAGGCCACCCACACCACCAGCCCGGCGGGCACGATCGCCGCCAGCATCGACGCCGCGCGCGCGCTCCTGGCGCGAGACGGGGCCGCCCTGTGCGCACGCCTGCTGCGCCTGACCGCCGCCGCCCGGCAGCGGCTGGCCGCGGTCCCCGGCGCCGGCGTGCTGGACGGGCCGGGGGTGGACCCGACCAAGCTGGCGGTGCTGCTGGCCGGCACCGGCGCGCACGGCAATCCCATCGAGGCCGACCTGATCGCCGCCGGGATGCCGGTGGAGATGGCCGACCGGGACACGATCATCCCGATCCTCACCATCGCCGACGACGAGGCGGCGGTGGACCGGTTCACCGAGGTCCTGGTGGCCGCGATCGAGCGCCACCGCGGCGCGCCCCGGCGGCCGGTGCCCTCGCCCGCCTGGACGGTGACGCCGCAGATGGCCCTCCCCCCACGCGAGGCATTTTTCGCGCCAAACGAAACGGTCGGGGCTGATGCCGCCGTCGGGCGGATCAGCGCCGAGCTGGTGGCTCCCTACCCGCCCGGCGTCCCGGTGCTCGCGCCGGGCGAGATCATCACCGCCGAGGCGCTGGCGGCGCTGCGCGCCGCGCACGCCGAGGGCGGCCGGATCGCCTACGCCGCCGACCCCACCCTGGCCACGTTCCAGGTCATCACCGCTGCCGGGTAACGGCGCCGCCACCAGGAAATCCAGTGCCGTCCTCTCATCCCTCGCTAGGGTGTGATCGGGAGGACCGGTTGACCGCAGGAGCGTGCGGGCTCACGCGAGGCTCTCGTCGATGAAGGTGCGCATGCGTTCCTCAAGGTGATGGCGGGTCGCATCGGGGACGTCACGCAGGGGCCCCTGCCCGGTGAGTACGGCCAGTCCGTGCACCGTGGACCAGATGGGGTACTCGATGCCGTCGCGGCGCCGTCGGTCGAGCACGCCGGCGTCGACCAGCTCGTCGAGCACGGCGCGGAGATGATCCAGGGGCGTGCGCTCCTGCTCGGTCCCGTCGTCCGGAGCGCCGTAGTCATGCCGCGTCGGCAGGGCGAACGCGGTTGCGAACAGGCCCGGTTCCTCGCGAGCGAACTCCAGGTAGGCCGTACCGATCGCGTGCAGCCGGCGGAGGGCCGCGCGGGGATCGCCGTGCTTGCCGCGCACGCGGGCGACGCCAGCGGCCATCCGGTCGGCGAGCTCGCGCAATGCCTCCCGGCAGACGGAGGCGAGGAGCTCGTCCCGGTCGGCGAAGTGCCGGTAGGCGGCGTTGGGCACCACGCCCACCATCCGGGTCGCTTCGCGGAGCACGACGGCGTCCGGGCCACCGCTCCGGGCCAGCTCGAGCCCGGCGGCGACCAGCCCGTCGCGGACGGCGCCTCGCGGCCGCCGCCTCGTCCCGGTTGTCTCACCTGCTGATCGATCGGCCGTCACGGCGACAGATTAGTGGACAGCGTCCACTAACTCAAGTACGGTGGACAGCGTCCACAAATTAGTGGACAGTGTCCACTAATGGCAGAGAGGCTCCCCCATGAGCAGCAACGAGACGGCGCGTTCGCCGCGCCAGGACCGGGCATGGGTAACGGCGGCGGAGTGGTTCGCCGGCGGTCAGCGGATCGGCTACGACCCGGAATCGGCGCGCGTCCTGACCGAGGAGGAGGCCGCCGCGGCCCCGGGCGCGCTCCGGGTTTTCGAGCGCGTGGCCGGTACGAGACACGAGCCTGACGCCCAGGGGTACGACGCGGACGCCGTGTGGCTCACGCTGCTTCCCGGATTCCCGGACGGCTCCTACGGCTGGGCCCAGGTGGACCGGATGCTCGGCGACGATCTCGGCCCGCGGCTGTACGTGGAGCCGGTCGGGCAGGGCGACTCGGACAAGCCCCGGGACTACCCGTACTCCACCATCGAGCGCGCGGACCTGGTCGAGGCGTTGTGGCGGCACCACGGTGCGCGCCGCACCGTCGTCGTCACCTTCGACTACACCTCGCTCGCGCTGCTCGAGCTGCTGCGCCGCCAGCTGGAGCTAACCCGCTCCGGCGGCATCGCCACGCCGGTGATCGCGGCAACGCTCATGATCAACGGCGGCCTGTTCGCCGACGCGCACACCCACCCGTGGCAGGGCACGCCGCTGCTGCGCAGCCCGCTGGGCGCCCTCGCGATGCGGGGATGGCAGCGTTCGCCGCGCGCGTTCGACTCGGGCTGGAAGCAGGCCCGCATGTACTCCCGCAGCTACCAGCCCACCTCCGCCGAGCTCGCCGAGCTGTGGTCGGCGATCACCCGGCGGGACGGGGCGGCGTTCGCGCACAACGCCGCGGGGTTCGTCGCCGAACACCGCCGCCACGCGGACCGCTGGGATCTCGCCGCGATCGCCCGCGAGGCCGGCGGCACGGTCGCCCTCTACGTCGGCGGCAGCGACGAGGACCCCTACGAGCACCGGCAGGTCGCGGCCACCCGCGAGCGCGTGTCCCAGGCCGAAGTCCTGGCCTTCCCCGGCGGCCACCTGACCACCAGCGAGCATCCGGACCTCCTCGCCGCGGCGATCCGCGACATCGCGGCCCGCCACGGCGTGGGCACCCCGGCCGCCACCCGCCGATGACATGACCCCTTGCAACCGAACGGAATCACCATGACCAGGATGACCCCCCTGCTCGAGCGCAACGAGCAGTTTGCCCGCACCTACACCCCCATGGCCCTCGGCCCGCCCACCGCGCAGATGCTCATCGTCACCTGCCTCGACCACCGGGTCGATCCCGCGATCGTCTTCGGGCTCCGGCTCGGCGACGCTCCCGTCATCCGCAACGCGGGGGGACGCGTCACCCAGGCCGTCATCGACGACATCGCCTACCTCGCCTTCCTCGCCGAGCAGCTGTTCAGCGGGCAAGTCGCTGCCGACCGTCTGTTCGAAGTCGCGGTCGTCCACCACACGCAATGCGGGACCGGCTTTCTCGCCGACCCCAGCTTCCGGCACCAGGCCGCCGAGGCGACCGGCCTGCCCGAGGCAGCACTGGAAGCATCCGCGGTCGCCGACCCGCACATCA
>WNFX01002208.1_pt1 | contig 24576 bp, 25 predicted proteins | sample 5400111 | NCBI WGS metagenome assembly WNFX01 (sample SAMN13153363, study PRJNA577476) | soil metagenome | isolation source: 40 cm soil or saprolite under grassland replicate 1 | place: USA:California | collected 2016-06-15
AGCGGGGACCCATGCCCACGTCCATTTTCATCAAGCAGGATCGTGATCATGGGTCCCGGCTCGCAGCCGCTGTGCGGCCTTGGCCGGGACGACGCCGCGTGGGTGGCTCGGATCGGCGGCTATTCCCCCAGCACCGCCACCACGGTGTAATTCTCCGGCTCGACCAGCAGCACCTTGTCGCCGATGGTGTTGTAGCGGTAGCTCTTCATCTCCGGCATCTGCGCAATGACCGCGTCCGGCAGCGCGCGCAAATCGGCCGAGGTCGGCAGCTGCATGCTGGGCTTGGCGTAGGCCTCGGGCGGGGCGGTGCCATTGGGCGGCGCGGTCTTGGCGTCCTTCACGCTCGCCACGATCGCGCGCCGCTGCGCGTCGGAGAGATTCTTGAACGTGAAGGCGAGGGTCGGCAGGTGATCCTCCGCGTCGTGCTTGGCGGAGAATTTGGCCGGCACCGTCGCGGCGTCCTTGTCCGCGCCGGGCGCGGCGAGCGCGCCGTTGACGAACGCGGGCCCGCTCTGCGGCACCTGCGCGGACGGCGCGGAGGGGGCGGACGGATTCGCCTCGGCCGGGGCTTTCTGCGCCGCAGCAACGCCCATGCCGCCGGCGATGAGCAGCGCGGCGGCGGCGGCGGTGCGCAAGCAATCGTGGCTTAAATCATGATTTCGCATGGCGGGCCTCGCTATGGTTCTCGGTAGGGAGAACGCTTTGCGCACCCCGCGCGTTGCACCGACGCCGGACTTTCTCCCAGGTGTCATCGCCCGCGCATGCGGGCGACCCAGTATCCACCGCGTAGAGAGAATCCTCAGCGAGAGCCGACCGCTCGGAGGCTACTGGGTCGCCCGGCCAAGCCGGGCGATGACACGGCAAGCGTAAATCGCGCGCCGGTCAGCGGTCGCTAATGCCGCCGCGCCTGCACCAGGTAGCCGCGGATCGTGGTCTCGCCGAGCTCCTTGCAGGCCTCGAGCCGGTGCAGGCCCTCGACCAGGACGAAGCGCTTGCCGTCCGGCCGCACCAGGATCGGGGTCTGCTGCCCGGTTTCCAGCATGCTCTCGGCAATTTTTCGCACGCGCGCGGGATCGAGCGTCGCGCGGCGCTTCACCGGCACGTAGATGTCCGCGATGGGAAAAATCTCGGTCTTCAGCATGCTCCGCTCATGTCCACACCGCGATTGTAGCCCGGATGGAGCGAAGCGTAATCCGGGATCCCGGATTACGCACCGTACGCGAAAAACCGCTGTCGGGGCCACGCCGAGCGTGTAACTTGCAAGGCGCGGCGAATCCAATTCGAGGGCAAGTCGATGGCGGACCCTGCAGCGCAGCTGAGGCTCAACGTGGAGACCCACCGCATCGGCGCGGGCCGCCCGGTCGTGGCGCTGCACGGTTTCCTTGCCACCTTGGAATCGTGGCGGCGGCTGATGCCGCTCTTGCCCGATCGCGCGCTCTGGCTGTTCGACCTCAAGGGCCACGGCGCCTCGCCCTGCCCCGCGGACGGCAAATACACGGTGCGGGATCAGGCCGACCTCGTGCTGGCGCGCATCCTCGAGGAGGACCTGCGCGAGCTGACGCTGGTCGGTCATTCCTTCGGCGGCGGCGTGGCGCTCCTCGTCGCCATCGCGCTCGTGAAGGAAGGCAACCGCCTGGCTCGCCTGGTCCTCGTCGACAGCCTGGCGTTTCCCGACGCATTGTCGTGGTGGGCCCGGTTGTTCCGGCGGTTCTGGTGGCTCGCCTACGGGGCGGTCCCGCTGTTCGCCGTTTGGCGGGCGGCGGCGGTCTGCGCGGTTCGAACGGGGATGCGGATTCTCTGCAAGCATCCCGAAACCATCACCGAGACTGCCATCCAGGCCTACGCCGGCAACCTGCGGCCGCCGCGGCGCGCGAGCGCGCTGATCCAGACCGGCAGGAATCTGATCGAGCCGCTTTACACCGAGATTGCGGACAATCTGTCGATCATCAATGTACCGACGCTGATCGTCTGGGGCCGCGACGACCCGCTGGTGCCGCTGGAGCCCACGAGCGGCAAGCTTCTTCGGGGCATCAGAGGATCGAAGCTGTACATACCGGACGAACGCTGCGGCCATATCGCGCACGAGGAGCTGCCGCATCCCGTGCTGGACCAGATTGCAGCATTCATCCGCTAGAGCCGCGGGTCCTGAGCTCCGCGGCCGAAAATTCGGGGGGCGCCGCGGCACCGGCCAAATGTTGCCGGCCCGCGCCTACAGCAGGAAGGCCTTCGCTACCTGCATCAGCGACGACGCCAGCAATGGCGCGAATGCCGCGACTACCGCGGTGACGACCGGCAGCGGCGCGAACCCCAGCCCGTCATCGGCGGGCGGCGCCGGTTTCGGTGCCCGCTCGGCCGGCGGCGCGACGGATCGTTGCTCCGGCTCCGGCTTCGTTTCGGCGCGATAGCGGTGGACGTCGAGCATGAACGCGGCGAGTGCCGGCGCCATCGCGGCGAACAGCGCGATGGTGCCCATCGCGCCCAGCAGCAACGTGAGCGCCTCGCCCATCGGCTTCAATGCCGCTTGCTGCGATTTGGCGAGCAGCGACGCCGGCCAGTCGACCAGGATCTCGCTGGCGAACACGGAAATGACGAGAATCGCCGAGCCGAACCCGAGCACCCAATGGGCGATCTCGCGGCGCCTCAGCAAATCCTCGCGATCCGGTTTTCGACCGGGACAGCGCAGCGATGCGGTGTAGAGCGCCGTGAGCAGCGTTCCGACCGCGACCAAGGCCACCCAGGTGTTGATCCGCACCAGCACCAGGGCGCGGCTCGCGGTCTGCCAAGCCTGCTTGGCGTCCGCCGCCTCGAGGATGGATTCCACGATCAGGGGCCGGATGCGCTCGAACCCCGCGGAGTTGAATGCGAGCCAGATCGAGAGCAGCGCGAACCCGCCGAACACGGCCCACGGCCCCCATGGCGGAAGCCTGCCGCGACGACGGACCACGACCGCCGCGCCGTAGCCGAACGCCGCGATCGACACCGCGCACAGAAAGGCGCTGGCCACCACATAGCGAACGCGGCCGCCGATATCGCGAGCTCCGAACAGCGTATTCCTGTCGCGCGCGACGATTTCGTCGGTCTCCTCCGCGCCGCGGTCCTTGGATGGGGCGCCGGATGTCGCAGCGGCGCGATCGGATTTTGCCGATACGTCGGGCCGAAAGTCGAAACGCGAGCCGATCGCATCCGGGGGCGCGTGGGGCAACAGAGCGACCAGCGTATGGGGTGTGCCGGGCATGAGATAGCGCAGCGCGAGGTCGGGAGCGACCGACCCGAAGATCAGCGGACCCGCGACGCATAGGACGGCCAGTCCGTATCGCGACGCGAATGGCTTCCGCCACGCCCAGCGCCGCTCGATCTCGGCCCGATCCATCTCGACCACCGCCCGCTCGGATCGCAGATGCTAGAGGCAACAACCTTAGCGGTCCAGGGCCGGTAATGCGGCCGCGACAGCACCGGCCGCCTAGACGCCGGTGCCATGATGCAGCTTTCCCCACTGGCACATGGCCGCCGCACAACGATCTTGCCGGGAGTTGCGTCCCTGTCGGGGAACCCGATCACCCGATTCGCCATTGACCTGTATGCGATCGATGTGCGCCGCCGCGCCGCGGCGGCGCAGCATCCGACGATGGAATTCGCAATGAGCTTTCTGTCGAACGCGTTTCGCCGCAGGCCCGACGGGCTGCCGCCGTGGGCGGCGCTGGATCAGGAATCCTTGCGCATCAGCGCCGCGATGGAGCACATCCGGGACCACGGCAATCTCGACTCCTTCCCCGGCAACCAGAACGAAAAGCTGGCGCTGATGCTGACCGCGAGCCGGCAGGGGCTCGTGAAGTGGGACCGCGCCGGGGAACGTTATGAGCTGACGAGCCTCGGGCGCGAGCGCCTGGGAATGCGCGGTGCGCTGCTGAAATCCGGCGGCCCGATGAATCTGCCGCCCGCGTCCGCGGCCCCGGCCCCGGCCGGACGATTTTTCGCGCTCGGATCGGGGACGATTCTGGCCGGCATCGCCGGCGTCGCCATCGGCGCGGCCGCGGTCGCATGGCTGCCGGGGAGTTCCAAACTTCCGCCGCGCGACCGGGCGGCGGTTGCGGCATCCAAGCCGTCCGACGCGTCCGACGTCGGCACCGCGCCGCGCCGCGACGAAGCTTCGGCCGCGCGCAATCCGGGCATTCCGTGCCTTGCCGAAAAATGCCTGGAGACCGGCGGCAGCGCCGAGCGACCGGCGCAGCAAGCCGCCAATCCGGAGCAGGCTCGGAATGCGCCGCCGCCGGCACCCGCGCCGGCGAGCGCCAAACCCGAGCCGAGCGAGGCGCAGGCCCAGCAGCCAGCGGGCGTGCATCCCGGCCAAGCCGGCGCGGTCGAGGGCGCGCTTCTGGCGCAACAGCTTGCGCCCGCCGCCGCCGAGCCCGCGCCGCCCGCGCCGCGGCCGCCGCGCCGGGCCGCCGAACGGGCACGGACGCACGAGGCTGCGCCGGCGAGCAACCCGGAGCAACCCGGCTATGCCCAGTCCACGGGCGAGCCGCCGGCGCGCGCGGCCGACAAGTCGAGCCGCAACCGCCACGCCGCCACCGAGTCGCGGCAAAGCTGGAGCGAGAGCAAGCGTAAATCCTCGAAGAGCCGTCGCGAGTACATCGAGGAGGAAGCCGGCGAGCCCGAGCAGGGCGCCATCGTCCGCCGCTATCCGGAGCACGACGACGGCCCGCCCTCCTTCGCGACGCGACGCTACCGCGGCGAGCAGGCCGGGCGCCGGGGCGCGGACGAGGACAACAGGCCGGGCTACGGCTATCGCGAGCCCCAAAACTTGGGCTACCGCGAGGGCTCGCCCCGGTTCGGCCTGTTCGATTGGCTGTTCCGCTGAGAGGCAATATTCGAAATCGTAGCCCGGATGGAGCGCCGCGAAGCGGCGTGCAATCCGGGTCCCGGATTACGCTTCGCTCCATCCGGGCTACGGAGCATCAAACAATCACTTCCGCAGCAGCGATCCTGCGGTCCCGGTCACCGCGCCCACGGCTCCGCCCCCGGCGGACACGGCACCGGCGCCGGACGATTCGAGCGACGGCGCCCCGGACGCGGTGGACGAGGCGGCAGAAACCGGATCCGAGGTGACGAACAGATGAAACGGCGTGTTGTTGGTCAACAGCCCGACCGGCGAGGACGGCGCCGGCATGGACATCGTCGCGGGCGTCAGCCTCGAGACGTCCGGGACCGCTGCGGTCAAGGGCACCGCGAGCGGCGCATTCGGCAGCAGTTTGGCGGGCTCCAGCAGATCCGCGATGGACGGCAGGGTGAAGCCTGATGGCGGTGCCGCCGGCGTGCCGCGACCCCAATCCGCCGGCGCATAGGCGGGCGACGCATACGAATAGGTCGCGTAGTAATTCCGGTTGAAATATTCCTCGTAGCGCGCGAAGCCGCCCGGCGGCGCGGACGACGATTCCGCCGGAGCGGTCACTGTGTCGAGCTTGCGCGCCGGCGCCGGCGCCTCGATCGGCTTCGATGGGACGGGCTCGGACACGCGGGCGTTCGCCTCGCCGTCGTGCGACGCGCGATTCCAAGCCAACGCGACGACGGCGGCGAGCGCGCCGCCGAGCGCGAGCCCCGCCCACAGACGCCGGTTTCGAAACGCTGCCCTCGCTGTCCGCATGGACCCCCGCCGGCTGTTTGCCGCCGCCAGTATCGGGGTCCCCCGAGTAAGGTCAAGTGACGGCCCGCAGCCCGGATGGAGCCCCCGCGGAGCGGGCGTGCAATCCGGGTCCCGGATTTCGCTCCGCTCCATCCGGGCTACGACTACGGTCGGACCAGGAATTTGCTCACCGTGTCCAAAAATGCGCCGAGCTGATCGTGGTGCACCCAGTGCCCCGCCTTTTCGAACAGCACCACCTGCGCGTTCTGGAAATGCGCGGCGCGGCCGTCCTCGGCCGGATTGGAAGCCCAGCTCTCCTTGCCGTAGACCAAGAGCGTCGGGCAGGCGATCCGCGCCCACAGCTCCTCGAGCTCGGCCTGGGTGAGGTCGTAGGGCGGCCAGACCCGGACGTAATTGTCGAACTTCCAGCTGTAGGTCCCGTCCTCGTTCTGATTGACGCCGTGCTGGGTCAGATGCCGCGCCTGCTCCGGCGAGAGATGGCGGTTGGCCTCCTGCATGCGCTTGAACGCCTCCTCGATCGAGGCGTAGCGCCGCGGCAGCCGGCCGGCGAGCTCGCGCTGCAGCGCGACCCAGCGCGTCATGCGGTCGGCGATCGGCTTGACCCCGCGCTCCGCCATCACCTTCGGCGAGGGGCCGAGGCCCTCGATGGCGACGAGCTTGCGCACGTTGTCGGGAAAGATGCCGGCATAGCGCAGCGCGATGTTGCCGCCGAGCGAATGCGCCACGATGGTCGCGGGCGCGAGCTGCTGCTGATGGACGAGCTGGGCGAGGTCGTAGATGTAGCCCGGCATGTTGTAATAGCCGTCGGTCGACCATTGGCTGTCGCCGTGGCCGCGCAGATCGGGCGCGATGATGTGCCACTCGTGCCGGAGCCGCGACGCCACCCAGTCCCAGTTGCGGCAATGATCGCGGCCGCCGTGCAGCAGGATGAGCGGCGGCGCGCCCGGATTGCCCCAGTCGACGTAATGCAGGCGCAGGCGCTGCGAGAAGTACACCCGCGAGGTCGGGCCGGAGGCTTCGTAGTCGAGCATGGAGGAAAATCCGGATCCGGAATGCGCGGGTGGACTAGATCACCCCCTGCGCGATCTGCATATCCTCGGCATTTGCCGCGCTGCGCCGGCGCATGGTCGAGGACATGAGCGCGCGCCGGCTCTCTACGAGTTACGCCGCGGGCAAACCCATGCACCGTGCGATCAGATGCTTTTGAATTTCCACGGTGCCTCCGGCGTAGAGCGCCAACGGCGCCTCACGGTAGTAACGCTCCATATCCTCAGGTTGGAAATAGGCCCGCCCCCCCAACACTCGCATGCCGCAAGCCACGACATGCTGCAGTTGCTCGGCACAATAATACTTCGCCATGCAGACCTGTTCGGTGGCATCCGCCCCGCTCTCCAGCAGCTCCGCGGCATGGGCGACCATCAGGCTCATGGCACGCACCAGGGTGCGCATTTCCACCAGTTTGTGCTGGATGCTCTGAAAGGCGGCGATCGGCTTGCCAAATTGCTGCCGTGCCTTGGCAAATTCCACGGCACGATCCGCCGCGGCTCGCGCAAGACCGACATTGGATGCCGCGACGACGAAACGCTCCAAGGTGCCAAGAACGCGCAATCCGGACCAGGCGGCATCCATTCGCTCCAATCCGCCCAGCACCATATCCTCCGGGAGAAACACATCCTGTATCACGACCCGACACGAGGCATGCAGGTTCGCGGCCATCTTCTGCAGTGGTTCTATGGTCAATCCCTCGGTGTTTTGTTTGACCATGAAAACGCTGACCTGCCGCCCTTCCATCCCGACGGCTTCGTTGCGGGCGACGACGAAGATGTAGTCGGCCACCGCGGCACCGGTCGTGAAGATCTTCTCGCCGTTGAGCCGGAACCCCCCTGGGACTCTGGTCGCGACGGTCTTTATGGAAGTGGCGTCCGAACCCGCTTCGGGCTCGGTCAACGCGAACGCGACCTGGCATTTGCCGGCCTTGATGTCGGGCAAGAATCGCGCCTTCTGTGCCGAATTTCCAAGCAGAGCCAGGCAGGTACCGCCGAATACGGCGTTGACCACATAGATCGACGCGACGGCGCCGGAATAGCTGGCCAAAGTCTCCGTTATCGCCGCCAGTCGGCCGAAATCCCCGCCGCTATTGCGACCAGAGTCGAGGAAACCGATCTCCATCAACCCGTGCGCCGCGATTTCCATCATGACGAGATCAATCGCCTCGCGTTCGGAGTTCGGCCGATCCAACACCTTAAGCTCGGCTAGTCGGCGGTTGACCGCTGCCGCATCCGCGACGGCTCGCGCGGATGGGGCCAGCCCCTGATCTGCCTGCATCTTTGCGTTTCCTTGCAAGAATGACGGGACGGTGTTCGCGGGACTCAGGTTATACACACTTAGTTGCCGATTGGCCCGCGTCGCGACGGTTTCCTCAACCGAGGTCAGCAAGAAAATCCTTCTTGCGGAGCGACAAAACCGCGAAATAGAGCACGCTCCAAGCCAAAAACAGCCGGAAGCAGATCGAGTACCTGATCCAGCGGCCAAAGATGAATTCGTAGTTCGACTTGCGCGTCCAGATTTTCTTGATGCGGCCGTCCCGGATCAGGTAGCGGACCTCGCCGTCGGCCGCCGCCATTCCGGGTATCCGCCGCGATCGGATCGTTCCCGTCCAGCGGGCCGACAGGTGGACAAGCGACGGGTCGCGGGCATCGCAACGCGCCCGGCACTGCGTCATGCGCAAATCGGCGACGCGTCCGCAGTTGCGGATCAGATGGATCCACTTGTACCAGGCGTCGATCCCGCAATAGTCCGTCGAATCCATGCGGATCTCGACCATGGGATCGAGAATCTCCCGCGCTGCCAGCCGCGGCGCTTCGCCGTTGACGACCCGAACCAGCGCCAGAACCAGGTCGGTCGGCGACCTGCTCTCGATCACGCGGCGCGCTCCGCCGGCCTCCGGTCGGCGGCGGCGCACACGACGCTCCGCGGCGCGGATTGCTTCCGCCACACGAAGTGCTCGTTGATGAACAGGCGGATGCGGCTGATCAGCCCGACAAATGGCAGGATCGGCGCCAGCGCCAGTAGGATATAGACCTCGCTGGCCTGATTGAAGCGATAGCGCGCGAAGGTGGCGAAGATGCGCTCGTGGTGGGACTCGTCGTTGAGCCAGAATTGGCAGCCGTTCCACGGCGACGAGACCGCCCACCACCATTTGCGCGGCGCGGTGAACAGCAGCTTCCAGAACCGCGGACGGCAGCCGATCAGCCGGGCAAGCTGATCGTTGTAATACGGCATATCCACCAATCCCCGCAGCCGCCGCGACGTGAAGCGGAAACGATGATTCCAGAAAGCGGTGTCCGCCCGGGTGATGCGCTCGCGATCCGCGAGCGGGGGCAGCGCGCGCCGTCCTGCGAATACCATCGCGGCGTAACGCGACTGCAGCTCCGCGATCGCCGGAATGGAGCCGATGACCGGGCGAACGAACCCCACGAAGGCCACGGATGGTTCCGTCCCAAACAGATATTTGTAGCACTGCTGCGGGTCCGCCTTCATCCCGGGCTCGAAGAACGGGGCCACCAATTTGTACCCCGAGCAGGTGACCATGACGTCGGCCCGCACCGCACTGCCGTCGGTGAAATAAATCCGATCGCCCTCGCAGCGCTCGATGTCGCGCTTGGCGACGATCTTCCCGCTCTTCACCTGCGGCATCACCTCGTAGCTCTTGTTGAAAAATGACTGGTGATAGGGCGCGTGAGTTCTCCACGCCTCCTGGCCGTGGCCGTTGAAGCCAAGGGAAAACTGCAGAAATTGGTTGATGAACGGCGAGAAGCCGCGCGTGGGCGACAGCAACAGCCGCACCCGCGACGACGCCTGGTCGCCGACCTTGGGGCGCTTGCTGGGAAACGGCCACCAACGGTTGACGACCTTCGGGACGAACCACTGGCCGTTCGGAATGCACCAGTAGATGCGGGCGGCCGTCTTGCTGATCTGAAACGCGATATCGCTGGCGCTCTCCCCGCCACCCCACATCACGACCGTCTTGCCCGCGAGATCCGGAGGCGCCTCCTTCACGGCGGCGCTATGCAGGATCGGCCCCTCGAAGCGGTTGAAGGGTGCGTCGCCCGACACGTCGTTGGGATGCTGGTGCACGCCGGACGACACGATCAGGTTCTTGGCGCGGAACTTCGAACCGTTGGCGCACGTGACATGCCAAACGTCGCCGGCCTTGCGCGCGCTATCCACCCGATGATCGAGGCGTATGTGCCGTTCGAGATCGAAGCGGTCGCAGTAAGCCTTGAGATAGGCGAGGATGTGGACGTGGGACGGAAACTCCGGATAGCTCTCCGGCATGGGGAAATCCGACATCTCGGTGACGCAACGCGACGAGGTCGTCTCCGTTGTCGTCATCACGCCGCCGTAGCGGCCGTCCTGGGTGAACGACCACACGCCGCCGATCGAATCGCGGCGTTCCAGCACCAGCGTCTTCAGTCCCTCGCCCAAACTGTACTTACACGCCATCAACCCCGACCAGCCCGCACCGAGAATGATTACATCGAAGAACGGCAGGCCTTCATTCTTGTCCATGGCGCATGTACCCACGCAACACTCCTAAAGCCCGGGGCGACACGGTCAGACTACTGGCGTCAAGCGTTACGCGTCAGGCCCCTCTAGAAATGGTTTCCCAATCCTAAGTCGCGCTCAGTATGCACAGCCCTTGTGCTACTGACAATACTTTCCGCAACTTTCCGCGTACCCCGAGAAGGCGATCACAATACTCACGGCCGGCAGCCGAAATGTGCCCGGCCGGCGGCGCGCAAGGGTGCCGCCAGCCCCGCGAAGCGAGTGAGATAGGGGCATGTCCGGCGCGGGTCATTGATTTCCTCGACAGCGAAGGCGTCGGCGTCCGCATCGGCGATGGCAAGACTTCGAGCTTGGCCTCGGTCTCGGCACGCTTGGCAGCCGGATCGCGGGCGGTCTCGATCGCCGCGCGGTCGGCGGCCTCGACGCCGCCAGCAATCGGCAGCGAGCCCTCGACAGTCGCGCAAAGCATGCTTTCGTCGTAATATGGTTCGCTGGCGTTGCACGTGGGTTTTCCCGCCGTGGAGTGCGTCGATGGAGTGCCCGATCTGCAAGGCGGACCTGCCCGGCGGCAGCAAGTTCTGCACCAAGTGTGGTGCGGACGTATCACGGGTGTGCAGTACCTGCGGGCGCCCTAACCAAGCTCATTCAAATTTCTGTTCTGACTGTGGTGCCTCCCTAACCCTGGATACGCCGGCGTCCCCGACCGCAATTGGACAACCGCCTTCATCTCCGTCAAGCCTCACCGCCGAGCACCGGCAGCTCAGCGTAATGTTCTGTGACCTCGTGGACTCGGTGGCGCTCGCCGAGCGCCTTGATCCCGAGAGCCTTCGTGACGTCCTCACGGCCTATCAGCGCCGAGCGACAGAAATCGTCGAGGCAGCCGGCGGCGTAGTCGCTCAATACCAGGGCGACGGCATCCTCGCATATTTCGGATATCCGGTGGCCAGCGAGGACGATACGGAACGTGCCATTAGGGCGGGGCTAGGCCTCGTCAAAGACGTCGAAAGCTCGGCACCTGCGCTCGAAAAGCTTCGCCTGCGCGTGGGCATTGCGACCGGCATGGTGGTTATCGGCGAATTTGTCGCTTCCGCTGGGGCGGACCAGCCTGCAATCGTCGGTGGAACACCGAATTTAGCGGCTCGGCTGCAGTCGATCGCCGAGCCGAATACGATCATCATCGCGCCCACCACAAGGCGCCTCGCGGGCGGCTTGTTCGAGTATGCGGATCTAGGCCCTCGGAATCTCAAGGGATTTTCCCAACCGATACGCGCCTGGCAGGTGCTCGGGGAGAGCGTCGTCGGGAGTCGTATCGAGGCTCTGCGTTCGGCACACACGCCGCTCATCGGCCGTGAAGAGGAGGTTGAGCTGCTGCTGCGCCGTTGGGCGCGCGCCAAGCGCGGCGAGGGGCAGGTCGTGCTGGTAACCGGCGAGGCCGGCATCGGCAAGTCGCGTCTCACGCTTGCGCTGCAGGAGCGGCTGGCCGCAGAGGCTCATACGCGACTGATCTACCACGGCTCGCCCTATCACCAGGACAGTGCGCTTTATCCTGTGATCAGCCAACTGGTCCGAGCCGCCGGCATAGAGCATGAGGACAGCGCAGATCAGAAGCTCGCAAAACTCGAAACCGCGCTTGCGCCGACCGCAGAAAATCCCAAGGAAGCCCTGTCGCTGTTTGCTCCCTTGCTGTCTATCCCGCTCGGCTCGCAGCATGCTCCGCTGGACCTCACGCCGCAGCGCCGCAAGGACCGTACGTTCAGGGCATTACTGGGCCAGCTCGAGGTGCTCGCTACCCGGCAGCCGGTGCTCATGGTCTTGGAGGACGCCCATTGGTTTGACCCGACCTCACTCGAGATTTTCTCGCTCACCGTGGAGCGCATCGCCAGCCTGCCGGTGTTGCTGGTTATCACGGCGCGCCCGGAATTTGCTCCGCCTTGGCCAAGCCACGCATACGTCTCCACGGTGACGCTCAACCGTCTCGGGAAGCACGAAGGCGAGGCGCTCGCCTTCAGCATTGCCAAGGGCAAGGAATTGCCGCCGGAGGTCTTGAACCGTATCCTCGAGCACACCGACGGCGTGCCGTTGTTTGTTGAGGAACTCACCAAGACGGTGCTCGAAAGCGGGCTGCTCCATGATGAAGGCGACCGCTATGTGCTGCGCGGCACATTACCGCCGCTTGCCATCCCCTCAACTCTGCACGCCTCGTTGCTCGCGCGCCTGGATCGGCTCGCCGCCGTGAAAGACGTGGTGCAGACGGCTGCCGCCATCGGCCGGGAGTTCTCCTATTCGCTGATCGCTGCTGTAACCGGCCTCATAGAACAAGATTTGCGAGCCGCTCTCGCACAGCTCGTCGCTGCTGAGCTCATCTTTCAGCGCGGCCTGCCACCGGAAGCCAAGTATCTGTTCAAGCACGCACTGGTCCAGGACGCAGTCTACGCAAGCCTGGTGCGAAGCCGTCGCCAGCAAATCCACGCGCAAATTGCCAGAGCGCTTGAAGAGCAGTTTCCCGATGGGGTGGCGAGCGAGCCGGAAATGCTGGCGCATCATTTCACCGCAGCGGGGCTGACCGAGCGCGGCGTGCTCTACTGGAAGCAGGCGGGGCAACACGCCAGCGACCGTTCGGCCTTTGTGGAAGCCACGAGGCATTTCAACACCGGGATCGAGCTGCTCAAGACCCTCCCGGACACGCCTGCGCGTACTCAGCAGGAATTGGCGCTGCACATCGGCCTGGGCGCGGCACTGATCGCGACCACGGGTCACGGCTCGGTCGAGGTGGAGCACGCCTACCTGAAGGCGCATGCGTTGTGCCTGCAGATGGATGAGACGCCGGAACTTGCTCCGGTCCTGCTTGGCCTGTGGCGTTGCTACATAGCCCGGTCGCAGCTGCGCACGGCACGAGAGCTCGGAGAAACCCTGCTTCGCCTGTCGAACCTCAACGACGACCCTGCGCTGGCCGTTGTCGCCCACTACGCGCTAGGCCAGTCCTCGCTTTTATTGGCTGAGTTACCCGAGGCTCGACGGCACTTCGAAGACGGCTTCTCACACTACTCGCCGGAACAACGCCGTGTTCAGGAGTTTCGCAGTGCCCACGACCCGGGTGTCTCCTGCCGAAGCTACTCAGCACTATGCCTTTGGCTACTGGGGTTCCCTGATCAAGCTCACGCACGTGGCCAAGATGCCCTGGCATTGGCCCATGAGCTGAAGCATCCCTTCAGTGTGGCGTATGCGCTGTGTTGTTGCGCGTTCGTCTCTCAATTTCGTCGGGACGTACGAAATGTGCGCGAGCAGGCAGAGGCCGCTGTGGCGCTCGCGACCGAGCACGGATTTGCGCCTTGGGCCGCCCTGGCAACCAGTTTCCGCGGGTGGGCGCTCGCGATGGAGGGTAAGAGCGAGAAGGGGCTGGTGGAACTGCAGCAGGGGATCGCCGCTTTGCGGGCCCAGGGAGCCGGTATCTGGCTTCCATTCCGTTGCACCATGCTGGCCGAGGTCTTCGACCTCCTTGGCAACACAGAGGAAGGCCTGCGAAGTCTCGCCGAGGCGCAAACCCTGATGGACCAAACCGAGGAACGTTGGTGGGAAGCTGAAATCTACCGCCTCCAGGGCACGTTGCTATTGCGGCATTCGATGGCACCGCCGGCAGAGGTGGAAACCTGGCTTCGACGCGCTTTGGACGTTGCCCGCCGCCAAGAGGCCAGATCGCTGGAGCTGCGCGCTGCCACCAGCCTTGCCCGTCTGTGGCAGCATCAGGGCAAGCATGCCGAAGCGCATGATCTGCTTGAACCGGTCTATGACTGGTTCACCGAAGGGTTCGACGCGCCTGACCTCAAGGAGGCGAAGGCGCTGCTTGAGGAGTTCCGCGGGAAGACCCTGTGACGGCATGAACGTCGGCAATCCGGGTGCGCTTTCCGGCATCGCACGGTTTGCGCCCGAACGCGCCCCTTCCGCAGCATCGGTGCCATTCTTAGATTCGGGGCATGGCGGACGATCCCCGCGACGACGAGGCCGAGGTCGAGGTCATCTGTCCGCGCTGCGGTTACCACCTGACGCGCAGCGTCGCGCGCTTGCGCCGCGACACCCCTTTGGTCTGCCCGAAATGCGGGTACCGGGTGGCCGAGGACGGACGGACGACGAGCGAGTAGGGCGGGTTGAGCACAGCGACCCGATGGCCGAAGGCCATCGTCCCCGCGGAAAGCGGGGACCTCGTTCAGCAATCGCAATCAGTCCAACGATGGGTCGCGCTTGGCTTGACCCCACCCTGCGGTCCCCGCCCTCTGTGTCCCGCGACCCACAGCCGCAGAAAATTCGGCCAATCCCTGCCATTCTGGTGTTTTCCACAGGCGGCACTCTCTGGTATTCCAGAGGGTAGCCGGGTGGGAACTCGATTCGGAAGCCTTGGGAGGGGGGAATGATCCTCGCAGCCCTGGTGGGTTTGTTGCTCGTGTCCAACGCGTCGTTCGACCCGCAGCTCACCGCACCGATGGGATTGGCCGCGATCCAGCCCGGCACGCAAATGAGCCGGCACCAAAAGACGGCGGTGCTGCGCCCGCTGATCCGCTCCGCCAACGATTGCGTGGCGCGCGCGGTGGCGGCGAACCCACGCTTTCACAAGCACGAAGACGCCGGCGAGGTGAACGAGCTGATCGTCGTCGCGATGGACGCCTGCATCGACGCCATGCGGGCGATGATCAGCGCGCACGACCGGCTGTTCGGCGAGGGTTCGGGCGAGGCCTTCTTCATGGGCCCATACCTCGACGTCCTGCCCGCGACCGTGAACAAGCTGGTCAACGACACCACGGAGTGACGTCGTCCTGAGGTGCGAGGCGCGAAGTGCCGAGCCTCGAAGGACGAGCGCGGACCAGCACGAAAACGAGCGGGCCCGTGCAGCGGCCGTCCTTCGAGGCTCGCTTCGCGAGCACCTCAGGATGACGGCCGGGGAGAGCCCAAACAGCCTTCACTGCCGGATGATGTCGACCACCTTCATCTTGGTCGGATCGACGATCACCACCTGGCTCTGCACCAGCGTGTATTTGTAGAGCTTGGTCGCCGGAATATCCGCGGCGATATTGGGCGGCAGATCGTAGAGCTCCATCGAGGCGGGCAGGTCGCCGCCGACCGCCACGTGCAGATTCGTCGGCGGCGGCGTTCGGCTGAGCTTCTGCTTGCTCACGCTGTCGTAGATGTCGGCGCGCTGCTGCGGCGTCAGCTGCAAGTCGATGCCGGTCGTCGCCGTAGAGCTGGTCCCCGTCATGGGGCCGGGTTGCTGGGCCGCGGCGAGCCCGGCGCTCGCCCACAGGGCCAGCACCAGACCCGCCATCCGCAGGGGGTATCCCATCGCGTCCTCCTTCGAACAGACCTCGTGGAGGCAACGGACGAGCCCGAGGTTTGGTTTCCCGGCCACAATCCTTTGCACGCGTTAGCGATTTTTCGACGATCGGAGCAAATGGACCGCAATATCTCCGCGCTAGCCTCGCTCCAGGTGCCGATCGCCCGAAGCCCAATGCATGCCCATGCCGACGATGCTCTCACTTCGCCTGATGCTGACCCTGGTTCCGCTCGTGCTCGCCGTCGCCCCGGCTCCGGCCGGGTTGCAGACGCGGGGCTGCGGGATCGCCGTCGCCAGCTCCGATTCGGAGCTGCGCGCGAGCTTCGAGCGCTTCGATCGCCTGCAATCGCCGACAGCCGCCAGGACCTGCGCGCTGTTCCTCAACACTGTCCCGGTACTTTGAGCGGCGGGTCATCCCCGCCCCCGCTTCGCCCTACGCCGGCTGCTTGCGTGGCCTTACGGTCACGCCCTGCCACGATTTCTCCGCAAGGCGTGCTGGCCCCTTGACCGCGGTCCGGCCGCGCGGCACCGTCCGCAATGCAAGGGGATCGGGGCATGCTTGGCCGGACTAGCATCCTAGCCGTGCTGCTGACGGCAACGTCGGTGCTGGCGTTCGCGCCTGCCGCCGAGGCTGCCGGCTGGCTGGAGAAGAATTTCTGGCTATTCGGGCCGCGCTACAGCGGCAAGCTGCCGCCTTGCGACCATCCGGTGGCGCTGTCGAAGATCAAGTATCTCTTCGGCCTCAAGGAACGCCGATTCTGGAACTCTGAGCTGGCGATCGCCGGGTTCGAACAGGTGCGCGAAATCGCGTTCCGGCCGTGGGCGCCCGACACCATCCCGCGGCGCTATTGCGCCGGCGTCGCCCTGATCTCGGACGGCATCGAACGGCCGGTCTATTACTCGATCGGTGAGGATACCGGCCTGATCGGCGCGACCTGGGGCGTCGAATGGTGCGTGGTCGGGGTCGACCGCAATTGGGCGTTCAACCCGGCCTGCAAGATGGCAAAGCCCTGAACCGGCAGTTCGCTCACCTCCCGCCCGCCGGGCGGGCCGGCTCGTCATGCGCGCGAGCCGGGAGGGGCCCGAAGCCGGTGAATTGCAAATACCCCGCTACTCCGGCCCTCCCCGCAAGCGGGGGAGGCGCGCGCGGCTCGTTCCGGTAAATCACATTTTGTTCTTTTTTGTTCTTGTCCTGTTCCTTCGCATGGGCTAAGGTGGGTTCCCGCTGCAACGTTGATTAGGGGGCTTCCATGGTCCGGTTTGCATTGCGTTCGCTCATCGTCGCCGCTGTCGCGCTGAGTCTTGGGGTCACGGCCGCCTCGGCCCAGGACACCCGTCAAAACGAGCCCGGCAAGTTCGACTTCTACGTTCTTGCGCTGTCGTGGTCGCCTTCGTTCTGCGAGGCCGCCGGCGATCGCGCCCAGGGCCAGCCGGAGTGCGGCGCCCGGCCGTATTCCTTCGTGGTGCACGGCCTGTGGCCGCAATATGAAAAAGGCTTTCCCGAGTACTGCCAGGTCCCCGCGCCCCGGCTCGACCGCAACATCATCTCCTCGATGCTCGACGTCATGCCGGCGCCGCGGCTGATCTTCCGCGAGTGGGATCGCCACGGCACCTGCTCGGGACTCCCGGCGCGGGCCTATTTCGAGACCGTCCGCAAGGCGCGCGCCGTGGTGAAAATCCCGGCCGAGTACATCGACCTGAAGGCGCCGCTCACGGTCACGCCGGCGGAGGTCGAGCAGGCCTTCGTCAACGCCAATCCGGGTCTCTCCGCCAGCTCGATCGCGGTCGGCTGCGACCGGGAGCGCCTGCGCGAGATCCGCATCTGCATGAGCAAGGAGCTCGCGTTCCGCGGCTGCGAGGGAGCGGAGCGGCGGACCTGCCGCCGCGAGAAAATCGTGATGCCGCCGCTGCGCGGCGGCAAGCCGGCGCGCGAGGACGGTTGAACTCTGGCCGGAAACGTACGGTCGCGTTGCGTTGCACGTACCGGCTCGCGGGATGGCCTGCGTTCCGAGCTCCCAGGAGCTTTCGGACACGGGCCATCTTCGTCTCGGGCGGCAGAAAACACGCGACGGGGGACGGACGAACGCTCGCGCAAGCTGCTGATCACGCACTGCCGGCGTGGCGAGACGCCGGCTGCGCTCTCGATTCCCGCTTACCGCCTACTTCGCTGTAGCCTCGTCTTGACTCCTCCGCCGTCCGGCCTCTGCGATGAACTACCGCCACGCGTTCCATGCCGGCAATTTCGCCGACGTCGTCAAACACGCGGTGCTCGCGCGCATCGTCGCGCATCTGCGGGAAAAGGACGGCGCGTTCCGCATCATCGACACCCACGCCGGATCCGGCTTGACCCGCCTGACCGGGCGGGAAGCGAGCCGAACCGGCGAATGGCGCCAGGGCATCGGCCGCCTGCTTGCGGCGCAACTCGGCCCCGAGATCCGCGGGCTGCTCGCGCCCTATCTCGAGGCGATTGCCCAATACAATGCCGGCGGGCGCCTGCTCGCCTATCCGGGATCGCCGCTGCTCGCCCTCTCCTGGCTGCGGCCGCAAGACCGCCTCATCGCCTGCGAACTCGTTCCGGCGGCCGCCGCGGCGCTGGCCCGAGCGCTCGGCAACGACCGGCGCGCCAAGGTGATCACGATCGACGGCTGGACGGCGCTCGCCGCCTATGTGCCGCCCAGGGAGCGCCGCGGGCTCGTGCTGATCGATCCGCCGTTCGAGGCGTCCGGGGAGTTCGACCGGCTCGTGGAACATCTTGCGCGCGCCCACCGGAAATGGGCGACCGGAACTTATCTCCTGTGGTACCCGATCAAGGATGTTGCCGAGACCGGGCGCTTCGCGCGCAACATCGCCGCGCTCGGCATCCCAAAAATCTTGCGCGCGGAGATCACAATCGCGGCTCGCCCGGACAAATCTCTGATCGACAAATCTTTGATCGGCAGCGGACTTTTGCTGGTCAATCCGCCGTGGCGACTCGAAACCGAGCTGCAAAGCCTGCTTCCCGCGCTCGCCGGGGTGCTCCGCCGCGACCGGCAGGGCGCCGCGCGGCTCGACTGGCTCGCCGCGGAAAAATGAGATGATGATCCGCTCGCCTCTTTCCACCGGGACGGCGTTGGTTTACTTCCTAGGTGCTGGCTTTGACGTTCCGCCTCCATAGGGGGCCGGCGGAGGTGACTGAGGCTCTTTGCGGCCGATGCCTTTCCCCGTTTGCGAATGTCCGGCCGAGCCGCCGCGCCGTGGGGGCCGGCGGGGAAGCAACATTGGGGAAAGGAGCTTCCCGATGGCGACGACCGGTACGGTCAAGTTCTTCAACAGCGAGCGCGGCTACGGCTTCATCAAGCCGGACGACGGAGGTCGCGACGTGTTCGTGCACATCACGGCAGTCGAGCGCGCCGGCCTGAAGTCGCTCAACGAGGGTCAGCGCATCAGCTTCGATGTCGAGCCCGACAAGAAGGGCAAAGGCCCCAAAGCGGTGAACCTGGTCGTCAGCGGCTGATCGGCCGTTCGATCGCGGTCCTGCTTTCGGCGCGGGCCAGGCGGGGCTGACCCCGTGCCGGTCATGACCGAAGTTTGATGCGGCTGCGATCAGAACCGGTAATTCACGCCGAAGCGCAGCAGGTTCGAGGTCAATCCATTGTTGGTGCCGGTCAGCACGTAGCTCTGATTGCCGAGATCGAAATAAAGATATTCCACCTTGGCGGACCAATGCGGCGTGAGGCCGACTTCGATGCCGCCGCCTGCGGTCCAGCCGGCATCGGTATGCGTCTCGGTCAGTCCCGCGAATGTGAGCCTGCTTCTTCCGTATGCGAGCCCGCCCGTTGCGTAGACCAAAACATTGCTGAACGTCATTCCGATCCGGCCGCGCAATGTGCCGAACCAGGGATTGGAGAACTGGTACGGCGCGAAAGTATCCTCGGCGCTGGACAATTGCAGGTCGGTCTCGGCGCCCAGCACAAACTGGCCGGTCTGCCAATTGTACCCGCCCTGGATGCCGCCCAGCACGCCGTTCGGCTTGAGCGGCAAATTGTCGACCTTGCCGAACTGATATCCGGCGTTCAGCCCGACGTAGGCGCCGGTCCAGCCGGGTGCCGGCACGGCCACATAGGGCCCCGGCATCGGCACCGGCCGCATATCGGCGGCGATCGCGGGCGAGACCGCAACCGCACCCGCTGTTACGGCCGCCGCAACAAGCTTGTTCATGCTGCCCTCCAGCTCCCCCGCCGAGCCGGCTGGAGCCGACCCCGGCGAACCATTCGCAACCGCAGGCGATGCCGGCCGGCAGCTCCCGTTCGGGCGGCGGACCCAGGCTCGAACCCCGGTTTTTCCCGGCTTTTATCGAGCGGCTTGGGTTAATCGCCGCTGAATCATCGTTCGAATACGATGCGTTATGGGTAAAAAATCCTGAACAAGGCCTATGTCTGCGGACTGCGATCGCCGGCGTCGCGCCGCCCGCGCCATGGAGGGTGGAACCCGCCGCTTCGGCAGCCTAGCTTTGCACCATGCCGGGACCGCAAAAGATCAATCTCGAGCCGGAAATCGACCTCGAGGACGAGGAGGAGGAGCCGAGCCTGCCGGCGCTCGTCGAGGAGACCGCGCCGCCGCTCGATGCGGCGGAGGCCGCGGCGGCGAGCGGGGCCGACGTCATCGTCGGCTACGCCAAGCTCGCGCCGCCGGCTCCGGGCGTCTACCGCATGATCGACGCTCGCGGCGATGTGCTCTACGTCGGCAAGGCCAAGAACATCCGCAAGCGCATCCTGGCCTATCAGCGCGCGACCGGGCACACCGCGCGCATCGCCCGCATGATCGCGGCGACGGCGTCGATCGAGTTCGTCTCCACCGCCACCGAGACCGAGGCGCTGCTGCTCGAGGCGAACCTGATCAAGCGGCTGCGCCCGCGCTTCAACGTGCTGCTCCGGGACGACAAATCGTTCCCCTATATCCTGATCACCGGGGATCATCCGGCGCCGCAGATCAGCAAGCACCGGGGCGCGCGCAGCCGTCCGGGAGATTATTTCGGGCCGTTCGCCTCGGTATGGGCGGTGAACCGCACCATCACCGCGCTCGAGCGTGCGTTCCTGATCCGCTCCTGCTCGGACCCGGTGTTCGAGAGCCGCACCCGTCCGTGCCTGCTCTACCAGATCAAGCGCTGCTCGGGCCCGTGCACCGGCGAGATCAAGCCGGCCGATTACGCCGAGCTGGTGCGCGAGGCCGAGGCATTCCTGTCGGGCAAGAGCCGCATGGTCAAGGAGGAGCTGGCGAGCGAGATGGAGAAGGCCGCGTCCGCGCTCGATTTCGAGCGCGCCGCGATCTACCGCGATCGGCTGGCCGCGCTCTCCGCCGTGCAGGCGCATCAGGGCATCAATCCGCGCGGCGTCGAGGAGGCGGACGTGTTCGCCGTGCATCAGGAAGGCGGCTTTTCCTGCGTCGAAGTCTTCTTCTTCCGCACCGGCCAGAACTGGGGCAATCGGGCGTATTTCCCCCGCGCCGATCGCTCCTTGTCGGCGGGGCACGTGCTCGGCGCCTTTCTCGCCCAGTTCTATGACGACAAGCCGTGTCCGCGGCTCATCCTGATCTCGCACGACGTCGAGGATCGCGCGCTGATCGCCGAGGCGCTGAGCATCAAGAGCGGACACAAGGTGGAAATCGCGGTGCCGCAGCGGGGCGAAAAGAAGGACCTCGTCGAGCATGCGCTCGCCAACGCCCGGGAAGCGCTGGGCCGCAAGCTCGCCGAGACCTCGTCGCAGCAGCGTCTGCTCGCCGGCCTAGCCGAGACGTTCGATTTGCCGCGGCCGCCGCGGCGCATCGAGGTTTTCGACAACAGCCACATCCAGGGGACGAATGCGGTGGGCGCGATGATCGTCGCCGGGCCGGAAGGATTCCGCAAGAACCAGTACCGCAAGTTCAACATCCGCACTGCCGATCTCGCCCCGGGCGACGATTACGGCATGATGCGCGAGGTGCTGCGGCGGCGGTTCCGCCGGCTGCTGGCGGAGGCGCCGAAACCCTCTCCCCCTGTGGGAGAGGGTGGCGGTGAGCGGAGCGAGCCGCCGGGTGAGGGGTTCCAAGCTACCCCCCTCCCTACTCAAGGGGGGAGGGATGCGATTGCGGGTGCACCGGAGAACACCGGTTTCGCCGACTCTGCCGACAGCGAGAGCGCCGATTCCCCCTGGCCGGACCTGGTGCTGATCGACGGCGGGCTCGGCCAGCTCAATGCCGCGCGCGAGACGCTCGGCGAACTCGGCGTGCGCGACCTTGCGTTGATTGCCATCGCCAAGGGGCCCGAGCGGGACGCCGGGCGCGAGACATTTTTCCGGTCCGGGCGCGAGCCCTTCCGGCTCAAGCCGCGCGACCCGGTGCTCTATTTCGTCGAGCGGCTGCGCGATGAAGCGCATCGCTTCGCGGTCGGCTCGCATCGCCAGCGGAGGAAGCGCGACATCCGCGAAGCCGGGCTGCAGGAGATTCCCGGGATCGGCCCGGCCCGCAAGCGGGCGCTGTTGCGGCATTTCGGGACGCTCAAGGCGATCGAACGGGCTTCGGTCGCGGATCTCGAACAAGTCTCCGGCATCAATGCGGAAACCGCGCGCAAGGTCTATGACTTTCTCCATGAGTCGAGATAACCGGGCGGAGCACCAGGAAGGATGCGAATCCGTATTCCCCAGCATTCCCCAGAGGCCGGTTGACGCCTCGCCAAGCGCGGTGTTCTGTCCACCCATGACGATGGTGACGCATCCGCCCTCGCCCGCGCGCCGGGTTTCCGTGCCGAACGTGCTGACCTACGGTCGCATGGCCGCGATACCCGTGGTGATCGGGTGCATGTATTGGTCGGACTTTCTCGGCGGGGGGCTGTGGTTGCGATGGGTGGCGCTGGCGCTGTTCATCGCGGCGGGCGTCACCGACTTCTTCGACGGCTATTTTGCCCGGGTCTGGGGCCAGCAGACCACGTTCGGCCGGATGCTCGATCCCATCGCCGACAAGCTGCTGGTCGCCTCGTGCCTGCTGATGCTCGCCGGCGACGGCACGATCAAAGGGCTGTCGCTGTGGGCCGCCGTGGTCATTCTGTGCCGCGAGATCCTGGTGTCGGGTCTGCGCGAATATCTGGCCGGGCTGCGCGTCAGCGTCCCGGTCACGCGGCTGGCGAGATGGAAGACCACGGTGCAGCTGGTCGCCATCGGGTTCCTGATCGCCGGCAAGGCCGGCGACCATATCCTGCCGATCACGACGGTGACCGGCCTGAGCCTGCTGTGGATCTCGGCGCTGGTGACGCTCTATACCGGCTGGGATTACCTGCGCGCCGGGGTCCAGCATCTGATCGAGGAATGAGCGTGAAGGTCCTGTATTTCGCCTGGGTGCGGGAGCGGATCGGCAAGGCGCAGGAGGAGATCGAGCCGCCGGCGGGCGTCGCCACGGTCGGCGAGCTGATGCATTGGCTGGCCGGTCGCGGCGAGGAATACGCCAGCGCCTTTGCCAATCCGCGGGTGATCCGCGCGGCGATCGACCGCACCCACGTCCCGCCCGAGACGAGGATCGGGCAGGCGAACGAGATCGCCTTCTTTCCGCCGATGACCGGCGGATAGCGCAATCCCGGTTGCCGCGGCCGCTTAGCCTTGATTGTGGCCTGAAACCGGGCCGGCCCGAGCCGGTTGAGATTGCAATGAACGCTCGTCTGCAGACCGAAGATTTCGACGTTGCGGCGGAGGCAGCGGCGCTGCGCAATGGTCGCACCGATATCGGCGCGATCGTTACCTTCACGGGCGTGTGCCGCGGCACCGAGGCGGGCGAGCCCATCGCGGCGATCACGCTCGAGCATTATCCGGAAATGGCGCAGGCCGAGATCTCCCGCCACGTCGCCGAGGCCGAACGCCGCTGGCCGCTGATGGGCGTCACCGTCGTGCACCGCTATGGGCGGATCGAGCCGGGAGACAACATCGTGCTGGTCGTGACCGCGGCCGCGCACCGGCAGGACGCCTTCGCGGCGGCCGAGTTCCTGATGGATTATCTGAAAACCCGGGCGCCGTTCTGGAAGCGCGAGGAGCGGCCGAGCGGCAGCGCCTGGGTCGAGGCCAGGGAAACCGACGATCGGGCGGCCGCGCGATGGACACGCCGAAAACCGGAAGCCGCGGAATGATGCTGCGCACGCTCGCGCTTCTCGCCGCCGTATTGCTGCCGTGGGTTCCCGCATCGGCCGCGGACGTTGTCTATTATGATTTGCCGGCCGGCGCGTTTCCCCACGATGTGGCGCCGGCAGCGGACGGCGGCGTCTGGTACACCGATCAGCACCAGGGCCGGCTCGGCAAGCTCGATCCGCATACCGGCAAGGTCGAGCAGATTCCGCTCGGCCGCGGCTCCGCCCCGCATGGCATCGTCACCGCGTCCGACGGTGCCGCCTGGATCACCGACGGCGGCCAGAACGCGATCGTGCGCGTCGACCCGACGGACCATGCCGTCAGGGTCTTCCCGCTGCCGAAGGAATTTCCCGATGCCAACCTCAATACGCCGGCCATCGACGCGCACGGCACGGTATGGTTCACCGGCCAGAGCGGCGTTTACGGCCGCGTCGATCCGGCGTCCGGAAAGATCGAAGCCTGGCGGGCGCCGAAGGGCGCCGGACCGTACGGAATGACAGCCACGCCCTCGGGCGAGGTTTGGTACGCCTCGCTCGCCGGCGATTACCTCGGCAAGATCGATGCGGCGACGGGGCAGGCGAGCATCATCGAGCCGCCGCGACCGGGCGTCGGCCCGCGCCGGGTCTGGTCGGATTCCAAAGGCAACATTTGGGCGAGCTTTTGGAACTCCGGCGAGATCGGACGCTACGATCCTGCGGCCAAAAGCTGGAAGACCTTCAGCCTGCCCAAGAGCAAAGCCGGCTGTTACGCGATCTATGTCGACGAAACCGACAAGGTCTGGGCCTCCGACTGGCCCGCCAATGCCATCGTGCGGCTCGATCCCGCGACCGGGCGCTTCGACAGCTTTGCGAGCGACAAGGCGGCCGCCAACGTCCGGCAATTAGCCGGGCGGGCCGGCGAGGTCTGGGGCGGGCAATCCGGCACCC
>WNFX01007528.1_pt1 | contig 24567 bp, 16 predicted proteins | sample 5400111 | NCBI WGS metagenome assembly WNFX01 (sample SAMN13153363, study PRJNA577476) | soil metagenome | isolation source: 40 cm soil or saprolite under grassland replicate 1 | place: USA:California | collected 2016-06-15
CGAGACCCGCAACTTTATCGCGCGGCTTAATCCTGACGGGTCGCTGGACACCGGCTTCAACCCCAACGCGAACAGTGATGTCGATGCCCTTGCCGTGCAGGCCGACGGCAAGATTGTGGTGGGCGGGAACTTCGCCATCATAGGCGGCCAGCCGCGCAGCGGCATCGCGCGGCTTAATCCTGACGGCACGGCGGACACCAGCTTTGACCCGGGCGCGAACAACACTGTCATTGCGCTCGCAGTGCAGGCTGACGGCAAGATTCTGGTGGGCGGGGCCTTCACCAGCATTGCCGGCCAGACCCGCAACCGCATCGCGCGGCTCAATCCCAACGGCACGGCGGACACCAGCTTTGACCCGGGCGCGAACAATACTGTCGAGGCTCTTGCAGTGCAGGCCGATGGCAAGATTGTGGTGGGCGGGGCCTTCGTCAGCATTGCCGGTCAGACGCGCAACCACATCGCGCGACTCGACGCCGACGGCACCCTCGACACCAGCTTTGACCCCGACGCGAACGGTTTTGTTATTGCCCTTGGAGTGCAGGCCGACGACAAGATTCTGGTAGGCGGGAGCTTCACCAGCATGGGCGGCCAGACCCGCAACCGCATCGCGCGGCTCAATCCCGACGGCTCGCTCGACACCAGCTTTGACCCCAACGCGAACAATGCTGTCTATGCCTTTGGAGTGCAGGCCGACGGCAAGATTCTGGTAGGCGGGAGCTTCACCAGCATCGGCGGCCAGACGCGCAACAACATCGCGCGGCTCAATCGCGACGGCTCGCTCGATACCAGCTTTAACCCCAACGCGAACAGCACTGTCTTTGGCCTTGCAGTGCAGGCCGACGGCAAGATTGTGGTGGGCGGGGACTTCACCTTCATCGGTGGCCAGACGCGCAACCGCATCGCGCGACTTAATCCCGACGGGTCGCTGGACACCAGCTTTGACCCCAACGCGAACAGTGGTGTCAATGCCCTTGCAGTGCAGGTCGACGGCAAGATTGTGGTGGGCGGGCTCTTCACCTTCATCGGTGGCCAGACACGCAACCGCATTGCGCGGCTTAATCCCGACGGCTCGCTCGACACCAGCTTTAACCCCAACGCGAACAATTTTGTGTTTGGCCTTGGAGTGCAGGCCGACGGCAAGATTCTTGTGGGCGGGACCTTCACCAGTATCGGCGTTCAGACGCGCAACCACATCGCGCGACTTAATCCCGACGGGTCGCTGGACACCAGCTTTGACCCCAACGCGAACGGTATTGTCCGTGTCCTTGGAGTGCAGGCCGACGGCAAGATTGTGGTGGGCGGGATCTTCACCGGCATCGGCGGCCAGACGCGCAACGGCATCGCGCGGCTTAATCCCGACGGCTCGCTTGACACCAGCTTTGACCCCAACGCGAACGATGATGTCTATGCCCTTGGAGTGCAGGCCGACGGCAAGATTTTGGTGGGTGGGTTCTTCACCAGCATCGGTGGCGGGACGCGCAACCGCATCGCGCGGCTCAATCCCGACGGCTCTCTGGACACCAACTTTGACCCCAACGCGAACAGTAATGTCCGTGCCATTGGAGTGCAGGCTGACGGCAAGATTCTGGTGGGCGGGGCCTTCACCAGCATAGGCGGTCAGCCGCGCAACTTCATCGCGCGGCTCTCAAACAATATAGCCGCTCTGCAAAACCTCTCCGTAAGCCAAACCACTCTGACCTGGACGCGCTCTGGCGCTGCTCCCCAGTTGTGGCGTGTCGCCTTCGAAAAATCCACCGACGGCATCACCTACAGCTTCGTGGGCAACGGCACCCGCGTGGGTGCCACCAGCAACTTCACCGTCAGCGGGCTGAACTTGCCAATTCTTCAGAATATCTTCGTGCGCGCCCGCGGTTTTTATCGCGGAGGTACTTACGCCGGCTCGGAATCGATCACCGAGTCGGTGCGCAATGCCTATCTCACTCCGGTGTGGACGTTGCCGGCGGTGGGCGATTTTAACGGTGATTCCAAGCCAGACTATGTGCTGTACAAGGCGAGCACCCGCCAAACGGCCCTGTGGTACATGAACAATAACGCTTTTGTCGGCGGCGCTTATGGCCCGACTCTTTCAGCTGGCTGGAGCCTGGTAGGCGTGGCGGATTTCAATGGGAATGCGAAACGTGATTATTTGCTCTTTAACGCGAGCACGCGCCAGAGTGCGATTTGGTACATGAACAATAACGTTTTTGCCGGCGGCGCCTACGGCCCGACCTTGTCCATCGGCTGGACATTGGTGGCGGTGGGCGATTTTAACGGGGATTCCAAGCCGGACTATGTGCTGTACAACGCGGGCACGCGCCAGACGGCGATTTGGTACATGAACAACAACGTTTTTGTCAGCGGCGCTTACGGTCCGACTCTTGCAGCTGGCTGGAGCTTAGCCGGCGTGGCAGATTTCAATGGCGATGGAAAACGTGATTACTTACTCTTCAATGCCAGCACGCGCCAGTCAGCCATCTGGTATTTGTCTGGAGCGACATTTCTCAGCGGCGCCTTTGGCCCAACCCTCCCCAGCGGCTGGACATTGGTGGCGACGGGCGATTTTAACGGGAACGGCAAGCCGGACTATGTGCTTTACAACGCGAACACGCGCCAGACAGCGATTTGGTACATGAACAACGCCGTCTTTGTCAGCGGCGCTTTCGGCCCGACTCTTCCGGGAAGCTGAGCCAGGTCGCGATGGCGCAATCGCAGTCGAGGCGGCCAAACAATGCGGCCAGAACTGGCTGCCGCACGTACATGCGCCAAGAAAACTTTCAGAATTGTTTTCCGTGGTAGCAGACGAATCGTTCGATCTACAACTAATCGGATCGCTCCAACCAGCGGCCCGGCACTTAAAGAAGGTTCTCGCAGACTACTCGAGTGAAACATCAACATCGTCCTCGCAGTGTCTTGATGCTTGTTGGGCCCGAAGGCGATTTTACGCCTGCGGAACTTGCGCTTGCGCGCCGTCATGGGTGCCAGCCAATTACACTTGGCCCAATCATCCTTCGAGTGGAAACCGCGGCGATCTATTGCCTGAGTGTTCTCTCCTACGAATTACTGGTCGAAGCAGGCGATTGAAGCTGAGCAGGACCTGAAAACTCGCGGCTACTTTCGGCGGCTTGCCGACAAGCTGTTACTTGCAGAGCCGCTGGAAAGCGGGATTGATGCGCAAGCAGTTTCCAGTCCGGATCGAGTCTGAGAAAAGGCCGGCGTAAGAGGCATTGGGTCGTAAAGCTGGCTTTCAGCCGTCACGCAGTCCGAAGCTTTCCACATTGTCGGCACTGCCGGCGAAGTCTTGACATGCGTCCATCTATTTAATTTAAATGGCGGCCCAATCAAAATTCTCAACCCTCAATCCACATCCACATCCTCAACCATGAAAAAGAAATCCACTTCTCAATCCGCACCTGCCCGCCGTCCCGTCCTCCGCAGTAGCGCTGCTACGGAAGGTGGAAGCCTTGGCGAAGGCGGAGTCGTTAATCTGCGCGTTTTGTTTGGTCTGTTTGTTATGCTGGCCGGCGTCTTTCTGGCGTTGGTTAGCTTTGGTCCCGCGACAACAGGATTCGCCCAGGGAACAACTCGCGAGGAGATGACGCTCGCTCTGGCCCAAGCCCTGAATATTTCCCAGCCTCCCGCCTGTGTACCGGGTCAGGAGATGTTCCACGACGTGCCGGCCTCAAGCCCGTTCTGCCCGTTCATCGAGGAGCTGGCCCGTCGCGGCATCACCGGCGGCTGTGGAGGTGGCAACTACTGTCCCTCGGCTACGGTGAACCGGGAACAGATGGCGGTCTTCATCGTCAAGGCGATGGCTGGAGTGGGGGTGGTTATTACGGATCCTCGAAACACCGCAGTCGGTGACAGCGCGCTCTTTAACAACACCACTGGCGCCGACAACACGGCCACCGGTTATCAGGCCCTCTTTAGCAACACCACTATTGGTGGCAACTCCGGCAGCTTTAACACGGCCACCGGCGTTCAAGCACTCTTTAAGAACACTATCGGCAGCCAAAACACGGCCACCGGTCGCTTCGCGCTCTTTAGCAACACCACCGGCGGCGAAAACACGGCCAACGGTGTTCGGGCGCTCCAAAACAACACAGATGGCGTCGATAACACGGCCACTGGCTTTCAAGCGCTTATGAGCAACACCAGTGTCGACAATACTGCAAACGGGGCTGCTGCGCTCCAAAGCAACACCATCGGCAGCGACAACACGGCAGTCGGTTCGCAAGCGCTTCTTAGCAACACGGAGGGCAGCGGCAATACGGCCACCGGTGTTTCTGCGCTTTTTGCCAACGACAAGGGCAACTTCAACACGGCCACTGGTGACGAGGCGCTCAATGCCAATACGACCGGGGTTGACAACACGGCCGTCGGTGCTGGTGCACTCTTTGTTAACAACGGCGACGCCAACACTGCCATCGGTTTTCAAGCGCTCCTGAACCTGCATGCCGCTAACAAAAACACGGCCATTGGTTTTAGCGCGCTCGCGAACAACGACACCGGAGCATTCAACACAGCCATTGGTGCTAACGCGCTGGATAGCCATACTATGGGCAACTCTAACATCGCCTTGGGCTACAACGCTGGCAGCAGCGTCGGAACGGGCAGTAACAATATTGATATCGGCAACGATGGTGCTTTTCCGGATTCTGCCACTATTCGCATCGGTGGCGGACAGACGGCAACCTTTATCGCGGGTATCAGTGGCGTGAACGAGGGCGGGACGATTTCGGCAGTCTATATAAATACCGGCGGCCAGCTCGGTACGCAACCGCCACCCTCCTCGCGCCGGTTCAAGAAGGAGATTATGCCGATGGACCAATCCAGCGAAGCGATCCTGGCGCTCAAGCCCGTGACTTTCCACTACAGGAGCGACACAAAAGGCACGCCGCAATTTGGCTTAATTGCCGAGGAAGTGGCCGAGATAAATCCGGATCTGGTCGTGCACGACGAGAACGGCGAGATCTACACCGTGCGCTACGACGCGGTGAACGCGATGCTACTTAACGAGTTCCTTAAAGAACATCGCAGGGTCGAGGAACAAGGTTGCAAGATTAAACAGCAGGAGGCGACGATGGCGCAGTTAAGATCAACGGTTGCCAAACAGGACGCCACGATTGCGCGTCAACAGCAGGGAATGGAAGCGGTCACAGCTCGTTTGAACGAGCAAGCGGCGCAAATCCAGAAGGTCAGCGCGCAGATTGAAGCCAATAAGCCTGAGGCGAAACTTGCGGACGGCAGTCAGTAATACGAAAATCTTGGCAGACTGCTGAAGTAATCCAAGCGTAATCGGCGCAGCTTGGGTAGCGCGCGCGTCTCGCGTGTTGGTTTCGGCGTCGCGCCGAAACAGGCTTTCCTTTGAATTTCGTTGCTCCAAGAAGGTACGAACTCACAAGAAAAGTTCGCGATCGCGAAGACGCGCTCGCCAGCACGCTAGACGCGTGCGCTACCCAGTTATAGCGGTTTCGACAGTAGATTCGTTAGACAGAGTCGGCGCAGACGCGGCGTGGTCTGGCGGCGCGGGCTGGATTGAAACAATCGTAAATTGAGCGGTGCTGTGCTCGGTGTTTAGCGAGACAGTCTCGCCGATTTTGTGACCGAGCAGTGCCTGCGCAATTGCGGTTTGATAGGAAATTATGTGGCGATCAGGATCGCCGTCCCACGCACCTAAAATCGTGTAAGTCTCTTCCTTGCTGGTCTCCGCGTCGCGAAGCGTGACAATTGTGCCGATGGATACACGCGACGTATCAACATTTTCAAAGGACGTCCCGCGTGCGTTGTGCAGCATTTGCTCCAGCTCGGTTTTGCGTCGCATCAGCACGCTTTGCATCTGCTTCGCCGCTTTAAATTCAAAATTTTCGCTCAGATCGCCATACGACCTGGCGAGCGCGATTTCTTTGGTGTTCTCTGGAATCTTCGTCCTGACGAGCTCTTCGTATTCGGCCCTTCGTTTTTCGAGGCTGCTCCAGGAAACAATTAGGGGCGCGGCTTTCTCCTGGGTTTGCGCGCCAGCGATCATGCTTTCCAGTTCTGGATAAACTTTGACGATCCGGGCAAGAAGCGAGCGTTTCGTCAACTCGTCGAACAGCGGGCTAAGTTGCAGCCGCCGCATCGCATCACGCGCAACAGCGACATCGCATTTCTTGAAGATGTCGCCAAGTAATTGCCGATCGTCCATCAGGGCACGGAGCAACTTGCTGGCGCGCCCGGGAGTTTGGTGTTGCTCGCGTTCCAGCGCCGCCAAGATCGCGCCAAGCAAATCCGGGGTGACCAATTCATTCCAGTGCTTCCGCTCGTTACATAACCAGGCGAGCATCTCGCTGGTGGCTGATTGTTCGCGAATGCTTCGCTCCAGCAGCGCCCGAAGCTCGTCGTGCTTCCCGGCATCGTTTAAGAGGCGTGGGATTTGCGCAACCATGCGGCCGTGGCTCTCTTGCATCAAATATAAGGCGCGATCTGTCCACGCGGGACCGAACGCAGAGGGCAACGCTTGCAGAATCTTTTTCTCTTTTGCGGCCGGTAATTTCGGCAGGATCAATATGAGGCGGTTCTCTTCATCGAGAATCAATTTCGAAAGGGTCAAACCGACATGGGTTGAATGCAGCGACGGAAGGCGCCCGAGCAAATCATCCCGCGCGATGATGAGCTCAAACGCAAACTCGGGGTGCATTTTTTGGTTGCGCACCGTCATGTTCTCGATCGTCGCGACGATTGGTTGAAGTTGGTGTTCGTTTAATTGCTGGGGCGATTTGATGATCTGCTCGAGCGCCGCGATTTGCTCTTTGGGTTGTCGCGCCTTGTTGAAGGCGTCGAGCAATTCGTCAGCGTGCGACACCCCTTCGCCGCGAATTTGAATGGGATCGGTCTTTTTCGCAGGGACAGAAAAAACGCCGCTTGCCTTGAGCGCCTTCTTGGTTGACTCCCACCAACGTTTCCATTCCGTCTCAGTGAAAACATCACCCACAAGCCATTCACCGATCTGCTGCACCGTGGCTTTACCGTCCAAACTTTCAAGAATACTGCGTACCAGGGCAGCGGGATTTTCTCTTGCCAAATTCTTGATCGACGCCAGATCAGTCGCTTTACGTGCGAGGAAGTGTTCCGGCGCCAGCGACGTGAGGTTCTCTGCCGCATACTGCGCCTGCATCGGATGCGACTTTTTGCCCGCAAAATCAATTACGATCTGGTTGAGCAGCAGATTCCACTCGCTCACGCGACCGAATCCCCAGCTTTTATGCAGGCAAAATGTGCCGGGTTTTAGTTCTTCGAGTTGTTGCGCGGCGCGCGCAGTGAGTTTGCCGGCTTCGACCAGTTTTTCTAATTCGGTATCCATCAATGAGGCTAATGAGTCCAGTGTGACCTATAAGTCGCATGGGTCACGCGCGCAATTTACGTTTGCTGTGCGCCCCGGTGCATGAAAGTCTCCCCGCCGTGACGACGAGTATCTGGTTTTGGATCGCCTTTCACATTGGCGTGTTCATTGCGATTGGCATCGACCTCTTCACGTTCCACCGGCGCAATCGGGAACTAAGCATGACTGCGGCGGCCCGACGCAGCGCGTTGTGGGTGCTCGTGTCACTTGGATTTAACGCTCTGGTGTGGCGCTTTAAAGGACCCCATCACGGGCTGGATTTTCTGACTGCTTATCTGGTTGAGTACTCCCTGAGCGCCGACAACATTTTCGTGTTTGTATTGATTTTTGCGCATTTCCGCGTTCCGCCGCGGGCGCAACATCGCGTTCTGGTCTGGGGAGTGCTCGGCGCGCTAATCATGCGTGGCACCATGATTATCTGCGGCATCGCACTGGTGCACCGGTTTCATTTCGTCCTTTATCTGTTTGGCCTGTTCCTTCTGCTCACTGCAATACGAATGTTGTTTCGAAAACCTCAGCCCGACGATTTTGCAGAGAGTTGGGTGATCCACGTGTGTCGCAGGATATTTCCCATTACCCGCGATTTTCATGACGAACACTTTAAGGTGCACCTGGACAGTCGGTGGATGTTGACCCCGCTTGCCTTGACGATGATCGTGATCGAGCTGACGGACCTGCTCTTCGCCGTCGATTCGATCCCGGCGGTCTTCGCTATTACGCAGGATCCATTCATCGCTTATACATCCAATATTTGCGCGATTCTCGGCTTACGATCGCTGTACTTCCTGCTCGCCGGTTTGATGGACCGTTTCGTTTATCTGCGAACGGGGCTTGCCCTTGTGCTCGGCTTTGTCGGTCTTAAAATGATTGTCGCCGATTACGTGCCGCTGCCGAGGAGCCTCTCCCTGGGGGTCATCGTGCTCATTCTCGCCGTTACGATTATAGTTTCTATGATCAGGACAAAGAACGGCCGTGCAGCCGAAGACCGAAAATAAGTATTGCCTTCGTCATCGACAATTTGGTTAACTGAGGCTGCAACCAACATGAAAAAGCTTATTGTCATTTCCTTAATGCTCGGACTAGTGGGAACGGCTTTGGGCGACATCCAGGATCCCCCGGCAAACGACTACGGGCCGACCCGCAAGCTCGGTCGCGGTTTATCGAATTTCTTCATCGCTCCTGCGGAGGTTTTCGTGACCGTAACCACTATCAACACTTACGACGGAAACTCCGCGGCGGCCGGCTATGGCGTGGTACGTGGCGTAGGCCGCTCTGGCGCGCGGCATATCGCCGGTTTGATTGAGATGCTGACGTTTCCTTTTCCGATCTGGCGTGACAGCTACTACCCCATGCTACCCCCGGACATTCCGTACATTCACGCTGGCTATTCGGAGTTTCCGCCCGAGCTCGGCAACGAATCAAAATATCCTTACGTGCGGGATTACTGAGGCAGCGCAAGGCCATCCCATTGCCAGAGTCACCCGCGAAAGCGAAACGGTCGCTACTTTAGGGCTCGCCCTCCGATCAGCGCGATCGCAGCTCCTTGATTAATTCCAACACGTCTTCGCGGATGGCAAAAAGCTCACTCCGATAGTGCGCAAACCGCTCCGCAGGGAGAAAGTCCTTCCCCCTCGTGGCGTCCGCGGCTGCAATCGTCTTGTTTAAAATCTCCAGAATCCGTTTGAGCCATGCGATCACCATGCCCGGTTCAAAAAGATCGTCGCCGCGTGCAACTCCGCCCAAAGCGCCGGCAAGCTTTGCGCTAAGGGTCATAAAACCACTGACGAAATCGGCAACCTGCTCATCTTCTTCCTCCGGAAAACGTTCTGCCGCCTTTAACTCATCGAGTAGGCCATGCAACGTATCATGGGCGTGTTTCTCGATGGGGTGTAAAATGTGGCCGCGCTCGTCGCGCACCCAATCAATTCCTTCACGCATCGGATTGGGTGGCGGCAATTCATAATCCTCAATGTCGTCCTCGGACTCATCTTTCTTTTCACGGTCCGCTTTCACTTCCAAACCCCCGGCTTCGTTCTCCTGCTTGCTTTCGTTTTCTTCGTCCTGCTGATCAAGCGCCTCCTCGAGCCACGACCAACCCATCTCACGGGCAATGATCCGCTCGCTGTCGGGATGGTCCGCGTATTTCTCCAGTAACCGCCCGTATTTTTCTGTTAACGCGTCGCTTTCGCGTAGAAATTGCTCATAGCGGACTTCGTCCCATTCTTGCGTCTCGCCGTCCTCAGTGATCGCAATAGCAAACGGGGTTTCCTCTTCAGCGATGCGGCGGTCGCGCTCGGCCATTTCTTCTTTTGAATAACGCCACGCTGGCTCGGAGATTTGCAGACGATAATCGGCGCTTTCAATCACCACCCGCCCGCTGCGTTCGCTGAACCATTCCAGATAGACCGCGTTTGCCATGTGTTCGGGCGGTGTCTCGCTGAGGGGCCGGCGGTTTTGTTGCCATTGGGATGGGGTCGGGATTTTCAAATCTCAACTCGCAGCCCGCGAGGTCAGGCGCACAATCGCCGGTTAGGTCCAGTATCAATGGCTGATCGATGCCTGACAGCCAAACCTCGCCGATCACCCGTCCGCGCGTGCGGTTGTCGATCTTGCCACGTAAAACATGTTCGTGAAGACGCCAGGCCATGATGAGAATGACGAAGCACGAATGACGAATCACGAAGGAATGTCAAAATCAGATTCAATTGGCATTTCCGATTCGCTCGGTTGAAATCTTTGAAATGTGCGTCGTCGATCTGAAAATTGAAGACATCGCTTTTGGCGGGAAAGGTGTCGGACGCGACCAAGGGAAGGTTATCTTCGTTCCATATACGATTGAGGGCGAACTGGTTTCCGCTGAGATCGTGCGCGAGAAAAAGCAGTTTGCCGAGGCGGAATTGGTGGAAGTTAGGGAAAGCTCGCCACATCGTGTTGCACCAGAATGCCCCTATTTCGGCCGTTGCGGCGGATGTGCGTACCAGCACATCGCCAACGAACATCAGCTGGCCATTAAATGGCGCCAGGTGCGCGATGTTCTCCAGCGGATCGGCAAGCTCAAAGATATTCCCATGCGACCGATCATCCCGTCGCCGAAACCGTACGGATATCGCAACCGCATCACGGTTCATGCGCAGGATGGCGTGATTGGATTTTTTCGGCGCGATTCACATCGCTTGATCGACGTCGAGCGGTGCCCGATTTCGTGCGACGACGTAAATCGCGAGTTGATGGACCTGCGGAGAGGAAATCCGCGTGATGGACATTACACCTTGCGCTCGTCCTCGAGCCGGCGCGTCTTCTCTCAAACCAATGATGAGGTTGCAGATACACTGCGCGATTTAATTGTCGATCTTGTTCGGCCGAATCAGGATCTCCTCATCGATGCTTACTGCGGTGCAGGATTCTTCGCTAAGGCATTGCTCAACAAGTTTGAGCGTGTTGTCGGAATCGATTGGGACAGATTCGCCATCGCCGCCGCAAAAGAAGATGCCAGTGAGAAGGAAACCTATATCGCCGGCGACGTGGAAGAAGAATTGCAACAGGTAGGAGCGGTTCACCCCAACCGCCCGCGCGTGTATGACATCGATCGCGGGCGATTGAGGTCAATCTCCCCTACCACCATCATTGTCGATCCTCCCGCCACCGGCCTTTCGGCAAACGTGCGCCGCTCAATTCTCGATATTACGCCAACGACGCTGCTTTACGTGTCCTGCAATCCGGCCACGCTGGCCCGCGACTTAAAAGAGCTGCACGGGAAATTCGCCATCAATTCGGTTACGCCGCTCGACATGTTTCCGCAGACCGCAGAAATCGAAGCCGTGGCATATCTTCAGCCATAGGCGAAAAGATCGTCCTTCCACGCGTTAATGATTTTTTAACGCATTTAGCCTGCAGTTTAATTAACGCTGCCGCTCAAGTTTGCACCATCGTCAGGTGATTTATGAGCGACCTCATCTTTGCGGGAATCATTGTTGCGTTTTTTGTCGCGAGCGCTCTCTACGTGCGCTTTTGCGAGAAGCTCTAGGAGGGCAAAATGGAAACGGCCATCATCGGGATTATTGCATTGCTACTCTTTGTTTATCTGCTCGCGGCCATGATCCGGCCGGAAAAATTCTAAGATCGACATGGAAACATTCGGGTGGATTCAACTTGCGATCTTTCTAATTGCGCTTGCGCTGATTACGAAGCCCCTGGGGCTTTATTTGGTTCAAGTGCTCGATCCGAACGGTAGAACGTGGCTCGATCCGGTGCTGCGTCCCGTCGAGCGCACAACGTATCGCTTGATGGGGATTGGGCCTAACGAAGAGCAGGATTGGAAACAGTATACGTTCGCGATGTTATTCTTCAGTTTAGTCGGCTGCGTTTTCACGTACGCGATCCTGAGACTGCAAAATCTTCTCCCGCTCAATCCACAAGGATTCGCCGCGGTAAATCCCGATCTCGCATTTAACACCGCAGCCAGTTTCACGACCAACACCAACTGGCAGAATTACGGAGGCGAATCGGCGCTCTCGTATTTCTCGCAGATGGTCGGCCTGACGTTTCACAATTTTGTCTCGGCAGCCACAGGCATCGCCATTGCCGCTGCGCTGGTTAGGGCAATTGCGCGGCACTCCGCGAAAACAATCGGCAATTTCTGGGTCGACCTGGTTCGCATCACTTACTACCTGCTGCTGCCGATTTGTCTGATCTTCGCAGTATTTTTGGTGTCGCAGGGCATGATTCAAAATTTCAAGCCTTACACCAAAGCCACGCTGGTCGAGCCGATGAAGATCCAGGTCGAAAAGAAGAGCGACCAAGGCGAGACGATCAAAGGACCCAACGACAAGGCCGTCACGGAAGAGCAGACCGTGACCGAGCAGAACATCGTTCAAGGTCCAATGGCGTCGCAGGTCGCAATCAAAATGCTTGGAACCAATGGCGGCGGTTACGTCAATGCCAATGCCGCACATCCGTTCGAGAATCCCACGCCACTCTCAAATTTCCTGCAGATGCTTTCGATTTTCGCAATCGGTAGCGGGCTGACTTACTACCTGGGCCGGATGGTGAAGAACCAGAAACACGGTTGGACCATCTGGGCAGCGATGGTCACCCTATTTCTCGGCGGCGTGCTGTTGTGTTGGTGGGCGGAATCGTCAGGCAATCCGATCCACCAGCACCTCGGCGTCGCCACAGCGGACGGAAACATGGAAGGCAAGGAGGTCCGCTTTGGCATTTTCAACTCGGCGCTTTTCGCCACCGTCACGACCGATGCATCCTGCGGCGCGGTCAATTCGATGCATGACTCGTTCACCGCGCTCGGCGGCTTTGTTCCGTTGTTCAACATCCAGTTAGGTGAAATCATCATTGGCGGAGTCGGAGCCGGCCTTTACGGGATGCTCGTGTTCGTTGTGCTCGCGGTCTTCATCGCCGGCCTGATGGTCGGGCGCACACCGGAATATCTCGGGAAAAAAATTGAAGCGTATGACGTGAAGATGGCGATGCTCTCTTTGCTAATCCTTGCCATCTCGATTCTTGGCTTCGCAGCGTGGGCGGTGGTGAGCAAGTGGGGTCTGGCCGGGTTAAACAACAACGGGCCACACGGACTGAGCGAAATTCTCTACGCGTTCAGCTCCGGCGCAGGGAATAACGGCAGCGCGTTCGCCGGTTTATCCGGAAATACGCCTTGGTACAACACGACCCTCGGCCTGGACATGTTGTTCGGCCGTTTCCTGATGATCGTGCCGATCATGGCGCTGGCCGGTTCGTTAGTACAAAAGAAAGTCGCGCCGCCCAGCGCCGGCACGTTTCCAGTGAATGGAGGAACATTTCTCATTTTGCTGCTCGGCACCGTGCTGTTGGTTGGCGCGCTCAACTTTCTCCCCGCGTTGACGCTTGGGCCAATCGTTGAGCACTTCCTCATGCAAGGCGGAAAACTTTTCTAAGGTCGAAATCCAAACGCCATGACACAAAAATCTGCATCGCTTTTCGACTGGAACATTGTTGGTCCGGCCATCGGCGACGCGTTCAAGAAGCTGAACCCGCGTCTGATGGTCAAGAATCCGGTCATGTTCGTGACGATGGTCGGGGCCGCGCTTACGACCGTGGGAATTTTCACTGCGGTGCCGGGACTGCGCGGCTTCGTGGCCCAACTGGCAATCTGGCTCTGGTTCACGGTGCTCTTCGCCAATTTCGCTGAAGCCGTCGCTGAAGGTCGAGGCAAAGCGCAAGCAGCAAGTCTGCGTCGGGCGCGCAAGGACACAGTCGCGCGCCGCCTGAGGAACGGTCGCGAAGAAAGAGTTCCCGCTCCGTCGTTGCAGAAAGGCGACCTGGTCGTTTGTGAAGCCGGCGACATTATCCCGGCAGACGGCGATGTCGTAGAGGGAATTGCCAGCGTGGATGAAGCAGCGATCACCGGCGAATCCGCGCCGGTGATCCGCGAGAGTGGGGGCGATCGCAGCGCGGTGACCGGAGGCACTCGCGTGCTGAGCGATCGAATCGTCATTCGTATCACGGCCGATAAAGGCGCCGGTTTTCTGGATAAGATGATTGCGCTGGTTGAGGGCGCCCGTCGCCAGAAAACGCCTAACGAGATCGCGCTGACGATTCTTCTCGCCGCATTGACGTTCATATTTCTCTTGGTATGCGTCACGCTGAAACCGTTCGGCATTTATTCAGGCGCGGCGTTTTCGATTCCCGTTCTTGTGGCGCTGCTGGTTTGTTTGATTCCAACAACTATCGGCGGCTTACTCAGCGCGATTGGCATCGCGGGAATGGACAGGGTCCTTCAGCGCAACGTGCTGGCGATGAGTGGGCGGGCCGTGGAAGCCGCTGGCGATGTCGATGTCTTGTTGCTCGATAAAACCGGGACGATCACGCTCGGCAATCGCATGGCGGTTGGCTTTCATCCCGCGCCCGGCGTCGAGGCTAGTGATTTGGCTGCCTCCGCGCAATTAAGCTCGCTAGCGGACGAAACACCGGAAGGACGCTCGATTGTCGTACTCGCGAAAGAGAAGTTCGGATTGCGCGCGCGGGAAATGCACGAGCTGGAGGCGACGTTCGTGCCATTCACCGCGCAGACGCGCATGAGCGGTGTCGATCTTCATGCCAACGGGACGCAACCGACCATGCGTGTGCGCAAGGGCGCGGCTGAAGCGGTGCGCGGATTTGTGGAATCAGCCGGCGGGATGTTTCCGCAATCCGTCGCGAAAACGGTTGACGAAATTTCCCATCGCGGCGGCACGCCGTTGGTTGTCGCGTCGGACATGATGACGCTCGGCACGGTCGAGCTCAAAGATGTCGTCAAAGGCGGAATCAAGGAGCGTTTCGCGCAGTTGCGCAAAATGGGAATCAAGACGGTGATGATCACCGGCGACAATCCACTCACTGCTGCAGCCATAGCCGCTGAAGCCGGCGTGGACGATTTCATGGCGCAGGCCACCCCGGAACAAAAACTCAAGCGCATCCGGCACGAACAAGCAGAAGGCCATCTAGTCGCGATGACCGGTGACGGAACCAACGACGCGCCGGCGCTCGCGCAGGCCGACGTGGGCGTCGCGATGAACACTGGCACGCAGGCGGCGCGCGAAGCCGGCAACATGGTCGATCTCGATAGCAATCCGACGAAGCTGCTCGACATCGTTGAGATCGGGAAACAGATGCTGATCACACGCGGCTCGCTTACCACATTCAGCATCGCAAATGATGTGGCGAAGTATTTCGCGATCATTCCTGCAATGTTGATGGTCAGGTTTTCCGAGGTGGCGCCGCTCAACATCATGCGTCTACACAGCCCCACCAGCGCCATTCTCAGCGCTGTCATTTTTAACGCATTGATCATCATCGCGCTGATCCCTCTGGCATTGCGGGGCGTCGCTTACAAACCGATGGGCGCGCTCGCGATTTTGCAACGCAATCTCCTTATCTACGGCTTCGGCGGAATCATCGTTCCGTTCATCGGCATCAAACTGATCGATCTTATCATCACGACGTTCCATTTGGTCTAACGAATGAAAGAATTCTTCTCCCACATTCGCGGCGCAATGGTGTCGACCCTGGTGCTGGCAGTCGTCTGCTGCGGCGTCTACCCGCTAATCGTTTTCGGAATTTCGCAGGCATTCTTTCGCGACAAAGCCAATGGGAGTTTGATTGTCGATCCAAATAGAACAGTTCGCGGCTCGAAGTTGTTAGGCCAGGCGTTCGCTGATCCGAAATATTTTCATCCGCGACCTTCCGCCGCGGGCAACGGATACGACGCAGCGAGTTCCGGCGGCAGCAATCTCGGCCCGACTTCGCAAAAACTAAATGACGCAATCAAAGAACGCATAGCGGCGTATCGAGCCGAAAATGGTTTGAGTGTATCCGAGCCTGTGCCTGCGGATGCAGTCAGCGCGTCGGGCAGCGGACTGGATCCGCACATCGGTTTGCGTAACGCCGAGCTCCAAACGGCACGGGTGGCTCAAGCTCGGGCTTTGAGTGAGGAAAAAGTGCGCGGGCTCATTCAGCGATACACGGATCCGCGAGATTTTGGTGTCTTCGGCGACCCGGGCGTGAACGTGTTGGAACTGAATCGCGCTCTCGATCAGGCGCGCTAATGAAAAGCGTTAGAACAATCGTGTTCGTCTTTGTCCCCATTTATTTCGAGATCGTTCGAAGTCGTTCGCGGGGACAGACAGCGGTCGATTCATCCCGAAGGCAACCAGCGAGCGGGAAAAAAGCGAGCGAGACGGGCGGGAAAGCTCGCAAGATCTCGCGATGCTGGCGGCGATCACATCGATCGCGACTCGATGAGCCGGCGTTCTGGACTTGGTTCGTCGATAATCCGCGACCTTCGTCGTCGCGCCGATACTGAAGGCAGGCGCGTCCGCAGGTCTGTGAAAAAAACCATCATCACCAGTGGGGTCATGTTATGCACCACTCTGGCGTTCGCATCGGACAAACAAGTTTCTGCTGACGCAACGCCGACTCCATCGCCGCCAGCGCCGCTAATGTATCTCCTTGATCAAGCCGGCATTGCTAAACCTCTCAAGGATCTTGGCATCAATCTCTACGGACACATCGAGAGCGGTTATTTCTATGACTTTAGCGCCCCGCATAATGAAGACGGCCCCACGTTCATGGGATATAACAAGTTCAAGAATAGTTTCATTCTGGACAACATCAGCTTGAACTTGGAGCGAGCGGTGGACCCGACCAAGAAGCAGTTCGACGTTGGCTTCCGTGTGGAAGGTCTTTATGGTGCCGATGCGGCATTCATCCACTCTAATGGAATGTTCGATGATCAGACTGGCCGCAATCAATGGGACCTTCTGCAAGCGTGGGTGGATGTAACCTTGCCCGGCATTCCAATGCGGGTGCGAGCAGGCAAATGGATCGAACTGGCGGGATTCGAGAACTACAGCGCGAATATCTACAACGCGTTTGGCGACCCGGCCAGAGCGTTCTATTCCCATAGCTATTCCTTTCTATATGCCGAACCAGGTACACAGAGCGGCGTATTGTTCACTTACGTGTACAGCCCCAAGTGGACGTTCGAAGCCGGATTCACGCGTGGTTGGAACCAGTCAACCCGCGACGCGAACAACACTCTGGATTTTCTAGGTCGGATTATCTGGGCACCCAGCGACAAGACTGCCGTTACCTTCGTCATGACCGAAGGTCCGGAGTTTCCGATCGGTGTCGGGCCTAATTTACCTCCAGGCGACAACAGTCACTGGTGGACGTATTTGGACTTGGCTATCACCCAAAAAATTACGGATCAATTCAGCGCGGGCGTGGGCATCGACTTCGTAAACGCTCCAGAGATTCCTGGCTTAAGCGGCGGCGCCAAACGGTGGGGCGCTGTAGATGCCTACCTCAGCTACGCGGTAGATCCGCATTGCACTTTGAACACTCGTTTGGAGTGGTATCGGGATGCCGCCAACGGATTCTCGTACGGTGGGCCTGTTAGCGCCAATTTCTACTCGGCAAGCTTTGGTATTGCCATCAAGCCGTTTCCTGAAAACGCATTTCTTTCGCACTTACTATTCAGGCCGGAGATCCGCTACGACCACTCGAGCAAGGCTGTCTTCGACAATGGCGACAAAGAGCAGGTCATGTTCAGCGCCGATGCTCTCTTCACGTTTTAGAGAGACAGAGCAGGCGATCGATATTTCTCTACGAAGTGGGCTACGGTCGGAAGGTCAACGACGCATGATATTGACTGGCTGTCACTTTATGTCGGACAGCCTCTTTTTTTGAAGAGCAGGTTGTCGTAAGCTCGGATATGAGCGACCCGGAGCGGCCGAATCCAGATGAGATTCTCGCGCGCATGAAGCGCGAAGAGGCGGAGTCCACGCGCGGCAAACTCAAGATTTTCTTCGGAATGTGTCCTGGCGTGGGCAAGACCTACGCAATGCTGCAGGCCGCGCGTCAGAAGCAGACGGAGGGATGCGAAGTGGTGGTTGGCATTGTGGAGACGCATGGGCGTAAGGAAACCGAGGCGTTGCTGGAAGGAATGCCGATCATGCCCCGGATGCAGATCGATTATCGCGGAACAAAGCTCGAGGAGATGGATCTCGATGCAATCCTCACATGGCATCCAGGGCTTGCGGTTGTCGATGAGCTAGCACACACGAACGCACCTGGCTCGCGTCATCCGAAGCGGTATCAGGACGTTCTGGAACTGCTCGATGCTGGCATCAGTGTTTACACCACGCTCAACGTGCAGCACGTCGCCAGTCGCAGCGACACCGTGCGTCAGATCAGCGGTGTCGCCGTAAGCGAGACAGTACCCGATACTGTTCTCGATCTGGCTGACGAAATCGTCCTTGTCGATCTAACCCCGGAGCAACTACGCGCACGCTTGGCCGAAGGAAAGGTGTATCTCGGCGAGCGCGCGGAGTGGGCGGCGAAGAATTTCTTCCGCGAGAGCAACCTAACCGCCTTGCGCGAAATGGCGTTGCGTCTGGTGGCCGAACATGTCGATCGCGATCTGCGCGACATCATGTCGGAGGAAAAAATCGCCGGGCCGTGGAAGAGTGGAGATCGCTTGCTCGTCGCGGTCAGCGCGAGTCCTTACTCGGAGAGATTGATTCGCTATACGCGTCGATTGGCGGCATCGATGGAAGCTTCCTGGGTCGTCGCGAACATCGAGCAACCGCGTCCGCTTTCGCAAGAGGAGCAGACACGCTTGACTCGCTACCTTGCGCTCGCGCGCCAGCTGGGCGCGGAAGTAATTTCCACTCCTGGTACCGATATCGGCGAGGCGCTGCTCCGTATCGCCCGTGAACACAACGTCACTCAGATTGTTATCGGAAAGCCGCTCGGCTCGCGATGGACAAGCTTTTGGAAACGCGACCCGCTGCGCTGGCTTATGCGCAACAGCGGCAACATCGACATCCATATGATCCCGGCGGAAGAATCGGTGCAGCCGCGCCACGAAACCATCGAAGAGCGTTTGGCACGCGTACCGTGGGGTGACTTTGGCATCGCACTTGTCATCGCGGCGGTTGTCACCGCGCTGTCTTTGTCGATCTTCGCTTACACAGGCTACTGGGCCGTTTCGCTTTTCTATCTGCTGGCCGTCGTTCTCGCCGCCACACGATTACGCCGGTGGCCGACGCTGTTTCTCGCCGCGCTCAGTGCATTGCTTTGGAACTTTCTGTTTATTCCGCCGCGCTTCACGTTTTATATCACCCACCTGCACGACTTCTTGATGTTCGGCGCGTATTTCGTGATCGCGCTCGTCATTGGCCACCTCGCGACAAAATTGCGCGAGCGCGAACAATCGGAGCGCCGGCGCGAAGAACGCGCCACAGCGCTTTACCGTTTCACGCGCGCACTCGCTGCCAGCCGCGATCTCGACGAAGGTCTGCCGAAGGTTTTGGCGCTGATCAAAGAAACTTTCCAAGCTGATGCGGCGGTTTGGCTGCGAGATGAAGGCGGTCTTTCCTGCCATCCGGCCAGCACGTTTGCGCCATCGAGCAAAGATGAAAGCGTCGCCATCTGGGCGTTTCAAAAAAAGCAAGCCGCCGGAAGATCCACAGACACGCTTCCTGACGCGGAATCGTTGCATATTCCGCTGGTCACGGGTGATCGCGCGGAAGGTGTGCTCACCGTACGCCTGGCCAATCTGCCAACGCTCGAGCAACGCGAGTTGCTCGACGCATTTGCGGCGCAACTTGCGCTTTTCGTCAACAAAGAGCGCGCCTTGGAAGAAATCCACGCCGCGCAAATTTCCCAGCAATCGCAGAAGCTGCAAAAAGCGCTGTTCGATTCGGTCTCGCACGAGCTGAAGACACCGCTCGCCGCGATGTCAGTCGCATTGCAATCTCCAAAGCTTTCGGGACACGCTGACCGCGCGGAACTGCAGCAGGCTGTGCAGCGGCTCACCCGCACGGTCGATCATTTACTTGATGCGACGCGTCTGGAATCGGGCCTCTTGCAGCCATTACGTGCGATGGTTCGATGCTTATCATTTCGGTAGCCGACCGCGGTCCTGGTCTTGCGCCTGGAGAAGAGAACAAGGTTTTTGAAAAGTTCTATCGCGGTCCCAGAACGCGTCCAGGGGGCCTCGGCCTTGGGCTTTCCATTGCTCGGCAACTTGTGGAAGCGCACGGCGGCGAGCTCGTGGCGGAAAATCGCGAAGGGGGCGGCGCGCGATTCTCCATTCGCCTTCCCGTTGGTGAACCGATGGAATTACCAAGCGAAGCGACCGCGTAAGAGCCTATTGAAATACTCAGCCATGCCGCGTTGTTGTCGATTTTTCGTCTTTCCAAGGCGCGAGGAGCGCGCATACCCGCAGCGGTCTGTAACCGACGAGCAACGCCGGAAAGGCGAAAAGGCGGCGCAACCCGGAGGGCGGAAACGCTTTGGGCTGTCTGTCTGCGTTGCTCGCTCCTCACAGGTCGCTGCGGACATGCTCGTCGCTCGCGCCTTGCCATCCAGCCCAAATCGCTTCCGCGCGGCGTGGCCAGGTATTTCAATAGGCTCTTAATGAAACCGGTCGCGCTGATTATTGACGATGAAGTGCAAATTCGCCGGCTACTGCGAGTCGCGCTGGAAGCAGAAAATTATCACGTGCGCGAAGCTGAGAATGGCCAGCAGGGCCTGATTGAGATTGCCAACCACAAGCCCGCTGTCATCCTTCTTGATCTTGGTCTGCCCGATCTCGACGGACTGGAAGTGTTGAAGCGATTGCGCGAATGGAGCGAAGCGCCGGTGGTCGTTCTGACCGTGCGTGATGACGTGCAGGAAAAAGTGGCCGCTCTCGATACCGGCGCAGATGATTACGTAACCAAGCCATTCAGCACGCCGGAATTGCTTGCGCGCCTCCGCGCGGCACAACGAAAAACCCGTCCGGAGGGAGAAGTTTCCGTTTTCAAGAACGGTGATCTGGTTGTCGACCTTGCGGCGCGTGTGGTAACGCAGGCAGGCCGTGAAATCAAGCTAACCGCTACCGAGTACGCCTTGCTCCGTTTGTTCGTGAAGCATCCCGGACGCGTTCTCACGCATCGCTACATCTTGCGCGAAATCTGGGGCCCGAAATCCGAGGAGCACCGGCAGTACCTGCGCGTTTACGTTACGCATTTGCGTCAAAAAATTGAGCCGGACCCGGTGCGACCGTCTCTGATCAGTACCCAGCCGGGAATTGGTTACCGCTTCGCAGGTTAGCCGTTTACCGGGGCATTGGCCGAGAAAGAGCTTGCAAGTGAGCGAGCCCGCAATGGAGATTCTCCGCCAATAGCGATGGCGCAGCTGATAGAGGATATTGTTCTGGATGCGAGTGCGGGCGTGCATCGCCCGCGCAATCTGGATTGGAAACGGGCCGCCGCGTTGCTCTACGGCGATTGGGGAACCAGCAAGGCGTATGTGATCGGTCTGGCGTTTGTCGCCGCCGGATTTTCATCGCTGCCGATCATCCTCGCGGTCTGCGCTGTGACGGGATTGGTCGGCATCAATTACATCGTGATCTGCCGTCACTTTCCAGATGGCGGCGGTGTTTATTCGTCGGCGCGCTCGCAGGGGCGGTTGCTTGCAGTAGTGGGTGCGTTGCTGCTCGTGGCCGACCTGACGGTGACCGCTGCGCTCAGCGGCTGGTCAGCGCTGAGTTACATTACCTCAGGCGCGGAGGGGATTGCCTGGATTAAATTTTTACGCGAGCACATCGCGCTCACGACGATTGGCGTGCTGTTGATTATGGGCCTGATTAACTATTTCGGGCCGAAACATTCCGGTAGTTTTGCCGTAGCGCTTGCGTTGCCGACCGCGGTTATAGTCGTTGTGCTCATCGTAATCAGCGCGCCGCATTTGACGACGCAGTTTCTCGAACCGCGGCATCAAAGCCTGGGCACCGTCTGGGTGCAATTCGTGGGCGTGATTCTGGCTTTGTCGGGCGCGGAGTCCATCGCAAACCTTACCGGCGTGATGAAACTCGATCGGGGATCAACAATGGAACACCCGAGCGTCGGGCGCGAGTCGCTCAAGGCGATCACGCCGGTGGCAATCGAAGTTGTCGTTGGCACGGCGCTCCTTGGATGGGCGATGCTTTCCCTGCCTTCGGTGCTTGGCAAAACGCTGCACCTGACGGACCGTGGCGAAATCGCGGCGGTTCTTGGGCAACGCAGCGAAGACATGCTCCGTTTCGTTGGCGAACAATTTGCCACCGCCACGTTTTCGCCTGCCGTCGGTCAGATTTTCGGCTGGATCGTTGGAATTGTTTTCTTCCTGCTGCTCCTGAGCGCGGCCAACACGGCGATCGTGGCGATGATCGGTCTACTTTACATGATGTCGCGCGATCGTGAGATGCCGCGGCAATTCCGGCGCCTCAACGGTCACGGCGTTCCCATTTGGCCGCTGTTCATCGCTACCGGCTTGCCGGTGGTGGTGCTTCTTTTTGCGGCAAACTTCACCGCGCTGGCCGGTCTTTATGCAATCGGCGTAGTCGGTGCGATCACGGTCAACGTCGGTTCGTGCACATTTAATCGGACGGTAGATTTCACGTGGTACGATCGCGTGCTCTTTGGTATCACGTTCGTGATTCTGGCTTTTGTCGAGCTGACGCTGGCGCACACGAAACTCGATGCGCTTCAATTCGTGCTGGCGGTCTTGATGGGCGGGCTGGCACTGCGCGCTTACACATTAAAGCTTCAAGGCCTCACCACGCTCACTGTCACGCGCGAAGTTGCCCGGATGGTTACGCCCGACCTCGCGGCGAACATGCGGACCCGCTTGGAGGAAGGTCAAAAAATCATGGTGGCAGCGCGCGGAATCACGCCGGTGCTTAGCTTTGCGATGGACGAAGCACAGTTACGCAAGGCCACGCTGTTTGTGCTCTACGTTAAGGAGGTGGCGGTTTACTTCACAGCGGCCGGCACACCCCTCGGTCGTTCCAAATGGCCGGATGACCCGGAGGCGAACGCCATCATGTGCTCGATGCTGAAACTCGGGGGCGAGCGCGGCGTCAACGTAGTTCCGCTTTACGCGGTGAGCCAGGACGCCTCCGCAACGATTGTCGATCTCGCCGCTACGATGGGAATCGATTTCCTCGTGATCGGCGCGTCGCAACGACCTGCCATGGCTAAGTTGCTTCGCGGCAGCGTCGCGACCAACGTGGCCCAGCATCTGCCCGATTCGATTCAATTGCTCATCTTCGGATGACCCCACGAACAGTCGTAATTGTAACAGCAACCCAGAAACCTTCGGCTTGCCGAAGCGTTATTTCCGGATTCCAAAAAATGCTTCCAGCGCGCGGGTGCCCAGGGCTTTCCAAATTTTGATCACTTCGTAGGTGATGACGGTGGTGAACGTTACAGCCAACCAAACGCAGACTGCTTCAAGCGGCAGGCCGGACCACGCTCCGATGTGCAGCCCCATCAGAATATTGCTTCGATACTCCCACCAGCCATACGGCAAAGCGAGCGTCACTTCCCAAAGCAGGCTGATGAGGAGAAGCAGAAAAAACGTGAAACTAAACGCGCGCCAGTTAATGAACCGCTGCGCGGTGTAAAAAAAGCCGGCCGACGGAATAAGCGAAGCGCAGATCAGATAAAGAAAATACCAGGGAAACCCATCCGACGCGCGGGAGACGAACTTGCGGTACACGATTGCGGCTGCGATCAAGACGACACCAAGGATGACAGAAGCAAAATGAAAATGGACGATGCGCGGTATATCCTTGGCCGCTTCCTCGTAATCAGGGACGTTGTAAGCGGCCATCCAATATTCGTCGCACCAGATGTAACTCAGCAGAACGAGCATGAAGCCTGTCAGATAAAAAATGAATTCTTCGATTGGAATCGCCCCGCCTAACGCGGGAACCTCGCAGCGAAGAGTGGCCGCTTTATTCGGAAAAGTGAAAAACGCGTTACCGAAAAGGAGGTCCAGCGCGAATCCGAGCGGAGTGAGCACCCCGATGGTCCGCCAAAATGCTTTTCGTGGAAACTTGAGATCAGGCCGACAGGCAAACCACCATGCCAGGATTCCGATGGGAACGATGAACAATCCCAGGCTCCAGGTGTATCCAAGCGGCGTCGGATTGTCCGAAGTGGTTTGCAAAATAGCCGGATCAACGACCGTTCGCAGTGCAATGGCAGCGGGAACAATCAGCGCCGCCGCGATGGCAAATACGACGTAGAAAGATTTTGTGCGCTCTTGCATGACGGCAACAGCGTAAACAGAACAGTTTTAAGTTTTAAGATTTAAGTTTTAAGTTCGACTTGTCGTGACTCCGCCCAAGGTCCTCATCGCCGACGCAATTTCGCAGCGTGGAGTGGATGAGCTTTGCCGCGATGGCGCTATCGAGGCGGTAATCAAAACCGGGTTAAGCGAGAAGGACCTTGTCGATCTTATTCCGGACTTCAGTGCGCTTGTCGTACGCAGCCAGACAAAAGTCACCGCCGATATTTTGAATGCGGGCGCGAAATTGCGCGTGGTCGGGCGCGCCGGGGTGGGGGTGGACAATGTCGACGTTGAGACGGCCACGCGCCGCGGCATCATCGTTTTGAATGCGCCTGGCGGAAATACCGTTTCCACAGCCGAGCATGCGTTTTCACTGTTGCTTTCAGCCGCGCGCAAGATTCCGCAGGCCGACGCAAACGTTCGCAGCAAAAATTGGGACAAAAAGAATTTCGAAGGTGTTGAGCTCTACAACAAAACGCTGGGCATAATTGGAATGGGCCGGATCGGCGGCGAACTCAGCCGGCGCGCCATTGCTTTCGGAATGCGCGTGG
>WNFX01002780.1_pt1 | contig 24565 bp, 23 predicted proteins | sample 5400111 | NCBI WGS metagenome assembly WNFX01 (sample SAMN13153363, study PRJNA577476) | soil metagenome | isolation source: 40 cm soil or saprolite under grassland replicate 1 | place: USA:California | collected 2016-06-15
AACGAGCACTTCCTCCAGTTGATGCAGTTCGAAGCGGCTCGCGCGAGAGAATTCTTCACCCGCGCGGCAGCTGGGCTCCCTCCGGAAGACCGCCGCACGATGGCGCCTGCAGAAATAATGGGCTCCATTTACCGCGCCCTGCTTCGGCGGATTGAACTGGACAAGTTTCGAGTTTTCGAAAAAGAATACCGCTTGAGCAGTGTGGAAAAAGCAGGCCGGATCACGGCGCAGTTGTTCAAATCTTTTTTGAATTGGCCCCGCCGAGCGTCCGTCTGAGTTCCTGGCTGCGAAATATTACCAAGAACAAACCTATGAAAAACAAATCTCTAAAAATTCTGTCGGCGATCACGATTGCATCAGTTGTGCTCGGCCCAACCCTGTACGCGCAAGGCACAGACTCGCGCATAGGCAGTATAAAGCATGAACGGGTTGAACATGGGGCGACCCCAGCTACGGCGGTCACCAAGGCAGAGGCTGAGAAGAAATATCCGCCAAAATCAGGAACTTATCCACCCGGCACTCGCGACGCGCATGATCCTTCCGGCGTTGTTTCCAGCCCATATCCGCCGCATGAAAAGTATGACTGCTCGAAGGTTAACCACGGCGGGTTGGTGCTCGACGTGCGTGCGAAGCAAGTCTTTGTTTATCCCTAATACCGGGTTCGACGGAAAAAGGCTGAATTGAGGCGGGTCCGCGAGATCTGCCGGGCTCCGCTGCCAATGTCACAAACTAAAAGCAAAGTATGCGAACGACAATTCTCACGGTTAGCTCGGTCATTGCAGTCAGTTGCTGCATGCTGACGTCATGTGACACTCCGGTAGGCCAGGGCGCAGCATGGGGTGCTGCCACCGGAGCAATCATCGGCGGCGCTGCGACTGGTAATGTGCGCGCCGCATCAATCGGCGCAGCCGCAGGAGCCGCCGCTGGCGCTTTGACCGGCAAGATTATCCAGGAGAATCAAGCCGCGCAGTACGGGCCGCCGCCGCCGGGCGGTTACCCTTATGCGAGATGGGCGGGAAGATCAGGGTTTTTTTATAGCCCTTATACAGGTCGCGTCTATGATCTCCGCGGTGTACCGCCCGGTGGACTTACTCGCGACGTTGATACGGGTCGCCTTTTCCGCAAGCCATAATCGATAATACGCTGTAGCCACCGGCCTGTGGCCGGTCGTGTTTCAATTGTGAACGGAATAAGGGGGACGGCCCGCAGGGCCGTGGCTACAACGTGCGTCGCAGCAAGCGGCCGTTACGGCACTTGTCTTTGAAGCGCATCCACCAGCGCTCGCACTTCGTCGGTCATTTTCAGCAACTCTGGCCACCGGCGGGAATAGTTTTCTCCCGGCAATTTTCGCGTGGCGTCAAATCCCATATGCGAACCGATGTTTTGTTCGCTCGGCGCGTGGTCCAGCGAGTCGCTCGGATTTTTGATGATGGTTGTGTCTCGCGCCGGATCTGTATTCGCGCACAAGCGGAAGAGCACCTCGCTGGTATTGTGCACGTCGCAATCTTCATCCACCGCCACGATATATTTGCTGAACATCATCTGCCCCATGCCCCAAAGACCGTGCATCACTTTGAAAGCCTGATAGGGGTATTGCTTTCGGATACTCACGAACACCAGATTGTGAAACACGCCTTCGGGCGGCAGTGTCATGTCCACAATTTCAGGAAAATTCATTTTGAACACCGGAAGGAAAATGCGCACACAGGCGTCGCCGATGTAGTAATCCTCCATTGGCGGAATGCCCACAATCGTGGTCGGATAAATTGCGTCACGGCGATGAGTGATCGCGGTCAAATGGAAAACTGGATAGTCTTCGATCGCGGTATAGTAGCCAGTGTGATCCCCAAAGGGGCCTTCTGGGCGCATCTCACCCGGCTGCACATAACCTTCGAGAACAAAATCCACGTCCGCTGGCACATCGAGATCAATCGTTTTGCAGCGAACAAGCTCGATTGATTTTCTTCGCAGGAACCCGGCGAAAAACAGTTCATCCAAACCGTCTGGCAACGGCGCAGTTGCCGCGAATGTATAAACGGGGTCGCCGCCCAGTGTCACTGCGACCGGCATGCGTTCACCGCGCTCGTAGTAACGCTTGCCGTGGCGTGCGCCGACCTTGTGAAGTTGCCAGTGCATTCCGGTCGTGCGCTCGTCGTAGACCTGCATCCGGTAAATGCCGACGTTGCGTATGCCTGTTTCTGGGTCGCGCGTGTGCACGTTTGCCAGAGTGATGAAACGCCCGCCGTCTTTTGGCCAGCATTTGAGAATAGGAAGATCGCGCAGGGAAAAAGTGTCTCCATTGCCGATCTTATGCACGATTTCCTGGCACGGCGCTTCGCGGACTGATTTTGGACGCGCATGCAGCAAATGAATTCCTTGTTTGAGCAAGGTCCAACCTTCGCGCAGGTCCGTTGGTGGTTTGGCCTTTAGAATCAATTGAATTTCCTGAGCAATGTCTCCGATGTCCGGCACCTGTAACGCAAGCGCCATGCGCCGGCGCGATCCCATCGTGTTGATTGCAACCGGGAATTCTGATTTTTTTTCGTCGACAATCGGTTGCTCGAACAAAAGAGCTTTTCCGCCGCTTGGCGATTTCATCTCCCGATCCGCCCACTCGGCGATCAGCAGATCTGTATCGACCGGGATTGCGACGCGTTTCAGTTCACCCGCTTGTTCAAGGGTATCGAGGAACTGGCGAAATGAGCGGTAAGCCATTGATCAAATGCACCGGAATACTGACTCCTCCGGCGGCACAATGCGACAGAATTTTTGATCGACTCTAGTGCGAAGCCAGGTACTGGAAGGCAACAACCCTGCCGTTGGCGAAAGTCACGACCTTGCCAGGATAAGGAATAGTAGGCGGAAGGTCCGAATCATAAAACGGATAGTACAAAGGAGCCCCGAAATATGGGTCCCATGGCCCGTAATACGGGTAGTACGTCGCGTAGTAAATGTAAACCCAAGTCTCCCTTCGACCGGCCCCCATGTTGCCGACGATTTTTCGATCGGGCGAACCCCACGCAAGCCACACAGCAGTTCGTGGCATGCCGGTGCGAATTTGTCCCTGGCTAACCAGTGCCTGGTCTCTGGGCGAAAGATTCTGGTAGAGATCCGGATGCTCAGAAACTCGTGTTTGGGGCGTTGAACAACTGGTAAGAATGAGCGCGCCCGTCGCGAGCACGAGCGTCGATGCCCGAAGCAAAAACCGGCGCTTCACGCTGTGAGGAAATCATACCGGCGACAAACTTGGCAAGCCAAACATTTGCCCATTCCGAGATCAGCAAATCGTATCGACTGGAATGGAGATGCGTTTCCGTTCGCCTCCTCGATCAAGAGCGAGAGTAAGCCGTTGCGGATGGCGTGCTGCTAAATTGATTCGTTTCGCTGCGAATTGCCAACGAATCGTTTGTCGCCGTTACGGCGGCGCCAAGTATCGGAAAAACACAACTCTGCCGTTGGAGAAAGTGACCCCTTTTAACGGATAGATGAACTTTGGCGGGATGTAGGACCAATCGAATGGGCCGTAATAGTAGGGCGCGCCGTAGCTAGGAGGTGTTTCGTAACGCAGGTACACCCATGTTTCCGTTGGACGACCACGCGCGTTGCCCGGGATCTTTTGATCGGGCGTGCCCCAGGCCAGCCATACCGCGTCCGGCGTCATACCCGGACGAATCTGACCCTGACTCACCAGTGCTTGGTCACTCGGAGAGAGACGCTGGTACATTTCCGGATTATTGGAAATACGCGCGCCGGTGGTCGCACAGCCCGTAAAAATCCACGCTGTAGCTGCTATCCCGAGCATCAACGCGCCACGATGGAACCGCCCCATGGTGTCATGATCATATGTCCCCTCGATATCGAGTCAATCATTGCGGATTCTTGATTCACACTCGCGTTGCCGTAACGTGCGACCGGGATGCAAGACCGGTACGGCCATCGAATTTCCTATCTGCGCGTCTCGATCACCGACCGCTGTAATGAGCGCTGTACTTATTGCATGCCGCAGGAATTACAGGAGTGGTTGCCACGTGAGGGAATTTTGACTTTCGAGGAAACGCTGCGGCTGATTCGCATCGCAGCGGACCTGGGCGTTTCGAAAGTGCGAGTCACCGGAGGCGAACCACTGACGCGCCGTGACGTGATCAATTTCATGCGGCAGATCCCCGAGATTTCCGGTATCAAGAGCATTGGTCTTTCAACGAACGGCACACTGCTTGCGCGCGAGATTACGCCAGGCAAGACCATGGCGGCAGCGTTGCGCGAGGGCGGCGTGCAATCGGTGAACATTTCACTCGATACGCTCGACCGAGAGGTCTATTCACAAATCACCGGCCGGGATTTCCACGCAGAAGTCCTCCGCGGAATCGGCGCAGCCATCGCCGCAGGATTCGACCAAATCAAATTGAACACAGTCCTTATGCGAGGCCGAAATGAAGATCAGCTCATTCCGCTTATAGAATTCGCCGGAGTGCGCGATTTGATTTTGCGTTTCATCGAGATGATGCCGGTGAGCACGACCGACGTTCTCGACGAGCATAATTTCATTTCAGTTTTTGAAGCGAAACGATCAATCGAATCGTTTTACGGAAGTTTAATCCCGGAGACGGAATTTCGGACGAATGGTCCGGCCACTTACTATCAAATCCCAGGTTGCAAACAGCGCATCGGGTTTATCGGTGCGATGACGAACCTGCACTTCTGCGAGAGCTGCAATAAGCTGCGCCTGACTTGCGATGGCAAATTGCGTCCGTGTCTCGGCAGCTATCTGGAGTTCGACATTATGAAACCGCTGCGCGCCGGCGCGAGCGATGAGGAGCTTAGGCAATTCTTTCTCGACGTTGTCGATCGAAAACCTGAGCAGCATGACTTTCGGGATAATTACCAACCGAACCGCAAGATGATCGCCATCGGCGGATGACGCGATGGATCGCCTTTCTCACATTGCTTCCGATGGGCGAGCGCAAATGGTGGATGTTTCGGACAAACCCATGAGCGCGCGCAGCGCAAGCGCGAGGGGAACAATCAAACTCCAGCGCAAGACCCTGGAGCTGATTTCCAAGGATCGAATCGCAAAGGGCAATGTTTTCGCAACTGCACGAATTGCCGGCATTCAAGCTGCGAAACAAACCGCGCATCTCATTCCGCTTTGCCACACTCTGCCACTAGCAGAAGTTAAGGTCGAGGTCGTCACTTCCGCCGAGGGCGCAGAGGTCAATTGCACCGCCCAGACAGTGGCGCGGACGGGAGTCGAGATGGAAGCGCTTGTCGGTGCCACCGTCGCTTTGCTCACGATTTATGACATGTGCAAAGCGGTCGATAAAGAGATGCAGATTTACGACGTCCGCTTAATCGAGAAGACGAAACGTCCTATAGCGGCGGTCTATGACGGCCGAAGCGAACATCGGCGGCGCTCATAGAGACCCCGCTACAGCAAGATGCAAATACAAGTCGGCATCATCACCATCTCGGATCGCGCCAGCGCGGGTGATTACAAAGATCTCGGCGGACCCGCGTTGAAAGACGTGGCGCAAACAGAGGGCTGGCAGATCCTCGGGGAAGCGATTGTGCCAGATGACGCAACCCGAATTCAGGAAACGATTCGGTCTTTTTCGAAGCAAGGCTGCGGTTTAATTCTGACCACTGGCGGCACGGGAATCGGAACGCGCGACGTTACGCCGGAAGCGATTCGCGCAATTATGCGAGCCGAGTTACCGGGCTTTGGGGAAGTGATGCGCGCGGAATCGATGAAGATCACGCCCAATTCAATCCTGTCGCGTAGCCTGGCGGCAATTGTCGATCACGCTCTAGTGATCGCGCTCCCGGGAAAACCGAGCGGTGCTGTGGAATGTCTCGGTTTCGTGCAAGGCGCAATTCCGCATGGCGTCGCGCTCGCGCAACGGACGCCGACGTCGTGCTGACGAGACTACAGAAACGTCAGTCCGGATAAATCAGCAGCCGCATTAATTGCCTGCCATAGTTGGTAAGATGCGCGTTTCCTTCGTGCCCCGAAACGATGTCACGCGTCAAGTGGGAGTAATCAATCGAACTCTTTTTGACATAGCTTAGCTCGGGCTGCATCACGCGCCTGTCACTGGGTTCAATTCTCAACGGAACACCGGAACGCGCGAAAGAGACCTCCCACGATGATTTTTCGCTTCGTTTACCAGCCGCAAGCATCCAAGGGTAAATTTTTGGCAGATCGAAGTGCCGCGAGTTCGGCAAGGTCACCTTGTAGAATATTTCTTCATTATTGAGAAATTCCGGAATCGTAAGCGCCGGATTTTTGCGGAGCGCCAGGTAGAGCCCCGCGACATCGAGGCCGGCGAGATTCATGCCGTTATAGATGCCGTTGTGATTGGGATCCTTTTTAAAAAACATGTTGTACCATGCCTCGAATTGACGGCTGAACATGAGGTCTAATTCCAAATGCAGATGCGCGCGCTCCCGGTTTAATCCCGTTCCGGTATAGCCCATCACTGCAATTCGCTGTCCGCGTGTCACGGTTTCACCGGGTTGCACCGCGATCGAACTAAGGTGCCCATACAGACTGTAGTAGTTCGAACCGCTCCACTGGTGTTCGATTACGATGTACTTCCCGTAATTGGAGTAGCCGGGCACAAGATTGGCATGCACGACCTTCCCATCGGCAATGGCGCGCACTTCATCTAGCGGGTCGCCGTTTGCAGCGCGGTGTAAGGGACGAATGTCGATTCCTTCGTGAAAGCGAGTGAAGACCACGCCACCTGCTGTGTCGGTGGGATCGCGTACAAAGCCGTATTGGCCGCCTTCCCACGGCGTCGTTTTTGTGCCTTTGTAATCGCGTTCGACGTACTGGTAAAACGCAGCACCGTCACCAGAGAACAGAGCATCATTGTCCGTTGGCAGAACAAGATCTAGAGCCTCTCTTTGCGCGCTTTTAGCCGTCATCGCGACACACACAAGGATCACGACGACGATTGCGGCAGTGAACGGTCGCATTGAGCACTAATGCGATTGCCGTTTTCCTTGACCGATTAAGCGCCAGTCTTTTTTCATCAAGTCAATATCGGCTGCCGTCAATCCGGAAGGGATATAGATCTTTCCGTCGGCGACGCGCTTGTCGACGTTGAGTTCCGTGATCACGCAGTGACATCTTGCTCCGAAATCCACGGCATCTTTTCGATAGCCACATTTTTTCCGGATATCTGGGCGCGAACAGATGTTGCGAACACCTCGGTGTCTCGGGGGTTTGCTTGTGCGTGCACCCGCAACGTGCAATGTCGTTGTTTCGCCACGCTCTCGGCCAGCGCAAAAACCAGGCAAAGCGCGAATACAGAGAGACTCTTCATGCCGCTTGATAAAGGGTTTGACACTAATTTTGCAACTCCGAAAACTTTTGAGCCTGTTTAGTCGCTCATGAACCGCCCCATCATTTTGCTTCTTTTGATTGTTTTCATGGCCCAAAGCATCTTTGGCCAGGATATCGCGCCGACATCTACTCCGGCGCGGAGGCGCGGTTGGTTGAGCCGAATTCTTCATCCGTTTTCTCCGGAGGTGGTGCCGCAATACAAAGATCCAAGACTGCGCGGACTCGCTCTCGATCTCCAACTCACACCGCAGACGGTAAAACTGTCTGAGGTCCGTCAGCTCGGAGCGAAGGTAACGCTGGCAAATCTCTCGAAACGTCCTGTTGCGCTCGACTTTCCCTCGAACCAGCGGATTGAAATTTATCTGATGGATTCTGCGGGAGAGGTCCTCACAAAGTGGTCCGACAATCACGCTATTCTCGAAAAGCCGGCCACGATTTTAATTAATCCGCAAGAACGTGTCGAATACAGCGAAACGATCGCGACGCGCGAGCTTACCCCGAACAAGGTCTTCATCGCCGAGGTCTTCTTTCCGCAATACCCGGAGTTGCGGATCCGGCAAAAATTCCTGGCTGTGCCTTGAGCGAGTGATAGTTGCTAGTTGAAAGTTGAGGGAGCAAACGTGACTGCCGATCAATCCTCAACCACAAACTATCAACTGTTTTCCGACTACCACACGCATCCGCAGGGGCATCGGGTGCAACGGTACACTCGGGCATTACTTCAGCCTTGGGCGGATTCAGCGCGCAGATTAGGTCTGACCGACATCGCATTTACCGATCACGATCGCTATCACGCCGGAATTGATTTCGATGAGATCGATCGTTTGCGGGAACGAAATCCCGATTTGCGAATCCGGGCCGGAATCGAACTCGATAACGATCCCGTTCATTCGGCAGCCGGCCGGAACTGGATTGAGAAACACTGGGACAAGCTGGATTTTGTTCTGGGCTCAGTGCATTTCCTTGATCGGGCCGATCAGATGTTCGACAGCGTGCCGGATGGCGCCGCGCAATTCCAAGGCGGGAATATCGACGTGGTTTATGCCGATTATTTTCGCCGCGTCCGCGAAATCGCAGCGACGGGGTTGGTCGATTGCCTCGCCCATCTCGATCTCATCAAAATCCATGGCCATCGACCGAGTGCAGAGATCGGCAGTTTGGTCGATGAAACACTTGATTTTATTCGCGCGCGCAATCTCGCGATTGAGCTTTCCACGGCTGGATGGCGAAAGCCAGTGAATGAAGCTTACCCAGCCGATCGAATCATTGAACTCGCTCTTGAGAAAGCGATTGCTTTCACTACAGCCTCGGACGCGCACTCGCACGCACAACTTGGCGACAATTTTCCGAAGCTAGCGCAGAGAATGGCGAGTCTTGGTATTCAGCAGGTCTGCGTTTTCGAAAAGCACAATCGCACGCAGCTGCCACTATAGCTGAAGATCAAGCTGCGCCTGTCCGGGAGGCGAGAGCGCCTGTTCTGTTTCCGAAGGCAGCGATAGCTCGAAGCCCAGCCGTTCGGCAAAACGTCGGCAGGTTTCGGGTGCAAAGCCTTCGAAGTGGTTGCCGGCAAATGCCCAGACCCTGCGCACCTCTGGAAAATGCCGTTCGATCTTGAGGGACCAGCTTTCCAGAGCGGCTTCACGTTTCCAAAGCAATTTTTCGTATCGATGGACGTGGCCACCATCGACGTCATATTTCGTCGCGTAATCGCCGAGCAAACGCAGATACAAAAAATCCGTGGTGCGCGGGAGAAATTCAAAGGGGGCGAGATTTCGTTCGTTAAGCGGAGTGGTATCGGCCCAGACCCAGCAAACGCGATATTTTTCCAACAGCCGTATAACCTGTGGCCGATGCCAGCCAGGGTGACGAAATTCAATCGCGAAACGGAAATCCTGCGGCAGTTCCGCGACGAATTTGCGCAGCGTCGCCCTGCCGTCCTTTGGTGCAAAGGAAGGTGGAAGTTGAATGAGGATCACCTCGAGCTTGGGCGCGAGCGGCTCAATTGCTTCGAGAAATGAATTCAATTCCGCGGCACAATCATGCAGCCGGCGGGTATGCGTGATCTGGCGGGGAAGTTTGCAAGTGAACCGAAAAGCCGCCGGCGTGATTTCGACCCATCGACGGACGGTATCTTCAGCCGGAGGAGCATGAAATGTGGTGTCCACTTCAACTGCCGGGAAGTAGTTGGCGTAAAATTCCAGCCACCGCGACTCAGGCAGATCCGGCGGATAAAAAACGCCACGCCAGTCTTGAAAGCTCCATGCGCACGAGCCGATGCGAATTTTCTGCTGATCAGTCAGATTCAAAAGAAGTTCCAAAAGTAGCCACTTTTGCGCGCTGGGAAAAGGTTTCACGCCAGAATGTGTGATGAATGCGGACGCGCCAACTGCATGTTAGCGGTGACTACTCAAACTTGACTGGCCGGATAACTTAACTACGCTGCCCCACCCGAATGCAATTCGTTATTCGCGTTTTTTTGGTTTTTGCTGCCGCAGTGTTCCTTTTGCCCGAACCCAGCGTGGCCTCTGTTGTCTTCCAACCAGGAAAAAAAGCGAAGTTTGTAGCGCCCGGTGAAGAACAGATCAGCGGAGATGCTTCGGAACTGTATCAAATTGGACAAACTGCCGAAAAAGAGGGCAACATTAAACGCGCGATCAGAGCCTACAAAAGTCTCGTTAAACGTCACCCGAAGGATAAGCTGGCCCCTACTGCGCTTTATCGAGCCGGCCAGTTGCAGGAACAGCTTCACCTCTATACGCCGGCAGCCGATTCATTTCGCGAGCTGGTAGAGAGATATCCAAGCAGTCCTAATTTTGAGCAGGCAATCGAGGGGCAGTTTCGCGCCGGCGAAGCTTATCTTAACGGCAAGAAGCTGAAGGTTCTCGGTATTGCGGTTGCATCGGCATTGGATCGCGCGGTGGCTATTTTCGCCAACGTTGTTCACACCGCGCCGTACGGAAAATACACAGCCCGTGCGCAGTTCGATATTGGTCTTGCGCGTGAGAAACAAGGCGCGAACGATGCAGCTCTGCAGGCGTACCAGGCGGTCGTGGACAAGTTTCCGAATGAACCAATAGCAGTGGATGCCCAGTATCAGATCGGTTACATCTGGTTCACCGCGGCCCAGACGGGGACCAAGGATGCCGCTGCCGCAGCCAACGCCAAAACTGCGTTCCAAGATTTCCTCTTCCATTATCCGAAGAGCGAGAAAGCAGCGCAGGCGCGGGCTAACCTAGACATTCTCGAGCACAAGCAAACGGCCAACTCGTACAAGGTCGCGAAATTCTACGACAAGCAAAAATACTATCGCGCTGCAGTCATCTACTACAACGAGGTGATTCGTCAGCAGCCAGGCTCCGAGGAAAGTAACGAGGCGAAGAAACGGATTGATCAGTTACGTGCAAAGTTCGGCGAGGCCGCGCTTCAGCCAGCTTTACCTGTCGCACAAGCTGGCAAGAAAAAGAGCGAAGCGCGTGGAGCGCGTACCGCCGGAGCCGGCTCCGCCAAGCCGGGTGCAGCAAATAACGAAGCGCCGTTACCAGCACCGGAGACCGATTCTTCGCTTCCACCGCCGGCTTCGCTGGCGCCGGATACTACCACGGCGCCTGAACCGCTGCTGCCTCTGCCGGGCACGAGCACAGATTCGGATACATCTCCCGCTGCTGGCGCCTCGGCTTCTCCCGAACCGCCCGCCCTACCGGCGCCTTGAAAGCCTTACTTGCGACAGTATTCTGCCTCGCGCTAAGTGGTTGTCTTGGCTATCATGTCGGGCCAGTAAAGCCATATTATCTGCGTGACGTTCACACCATCGCCGTGCCGACTTTCAAAAACCGCACCCTCATCCCACGCATCGAAGTATTGATCACCGACACTGTAATCAAGCAGTTCCAACAGGATGGGACGTTTCAGATTGCCAGCGGAAACAACGCTGAGGCTACCTTGAATGGTGAGATAGCTGCCGTTCGCCGCACGCCGGCGCGCTCGGTGCGCGGCAATGTCCTGGCCACGACTGAATTTGCTCTGACACTAAGCGTGAGGTACTCACTCACCGGAAAAAATGGCGAACAGCTGGCGCCGCCGAATGAAGTGGTCGGAACGACAAGCTTCTTCGTAAGTAATAATAGTAATAATACTAATATTATTAATAATAATAATAATATTACTAATGGCGATGTAACCACTGATGAGCGGCAAGCATTGCCGCTGGCTACTGAGGATCTCGCCACCCGATTAGTTAGCCAAATAAGCGAGGGCTGGTGATGGCCGATGAAGGGAGAAGAAAGGCTTTGGACAATCCTCAACGATAAACTTGATACACTGCGTGCCACAAATCAGTTCCCTGAAGCGATTCGCGTTGCCGAAACTGCTCTTGAAATCGCCAAGCGCGCATTCAAAGGGAACGAGACTCCACTTGCCACCAGCTTCGAGAAACTAGGCCAGCTACTCGAACAAAAAGGAGACTATACTGCCGCCGAGGCAAACTTGCTCAAGGCGCACGCAATCCTGGAAAAAGGGAAATCACCCGACCCGCGTGCCATCTACCGATCAGCGCGGCGGCTGGCATCCTTATGCGATAGCCTCGGTCGATCCGAGGAGGCGATCAATTTTTACCAGAAGGCAATAGCCGCCGGTACTCAAATCGACGACGTTCCTTACTCGGACATCGGAACGATGTTAAACAACATTGCGCTCATTCTGCGCAAATCAGGGCGGCAAAAGGCAGCCGAGCCATGCTATGTACGTGCTTTGGAGATTTATGAGAAACAACTTGGACCCGACCACCCCGATGTAGCGTCGGTGCTAAACAACCTGGCGGTGTTTTACACGAACGAACGCCGTTACACTGAGGCCGAGAAGATACATCTTCGAGCACTGGCCATCCGGCAAAAACTGAATCCACCTCCGCTCGCCGACATTGCGCAATCAAAATGTAACCTGGCGGTAGTCTATCACTCGCGTGGTGATTACACAAAAGCAGCAGAGCTTTATCAATCTTCGCTAAAAACTTGGGAGCAGGTGCAGGATAAGCCTTCCAAGGACTACGACACGGTTGTTTCGAATTATGCCGACCTTTTGCGTTCTATTGGCCAAGTACGCAAAGCGCACCAGTTGGAAGTTCGCGCGCGCAAGAAGCGTTCGGAGTGATTTAAGCAATGCCGGTTGCTTCCACCCCATCCTAACATCGTCGATTTGACCTTGCAGGCACCCTGATGAACGCGCATTTTACGCTCGTTCCCTTGCTCGCGTGGCGGAATCGGCAGACGCGTACGGCTCAGGACCGTATGGGGAAACCCGTGGAGGTTCGAGTCCTCTCGCGAGCAGTAATCCCTCCAGCCTTCAGTCAGAGGCCAAACACAAATCCGAATGCCAGCCTGGAAGGCTGGTTACCTCGACGCAGCTTTCCTTCTGGCTGCCCAACGAGCTTTCATTAGCTCCGACAGCCTTTTTCGCCCAGCGGGCGTGAGTGCGCCTTTTTTCCTGGCAGGCGGCGATGCTTTCTTGGCCACCCCTTTTCTTCTTGCAGCCCAACGAGCTTTCATTAACTGGGAAAGCTTTCTTCGTCCCGCAGGCGTGAGCTGACCTTTTTTCTTGGCGGGAGTCGCTGTAGTCGCACCTCCTCTTAGTCTCGCCCAACGAGCTTTGGCGGCAGCCGCAAGCTTCGCTCGAGTCGCGGGCGAAAAGTAACGGCGGCCCGCAGGGCGCGGTGTTGCCGCGGGGCGTGTTGTCACGGGCCGTGTTGTCGCGGGGCGCGTTGTCGCGGGGCGCGTTGTCGTGGGGCGCGTTGTCGTGGGAGACGCAGCTCCTCCAAGGATTGAGGAAAGACGTCTTTCCAGGTTATCAATTTGTCGGCGAATTGAAATCGCTTCTTCTAGAGCTTTAGCAGATGTATCCATATGTTGTTAGATAGCTGGAGTTGGCCGGGCTGGCAATCCCAATTTTTATAATAACTTAATGGTTTTCCTCGGCTGGGTTTGCCTGCTAGTTATACCTACGTAATAACCGGCAAAATTTACTATGACGAAATTGCCAGCCGGTGTCCTATCGAAGCTAAAGTGACTACGCAAGCTGCACGGGTGCGAGAAATGTTCGGGTCGATTGCCTGGCGTTATGATGTCGCAAATCACCTGCTTAGCTGCGGAATAGATTTTTATTGGCGACGACGCACAGCTGAACTGGTTTCCGAATGGCGTCCACACAGGATTGCAGATCTAGCGACCGGGACCGGAGATTTGGCGCTCGCGCTGCAAAAGAAATTGCCACAAGCGGAAATCGCAGGCGTCGATTTCCTGCCGGAAATGCTCGAGCTCGCGCAACAGAAAGGGGTGCGGCAAATCGTACTTGCCGATGCCATGAACCTGCCGTTTGGCGACGCTTCATTTGATTGCGTGACGATAGCCTTCGGGTTGCGCAATCTGGAAAACTGGGCAGCCGGTCTGGCTGAGATGTCGCGGGTGCTTAAGAGCAACGGGCACTTGCTGGTGCTTGAGTTTTCACTGCCCACAACTCCATTCTTGCGCGCAGTGTACCGTTTTTATTTGCACCGTTGCGTGCCCTTAGTTGGCTCTTTGTTAACAGGCAAGAAGAATGCCTATGATTATCTTGGCGATTCGATCGAGGAATTTCCAAGCGGCAGCGCGATGTGTCGGTTGATGGCTGAGAACGGTTTCACCGGCCCGACGTTCGAACCTTTGACTGGTGGAATCGTCACGATCTACACGGCTACGAAACAGTAACTGCAAAAACGAACGGACCGCCGTGGTTTTCGGGAACGCGGAACTTTATTGCTTGAGAACAGGAGATGCAGTTGCGCTGGGTGAGCGACTCGGCGAGGCAGTAGCTTGAGCAGCTAGCGGGAATTTTAGGGTGTTCAAGTCCGAATTGCTGATCTCAAAGGTGCCTTCGCGGCCGTCTACGCGCGCGCACCACGTGCCGTCATTATTTTGAGCACCAACGGTCAACTTATGCGATGCCTTGTTATCGGGTGAACTTGTGAAGGCCAGAACAAGCTGTGGTTTTTCAAACCCGTATTGCTGCGTCGTTGCCCCGAGCCATCGCACTGCATGCAAATTCGACAAAGTGTTGAGCAGCGATTGCAGATTGGCTTGATTGACCTGACCGCTCCCTTTTACCCAATGCCATTGGTTTGTTTGGTCGCGCTCAAGTGACAGCTCGTTCTCAGTTGTGGCGCTTATGCGGTGAATTTGCTCGGGTTTAAGCTTGAAGATCGACAACTCCTGCCATGGCAGGGGATCAGGTGAAATCTGATCTACTAAACCGCGACGCACTGCCACGACGAATGGCTCATCGCTTAGCCGCGCGTAAACGGTATCCCCCTCTCCTTTTCCAAAGGCGATCCCGGCAAACGGCTGCTCACCTGCTTTGGTTTCAGCGGTATTTTCCGAAGCAAACGAACTAAAGGTCACTTGCACCTGCGGTTTATCGAGACCGTATTTCGGCAGATTGGAACCGACGTCTTCCACGAATTTTGTTACCCGCTCATTTTGCAGCGCGTCGATCAAACGCCGAACGGCACCTGAATCCGCTGGCGCATTGTTTCGTGTGGCGATTGCCCAATTTCCATCTTTGCGCGCGAGCACGATTTTGCCTTTCCCAGGAGCGTCGATCGTAATCCGATCGAGAATGTTTGTATCCACCCGAACCAAATGATAGTCGCGCAAATCGGCTGGCTTCGTGTTAAGTATCTCCTCGATCTTTTTCGGCAGGGTGTAAACGGATCCGCGAGGAGCGAACCGCACATAGACTTGGTCCTTTTCTTTCTCGGGAACACTGCCTACTTGCAGCGTCTGGCCCTTGTCTTCCCCACCAAACACCTTGATCGACTCACCCAGCTCAACCTTCTGATCTTTCTTCTGCTCCTGATCATACAACGTGATGGATCCGCGCGGCTCGGCCAATCCATAAGGGCGCAGGTCACCACGATCATCGGCCAGAAATTGTTCAATGCGTGCCGCCGTAACTTGTGAGATCAAGTCGCCTACTTTCCCGTCATCGGCCCGGGCGCGCAGCGGTTTAAGGATGTCCCAATGATCGCCTTTCTTTGCCAGCTCCATCTCACCAGCAGGTGTTTTCAATGTGACGCGGCGCACCTGCGCAGTCGTCAGATCTGTTAGTTTTCTGTCGCGAAATTCCTCTGCTTTTTTGTCTATGTCTTTCTTGACCGACTGGGTGGCGAGAAACGTTCCCTTTGAATTCTGAAAGCGCACATACATTCTGCCTTCCAACGCGGCGTCTTTGCCGAACAAAATTTCGGGCGGTTTATCCCGGCCGAGTAACTTTAGCTTTAGCTTGGGATTGTTCAGGCCATACTCAGCCAGTTTGCTTTTATCAGTCTGAATCTCTTTGGCGGGGATGGTGGCTTCCTTTTGCCACGTCTCCAAATCCGACAACAAACTCTCGACTACAGCGCTATCTGCCTGGTCCTTAAATGGAGTTTCTAGCCGCCATTTGTCGTCGCGGCGTCGTATTTCAATTTTTTGATCGCCATTTTGAATGACGATCCCGTCGATTTTGCTTCGGTCAAAATTGAGAACGTTTTGGGCCTGCCGCCTTGCCTCTTCCGTGCTCGGCCGCTTCATTTCAAAGAACCTGAAGTAACCGACGGCGGCGAGCGCGATGACCGCCAGGATCAGGGTATTCCTCCACTTCATGCTAAACGCGCCGTTGCCACCAGACCATGGTTCCGATCACGGCAGGAACTAACGGGATGAACACTAAAATGATCCAGCGCAGCCGGCGTAATGCCTCTTCGTCGAGATTGAAGGTGAGCGGCTTCGGGATCTTTGGCGCGATACCGATGAGCTGTTCGCGACTCAGCAGCCAGTTCACACCGCCGGAGATGAAATCGAGGCCCTGCTGATCTTGCGTGATCGTATTGTCCTGAACGAAGCTTGCGTTGCTAACTACTACCAGACGCGACGAATTCACCTGGACCCGTTGATCTGCGCTGCCTCCTTTTTCGATGGCTGCGCCGATTGTTAACGGCACATTACTTCGCTTCGCATCAGCCTGTAGTTTTACCTGGTCGTCGGTGTTGTAATCTTTTTCGGCAAAATAACCTTTTTCTGCCTGGATGAGCGGTTCCACGCGTACGTTGGCAGCGCGAACACGGTCCGGCTCAAGAGTAAGTGAAGATGTGCCGCCCAAAAACAGCGCCCGCACGTCGGCTAGCCGTTTTGTTACTGGGCTGTCGGCGAGAAAATGCGCTTGCACATCCCGCGTCAACGCCAGCTCCTGGATACCGGTGCGCAAGAAAGCCATCAGCCTATCGTCATTGGGTTTGACGCCGAATTCATTGACGAAGCCGCGGAGCTTCGGCGTTTTTGCTGATGGATCCAGGAGAACCAATATCCGTCCTTGTTTGTCCCAGAAGTCACGCATGAGTTTCATTTCGCGATCGGAAAAATCGTATTGCGGTCCGATAATCATTACCGCTTTCACATCGGCCGGAATCGCATCCAGATCGAGCAGGTTCAGCTCCTGAAGCTTGATGTTTTCGTTTTCGATAAATGTTTTCAGCACTGTAACAGGGCTGTTTTCGGAAAGCGGCGGTTCCTTGTGGCCGGTGACGTAACCGAGCGCCTTCTTCTTGCCTTCAACAAGATCCATCATCGCGCTCGTGATGGCTTGCTCGCCTTTGAAAGCTGCCACACGCGGGCCTTCGCCGAAGGCCATTCCGCTCTGATCAATATCGGCCATCTCCGACGCCTTAACCGTTTTGTTGCGACCCTCGTAATCGAGCACCAAAAGACTCTCGTCCGTAACAACCTTGTATTTGTCGAACAGCTCTTTGGCGCGGGAAAGATTTCGTTCCGGATCGATGTGCTCGACGTCGATTTTGCCCTTACCGGCGTATTGATATTCCGTTAGCAAATTCTGAACGTCCGCAGTGATCGGCGTGGTGGGCGCAAAGAAAACCGTGATACGCATCTTGCCCTTCAGCGTATCGAGGAAACGCTTCGTCTTATCTGAGAGCGCATACTTTTGATCGCGGGAAAAATCCCAACGCGCGCAATGCTTGAAGGCGAAGGAATTCACCATCGCCACGAGAAACAAGATCAGCACGATCTGGGCGAGAACGTTGAAACCGATCCGGAATCGGCCAATTCTTTTAGATGTTCGGGAACGCTTTGCCGTATCAGCCATTGTCACAGCCTCCATTTACGGGATTGGAATGCCTGATACGTGAGCGTCAGCATCACAATAGTCATGCTCACATAGAGAACGATGGGGCGTGTATCGATCACGCCCCGGGAGAATGTCCCCATGTGTTCGATCGCGGAAAAATAGCCAAGCAAATCGCGCGTTGTGGAAGTAACATCCAGGAGGATGAACTGAACGAGGCCGAGAAAAAATAAGAGCGTGATTGCACAGAAAGAGATGATGGCCGCGATGATCTGGTTCCGGGTCAGGACAGACGTAAGGCAACCAATCGAAAGGTAGAACATTCCCAACAACAAAAGCATCAGATACGAACCAAAATACGCTCCGGCAGAATGCGCGGCTGGCTGTTTTGTTAGTCGCAGAAAAATCCAGAAGTAAAGCAGCGTCGGGACCCAGAGAACGAGGTAGAACACCAGCGCACCAAAGAATTTTGAGAGCACCACCTGCCAATCGTGCACCGGCGCGGTAGTTAGTGGCTCAATCGTGCCGAGCTTAAATTCCTCGGCGAACAGACGCATGGTAATCAGCGGAAAGATCAGAACGAATGCGAACCAGAAGAAAACTGAATTGAAGAATGCTTCCTGCACGGTGTATTGCACCTGGCGCTGGTTCATGAAGGAGACCTGAAAGTAAAAATCGATCCCGCTGACGATGAGGAAAAAGATCAGCACAACGTAGGCGATCGGGGAGTAGAAATAGCCGCGCACCTCGCGCGAGAGCAGAGTGTAAAACTTACGCATCGGTTGATCTCGCTGTTGCCATTGATCTCAAACCAGGTCGGGATGCGTCAGCTCAACGAATACATCCTCGAGCGTCGCTCGATGCTGAGTTAATTCGCGCACCGCCCAGTGCCGGTCGGCAGCCAGCCGAAAAACTTCTTCGCGAACGTCGATGCCCGACTCCACCCGCAGGGAAAATCGCTTCCAATCATCCTCTCCGTCGCTAACCACGTCCCGCACACCTGCAATCTTTTTCAGTTCCTCTGCGCCGTTATCGTTCCCGACTTTTGCTTCAAGCACTACGCCGCCCGCTTGTCTGATTTTGCCGAGCAAGTTATCCGGTGTATCGCATGCCTCGATGCGACCCTTGTGAATGATGATCACTCGGCTGCACGTCATCTCCACCTCCGGCAAAATGTGTGTGGAAAGCAGAATTGTATGGTGTTTGCCCAGGTTCTTGATCAGCTCACGCACCTGCCGGATTTGATTTGGATCGAGACCGATCGTTGGCTCATCGAGAATAAGAAGGTCAGGTTCCGCCAACAGAGCGTCCGCCAGACCGACGCGTTGTCGATAGCCTTTGGAGAGTGTGCCGATTAGCTTCCTTTCGACATCCTTGAGACCACAGAGTTCCTCTACATCGCCTACACGTTCCGCAACGCGGCGATGCTGCACTCCCTTTAGTGCTGCGCGATAGTTGAGATATTCCGTCACGCGCATATCGCTATAGAGCGGTACATTTTCTGGCATGTAGCCAAGGTGCGCCCGTGCCTGAAGGGATTGTTCAAAAACGTCGAATCCCGCGACCGTAGACCGGCCCGAGGTAGGCGGCATAAACCCGGCCAAAATCCGCATGGTCGTGCTTTTGCCAGCACCGTTTGGCCCGAGAAATCCCATGATTTCGCCCTGAGTAACTTCAAAGTTCAAATCCTGGATGGCGGGCTGGCCAGCGTAGCGTTTTGTCAGATTTTCAACCTTAATCATTGTGGGACACTTCGATGAGACAACTGAGGTGCGATTGCGTTGGTAATTTTTTTTTACCGCGCCTTCAGGCTGACGTTCGCAACCTGTCGGTTTTGGCCATTAGCGCGGATTACGCCGACGGTGAATTCTACGTCCGCGCCGCTGTCTGCGGATCGAAGCAGCTCCTCAACCTGTTTAACAGAACCAACCTCAGATTTGCCTATGCCATAAATCACCAGCCCACGCTCAATACCCGCTTCATCTGCCGGGCTGCCTGGTTCAACCGCAGTAATTAGAACCCCCCGTGCTCGCGCATAGCCGAGCGCATCACCTAATTCCTGGCTTAAATCTTGCAGCTGTATTCCAAATAACTTTTCCGCTCTCGAAACCGATGTTTCGCTGGTAACAGGCGGGCTTTTCGTTGTGGACTGTATCCGCGCCGTCTTCTTGAATCGATTCACACTATCACGCACAACCTGCGCCGGAATGGCGAAACCGAGTCCCTGCGTAGGGACGCCCTGAGGCGTGAACGCCATCTTTGCGGAGGCGATGCCGACTAGCCGGCCGGAGATATCGATCACCGGCCCGCCACTGTTGCCGGGATTAATCGCCGCATCGGTCTGCACGAGATCTTTGTATTCAGTCTCGTCCACGGTGATATTGCGCTTCGCCGCGCTAAGAACCCCTCGGCTGATGGAGCTGCCGTAGCCGACAGCGTTACCTACTACAATCACGGTCTGGCCCAGCAAGTTAGGCGAAATGTTGTCGAGATTGATGAAGGGAAATGCAGTTTGCGCGTCGATCTTAATGAATGCCAGATCGGTCTTGTCATCGCCGGCAATGTAGTGAGCGTTGTAGGTTTTGCCGTCGTTCGTCGTCACGTGAATTTTCAAATCCGCGGCGCGTTCGACCACGTGCTTGTTGGTCACGATGTAACCAGCGGGATCGATAATGAAACCAGAGCCGAGACTTTGCAAAGTCTGGCGAATTTGGCGGGGCCGGATGCGATTGTAGCCGAAGAATTGCGCGTAAACATCCTCAAACGGATCGCGAACCGTGCGTCGAACGACGCGCTCGGTGTTAATATTCACCACTGCCGGCAACACCTTGGCTACAGCCAAAACGGCGGGTTCCGATGCCGGGTCCGCTTGCGCAAGGCAAGATCTCGATCCCGCAAGGATCAACATCACAGCAATAAGTGTGCTTTCCAGAGTTCTCGATGCCACCTTCATAATTGCTTCACGATTTCCGCCGGAATCAATCGGCGCAACTGCGGATGCGCTTCGCCAATTCGCATGAGATCGAGTTCATCTTTTTTCCGCTTGGTGGATCTGCGTTGCCTGTCCTGCCAGACCCAAACCTTGCCGCGAACAATGTCTTCTAAGCTGGCCACCGGAACTGCGACGCCTAGAACTTCGTGTTGATTCGGGCTGGCTAGAAAATCCTGGTAGCGGCTGTCAGTCGTGAATTGGACGTTAAGCTCGCTCCGGGCACGCTGCGCGTTCACCGAATGCTCGAATCGCTTCACGCGAAACCCGGCGGCTTGTAGTTCGCGTGCGATCTGTTCAAGATTCGCCGCCACCACCGCAACACCGACGTCTACTGTAAAAACCGGTTCGACGTAGCAATTCACGGCGAGCCCCCCGATCAGGCACCATGGTTTATTGCGGTTTAACACGGCAACGACTTCTGCAAAATCGTTCGCGCCGCCGTTTGTTACGGAGTCGTAGATTTCAGCTGCGGTCATCTGCGCAGCAAGTAACGAGCCCGTCTTTGGACTGTCAACTTGCCGGGCGCCCTGTAGCCACGGGCCCTGTGGGCCGTCGTGGCTCGCGTTTATCGCACGCAATACCGGCCGGTGGCTACAGCACTTGCCGCGCCACGTAATCGTCGGAGATTAAATGCGCTATGCGTATATCAATTGACGCTCGCGCAAATCTCGATCTGATCGAGGAGAATTACCGGCGCTGGCAGCAAAATCCTCAGTCAGTCGATTCGGGGTGGTCTGCGTTTTTCGAAGGTTTCGAGCTCGGGAATCTGCCGCAGCGCGATGGCGCGGCCGTCGCGGAGGCTGAGGCCCGCGAGGCAGCCTTGCAAACACGCGTCGACAGCCTCGTTTACGCATATTGCTGCCTCGGTCATACCATTGCGCACGTCGATCCGCTGGCAGAGACGCGACCGCAAAATCCGTTGCTAAGTTTGCGCGAGTTTGGATTCAAAGAATCAGATCTCGATCTTCGCGTTTCATCGAAATTTTTCCTGGATAATCGGCCGATGACTCTGCGCGAAATGGTCGCCGGCCTCGAGAGAATCTACGCCGACTCGATAGGCTCGGAATTCATGCACATCCAGGACCCGCGCATTCGCGAATGGGTGCGGCGGCGGCTGGAGACGCGACCGCAAAAGCATTCGACGCCGCCAGCAGTTCAGGTGGCCTTGTTGCGCGCGCTGCTCGAAGCCGAATCGTTCGAGATTTTCCTGCATACGCGATACGTGGGGCAAAAACGCTTTTCCCTTCAGGGCTCCGAATCGCTCATGGTGATTCTCGATACGATCCTGCATAGATGCCCCGAGGGTGGGGTCGAGGAAATTTGCATGGGCATGGCGCATCGCGGGCGCCTTAATGTGCTCGCGAATTTTTTGCGCAAATCGCTGAAGATCATCTTCACGGAGTTTAGCGAGAATTACATTCCCGATTTGGTCGCCGGCGACGGCGACGTGAAATATCACCTCGGTTATCGAGCGGTGCGGAGACTTGCTTCAGGAGGCCAGGTCGAGATTCGTCTCTCTTCAAACCCGAGCCACCTGGAAGCCGTCGATCCCGTGGTCGAAGGGAAAGCCCGCGCGCGACAACGAATTCGTGGCGATGTGGAGCATCGGCGAAAAGTTTTGCCGCTGCTGGTGCACGGCGACGCGGCTTTCATTGCGCAGGGGATCGTGGCCGAGACCCTCAATCTGTCTCAACTACCCGGTTATAGCACCGGCGGAACCATTCACGTCGTGGTGAACAATCAAATCGGCTTCACCACGCTTCCCAAAGATGCGCGGTCATCTCCGTACGCCACGGATGTCGCGAAGATAATCGAGGCGCCGATTTTTCATGTGAACGGCGACGATCCACTAGCTGTTAAGTTTGTTAGCGATCTGGCGTTCGACTTTCGCCAGCAGTTCGGACGCGACGTAGTGGTCGACATGTATTGCTATCGCCGCTATGGCCACAACGAAGGCGACGAACCGTCGTTTACCCAACCCGATCTCTACGCCAAGATTGAGAAACGACCGTCGGTCACGCAGCTTTATAAACACGAGCTGCTCGAAGCCGGAACACTAAGTGAAGACGACGCCGCGTCGCTGGAAACCGAGTTTGCTTTGCGGCTGGAGATGACGCGAGACGAAGTCAGCGCCATCGAAAAGCAGAGGGCCAGCGAAAAAGCCAAGTTCCGCGAATCGACGGCGATTTTTCAACCGGAATACACAAGCACATCGGAGCCGACGGCGATCAGCGAGAAAACGCTCAAGACCATTGTCGATGGTCTTACTCGCATACCAGAGGGTTTCGAGGTTCAGCCGAAGATCAAACGCATCGTCCTCGATCACCAGCGCAAGATCTTTGAAGAGGGCGGCCCCTATGAATGGCATTATGCCGAAGCGCTCGCCTTCGGATCATTGCTGTTGGAAGGAATCCCGGTTCGATTGTCAGGTCAGGACAGTTCGCGCGGGACCTTCAGCACCCGGCACTCGGTCATTTACGACGCAAAGACAGGCAGGCCATACGTCCCACTCATGCACCTTGCTGAAAAACAGGCGCGCATTTGCATTTACAATAGCCCGCTCTCGGAAGCCGCCGTGCTTGGGTTTGATTATGGCTATTCACTGGATTACCCAAAAATGCTCTGCTTGTGGGAAGCGCAATTCGGCGATTTTGCTAATGCCGCGCAAACGATCGTCGATCAGTTCATCGTCTCAGCCGAATCGAAGTGGCAACAGCCAAGCGGGATTGTTCTGTTGCTCCCGCACGGCTACGAAGGTCAGGGCCCGGAACACTCCAGCGCGCGGCTCGAGCGCTTTCTGCAAGCATGTGCCGACAACAACATCCAAGTCTGCAATCCGACCACCGCCGCGCAGTATTTTCATGTTTTGCGGCGTCAGATGAAACGCGACTTTATCAAACCGCTCATCATCATGACTCCTAAAAGTCTGTTGCGCGCCGGGTTCGCGTCATCGCCTGCAGAAGAATTCATCCATGGCCGGTTCGAAGAAATTCTCGGCTCGCTCGAAGCTGGGTGTTCCGACAAAGTGAAGCGAATCATCCTTTGCTCGGGCAAGGTGTATTACGACCTGCTGAAATATCGGACGGAGCGGAAGATTGACGATGCAGCGATCATTCGGATCGAACAACTTTACCCGCTCGCGGAAAAAAGGCTGCGCGAAATGCTCAAACCATTTTCAAAGAACGCGAAGCTCGTGTGGTGCCAGGAAGAACCGCAAAACATGGGCGCATGGACTTTCATCGAGCCGCGATTGCGCACGATGTTTTGCAGCGAAATCGCCTACGCGGGACGCGACGCCAGCGCCAGCCCTGCCGTTGGCGCACTCGCTCGCCACAAACGCGAGCAAACCCGCTTGGTCGCCGACGCCTTTTCGCTTTGAGCTGACTTTGGCTGATCTGCATCGGGATCCAGCTCATGCGCGAGAGCGACAATCCACGATCGCCAATGCGCGGGACAATCGATTGACTGAGACTATCAGAGATCGCGCTAGAAAGAATGGCCATGGAAAGTTTTATCTGCGTGCAATGCGGAACGCAGTTTTCTGAGACCTCCGAGCCGCCGCCAGGCTGTCCCATTTGCGAAGATGAACGGCAATTTGTTCGTCACCAAGGCCAGGAATGGACGACGCTCAAATGGCTGGCGACTGATCATCACAACCGCCTCGAAGAAGAAGCGCCACGCCTTCTAGGGATCGGCACCGAACCGGAATTTGCGATAGGCCAGCGTGCTCTGCTCCTGCAATCGCCCGGAGGAAATCTGCTCTGGGATTGCATCACCCTCCTCGACGACCACACCATTGCCGAGGTGAACTCGCGCGGCGGCATCCGCGCCATTGCCATTTCGCATCCGCATTTTTACTCGTCGATGATTGAGTGGGGCGAACGATTCGATGCCGAAATATTTTTGCATGTCGCTGACCGCGAATGCGTCATGCGCAAAAGTCCGCGCATTCAATTCTGGGAAGGAACAACCTTTCCGCTCTGGGATGATCTCACACTGATCAACTGCGGCGGACATTTCGAAGGCGGCACTGTGTTGCATTGGACGGCGGAGTCCCGCGGCCGCGGGAGCAAAGGCGCGTT
>WNFX01001430.1_pt1 | contig 24528 bp, 18 predicted proteins | sample 5400111 | NCBI WGS metagenome assembly WNFX01 (sample SAMN13153363, study PRJNA577476) | soil metagenome | isolation source: 40 cm soil or saprolite under grassland replicate 1 | place: USA:California | collected 2016-06-15
CAGCGCAACAACGCCATTCACCCATCAGAAAGCCGACCCGAAAGCGACCAGCGCCATGTCAGACCCCGGCACCATACTCAAAGTCAGGCCACCGCCACAGTTCTGTCGATACGAGGCCGGCAGTTCTGTCGGTAACCCAACGTGGAGCTAAGGGGACTTGAACCCCTGGTGGTGTCCTGGGTTAATGGCACGGTGATCTTGAGCTGATCATCTGCTCAGTTCCCGCGCGGTGTGGGGGTGCATCCAGCCAGAGACGCTGCCGCGGCGGTGGCTTGGGTGCTGGGCGCTCCTGGCGGCCGGTCCGGCTCGTAGCCGACCGGCGTTGGCGATGGTCATCCTGGAGGTCGACGACCCGTCGGCCGCGCCTTCCGATCGCGACGAGCGGACGTTCACCGTCATGCCACGCTGCCCCAGCTACGCGACCTCCCGATCGTGGTCGCGGCGAGTGTGGTGTCGCGCGTGTGTACTCCTGGGGGTAGCTCGACGAGCTGGCGGCGGCCAGAGGAGTCAGAGCGGTGCGCAATGCTGACCGCCCGGGCACCTCAGCGGATCGGAGGTGAGCCAGGGACACCAGTGCTGCGGGAACCGAGGTGCTCGCTGACGAAGTGGGCGGCGATGGACCCTTCGCCGACTGCTGATGCAACACGCTTGACCGAGCCGCTGCGCACGTCACCCGCGGCGAACACCCCGGGCAGGCTGGTCTCCAACAGGTACGGGCCGCGCTCCATGCCGTCCCACGGCGGTCGTCGCTCCGCGGTGGAGCCGAGCCCCGCACCGGTGAGGATGAACCCGTCGCTGTCGAGCTCGACGGCGCCCCGTACCCACTGGGTGTGCGGCTCGGCGCCGATGAGGACGAACAGCGCCGCTGTCTCGAGGGTGCGCCGGCCCCCCATCGCGTCGCGGACCACCACCCGTTCGAGCCGGCCGCGCCCCTCGACCGCCTCCACCGCGGACTGGTAGAGCACCTCGATGGCCGGCTGCTCGGCGATCCGCTCGATGAGGTACTCCGACATGCTGGCGCGCAGGTCGCCCCCGCGGACCACGACGGTGACCCCGTGCCCGCGGTCGGCGAGGAACGTCGCCGCCTGGCCTGCCGAGTTGCCGCCGCCGACGATGACTGCCTCGTCCCTGGGCCCGAGCTCGTCTTGGGCGGCGAGCGGCGTGTAGAACACCCCGAGGCCATCGAAACGCTCGAGGCCGGTCGCGTCGAGCTGTCGGTACCTGACGCCGGTGGCGACGATCACGCAACGGGCGAGCACCACGTCGCCGCCATCGAGCTCGACCGCGTAGCCGTGGCCCTGTGGCGAGAGGCCGACCGCCGCGGCGGGCACAAGCAGCGTGGCCTCGAAGCGCAGCACCTGGACGAGCGCGCGCTCGGCGAACTCGTCGCCGCTCACCCCGACGGGGAAGCCGAGGTAGTTCTCGATCCTTGAGGTGGTCCCGATCTGGCCGCCCACGCCCGACCCGTCGATCGTGGCGGTCGCCAGCCCCTCCGAGGCCGTGTACACCGAGGCGGCCAGCCCGGCCGGCCCGGCGCCCACGACAGCGACGTCGTAAACGGTGCCCGGCGTCGGGCCGCTCCCGAACCCGGCGGCCCTCGCGAGCTCCGCATCGGACGGGTTGCGCAGGACCTCGCCGCCCCGCATGACCACGATCGGGGCGCCGGCGGCGCTGAGGCCGTGGTGGCCGAGGACCGCGGCGGCCACCGGCTCGGTCTCCACGTCGAGGAAGACGTGGGGGAGGCGGTTGCGGGCCGCGAACTGCCGGATCCGCCTGGCGTCTGCCGAGGCCCGGGAGCCGACGATCCGCATCCCCGCCCTCGCCTGGGCGAGCAACCGGCGGCGGCGGAAGGCGTTCTGCACGATCAGGTCGGCGAGGGCCTGGTCGTGGGCGATCACGGCACGCAGGCGCTCCACAGGGACCACCAGGACCGAGCCCGGCTCGGTGACCACCGCGGTCGTGAACAGCCGCTCGCCCGTCAGGATGCCGAGCTCGGCCATGAAGTCGCCCGGGCCCCCGGTCGCCAGTTCTCGCTGCTCCCCGGCCTGGTGGTCGAGGACCGTCACCGAGCCGGTGAGGATGACGATGAAGTCGTAGCTGCGGTCCCCCTCGTGGAACAGCACCTGTCCCGCGACAGTTCTGCGCACCTCCCCGTAGTGGCGGAGCGATCCCAGCTGCTCGGCGGTCAGCCGGCGCGCCAGGGTGGGATCGACCGCCGCGCCGGCGGCTTGTTCGGCGCTCAGGTCGTCTCCGCCTTGGCCCATTGCCACCACCTCGGTCGGCCCCGGCTCGTCAGGGTATGCGCGTCACCATGGGGAGGCAACGAGCCTCGCTCACGACTGAGACCCTCGTCCCCGTCGCCACCCGACGGCGGCGTCACCACGACAGACCTGCCACAGGAGGTGGAGCCCGGCCCTCGTCGCAGGTCAGTCTTGGCGGGTCAGCATGAACACCGGGATCTGTCGTGTGGTCTTAGCCTGGTATTCGCCGAGGGAAGGAGCGTCCGCGACCAAGTCGGGCCATAGCCTGGCGCGGGCGGTGTCGTCCAGTTCCTCCGCCAGTACCGTGAAGGTCTGGGCGCCTATCTCGGCTGTGATCCTGGGGTTGGCCTTACCAGTCCGGGTGGGTCGGCGACCCTCCACTGGAGGCGACGATCGCGAAGTGGCCCGCTCCCCGGGGGAAGCAGCCCAGCGGCGTGACGCGCTCGATCCCGGACCTGGCGCCGATGTGGTGGATGAGAATCAGCGTGGTGCCCACCCATGACCCGCCGACGCGCCCCCAGTTCGCCCGGAACTTCTCAATGTCTTGGTGTCATACTCGCTGGCCGCTCCCGGAGCCGAGGTCGCCATGATCTCACTCACTCTCGTACTCGTCGTGGCGGCGGATCCAGGTCTGGAACGCCTCGCCCTCGTCGCGGCCCTTCGGTACCCGGTCGAGGATCGGGTAGTAGCCCATCAGGAACTCCACCCCGCGCCCCGCGGTCGTATAGGTCTGGTAGACGGTGCCGTCTTGGAGGCAGAAGACGCTCACCGCCGGTGATTCCGTGAGGTATCCGGCGACGTCGGTCCCGCTCGCGGCCGCATTCTGATAGGCGATCGGCGGCAGTTGGCCCTCGAGGGGCCCCCACCCGCGCACCTGCTCCTCGGTGTAGGAGGCGCCGAAGTCGAAGTTGAAGTCGGTGTTCGCTGCCGAGACCCAGGGCAGGCTCCAGCCCATTCGCTGCTTGTAGGCCCGAAGCTTGGCCAGCGGAGCCTGCGACACCAGCAGCAGGGTTACGTCGCGGGCATGGAGGTGCGGCAGGAGGCCGTCAAAGCCATCGGCCATCGGCGAGTTGACCGGGCACCCCGCCTGATAGCTCGGACCGAACATGAAGTGGTAGAACATGAGCTGCGAGTGGCCGTCGAACAGCTCGGCCAGGGTCCGCGTCCCGTCGTCGGCGTCGAACCGGTATTCCTTGTCGATCGCGACCCAGGGCAGCTCGTGGCGCTCGCGCGCCAGCTCATCGCCCCTCCGGGTGTGCTCCTTCTCACGCTGCAGCAACTCCGCACGAACGGCCTGCCACTCCGCACGGCTGACAACCTTGTGATCCGTCATCACGTCTCGTCCTATCTTTGACTGCGTTCCTGAGCGAGTTCGTCTCGCTGCTGAGCGGAATCAGCGTCCGCCCCTTTACTCATGACCTGACACGCTCTGCCTTTGCGCCAGTCGCGAATTGCTCTGAGAGGGCCGCATTCTGGCTCGAGCGTCTTCGCGGCGCCGCTGCATCAACTCTCAGCCATCGACGCTCACAGGCGATCTGGAAATGTCCTCCTCTTTCCTCCACTGCGTCGAAGATCGCTCGCGCAACGGACTCCGGGAGACCTTTGGGTATCTCGAAACACTGGTTCATCTCCGTGTCCACGCAGGCCGCCGAAGACCCCGCTCATAGCGGCCACGATCACCCACATCCGTCATCCGACCTCACGTCAGTTTCAGATCTGCTTCATGGGCTGGACACAGGTGCATTCAGCAAGCGTCTGAACTGTCCCGGAGTGTTGGGAGTGATATTCCCCCGTTCTCCGTAGTCGGGTTGGTGGATGATCACCACGCGTCGCTCACCGGCAGACCCAGGCTGCCCTGCGACGTCGTGAGGAACCTATGGGTCCCGGCGGGTGCATGCCGAGCTCACCCTCCGCCTGGGCATGACCGGCGGGCACGGGCCGGTAGAACTGCAGCTTCCCGGCCTCTATGAAGCGCTCTCAGCTGGAATGGGGGCCACCAGGCCTTATCAGAACCCCAGCCATTCGGTCAGGCCTGTACGGACGCCGGCCGCATCTCGTGTGCTGTCCCCGGGCCCGTGTCAAATCGGCCGTGAACCTGTCCTGAGTTGCGGATCAACGAGTACGAGCGAGCCGCCTGAAGACCAAAAGGTGCAGGTCAAAGCCAGAGTTGCCATGCGCTAGCGGGCGTTGCGCACACCGTGAAGCTTGGTGCGGAGCCGCTGGGCATCGGGGTGGCCCAGGTCATCGAGGATGACCAGGGCCTCGCGCCAGGCGGCGCGGGCGGCGACGTGATCGCCAGCAGCGTGGTGATTGTCACCGACCCGGATGAGGGTCTGGGCCTCGATGTTGCGGCCGCCGGTTTGCCGGAGCAGGCCGAGGGCGGACCTGTAACAGTCGAAGGCCGCGCGGTGGTTGCCGAGTTGCTGGTGTGCGTAGCCGATGCTGTCCCAGGTCGCGGCCTGGCCGTGCTGGTCGCCGAGGTCGAGGAGCTGGCGGATGCCGTCGTCGCAATATTTCAGAGCGTGCTGGTAGTTTCCGAGCAGGGCATGAAACCAGCCCACGTTGCTGAGCGCTCTGGCCTGCCCGCCCTGGTTGCCGACTTTCCGGTACAGGTCGAGCGCCTGCTGGGCGTGGCGGAGCGCGTCCGCTGGGTCACCCTGCTCGTGGAGGACGTGCGCGATGCTGGTGTGGATCCGGGCCTGCCCGGCGTGGTCGCCCAGCCTGGCGGACCGGTCCAGCGCTGACCGGAGATGGCTGTGGGCGTCGTCCAGGCGGCCCATCGCGTAGTAGGCGATCCCGAGGCCGTGGTGTGCCCGTGATTGTCCGGCCTGGTCGGCCGACCGCCGGGCCGCGTCGAGGGCGGCGTACTGGGCAGCGGCCAGGTCGTGCCAGTGTCCCTGCCGGTTGAGGAAGACCCCGAGGCTCCAGGCCAGCTGCCAGGCGTGGGTGTGGAATCCGGTGCTAGCGGCCCGCTCGACCATGGCCAGCAGGACATGGCGCTCGGTGGTGAGCCAGGCCACCGCCTGGTGCAGGTCGGCAAGATTCTCCGGGGTGACGCCCGCCTGGGCGGGGGCGGGGACGATCGGGTCGCACGGCGACCTGATCAGGTGGTTGGCGGCGTGGGCGGTGTGCAGGTAGTGGTCGAGCATGCGATGCTGTGCAGCGCGCTGCTCAGGGCCGGGGTCATGGGTGCGTGCGAGTTCGGCGGCGTAGGCGGACAGCAAGTCGTGGACGGTGTAGCGGCCGGGGGCGGCCTCGTCGACAAGGTGCGCCCGGGCAAGCTCGGCCAGCAGGGTGCGGGCCTGCCGGACCGGGATGCCAGCGACGCTGGCCGCTGCCGCCGGGGTGATCTGCGGGCCAGGGTGGAGGGCGAGAAGCCGGAAGAGCCGGGCCGCATCAGCGGTGAGCGCGTGGTAGGACCAGGAGAACACTGCCCGCAGCTCACTGCCGGGATCCCCGGTCGCGAACGTGTCCAGGCTGCCCCTGCCCTCGCGCAGCTGCGCGGCCAGCGCCGCGAGGGGGAAGCCGGGCCGGGCAGCGGCGCGCGCGGCCACGATCGCCAGCGCCAGTGGCAGCTGCGCGCACTCCCCGATGATCTCCCCGGCCGCCCGGGGCTCGGCGGCGAGCCGGTCCTCGCCGAGACGCCGCGCAAGCATCTGATGCGCTTCGGCGGTGGAGAGCAGGTCGAGCGTGACCGGATGAGCCCCCTCGACAGCCACCAGGCCGGGCAGCTGGTGGCGGCTGGTCACCACGGCCAGGCAGCCGCCACTGGCTGGCAACAGCGGACGCACCTGCCCGGCATCACGGGCGTTGTCCAGCACGATCAGCATGCTCTTGCCCGCTAGCAGGCTGCGGTACAGGCCAGCCTGAGCCAGCTCGTCGGCCGGAACCTGCTGGGCCGGCACGCCCAGCGCATCCAGGAACCCGCGTATCGCCTCAGCCGCCCCCATCGCCGAACCGGGCCCGTAACCACGAAGGTTGACATACAGCTGGCCATCGCTGAACCGATCACGCACCTGATGCGCCCAGCGCACGGCCAGGGACGTCTTCCCTACCCCAGCCGCCCCGTGCACCACGACCACCGCCGGGCCGGCACGCCGCGACGCGGGCTCGCCAGGCCGCAGGCCATCAAGCTCCCTGAGAGCCGCAATCCGGCCCGCGAAAACATCAAGATCAGCGGGAAGCTGCCGGGGCACAGGCCGCGATCTCGCGCCAGCTGCCAGCGCCGGCGGCCGCCCGACCAGAAGATCGGCATGAATCCGCCGGAGTTCTGGCCCCGGATCCACGCCCAGCTCATCAGCGATGCGCATGCGGATCGTCTCATAGCAGCCCAGCGCCTCCGCCTGCCGCCCGCAACGATCCAAGACGATCAGCCGCCGCGCCCACAGCGGCTCCCGCAGCGGATGCCGGGCAGTGTGCTCGCTCAGTTCCGCGGCCAGCTCCTCACAGCGCCCCCAGGCGATATCCAGATCGATACGCCGCTCCAGCGCCGCGTAATACCGCTCGACCAGGCGCGGGGATACCGACTCCTCCAGCCACACCGACGGCACATCCTCAAACGGCCAGCCCCGCCACAGCGCCAGCGCCCCCGCCAGCCCCTCCCGCTGAGCCCCCGCGTCCGCCTCCCCCACAGCCGCATCAAGCAGCCGCGGAAACCGCAGCACATCCACATCACCGGGATCAGCACGCAGCACGTAACCATCAGCCGCCGTGCCGATACACGCCGCGCCCAGGATGCCGCGCAGCCGAGTGACGTACGTCTGCACGCTCCGCCGGGAATTACCCGGCAAGTCCCCGTCCCACAGTGCCGCCACCAGGCGGCCCACCGAGACCGTCTGCCCGGCCGACACCGCCAGCACCGCCAGCAGCGCCCGCAGCCGGCCCGCACCCACCACCACCGGCCGCCCCCCGACCGACACCTCCAACGGCCCCAGCAAACCCACCGCCAGCGCACCACCCGCCCGATCAGCGGAAAGAACAGCCGGCGCCACAGAGGCACCGCCAGGCCTCGTGCCGTTCTGCGCCCGCACGCCCGGCCGTCACCCCCTCACCGGACCTCATGCTCGCCGACCTTGCGCGAGGACGGCACCCCGTCGCCAAGGGCCAGGACAAGTCAGCCGTCAGCGGCCCAACCGTCCCGATTATAAGACCCACGCAAGGTAGGCAGGGTCTGAGCAAGTTGGGCAGGGTGTGGAAGATCATGTCGGTGATCCTCAAGACTGGGGCAGTCACCACTGCTGGGAGCGGATCACTAATGACGCTGATCGCGCCCGGTTCGCGCGAACCGGGTCGGCGGAGGATCTAGACTCATTGGTTGCTGTTGCCCGAGACGCCGTAGAGGTGACCTCGGCTGATCACCCCGACCGGGACGAGAGGCTGTCCGGTCTCGTCTTGGCCCTGCATGCACAGTTCGAGCGAGCTGGAACGATGGCGGGCTTGGATGCGATGATCCTCGCCGCCCAGGAGCTAGTAACTGTCACGTCGGCCGATGACCCAGACCGGGCAGGGAGGCTATCCAGTCTGAGCGTGGCACTCATGGCTCGGTTCGAGCAAACCGGGACGGCCGAAGACCCTAGAGGCTATGGTCACCGCTGGCAGTTCGGGCCCACGCGGGCGGGCCAGTCGGGTCGCGGATCGGGCCGCTGAGGGCTCCGGCCATTGTCAAGATCATTATTGACTGCGTACACGGACGCGGCCGCGGCCGCAATAGCCCTCCACCTCGACCAGACCGCACGCATGATGCTCATCATGGCGAGCGGCAACTTCCCCTCGGGCCAGACTCTAACGCCGAGCCCCCGGCCATAGCCCTCCGCGAGCTTCATAGCCGCGCGATGCCCATCCTGGCCGATTCAAACAGGTCCAAGTGCACAAGGGTGACGCCAGATAGCAGCCCCGTAGGGCAGCACAGGCGACCTCAGTCGCCGACTGCAGGCACCTGTGACACAACCTCGGCGACAACGCCGAGCGAGCCGACCAGGGGCCAGGCAGCCCGTTGCCTGGACGCCGCCATCACCGCGCCCACCAGGGAATCCGACCGGGCCGAACCAGTCCCGAGCGCGCCGTCCGCACCTGCACGCCGGTTGCGGACGAGACAGATGGCCGAGCGGACCCGGCATGGTCAGGCTGCCAACCACCGCTCCGGCCGATAGCGCGCAGCGGCCATGCCATCGCCGCAGAGCTGGGGGTAAATGTTCTGCCCGCGGACGCTGGTGATGGCGACACGGGCTGGCCAGCCGCGGCGCGGCCAGCGATACTCCCCAGTCTCGGCTGGCTGCCGGGTGGGCCGGTGCGGCGCTGAATTTCGATTCGAGCCATCCCCGGAAAGTCGGCCCGGCAAGTCTGGCGTGCGGCCCGGGCAGCAGCGCGCCGCTCTCGTAGAGCTGGCGGTCAGGGTCGTCGGGGTCGCTTACCTCCTCGACGCGCGCATGGGGAAGCCGCGCCGCCTGGCGAGGAGTGTTCCCATCTGAGCGAGGTTCCCCTCGCGTTGCCCAGCAACCTCGAAGATCGCGACCCAGGTTGTCCAAGCGCGAGCGGCCACTCGACCCGGTGGCGAGGTCGGCGGCGGCTTCGGCGACCGTCAGTGCGGCGACGAGCTGGGTGCGCATCTTCGGCAGGTAGCTGACCTCGCCCTGTGTGCACCAATCGACCAGCTGGCTCACGAACTCGTGGAACTGGGCCGCGCGCAGGATCGTCACGGGAACCGGCCCGGCCTGCATCACCTGCTCGTGGACGGCTTTCGCCGCGTTGTAGCCGGCGCTGAAGCGGTCGCAGCCGATGATCGAGACGACAATGATCCGGGCCACAGAGACCCGCTCGCCCGCCTGTTGCAGGTTGCGTGCAGCGGCCGTGAAGAACTCGGTCGCCTCGGCTTGGCCGGACGAGGCGCCGCTCGCGACGTCGATCACGCAATCGGCACCGGTGAGAGCGTCAGCCAGCCCCTCCCCGGTGAGGACATCGACACCGTGCTTGCGCGAGATTGGGACGACGTCGTGCGCGCGCACACTCAGCAACGTCGCAAGTGGCGGCCGACCCTGCCGGTCGCGCCACAGCGATCTTCTTCCTGGGTTCCATAACAGTGCTGCTCACCTCTGTCGCGGTTGGTCACCACGGTGCGGACTGGGCAGATTGTTGGAGACCTCAGCGTGGGCCGGAGATGTGGCGGGTGGGATGCGAGTTCATCAGGTGGAGCGATGTGGGTCAGTTCCCGGTATCTGTTACCGCCGGTTCTGGCTGGGCTGCTGGTGGGCTTGGTGGGCTTCCGGTACTGGCGAGGAGTTGGCGCCTGTTTTCTTGCGCGGCATAAGGAACACTGCCAGGAGCAGTGCGGCGAATCCGAAGCATGCGGCGGCGAGGAATGCGTCGTGGTTGGCCGATGCCTGGGCGGCCCGGATGAGGGATTTGTCATCGCCTGCCGCGGCCAGGCCCGAGGCGATCCCGTTGTAGGCGATGGTGGCCACGACCGCGAGCCCCAGTGCCCCTCCAGCTTCCTGGCTGGTGTTGATGAGCCCAGCACCGATGCCTGCCTGCTCTTGGCTGACCCCGGTGAACGCGGCGATTTGGAGGGTCACGTAGCACAGGCCGCAGCCAAGCCCGACCGCCAGGAACGCCGGCAGGAGGTTAGCGGCATAGCTGCCGCCGACGGGGGCCCACCGCAGCAGCAAAAGCCCGGCTACCGTCACCACTAGGCCGCTGATGAGCACCGGCCGCGCCGCGATCTTGGTGATCAGCCCGGAAGCGAGCCCGGCACCGGCGGCGACGCAGACTGCCAGGGGCAGGTAGGCGAAACCGGCCCTGACCGGCGAGTACCCATAGACCTGCTGCATGAAGATGCTAGCGAAGAAGAACATCGCGCTGAACATGCCGAACACCAGGACGGCAGACAGATTCGCGATCCGCATCGTCCGCAACCGGAAGATCCCCAGCGGCATCATCGGCTGCCTGACCCGCGCCTCGATGGCCAGGAATGCCCCCAGCAGGACAGCGACCCCTGCCAGGCTGCCAATAGTGCGAACTGTGCCCCAGCCCGCGTGCGTGGCCTCGCCGAGGGTGAAGATCAGCAGCAGCAGGCCCGCGGTCAAGGTGGCAGCCCCAGCCATATCGAATGGGCGCTGCAGTTGCTCCGCCCGGCTGTCGGGCACGATCCGCGGCGCCAGCGCTACCGCACCGAACCCGATCGGCACGTTGATCCAGAAGATCCACTGCCACCCGGGCCCGCCCGCGAGCACGCCGCCAAGGATCACCCCGGCGATCGACGCGATGCCCGTCAGCGAACCCCACACGCCGAGCGCCTTGTTGCGCTGCGGGCCTTCAGGGAAGGTACTGGTCAGGATCGACAAAGCGGCCGGCGTGATCAGCGCCGCGCCAAGACCCTGGAAAGCGCGGGAGGCGATCAGCATGGCGCCGTTTTGCGCCAGGCCAGATACCAGCGATGCTAGTGCGAAGACCAGGAAACCGGCCTGCAGCATCCGCCGGCGCCCGAAGCTGTCGGCAAGCCGCCCACCCAGCAGCAAGAACCCGCCGAGCACGGTCGCGTACGCCGTCACAACATAGTTCAGGCTGACGTCGGACATGCCAAGGCCGCGCTGGATCGACGGCAGTGCCAGGTTCACGATCGAGACATCGATGAAGACCATGAACTGGCCCATGCAGACAAAAGCAAGGATCATCCCGGGGCTGGCAGCCTTGCGGCGGCCCCCGCCGATCGATGCTGTCATGGCTTGACCATCAGGCGCTTGGGCCGGTTCAGTCGAAGAGCCGGTAGGACCCGACAACCGTGAGTGGCTCCGCGGCTGGCGGCTCGATGAGGTAGGTCTGGAGGTCCTGCTGGAACTGCTGAAACTCCGGCAGTCCCTCGAGCGGATTACCCGCGCCCTGATCAAGCTGCAAGAAGATCACAAAGGTCACGCCGTCGGGCAGCTTGGTTGAGGCATAGCGAATGTCCTCAGGCTGTTCCCGTTCGATCGCCGAGAACAGCTTCGCGACCGCCCCCTCAACCTCCGCCACACTATCCGCCTTGACCCTGGCGCGAATCATCGTGACACCCACCGCGGCACCCCTTTCATCCTGTTACGAGAAACCTCCTGAACGCGGGCAGAGGGATCAAAATCCTGCCCAGCATCAGATCTGCCTCAAATTGCTTTCAAAGCGACTCACGCAGCACGTCAACTGCCACGCAGCCCCGGCACCCTCCCATCAGGCCGGTAGCCGCACCGGTGCCGCCTCCGTGACGCGACCACGCGTACCCGGCGGCGGCCTGAGGAACGGAACCGCTTGGAGGCAGGCAACCACCCGGCTGCGTCGTTTTCCCTTCATATCTGCTTCAGCCGCCACCCCAGGAAGATGGCGGGTGATCGCCTTGACCATGCCGGAGCCCTTGTGACCGACGGTCAGGGTGATGGCGGATAAGGACCCGCTGCGGTGACAGGCTCCGGTGCCTGAGAAAGCGGTTGCATGGCCGCCCGCTTGGACGGGGTGAGCACGGCTGCTATCACCGCGGTCGCGGCAACGGTCGCAGCGACCCACTCAGCGGGCCGGAACCCGCCAATGGATGCTGCGGGCGTGGTGCAGCTGCCGTTGCTGGGGAACACGGTGGCAAGGATCGCGATGCCGAACACGCTGCCCAGCGCGTTAGCGCAAACCAACGATACCGAACGGCTGACGCGTGATGTCACACCTGGCGGTGTGGCGCCACTAGCCGGTGCGCGGGTGCTCGCCCTGCTCGGCGGCCAGCGATGCGAGGACGCGGCTGAACTGCTCCATCATGCCGCGGTGCAACAAGGTCGCGTAGCTGACCCTGGCCACCCCGAGCATGGCGAGTTCCGCGAGGGAGGGGGCTTGCGGGATGCGGAGCACGTTGACCGGGCCCGGGCACTTCGAAACGAAGGCCGCCAGCGCGCCGGCCTCCGACAGCCCGACCGGGAACACGCAGTCGGCACTGGCGCCGAGGTATGCCCGCGCCCGGCGCAGAGCCTCCGGCATGAGCTCACCCTGGGTACGCCCGCCCGAACCCGAGACGGCAGACGGAAGGAAGACATCGATCCGCGCATTGATCACAAGCCGGTAACCCTGACCGGATGCGGCCTGGCGCACATCACGCAGCCATGCCGCCTGCTGGGCGGGATCGCGCAGCGTCTGGGCCGCGTGGTTGGTGTCCTCGAGGTTGCATCCCGCCGCCCCCATGCCCTTCAGCTCGGCGACAAGCTCCACGGCCGTCATCCCATACCCCGCCTCCGCGTCCACCGTCACCGGGACACCGACCTTCCGGGTGATCCGTGCAGCCGCGGCGAGCATCTCGCCCGCCGGCGCCCCCTCGTGGTCTTGGTAGCCAAGCGCGGCCGCCACGCCGCCGCTCGTGGTGGCCGCGGCCGGAAACCCGGCCGCGGCGACCGCCTTCGCCGTGGCCACATCCCACGCGTTCGATGGTCGCGCCCTCGTCGATGCCGGCCTGGATGTAGCTGAGAACGCGCTGGGTCTTGGTGACGACGGGGCCGACGTGGACGCTTGGGTCGGTGCCGCGGCCGACCTTCAGTTTCGCGACCGCCGCAGCCAGTTGCTCGACGAAGGCGCCGTAAACGCCGTCCTGGACGAGGATGCGTGATGAGGCCGGCCGTGCACGCTTCGCCCTTGTTATAGAAGGCACCCTCGAGCGTGTCTTTGACAGCGCGGTCGACGTCGGCGTCGTTGAAGACGATCAGCGCGTCCTTGCCGCCGAGCTCGAGCACCGCCGGTGTGATGTTCTTGGCGGCAGTGCCTGCGACCGCTGCCCCGGCCCCGGTCGAACCGGTGAAGGACACCATGCGCACCAGCGGGTGGCCGGCGAGCGGCTGGCCGACGCTGTGGCCAGAGCCCGGCACGGCGTGCAGGACGTCCCTGGGCAGGACGGTGTTCAGCAGCTCGACGATGCGCATGACCGTCAGGGGTGCCTGCTCGCTTGGCTTCAGCACGACGGTGTTGCCGACGGCGAGGGCGGGGGCCATCTTGCCGCCGGCGTGGACCGGCGGCCAGTTGAACGGGATGATCTCGCCGACGACGCCGACCGGCTCCAGGTACGTCGAGGTGTAGATCGCGCCCTTGTCGTAGAAGTCGGTCGGCAGCTTGTCGACGAGGCTGCCGAAGAAGCGGAAGACGCCGACCAGGAAGTTGACGTCGTTCAAGCGTGCATCGGCGACCGGTTTTCCGTTCTCGCGCGACTCGAGCAGCGCCGGCTCGTCGGCGTGCTCGTCCAAGACGTCTGCGGCCTGGAGGAGGAGCGCGGCACGCTCGGCTGGCGTGCGCCAGCGCCAGTCGGTCTGGAACGCGCGGTGGGCGGCCTCAACCGCAGCGTTCACCTCCGCGGCCCCGCCCCCCTGGACGATGGTGATGACCTCGCCGGTTGCTGGGTCTTCGACCGGGAACCGGTCGGCTTCGTCATGGGACGACCAGCGGAAGGCCGTCAACTCGGGTGCCGCTGTCGTGGTCATCGCGAGCTCTCCTTTCTTCTGTGTTACCGCCGGCGCGGCGGCGCAGGAAGCGCGGCCGCAGAAGCGTCGGCCAACGTGGTGAGCCACTGCTGCATGAGTGCCTGCTCGGGCTCGGTGAGCGGTGTGTCCTCAGTGGCGAGCTTGCTGCTCAGCGTCGCCGCTGCGGTCGCGATCGTCGGCTCTGCGGGCGCGCGCCGCTTCGGCGTGGGCGCGGCGTCTTGCGGGACGGTGATCGAGGCGATCACGGCCTCGCGCAGTTGCGTCGCGAACGTGCCGTCGCCGAACAGGTCAGGCTGGGAGATCAGCGACAGCGCGGTACCGGTGACCGCGGCCAAGACCATGCGCGCCGCTGTCTCCACAGACATCCGCAACTGGCCGCGGGCGGCACCAAGCTCCAGCCGTTCATAAAGCATCTGGTACGCCTCGCGGACCGCCACACTGTTGGCGGCGACCACCGGCGACCACATCAGCTTGTAGAAGTTCGGGTTCTCGCGCGCGAACTCGATGTGGTTGTCCCAGCCCGCTCTGACGTCGTCGGCGACATGCTCGTGCACGACGGCAGCGACGGCGCGCTTGGTCTCCAAGAACGCAGCCCAGCCGAAGTCGACCACGGCCGTCAGCAGTCCTTCCTTGTCGCCGAAGTGGTGATACAGGGTCGGAGCGGTGACGCCAGCCGCGTCGCAGATAGCGCGCGTCGACGCGTCAGCGTCGGCGGACTGGGCGAGCAGCTCGGAGGCGGCTTCGAGGATGCGGGTTCTTACGGTCATGACCCGAGGCTAGCAACGCTCTATAGCGAGAGTCAAGGTATGTGTGTATCATCGCTATAACTCGACGAAGGAGGAGCGATGATCGTCATCACCACACCCACCGGCCTCATCGGCCACCAAGTCCTCGGGAACCTGCTGGGCAGCGGCGAGGCGCTCCGCGTCATCGACCGCGACCCGTCCCGCATCCCGGCCGGCGTACGCGAGCACGTCGAGGTCATCAAGAGCTCCCACGGCAACCCTGACGTCGTCGATGACGCCTTCGCCGGCGGCGACGCCGTCTTCTGGCTCGCGCCCCCGGATCCACGAGCCGAGAGCGTCGAAGCGGCCTATGTCGGCTTCACCCGGCCGGCAGCCGAGGCGTTCAAGCGCCACGCGGTGAAGCGCGTCGTCGGGATCTCGGCGCTTGGCCGTGGCACCCCCTGGGCGGCGCACGCCGGATACGTCACCGGCTCGCTCGCGATGGACGACCTCATCGCGAGCACAGGCGTCAGCTACCGGGCGCTGACGATGCCCTCGTTCATGGACAACATCCTGCGCTTCGCCGAGCCGATCAGAAACGGCGGCATCTTCTTCGCGCCGATCGCCGGCGACCGTAAGCTGCCAAGCTGCGCCACCCGCGACATCGCCGCCACCGCCGCCAGGCTGCTGCTCGACGACTCATGGGACGGCGTCGGCCACGTCGCCGTGCTCGGCCCCGAGGACATCTCTTACAATGACATGGCCGCGATCATCTCCGAGGTTCTCGGCAAGCCAGTGCGCTTCCAGCAGATCCCCGGCCAGGCGCTGAAACAGCGGCTGCTCCAAGCCGGAGCGTCGGACGCGATGGCCCAAGGAGTCGTCGACATGTGGGCCGCCAAGAACAGCGGCCTCGACAACGCCGAACCCCGCATTCCCGAGTCGACGACCCCTACCAGCTTCCGCGAATGGTGCGAACAGGTGCTCAAACCGGCCGTCACGCGCCGGCGAGACGGTGCCCCAACGGCCCTGAGCTCCTGACCCACCCGACGAACGGAAAGGAGATCACAATGTCCGGATCAGCGGCCCACGAAGCCCACGCCGGGCGAGTGGCACTCGTCACCGGAGCCGCCCGCGGCATCGGCCAAGCGATCGCCGTCGGCGTCGCCAAGCAGGGAGCGACCGTCGTCATCGGCGACATCGAGGACCTGACCGAAACCAGCAAGCTCATCGCCCGCACCGGCAAATCGGCCATCGCTGCGACGCTCGACATCAGCGACCCGTCCGTCATCGACCAGGTGCGCACCCGGGTGGCCGGCGAACTCGGCGCCTCGACATCCTCGTGAACAACGCCGCCATCTTCGAGTCCGCCACCTGGGACGAACTCGACCTCGAACTCTGGCAGCGCGTCATGACCGTCAACCTCAACGGGCCGATGCTCATGTGCAAGGCATTCCTGCCGCTGATGCGCGGGCGTGGGTGGGGGCGCGTCATCAACGTCGCCTCCGCGACGGTCGCCATTGCCAGCCCGGTATCGATCGCCTACCGCGCGAGCAAGATGGCGTCATCGGGTTCACGCGGGCGCTGTCAGCAACGCTCGGCGATGACGGGATCACGATCAACGCGGTGCTCCCGTCGCTCACCCACACGGCAATGCCGAGGGCTGCCAGCGGCAGTCGTCGACGCGAGCCTCAGCCGCCAGGTCATCCACCGCATGGCCGAGCCCGAGGACATCGCCGGAAGCGTCCTCATCCTCGCCGCAGAGGACGCCGGCTGGATCACCGGCCAGACGATCATGGCCAACGGCGGCAACTCGTTCGGCTTGTGAGAGCCGCCTTGCAGACGATCTTCAAGACGGCCAACACAAGTGAAAGCCCCAAAGAGCCGCCCTACGGGCGGCTCTTTGAGCACTCGCGATCACGGCATACGGGTACAGAACCGGCCGCCCAGAGCCGACTGATCTGTGCGTGCCAGCTGACTAGACAACCGCACCGGAGGTGCGCGCCTATTCGATCTGGCTTGCCCAGGATGCATGACAGCGGCAGGCCGCAGTCCCAGCGGGATAAGGGCCGGGACTCAAGGCTACGAGTGAACATGCCAAACAGCGCATAAGCATGCGAATAAGCAACGCACGCTATTCGGCTACGACCGAGCGTCGCCAGCCACGCCGATCACCCGGATCTGCGCGCCTCACTGCCGGTGCCCGTCACGCTCGGGTCTGTCGCGGCCTTGCGGAGGGATCTCGGGCCTGGGCTCGTTGCGAAGCGTGATCAGATCTCGGGTCGGCATGCCGCCGGATCCCTGCCGAGTATGCGCGGCTAGCAGGTACCTCGTCAGCGCACGTCACCGCGCGCAGATCATCCTGTCTTGAGTGCTCTTGCTCTGCCACCCGATTGACCTCGACGGCCTATTAACGGACAGGCGCCTGCGGACGCGGGTGCCAGTACCGGCGTCCGGGCCACGCGGATGCGCCTGGCGGCCGGTATTCGACGCTGTCGACCCGCCGGAACGCCTCGAGAGCCCCGTCCACGCTGATCAGCTTCGTTGTCGAGCGGACCCGAGTTGCGCAGGGCCGGTCCTCTGGCCCCCGCGCAGGCGCAACAGGTCGCGCGTCTCGGTTGTCGCCAACTTGCTTTCTGACCAATTGCGATGACCGTCGTGGCTTTTCGGGGGCGGCAGCCGGCAGGAAGATGAGAGGCAGCGGATCAGTTGGTGTTGGCGGCGCCACGAGTGTTTGGGAGTGAGACGCAACGAGCCGACCGAGGTGCCTGAGATGAACGCTGCTTCGTCGATCGTCTACGCCGTCTTCGTCGTCCTCACCGGCGGCGCTCTCTTGGCAGCGCTCGCCGCGGGCGCACGGCGCCTGCTCGGACTGCGGCTCGGTGTGGTGCGCACCGTGCTCGCCGGCCTGGCCGGGATGGCGGCCTGGGGGGTCTTCGGCTTCGCCATCCGACCTTCACAGCAAAACAGCCTTGTGCTCACCACCGTTCAGTTCGGCATCGCGCTGCTGGTTGCGATGGCGTTCCTGGTCTTGGCAGAGGTGGTCATGCCGAGCGGGTCGGTACGGCCGCGGGCGTGGGCGCGAGCGTTCCGGCACCGGTTGGCCCGGACCCGGCGATATCTCCAGATCACCCAGATCGCGGCCCGCCACGGCCTGCTGCCCCACCTCCGGGGCCCCCGCCTCCAGGCCGGCGCTCCTGCCGGTCGCGCCGGGCTGGCCACATCGCTGCGGCAGGCGCTGGAGGAGGGCGGAGTCAGCTTCGTCAAACTCGGCCAGCTCCTGGCCACCCGCCGCGACCTACTCCCCGCAGAGTTCATCAACGAGCTGGCCAAGCTCCACCACCAGGTCACTCCGGCCCCATGGGCGCAGGTGGAAGAGATGCTCGGCGAAGAACTCGGTGCCCCACCCGACACAGTTTTCGCCGAGTTCGGCCCCCGCCCGCTGGCTGCCGCCTCCATCGCCCAGGTGCACCGGGCCAGACTCCGCTCCTCGGGGGCAGACGTGGCGGTCAAGGTCCAGCGCCGCGGCATCCGGCCGGTGGTCGAGCGCGACCTGGACATCGTGGACCGCATGGCCCGCAGGCTGGAGACCCGCACCAGATGGGGGGCCACCATCGGCGCCGTCGACCTGGCCCGCGGCTTCACCACAGCGCTCCACGAGGAGCTCGACTTCCGCGTCGAGGCGCGCAACATGGCCGCAGTCGCAGCGGCGTCGGCCGGGCCCGCAAGGGACGCCTCGGTGCGGCTGCCGGCCCTGCACTCGGAGCTGTGCACCGAGCGGGTGCTGGTGATGGAGCGGCTGGACGGTCTCACCCTCGACGCCGCCGGGCCGGTCATCGACGCCGGAGGACTGGACCGGCAGGTCCTCGCGCGGGCGCTGCTTGGCTGCTTGCTGCGGCAGATCATGCTCGGCGGGGTCTTCCACGCCGACCCCCACCCGGGCAACATCCTGCTGCTGGACGGCGGCCGCCTGGCCCTGCTGGACTTCGGCTCGGTCGGCCGGCTCGACGCGCTGCTGCGGTCGGCGCTGCAGCAGTTCCTGCTCGCCATCGACCGTGGCGACCCGGCCGGGCTGTACGATGCCCTGCTGGAGGTCATGGTGCGGCCCGACGACGTCGACGAGCAACGGCTGCAACGCGCCCTCGGCCAGTTCATGGCCCGCCATCTCAACCCCGGCGCCGCCCTCGACGTCGAGATGTTCACCGACCTGTTCCGGCTGGTGGCAAGCTACGACCTCGCGGTGCCGCCCGAGGTCGCCGCCGTGTTCCGGGCGCTGGCCACCCTGGAAGCCACCCTGGCCCAGCTCGCCCCCGGCTTCGACATCGTCGCCGAGTCGCGGGCGTTCGCCGCCGCCCAGCTCACCAGCCAGCTGCAGCCCACCTCGCTACGGCAGGCGGCCAGCGACGAGCTGCCCACGCTGCTGCCGGTGCTGCGTCGCCTCCCGCGCCGCGCCGACCGGATCACCAGCGCCCTCGAGCACGGCCGCCTCGGCCTGGGTATGCGGCTGTTCGCCGACCCACGCGACCGCCGGTTCCTGACCACCCTCGTCTACCAGACCCTGCTGGCGTTCCTCGGCGCCGCCACCGGCATCATGGCCGTGGTGCTGCTCGGCACCACCGGCGGGCCGAAAGTCAGCCCCACCCTCAGCCTGTTCCAGCTGCTCGGCTACAACCTGCTCGTGGTCAGCGCCGTGCTCATCCTCCGGGTCCTGGTCATGATCTTCCGGCCGCCACGGTGACGCAACAGGGTCGTCATCGTCCTATAGCGTGACTCCTTCAGCCCGCTAGCTGCGCGACCCCTCTACAGCGGGGATGCCTGATCTGAGCGCGACCGCTCTCCAGCGGCGAGCAGCCCGCTGCGTACAGATCGGCGGCGATGGGCACACCGCCAGGGTTGAGCACGGTCACTGGTGAGCTGCTCGGCCTCCGTCGGGGCCGGGCTGGGCACTGACCTCGTGCGGTGTCAGCCCGCCTTGGGCTTGGTACTCATTTGCCCAGACTCTGCCGTCGGGCAGGACGACCTCATCCATTTCCACACCCCGACGGCCGCCTGGGCCAGGTATCAGTATGTCTGGGGCTCATAGGTCCGTGACACCGTGACTGGTCAAGAGGGCCGTGGCCGCCACGCGCTCATCCTGGTCACACGGCGGCCCGCCGCCAGGAGATGTGTCGACTCTGGAGTGCGGCCCGGCCTGGAACAGAAAGCCTGGTCGCCGGGGGCCATGACCCCGGCCGCCGGATGAGGCTTCGCCGGGCTCTCAGCTTCGGCGGAGCCTCACCTGCCACGAACACCGTCAGCGGTCGCGGGTGGTCAGCCAGGGCTGCAGGGCGATCTGCGCGGCGCGCCCGATCTCGGCGCGCATCCGGCCGGGATCCTGGGTGCGGGCGGGATCTTCCATGAGGACGGCAATGGTGGCGCTGATGGAGCCGAACAAGGCGCCGACCAGGGCGGCGGACGAGATCTCGTCGAGTTCGCTGGGAAAGGCGGCCAGCAGGTGGCGAGCGATGTCCCGCTGCGCGGAGAACAGCACCTGCAGGCCGCGGCCCTGGACGCTGGGCACGGTCTGGATCAGCCGGACGCGGACGGACGCCAGGGGCTGATCATGTCCGCGTCGCTCGCGGCCACGTGCTCCAGTGCGCGCAGCAGTACCTCGACCGGGCGATCGCCGGGCCGACGCTGGTCGATGGCGTCCAGTACCGCCTGGACGCGTGCCTGGCTGTCGGGGAAGAGCAGGTCCTCCTTGCTGGCGAAGTAGCCGAAGAAGGTCCGTGTCGAGATCTCCGCCGCCGGGATACGGGTGCCCCGCATGACCGTTCGGGGTGTGCGCACCACGCGGTGGTGCTGCCCTCCTTCTGGCTGCTGGTTGGGTCAGGTTGTGGTCGTGCGTGTCCTGTGCTGCGGCCGGAATGCGCTGAGCGCCGAGCCGCGGATGAGCGTCGCGGCGGAATGCCGGTGGAGGCGGCCGCTGGTCACGTCGTCCGCCGCGGCGTGCAGGAGGGCGTAAAGGACCGTGACCATCCATTCGACTGGCTGATCGTCACGGAACTCGCCGGCGCGCTGGCCCCGCGCGATGAGGCGCCGGAGGGGGTCGAGAGCTGCCTGGTGGGCCTGGCGCAGGCGCTCGGACGGGAGCATGTCGAGCGCGAGGCGCGCGATCGCCAGGTGGCGCGCCAGGCTGCGCCAGCCAGTGGTGATGAGCCGCTGCAGGGCTTCGCTGGCGGGGCCGACGTCGATGCCGACGTCGGCGATTTCCCGCTGGGCTTCATCGAGAGCCCTTTTCACCGCCGCCTCGACCAGGTCCTCCCGGGTGGGGAAGTGGGCATACAGCGTGGGGCGGGAGACACCGGCGGCCTTGGCGATCCCGGCCAGGCTGGGCTTGGGGTCACGTTCAAGTTTGCGCGAGCGTGGCGTCCAGGATTGCCGCGACATTTCGCTCCGCGACCTGGCGGCGCAGCTCGTCGGCTCGGTTCGGTGTGTCCGCAGTTGCAGCGTGAGTGCTCACCTGTCCTACCCTCTTGTGGCCGCCGGGGCAGCAGCGGCCGCGCGCGCGCCGGGTTCGCCGCGCTTCAGCGCGAACGCCGCCACAAGCGCTGCTGCGAGCGAGACCGCGGCTGCGTGCAGGAACGCCAGCTGCAGACCGCCGGCCTGGGCCACGAGCGGTGCCGAGCCGGCGGCGAGCAGATCGCTGCTGCGCCAGATGGCCACCACGCCGGCGAGGACCGCGACCCCGAGCGCGCCGCCGATCTGAACGGACGCGCTCAGCAGCCCGGAGGCAAGACCGGCGGCCGCATCATCGACGCGCTGGAGCGCCGCAGTGGTGATCGAGACGAACGAAAGGCCGGTGCCGAGCCCGAGGATGACCATCGCCGGGAGCACGTCGGTCCAGTAGTCGGCTCCGGCCTGAGCGTGCCCCATTCGCGCCATACCGACGGCAGCGATCGCCAGCCCGGTGACGGCGAGCGGCCGCGGCCCGACTCGTCCCACCAGGCGTTGCGCGACGGCTGTCGCGGCGGCTACCCCAGCTGCCAGCGGCAGGTAGGCTACACCGGCCCGCAGCGGCGTGTAGCCGAGCACCTGCTGGGTGTAGAGCGTCAGCAAGAACAGTGTCGTGATCGCCGAGACGCCAAGCAGCAACTGCAGCACGTTGGGCACCAGCGCCGCCGGGCGGTGCAAGAACCCCGCCGGAATAAGCGGGGCGGCGCTGCCGCGCTCGATTACCGTGAACGCGGCGAGCAGGCCGATCGCTGTGGCAAGCAGCGTGAGCGTCACGGGCGAGCCCCAGCCGTAATCGGGTGCCTTGACCAGCATGTAGACAAGCGTCGTCATCCCCGCGGTCACCGTGACCGCGCAGCCCAGGTCAAAGCCCCGCCGGCCGGCGATCCGGCTGTCTGCTACCAGCCGTGGCACGACCACCAGCGACGCCGCCGCGACCGGGACGTTGATCAAAAACACCCACCGCCGCGACGCGGCCTGCGTGATCGCACCGCCGAGCAGGATCCCGACGGCAAAGCCAAGGCCTGACAGCGCGCCCCAGATGCTCAGCGCCTTCAGCCGCTCCGCCTGGACCGGGAACAGGGCGGTCACCAGCGCCAGCGCGGCGGGCGTCGCCAGTGCAGCGCCGACGCCCTGCAGCACACGGGCGCCGAGCAGCATCCCCTGCGACTGGGCGAGACCGTCGAGCAGCGACGCCGCTCCGAACAGCGCAGTCCCGATCAGGAACATGCGCCGCCGGCCGAACAGGTCCGCTGCGCGCCCGCCCAGCAGCACCAGGCCGCCGAACACCACAATGTAGGCACTCACCACCCACGCCAGCGTCGCCTGCGTGAACCCCCGGTCGCCCTTGATCGACGGCAACGCGACGTTCACGACCGTCTCGTCCAAGAACACCATGAACTGCGCGACCGCCAGCGCCGCCAGCGCGGCCCAGCGCTGGCGGGCGGAACGGTCGTTACCGGCGGAGGCCGCAACCTCATAGGTCTGCATCTCGGCGCTCCTCTCGGCCCGCACCATGATCGTCCTGTTATGGACGAGCAACCCCGTACCATTAGCTCGGCCGCCCGCCGCCGACCCGTAGCCGCGCAACACACACGCATTTAGTCTTCGCGGCCCTCGTACCACCTGCGGTATGGCCGCTACCGGCGCGCATGTCGGCCGCCGCGCAGGGCGGAGGATCGCCGTTTGCGGCGAAGTCCTCGATCGCAGCCGCGTTGCCCGTCGGCCCATATCCGAGGTGCAGCTGAACATCCCGGGTTTGGCCTGCAAGAATCCCAGCCCGAGCCTACTTGGGCGCTGGTAGCGCGGGCCGTCGTGATTCCGGATACCGCGCTGCGGCTGACCCGCGACAACGCGCCTGGTCCAGGACCGTTTTGCGCCTGCTCAGCGTGTTCCGGATCGATCCCTGACGGCGGCCTCAGCGGTTCGCGATCGGGACGTATGGACGCTCGGCTGCTCCGGTGTAAACCTGGCGGGGGCGGCCGATCTTGGTTGCCGGGTCCGCCATCATCTCCCGCCACTGGCCGATCCAGCCGGGCAGCCGGCCCAGCGCGAACAAGACGGTGAACATCTCGGCGGGGAAGCCCATCGCCTTGTAGATCAGTCCGGTGTAGAAGTCGACGTTCGGGTAGAGCTTGCGCTCGATGAAGTAGTCGTCGGACAGGGCAATCTCCTCTAGGCGCATTGCGATGTCCAGCAGCGGATCGGGTGCCGCCGTGCGGGAGACAATCTCCTGCGCCGCCTTCTTCACGATCGCGGCGCGCGGGTCGTAGTTGCGGTAGACCCGGTGCCCGAAGCCCATCAGCTTCACGCCGCCATGCCCGGACTTCACCTTGCGCACGAATCCTGCGGCGTCGTCGCCGGAGGCGTGGATCTGCCGCAGCATTTCCAGCACGGCCTGGTTAGCGCCGCCGTGGAGCGGGCCGAACAGTGCGTTGACGCCCGCCGACACCGACGCGAACAGGTTGGCGTGGCTGGAGCCGACCAGCCGCACGGTTGAGGTGGAGCAGTTCTGCTCGTGGTCGGCGTGCAGCACGAACAGCATGTCCAGCACGCGGGCGAACACGGGGTCGACCTGGTACGGGGTGGTCGGCAGGCCGAACGTCATGCGCAGGAAGTCCTCCGCGTACCCCAGCGAGTTGTCCGGGTACAGCAGCGGCTGCCCCATCGCGGTCTTGTGCGCGTATGAGGCGATGGTCGGCAGCTTGGCCAGCAGCCGCACGGTCGAGATCTCCACCTGGTCGCGGTCGAGCGGGTCGAGGCTGTCCTGATAGAAGGTGGACAGCGCGCTCACCGCCGACGACAGCACGGCCATCGGGTGCGCGTCGCGCGGGAAGCCATCGAAGAACCGGCGCATCTCCTCCCGCAGCAGCGTGTGCTCCTTGATCCGCGCCGTGAAGCCGGCCAGCTGCTCGCTGGTCGGCAGCTCCCCGTAGATCAGCAGGTAGGAGACCTCCAGGAAGGAGGATTTCTGCGCGAGCTGCTCGATCGGGTAGCCGCGGTAGCGCAGAATCCCGGCGTCCCCGTCGATGTAGGTGATCGCCGAGGTGCACGCTGCTGTGTTCGCGAAGCCCACGTCTAGCGTGACGTGCCCGGTCTGGCTGAGCAGCTTGCTGACATCGAGCCCGGACGGGCCGTCGGTGGCGGGATGTACAGGTAGCGGCAGCGACCCCTTTTCATACTCAAGCGTGACGCCGGCCGGGGGTGCGCCGGCACCTTCGCCCGCGCGCTGCACCTGTGTGCTGATCGTCATCTCGGCCTCCTTCTGCCCGGCCCCCGGGACCACAGGCGCCCGCCGATGTAGTCGATCTAGCGTCTAACAAGTGCTATACCCCCGAGGGTATTTTACCTTCATCGTAACTCACGATCGGGCGCGGTCACGCACCCAGACGAGTAATTCCGAACGATCTCAGTGGCCATGGGGCGATGGTCTGCTCGTCCACCCGGCGAAAGCTACCGCCCTGCACCGGAGGTATCGTCTGCAGCGGCGGCCGGGCTGGTGAGGCAGCGTCAGGGCAGCCGGACGTATCCGTGGCGGCTTTTCCATAGGTAGTACTTCTCGAACGCGACTTTCATGGCGTGCACCTGGGGGCC
>WNFX01001436.1_pt1 | contig 24484 bp, 18 predicted proteins | sample 5400111 | NCBI WGS metagenome assembly WNFX01 (sample SAMN13153363, study PRJNA577476) | soil metagenome | isolation source: 40 cm soil or saprolite under grassland replicate 1 | place: USA:California | collected 2016-06-15
GTATCTGCGGTACCAGCCAGGATTGTAGCCCAGCGAGCGAGGATTTCAGCACTCAGCGCGACACTGGCCTGTAAATCTACCGGACGCACATGTTGAATGATGGTGCCACCGGTTTGTTGCGGCCCAAAGCGGCTGGAGACATCCTGACCGCTTTCCCATGAGCAAGCATAGACCATCCAGCCCTCGGTATCGCGACGATGCTCTAACCACCAGCGTACATAGCTCGCAGCTTTGGGATAGAGACGCCTGAGCCAGGTTACATCACCGGTGCGTCGAAAGAGCTGATCGCAACACCACAGGGGGTATCCCCATTCAGGGGCAGTACCACATAACTGGCCGTCATCGGCCACCATATTGTAGCTGCCATCTTCGCGCATGCAGGGCTGCTGCGGGTGTGGTGCCGATTCAAAATGACCGAGAATGACTTCAGCCGCTAAGGCGAGATCAGCATAGCTGAGAAAGAGGCAATCCATAGCTGCCTCTGCCAATACCGTCCTTGGTGCCTGGATTTGCATACCGTCCCAGGGAGCGGGAATTACTCCGGCGGGAGGGCGAATAGTCATACGCAGTGTCTCAAGATCATAGACAAAGCCACGTCGCCAATATGCGGGCCAATCCCCAGAAAGTTGTGGCGCATGTTTCCAGAATGCCTCGTCTTCATTACGACGGTCATTCTCGGCATGAGCGATTCCCTCGATGCCATCTCCCCAGCGCTTGAATGTTTGATCTTGCGAGACACCACGCGCCAGGACAACATTTAGAGAAGCGGTGGAGGGGGACGAACCACCCAGGTTCAATGCGCAGGGTAAGGCTACAGCTCGCACCTGCCAGCCCGTTTCCGGTTGGCGATGGGTGATAGCTGGCCGGGCAACAGGTCTCCCACTCGCCCATACTGAAACATCTTCGAGTGAGACAACAAAGCCCATTTCACCCCAGGTCAGCACAGTTCCATCTGCAGTTTGTGCCCCGTGGATAAAGACATCGCCCTCGCTGGCTAAACCCAGCATACCATAGCCACCTTCACGGCTTTGAAGGGCATACAGACCATGCTCCCAGAGGCGGCTGGTGTGTGGATTGTGCGTATGCTGGTGAATCAATAAACAGGTGATGGGTAGAGGTTTATCGAGGGTCGTTGAAAGCGAGAGCAGGCAGCCTAGCGCATGTTCATGCACCAGAAAATAGCGCGCAGTGAGCGTCAGGCCGTATTTTGGGACAAAACAGGTATATTCAAAACGATTTTTCGTATGAAGCTGGCTGTTGATAGTGCATTTGTGGCGGCGAAAGTCTTCGGGAGTGACAAGCACAAGGTCATGAATCTTCAGCCCGATGGTGAGATGCGCGGTATATTGAAACTGGTTATGCACATAGCTGCCAAGGTTAGGTACATGCCAGCCCATGCCAAGCGGTTCCAGCGAACGCAAGACGCCACTTGGGTTGAGTTTCCAGGAATGGTAGGGGTTATCAATATATCCATAGGGGGTGAAATCATCGTGAGGGACCATTGCCTTTACTCCATCCAGATACTGCTGTTTAACTTAAAAATTGGGATATCGGGAAATCCACCAGGCCGATCAATCGGCGTTGTGCGCGATAAATCGGCACCTACAAGGTCTGTATTATTTTGTCAATCAATAGTTATCGCTCGACTATCCTGGCAGGAGAATCGATCTCGCAACATTGTATGCCAGTCCAGGTATTCGGTCAAATCACCTCGAAGGAGCCGAGTAGCATAGGTATTTGACTACAACATGTGCGAGAATATAAATCTCAGCCAAACATATGAAAGGAGCGCAATATGCCAATAATGAATACAAGTATGCAAGGGAAAATTTGCATGGTGACCGGAGCCAATTCCGGTATCGGGAAAGCAACCGCACTTGGATTAGCGCAAATGGGCACAACGGTAATCATAGTGTGTCGTGACCGCGCCAGGGGTGAAGAGGCACAGAACGAAATCAAGACCAAAAGTGGAAATAACGCTGTAGATCTCCTGCTTGCAGACCTATCCTCGCAACAATCAATACGACAACTCGTAGAGAACTTTCAGCAAAACTATACGCAACTGCACGTACTGATCAATAATGCTGGAGTATTTATGATGTCGCGGAAAGCAACAGTGGACGGATTGGAGATGACGTTCGCCGTGAATTATCTCGCGCCGTTCCTGCTCACGAATTTGCTGCTAGACAAGCTCCAAAACAGCGCGCCCGCACGGATTGTTAATGTCAGCTCTGAGTCTCATCAATCAGGCTACATCAAGATAGATGATTTGCAGGCGGAGAAAGGTTACAGGTCCTGGAATGCCTATGGGCAATCAAAGCTTGCCCTGGTAATGTTCACCTACGAACTGGCGCGCAGGCTGCAGGGAACGGATATGACGGTCAATTGCCTGCACCCCGGCTTCGTAAGCACAAACATTGGGCAGAGCGATACAGCGCCTATCGTCCGCACACTGGTAAAGTTCATCTTCTCTCGAGGCATAAGTCCTGAAGAGGGTGCAAAAACATCGATCTACCTGGCCTCGTCACCCGAGGTAGAGGGTGTCACAGGCAAATATTTTGCGAAGTGCATTCCCATACGGTCAGCGCCGATTTCCTTCGATAAGTCACTCCAGCAACAATTGTGGGAGCAGAGCGCAAAGCTGGTGAACTTACCGGTCAACGTGTGAGACCGAAACAGGTGGCCAAAGCCAGGGCGGGGGCAAGGCACAAGGGCGCAAGGGTAGATGGAGTAGACAGCGGCAAGGTCAAGACCTGGCCAAAGCCAGGGCGGGGGCAAGACGCAAGGCACAAGGGCGGGGGCAAGCCCCGCCCCTACTATACTCTATCCGGTGGCTTGACAGGGGCGTTCGTGTATAGTAGGGGCGCATTCTTGCAGTTGCCCTCGGGGTGGAACGGTGGCCTTGCAACAGCCCCTACGACAGCAGTGCCTCAAATTGTTTGCGGTCGAGTTGCTCCTTAGTCATCAGCTCGGCGGCAAGCTTGTTGAGTTGATCATTGTGCTTGTGCAATAACGTTCGTGCCATCTCATATCCCTGCTGAAGAATGCGTTGTACCTCGCTATCGATTAACGCCGCCATCGATGTACTGCTAGCACGGTTTGCATCTTGGGCGGACATGGCAAACATATGCTGCTGACGTGCAGGCTGATTCCCACCGTTCATGAACAGATGACCATCGGCATCAGCGACTAGCGAACGAGGAGCTACAGGCAGATCATCAATCTCGACACGCTGCATGTTCAGGCCTGAGCCGCCAGCATCGGGTCGGTAATCGGCGAAAACGACACCTACTTGCTCGCTCATACCCCAGCGTGTTACCATACGCCGGGCAAGATCAGTGACTACTTGTAAATCGTTCTCTGCGCCGGTAGTGACACGATCAGAGCCAAATGTCAGCTCTTCGGCAACACGTCCCCCCAATCCCACAGCGATACGTGCCATCAGGGTCTCACGGCTATAGTTGTAACGGTCTTCCTCGGCGGTGAATTGGGTGACGCCAAGACTCTGCCCGCGCGGTAGAATGGTCACACGGTTGACGGTATCGGCCTCTGGCAAATGATATGCGACAAGCGCATGGCCCCCTTCGTGAAAAGCGATGATGCGTTTCTCTCTTTCGCTCATCACTAGAGGTCGCAATGCGCCAAGTTGCACTCGGGCCAGCGCATCCTCAAAGCAATCGTTGTCTACATACTCAAGATCACGACGTGCCGCGCATAACGCTGCTTCATTGACAAGATTAGCGAGATCCGCCCCGCTCATACCAGTGGTCAGACGAGCCAGGCGTTCAAGCTTGACTTCTTCATGCAGGGGGGTACGACGGGTATGTACCTCCAGGATAGCCTGACGACCTGCACGGTCGGGAAGAGAGACGGTAATATGGCGGTCAAAACGGCCAGGGCGCAGCAGGGCCTTGTCCAGGATATCGACCCGGTTTGTGGCCGCCAGCACAACGACAGCCTGGCGAGTATTGAATCCATCAAGCTCTACGAGTAACTGGTTGAGCGTCTGGTCACGTTCGTCGTTGCCACTAATACGCACGGTGCGCTTGCGGCCTACTGCATCAATCTCGTCAAGGAAAATCACACATGGAGCCGACTGACGCGCCTTGCTAAAAAGATCACGCACCCGGCTTGCTCCGACTCCCACGAACATTTCCACAAATTCTGAGGCGCTCATGCTAAAGAATGGAACACCAGCTTCACCCGCAACAGCTTTGGCTAAGAGTGTCTTACCGGTTCCAGGAGGCCCAACCAGTAATGCCCCGCGTGGAATACGCGCTCCCAGGCGATCATAGCGTTCGGGGCTGCGCAAGAACTGCACAATTTCTTCAAGCTCTTGACGCACCTCATCAATCCCAGCCACTTCGTTAAAGGTGACTTGCGGCTCCACAGGTTTTTGAGCAGTTGCCTTAGTAGGCATAATAGGTTTGGTAATGCCCATCGTTTTTTCAGGGGTACGACGTGGTTCGCGTTCCTCTTTCATGCCATAACGACGAGGCTGGCTTTTCCCCATTTGGGAGAAGTGATCATCAATGGCGCGAGTCGAACGCCGTCCACTGCGAGGGATAAGTATCAGAGCAAGTACCAGGGTAAGGATAACGAAAGGGGCAATTCTCCAAAGAAGCGATAACCAGAAAGGAGAATGTGCAGCAGGAAGTGTACTCACCATGACTTTGTTACTCAAAAGTAATGACATGAGCGTCGCATCACCACTATCAGGAATGCGGGTGTATACAAGTCGAGAGGGGTCAATCGAGTTTGTTACTGGTGGATTTGCCCAGCTAGAACTTGCGCCAACATAGCGGCTAAATGCCGCAAAATCAGCAGCGCGTTGATTGGCATTACTGGTTGCTTGAGAAGTCGTTCCAGCTTGACTTTGTTGTAAAGGTTTCGCCAGCAATCCATTCACTTCATTCTTTTGAATGGAAACCGCCAGCACATTTCCAGCTCTAACTTGCTCTTTGAATATGCTGTAATCAACGACCGTCACTCCACTGGGTGGCATGCTGATGGAGGGTACTGGAAACTGGCTGAAAACGCCAAAAAGAAGCGCGACCAGGCCAGTGAGCAAGATACCAGCGAGTAGTGATTGTTTATGTGTTGTTAGAAATTTCGCGCATTTCTTGCCGCTCTCAATAACATTCCGTTGTCGTGGCCGATCATCGTTTGATGAAAGACGACGACTACCCTTGCCGTCCATGTATTCACCTCATCTGAGACGAGCAGTGTAGATCATTGTGGTGGCTAGTTAACAACCTTACAGGCTTCTTTACCTGAATGGGGACACCCTCTTTGGTCGCTCCATGATCTCACATCTGTCTATTCTAGTTTTTTTTTCCATATTATCTAACGACTGCCATTCTCCTATGTCTGGATCGGTATTTCGATATTGCGAATACAGAATTTACTCCCAGAACATCTATCAAAATCACACGAACCTCCAGACGGAGAATCCTTCTTAAGTGCCTGCAAAAAATGCAGGAAAGAGGGCGTAAAACGATTAATTGATAAGAAAAAGGTGTTTACTACATAGACGCCAAAGCATAGTGTACAGAATTTACCACGATCTGTCATAGAAACAGAAGCAGTATCAGTACTATCTTCTTATTATCACTAAAGGTAAAACGTTACATCAAGATGTTTTTATGTGTCTTTTCACGTATCAAAGCATCCATCAACCATATCGATTGTAACCTCGACATCATAATAGACGTTCTTTTGCATATTGAAGGTAACAACAAGATAGGAGTAATAGGTATAATATGCTCCTGAAATTGAAATGATACCCATATATTAATACGATGAACGTTACCACGCTGGTTTATTTTGGACCCAACTTTTACAACCATTACACGAATAGATGGTACAATCATTACACGAACTTCCCAGGCAAAAAGACACCGAAAAGTAACCAGGTAAAACATGGTGACCTGATAAATTAATATCAGAAGGATAGTTACATGAAAGCAATTCGCATTCACGAGACAGGCGGCCCAGAGTTAATGCACCTGGAAGAGATAGAAACCCCAACTCCACAAGCAGGCGAAATACTCGTCAAAGTTGCAGCGGCGGGCATCAACTATGCAGACCTGGCACAGCGCGCGGGCGCTTATCTCACACGCACGCGTACGCCAATGACGATGGGCATCGAGGTCGCAGGAACCGTTGCCGCGCTTGGTCCAGGCGTCACCTCACCAGTTGAGGGAACCAGGGTAATTGCTTTTACGCAGGGTGGTTACGCCGAATATGCTATTGCCCAGGCTACTATGGTCATTCCTATTCCACCGGGCATTGACTTTACGCATGCTGCTGCATTGCCGCTACAGGGGATTACTGCCTATCAACTCTTACGCGAGTCCGCCCGCATCCAGCCTGGCGAAAGCGTATTGGTACAAGCGGCTGCAGGTGGTGTAGGTACGCTCGCAGTACAACTTGCCAGGCTTATGGAAGCAGGCACCGTAATCGGGACCGCCAGTAATGCCCATAAACTCGATCTTGTACGCAGACTGGGCGCAGATATAGCTATCAATTACACCGAGCAAAACTGGGTAGAGCAGATAATGAACACTACAGGTGGCAAAGGAATTGATATTATCCTGGAGATGGTTGGGGGCCAGGTTGCCGACCAAAGTCTTCGATGCCTAGCGACGTTCGGGCGTATGGTCGTTTACGGAGCAGCCAGCGGCCAGATTACACAGTTTTCCGGGATCCAGTTGATGTATAAAAATCAGGCTATTATTGGCTACTGGCTCGCTTCACAGTTAGAGCGCCCTGAGCGCATTGCACAGGCAATCATGGAATTGATGCAGTATCTTTTAAGTGGCAAGTTGGAGATCGTGGTAGGACAAACCTTCCCGTTGGCAGAAGCTGCAGAGGCTCACAGGGCGATCGCTGAACGCAAAACAACAGGGAAGGTAGTTTTGTTGGTGTGACAGGCCCCTACATGTTCACGCGGCTTTTCGCGAATCATCTAATCCCAAACTGCGTCTGACTTCCAGGTAGCGCACAATAGCATCCCGGCTCAGCACTCCAACTAAACGATTATCTTGCACCACGGGTAGCTGGTTCACGTCCTGGCCCGCCATCAAGGGCAGAACCTCATTTAAACTTTGCTGAGGAGATACAGTATGTAAACGCTCCCGTGGGATCATCGCATGACCGACAGGCACTGTCTCCCACTCCTCGCGCGGAACATGGCGAATGTCGCTGAGCGTAATCATGCCCGCCAGTTGGTCGACCTGTGTGACTAAAGCTGAGCGTAAGCCCAGCGGTAAAAAGTACTCGTGCACCAACTTTTGCAGCGAGATATTGGCTGGAACCGTCATTGGTGAAGTATTCATAACCTCTGCAACTGTCACACCTCGCAACACCGATTGTAACATTACTTCGGAATTGGCCGATTGTGCTGAACTCAGCAGGAACCAGCCGATGAAACCTATCCAGAGGCCATCTATTACATTGCCATTGAAGAACAACCAGATTCCCACCAGGATGAACAGATAAGCAATAATCTCGCCCACAATCGTTACGACCCGCGTGGCTTTACGCAGATTGCCGCTCATTTTCCAGACAATCGAGCGTAATACTCGTCCTCCATCAAGTGGGAATCCCGGTATCAGGTTGAAGATACCTAACAAAACATTGGCAAATGCCAGATAGGCCAGTATCGCCGCCAATGGAGAAGTGTTCTGGCCAAGCAACAAAAAGAGCAGGTAGGCCAGACCACCAATCAGGAGACTGGTTAGCGGCCCAACGACGGCCATTTGAAATTCAACTCCCGGACTCCCTGGTTCCTTTTCAATGTTCGAAACGCCCCCAAAGACAAACAGGGTGATATTTTTTACAGGCAGTCCACGCGCGCGGGCAACGACGGAATGAGCTAATTCATGCGCGAGAACCGAGCCGAACAGCAGAATGGTTGCAATCAAGCCAAGCAGCCAATAGGTAATAGTAGACCAACCATGATAAATCACCGGGAACCAACCAACGGCAAGGGACCACGTCATAAGTACAAGAATGATGATCCAGCTAAAATGGATTGAGATTTCTATTCCAAAAATCTTGCCCAAACGTAACGAACCTGGCATACTGATCCTCCTTACCTGTTAGTAGTGATCTGTATTTGCAGGGTAGACCACCCGTATACTAGTATTAGATCAAACGGGAGAGGTGAACGCAAGCAGAACTACGAGCGAAAAATCACAGAAGTATCTCAACTCTTACAAGATGAAGGAGCGTTAACATAGTGGACACAGGGCAAGAGAATATTGGGCCACTAAAAATGATTGTTTGCATCAAACAAGTGCCGTTACTTTCAGCTTTGCGCTTTGACCCGCAAACACGCCGGCTGGTGCGCGAGGGCGTACCATTAGAAGTGAACGAATTGGACGTCTATGCGCTCAGTGAGGCGGTACGACTTCGCACACTGCATGGGGGAGAGGTCATCGCTATAACGATGGGACCACCCCAGGCGCATGAGGCCCTGGCTACTGCGCTTGCTATAGGAGCAGATCGTGCCATACATCTCAGCGATCGAGCATTCGGTGGCGCCGACACAGCCACTACGGCACGCACACTTGCTCTGGTAATCGCACGTGAACAGCCTGACTTGATCTTCTGCGGCCGCCACAGTACCGATGCTGAGACGTCACAGGTCGGTCCTGAGATTGCCGAGATGCTAGGTATACCACAAATCAGCGCCATACAAAAGATCGATCTTCAACTACGCAACGGCAAACGCGAAGTGATCGCAACTCGCGAGACAGACGAAGGCATCGAGATACTTACTGTTCCCATTCCCGCGCTGGTGACAGCTGCTGAGAGACTCAACGAAGGAAGCTGGCCCGATGAGCAAGCTATTCGCGAGGCAAGCGAACAGAGTGAACGATACCGGGTTGTGACTGCAACTGACCTGGATATAGATAGCAACTTGCTGGGTCAAAAGGGGTCACCAACGTATGTAACAGACGTTGAGCCTGATTCATATGCGCGAGAAGGGCGTATTCTGACTGATGATGACCCTGTGAGGCTAGTTGAATTGCTTGTGAACGACCTGGAAGAGCATGGATTACTCGATCTAGAGAAAATAGAGCATGCTATCACAAGTAAGAGAAGCCCGGCGCCACAACGTCTCGGTGATCCCTTAGCAGGCAAAGCAGTATGGGTTATCGCTGAACTCTCACCAAAGAGTATACGTCATGTCACACTCGAATTGTTAGGCAAAGGCATCGAGTTAGCAGCTAAACTCCAGGGAGAACTGGCGGCGGTGCTGATCGGCGGAGCAGATGTCGCCCCTCATGCTGCTACTCTGGCCGCCTATGGAGCCGAGCGAGTGTACATAGCAGCCAACCCTGTATTGGAACATTATACAACCGAGGGATACACTGCGGTAGTAACTAAGGCGATCACAACATATCACCCCGCTGTCGTTCTACTAGGCTCGACTGCTAATGGTCGGGACCTCGCTCCTAGAGTGGCAGCACGACTGAAACTTGGGCTTACAGGAGATTGTATCGAACTGGCCATTGACGATCAACAGCGACTGGTGCAGTATAAGCCTGCTTTTGGCAACCAGATCATTTCGTCGATTCTGTCTACTACACTCCCTGCCATGTCAACGCTGCGTCCTGGTATGCTCCACGCAACAGAAGCGGATTTCGGATGCATACCTGTGATCGAACAGCTTCCAACAATGAATATCACCGATCAGATTCGCGCACAGATCATCCGCCATGAGCATCGAGATATTGGCGTAGAAGAGTTGGAGTCAGCACAGATTATTCTGGGTGTAGGCATGGGCATGGGCGAGCCAGAACAGTATGCGCAAGTCTATAGACTGGCTGAAGTGCTCAACGCCGGAATCGGGGCTACACGCAACGTGACCGATCAGGGTTGGTTTCCCAAACAAATGCAGATCGGTCTGACCGGGCGCGCTGTTGCCCCCCATCTCTATCTCGCCCTGGGAATTCGTGGAGCGGCTGAGCACATCGCGGGTATACGCAAGGCAGGCTACGTCGTTTCCATCAACAAAAATAAGCGGGCAGCGATTTTCCGTCATTCTGATGTAGGCGTGATTGGCGATGTACACATCTTGCTGCCACTGCTGATTGAACAATTGCAAAAGGGAAAAAATAGGTACCAAATTGGTACAAATTAATGATGTGTTTTTATCCCAAATCAAGTATAATACTATTGGTTATTTTTCTGCTTTCCGTCAAAAAACAACATCTGGCATTCTTTTCAGTAGTTGTGAATGAGTGCTACTCCACTTTTTGCCAAAGGTGTCGGCCAATGTGTCATCAGACAGAAAGCAAAATACCATTTTCAAAATCGACCTATTTTCAACCGATCACCTATGTTCATTCAAAGGAGAAAAAATGGCAGAACGAAGTAAGCAAGGAACGAAAGCAAAGCGCGCATCCAACAGTAAAAGTAAGGCGCGTCAGGCGTCCAATCAACTGCAAGACGCAGCAACCACAATGGCAGCGGCAGGTGTTTTAGACGCAGCCGAAGGCGCCGAGAATTTAAAGGCTGCAAGAGATGTGTCATCGGCAAGCCGTGACATGCTGGCAGGAGGAGCCAGCGATGCAACACGCGGCGTCGATACATTAAAAGCCGCGCGACGAGCAGCCAAACGTAGCAAAAAAGCTGCTGCTGCAGGCGTACGCGATGTAGCCCAGGGCGCCGATCTTCTTGCTGCATCTGAAGATTTAGCTGTGCAGAGTGCGGTCTTCAGCGCGATGAGTGCCGACGACTTGAATCGCGGGATGAAACTCGCTTCGATCGCTGGGCAACTCATAGCAACCAGCAATGTAATGGCAACGCTTGGGATGCCGGTGTTAGCCGACTTTATGGTAGATAAGGGCAAAGAGTTGCAAGAGCTTGCCATAGACGAACTCTTGCGTTCAGGTGCGACGCGGGCGCTGGCAACAGCAATGGCCGAGACAGGCGCCCAGGTTGGCGAATTAGGCGCGGGCGAGGTTGCTGAGGGCATCAACCGGCTTGCCGAATCAGAAGAATTAGAAGACCAAAGCGAATTGCTGGAAGATGCAGGTGAGCAGTTGACAGAGCAAGGATTAGAAGAGATAGTAGCTTCTGAGGAAATGAGCGAGGCTGCAAAAGAGATACGCGCTGAAGGTGTTGCCGAGATAGCCACAGGCGCCGAGGAAGTCGGCGAGGCCGAAGCGACGGAAGCCGTCGCCGAAGCGCTCGAGTAGAAAATCGCCACTAAAGAAAAGGACATACTCTATGAACAATAAAGGTTCTTCAATTTACAACATCCTCGTCTTCAGCTTTACTGATACCCATACAGCAGATGAGGTAGTCAATGAGTTAAAGGCTTCACAGAAACTAGGAGGGTACAAGGTCGCCGCTGAGGCCGTAGTGATCCGCGAAGCCGATGGCTCCATCCATGTTCACGAGCCTGGTGAAGGCGGCAAGGGCGCTACCATTGGCGCTGTTGTCGGTGGGGCGATTGGTCTGCTAGGTGGCCCGGTAGGAGTCCTATGGCTAGCCGCTGCGGGCGGCGCGCTCGGCGGTGTTGCCGGCCATTTCGCCGGTCGCTCCATTCCCCCAGATGACCTGAAAAAGATCGGTGAACAGCTTCAACCCAACAGCTCAGCGTTCCTGGCCCTGGTCGAGGACACCGATGCGGAGGCTGTAGTGAATAGCATGTCTGGCATCCAGGCCAATGTAGTCACTGTGACCCTGGGCGATGAGCTTTCCGGGACAATTGCCCAGGCGGTAGAGGCAGATGTTACGGTGTCAGCTCCACAAGCAAACCAGGCGGCCACTCCGGCGGCAAGCGAGACGGCCCCACCAGCGCCGAGCGAGGTGGCTAAAGAGACTCCCAAACAATAAGCGCATTATATAAGGAATTTGAAGCGCAAGAATCCGATAGCATAGGTCCTCCTTTTTGCTCTATACTGTTCTCAGAAAGAAAAGGAGGATACTAAAGATGAGACACTCGGTAGAAGAAATCAAACAAGAACTCTTAGACGAAGAGCAGTGCTGGCATGCGGTCCTGACGAGAAACGCTCAGGCTGACAGAACATTTGTATTTGCCGTGCGTTCTACCGGCATTTATTGCCGTCCGTCGTGTCCAGCGCGCAGGCCCCAGCGCGAACAGGTCGTTTTCTTCCGGTTCCCACAGGAGGCTTCAGTCGCAGGTTTTCGAGCATGCCGGCGTTGTCATCCCGAACAGGCTCAACTTCCTGAGCCACAGGCTGATCTAGTTGAGCAAGTCTGCCGCTATATTGAAACACATCTGGATGCGCCTTTGCATCTCTCTGATTTGAGTCAGCAGTTTCACTTGAGTCCATACCATCTCCAACGCACGTTCAAGCGGATCAAAAGTATTACACCACGCCAATATGTCGAGTCCTGCCGCCTGCGGCAGTTTAAGGCGCGATTGCAAGCAGGAGAGACGGTGACAGGTGCGCTCTACGACGCTGGTTATCAGTCCAGTAGCAGCCTGTATCAGCGCACACCCGTCCAGCTTGGTATGACACCAACAGCATACCGCCAGGGTGGAAAGGGCATGCAGATTGGGTACACCGTTGTCTTGAGCCAATTAGGATACATGCTGGTTGCAGCGACAGAACGCGGGGTTGCAGCCGTTCGTTTTGGCGATTCTGAACAAGCCCTTGAAGCCGATCTTGTGCGTGAGTATCCGGAGGCGGAATTGACTTGCGATGAGGAACGCCTCCATCCCTGGGTGACCCTCCTGCTGCACTCGCTGCAAGGAAAGCCTTCGCCACAAGCGGTATCGCTCGATGTCCAGGCAACAGCCTTTCAGTGGAAGGTCTGGCAAGCCCTGCGAGCCATTCCCATAGGTCAGACCCGATCCTATCATGAGATTGCCCAGGCTATCGGACAGCCCACTGCGGCACGAGCAGTCGCCCATGCCTGTGCCAGCAATCCGGTTGCCGTGTTTATCCCGTGCCATCGCGTGGTACGAAACAATGGTCAGCTCGGTGGCTACCGTTGGGGCGTTGAACGCAAGCAGCAGTTGCTTGCAAACGAAAAATCTTGAGAAATTCGTGTCGCTAAAAGTGATCCTGTGACACTCACTGTTCGACTGAAACGTTGAGGAGTGGGGCAACGTGCCGCTGTTTGCTTCCCACCAGAGGAAGAGCCTTTCTTGCCATCTACTCCGTTCTCTCTGCTACCAGCACTATATAACGCCACAATCCCTTGTGGAGCGCGCTGTTCTGACAGAGTCCAGCCCGGTAATTGTTCACTCGCTTTGCACTCAGCAGATGGAACGTTTGCAAGAGGCGTGCGAGGGGCAGCAGGAGAGAGATGCTGGGAACCGTGGGAAGATGCAGCTTTCCCAGATGATTGACGGAGTGGCGGATGTGATCGGTCAAGTCGTAGGTTTGGATGCACCGGAACCCGCTGAGTGCGAACAGCCTGCCATAGTCGCCCGGCGTGAGCAGAGCGGGCATCGCCCATCCTTCTAACCAGGGCGCGAGCTCCGCATGTTCTTCTGCTGAAAGCGGAGGGCTCTCGCGTAACAAGTACTCGCTCACCAGCAAACGGCCTCCCTTGCGCAGTAAGCGATGAGCCTCCTGAACAAACGCGCCTTTGTGAGCGGTATGGACGACGCTTTCGAGCCCCCAGACGACATCGAAGGAAGCATCTGCATACGTTGTCCGGGTAAAGTCCATACACGCAAATTGCGCCAGGTCCGAGACCTGGTGGTGGCGCGCAAAGTGCCGCGCTTGCTCGACTTGCTCCGGGACAATAGTGATTCCCTTGACCTGACAGCCAAAGATGCGGGCCAGCCAGATAGCGCTCCCTCCAACCCCGCAGCCAGCATCCAGGATATGGTCGTGGGAAGTGATCTGCGCGTAGCGGGCGAGGACTTCATTCATTTTGAGTAGCGAGGCATCGTGGGTTCTCACGGTTTCATCGTAATAGCCAAAATGCATCGCCAGCGAGTCTGATGACATCCAAAACCACGTATAATCGCACTGCGTGGCCTGATAATACTGAATGACCTTTTCAGTTGGTGACATTGCTGCCTCTCACCTCAAGACCTGTCAAATCTCGTCTATGGATGATTATACCCCATCGAGAGGACAGCGCACACGATCTAGCAAGCAGTGAGGCAACGGCTCTGCTGCCGATGTACTTTGAGGAGTTGGTTTTCCAAGGTGTGCATGCTACAATAAGAGCTACCGCACTCCACCAGACCCGTTATACATGGCACAGGAGCATTGAACGGTTTCACTCTAGCATTTCGTGTATATACTAAACGAGGCACAACATATCAGAAATAGCTGATTGAAAAGTGAGAAACAGACATGAAACGGACAGTTCGAGGTGAACGTAATCCTGCTGACTATGGATATCCCTCTCTTGATATCGTAGCCCTTTCAGAGAAAGCCCTTGAAGTCACACGCCGTTTGACAGAATACTACGGTGAACTTCCTTTCTCAAGCAAAGACCCGATGAGTCAATTGGTAGATATTATCCTCTCACATCGCACTCGTGACGAGCAGACTGCTGCTGCTTACGATAATCTTTTAAGGGTCTTTGGTTCCTGGGAAGCAGTACGAGATGCGCCAACACAAGCAGTACAGGATGTAATAGCCAACGTCAATTGGCCGGAACAGAAAGCTCCCCGTTTGCAAGCCATAATGCGCCAGATTACGGAGGAAATTGGCAACCTCAATCTTGATTTCTTATGTGATTTACCAATAGATGAAAGTGCTACCTGGCTCAGCCGCTTTGAGGGAGTTGGTCTAAAAACAACTGCTTGCGTGCTTCTGTTTAGTTGCAAGCAACCCCTGCTTCCTGTTGACGTGCATGTGCACCGCGTGTCTGGTCGTCTGGGACTGATTGGAAAGAAAGTCTCAGCCGATACCGCCCATGATCTTTTACAAGCCCTGTTTCCGCAGAACGCTCGTGTTATCTACAATTTCCATAAGGGATTATTACGGCATGGGCAACGCATTTGTGTTTTTGAGCGACCTCGCTGTAATAGATGCCCGATTACCGATGTATGCGATTACTATAACACGGTGGTGAAACCGCAATAAAGAATTACCTGGTTCTATAATTGTATGTAGCCACTTGATTAACCCAGAAGCATGCAGATGTCAGAAAATTCGCACACTGAAAGGAAGCACGATGAATACGGAACTCCAGGCGCTCTATGAGGAGGATCAGGCGGATCGGCAAGCATTCGAGCAATTGGATCACGAACAACTTCAGCAGGTGCTCCAACGCGACCGAGCGCGGCGGCACCGGGTGGAAGAACTCGTAGCAAGTGAAGCGTTGCAGGCCCCAGAGGATTACTTCCACGCGGCGATGGTCTTTCAGCATGGAGAGACGCTGGACGATTTCTGGCGAGCTCATGAACTGGCCAGGAAAGGTGCGGAATTGGGTCATCCCAACTGCCTTTGGTTGTCTGCAGCCGCTTACGATCGGTGGCTGATGAATCAAGGGAAACCCCAGAAGTACGGGACACAGTATACCTCTCGTGACGACGAACCCTACCAATTATGGACCGTTGACCCAACGACTACAGACGAGGAACGAGCAGCATGGAACGTGCCACCCCTGGCAAAGGCATTACAACAAGCAGAGGAACTTTCACACAGAAAAGCAGAACTACGTGAGAAAGGGGAACTGCCACCACAAGGACCTCAACGCTTAGCGAGTCTCGAGGTCCCAGGGCTTCGCGTTGAGATCATCGCCTAGGATGAGCGGTTTGTTCATCTCCTGCATTCACGCAACTGCTTCTGCAAGCAGAAGAGAGCTACTATTTGGTCGGTGGACAAGTGCCTCTCAACGAACTTCTGCAGCTAGCCTCAAGCGTTCCAAGGAAGCAGTGACTGCGCAACTAGATCTTACTCAGGTGCCGGTGTGGAAACCTCCCTGGTGTGGCGTAAGATAGTGAGGGCAAGCAATGGGAAGATGAGGACAGACAGCAGACCAGCGGCTATGAGAGCTGCGCCTGTTGCCTTTGTAATCAGACCGAGTTCCAAACCGATCTGCGACGCAGCAACGATGAACGAAAGCGACGTTGCCTGTAAAAGTCCGGCAACTATCGAACGGCGACTGCCGACGAGTGGCCGATAAATAAGAGCAGGCACTCCCCTGACGAACAACAATGCCGCGAGGAAGATCGGTACGCGCAAAATGGTCGAAGGGCTTGAGAAGAGCGCAGCCAGGTCGAACCGTATGCCACTCGTCACGAAAAAGACAGGGATAAAGACACCGAAGCCGATTGCCTCAAGCTTCTGACGAAATTGCGGATGTGTCATCATACGGTCTCCATCGACCAATCGCAGAATCACACCCGCGATAAATGCACCAAGAATGGTTTCAAGTCCGAGCACTGCGGCCAGAGCCACGAAGGCGACCAGCAGCATGAAGGCACCACGTACACGAATCTGCGCGGTTGTGTCCTGCAGTCGCAGCATCACTGCTGCTATGCGCTTCGATCGCTCAAGGCGGAGTATGACGAAGGCAAAACCAGCGGCCAGCAGTGCGAACCCCCCAAGAAGTACCAGCTTGGTGGCCGTGCCAGTGGCCTCACGTGAGAAGAAGAGCGTGAGCAGAATGATCGAGCCAAATTCAGCGAACATAGCACCGGCAATGACGAGCTGTCCAAAATCCGAGGCGCTTTCGCCTGCGTCCTTCAGCACCGGGATAACGATGCCTAACCCGGTCGCAACGAGGATAATCGCAATCAACAGCGGTGAGATTACTTGCCCGGCTAGATAGAGTCCATACCCGGCCAGCAATGCCAACCCGAATGAAAGGAGAAAAGCCGAGCCAACGAACGCCAGCAGGCGACCTCGTAACCGCTCGAGTTCGACCTCCAGACCTGCAAGAAAGAGGAGAAAAGCAAGCCCAAGTACCGAAAGGATCGAAATCGGCAAATCCACCTTGACCCAGCCAAGCACGGATGGGCCAATAATGATACCGGCTACTATTTCGAGCACAATCTCGGGTAAACGGCGTGCAGGCGTAAGAGCGAGCAAGAGCGGTGCCAGGAAAGCAACGATAGCGACAATTAGCAATCCAGAGAAAGAAACATCCGGCATAGCTTTCTCCTTCTTCCTATTTTGCCGTTGATTCCGCCAGCCGCAGAATGGCTCTGGCTGGAGCGCCATCAGCGTCTTCGATCTTCAGCGGAAGGCAAATCAATTCGTATATTCCAGGTTTTATATTGGTCAGGTTGAGGCCTTCTATGAGCCAGATGCCTGCCTCAAGCAGCGCACGGTGGGTCTCGACTCCATCTTTGGTGAAACCACCAACTGAGAGATAATCAATACCAACAGTCTGCACCTGCTGTGCTGCAAGATACCTTGCGGCCCCCTGCGAGATATAGACAAAGTCCTCGACAAAGTCCTCGGTTTGCCAGCACCTGGGTGAGTTCCTTGTCTTGAAGAGCACTCTCTCTCCACGCTGAATCTGATGTGGACGAAGTTCTTCAGGTTTGATCGATTCGGGGTCGCGAATCTCAATCACACGGACCTGCCCCATGCCAACGGACAAAGGCATAGTATGGATGCCCTTCCCTTTTTGGAAGAAGTGGAGCGGCGCATCCATATGTGTTCCGGTGTGTGCGCCCATGGAGAGTTTAGAGACGTTTGCAACATCTCCAAGCTCGATATCCAGCGTCCGTTCAATCAATACCGGTGGATTATCAGGCCAATGCACCATGCCGGTCCGCAACGGGACCGAAACATCAATCCATTCATCTGTCATAGTGTGTGTACCTTTGTGCCTTTTCAAACTTCTGCGTCATAGTCTTACAACTAGTCCATACGTTACACTACAAATTAGCTAGGTTCCAGATACTTCGAGGGTCTCTACTCCCTGGCCTGCTCGCATCTATTGTCTATGCACTTCAACCGAATGTAACGAATCGATAACAGTCAAGACGATATAGGGCGCGAGAGAAAACTCTGAGGAAATCTCTTCACTACTCTGGCTTCGGCAGTAGTAACAAGCCGGTGGCTGTGATCGTGGTGCGTCACCGGGAGTTCCTCAAACTCCTTGTCCTGAATGGCATATTGGAAGTGATAAGATAATAAGTAATGGGAGAAATGACAAAGAGTAATATATTACAACAACAGGAATTCGATATTGATTTCCCATCTAAGAGTGCCTCCACAGAACGCGCTCTCGATGCAAAGCTCCTCGATAAATCGGGGGCCTACAAGCTTGCTGAGTTGCAAGTAGGACTTGCTTTTTTCGCCTTTATCTTAATCGGTGCAAATGATGGTGCTTTGGGAGTCCTCATACCTAGCATGCGCCAGTATTACAGTATTGATAAAGCAACGATCGGTTTGCTCTTTCTCTTTCAGACGATAGGCTACCTTCTTGCTGCCTTCAACAGCGGGCTTCTTGTTGAGAAGTTAGGGAACCGGCGCTTCCTGGTCTTGGGTGTGACGAGCTTTCTTCTGGGTGTGATAGCACTCAGTCTCATGCTTCCATTTATGATCATCCTGATTATGATGCTGCCGCTCGGCTTCGGAATAGCAATTATCGATGCAGGTCTGAACACATATATTGCGAGTAGGCCCCGTAATGCCGCTCTTTTGAACTATCTTCATGCTTTTTATGGGACTGGAGCGTTGCTTGGTCCCGTGATAGCTTCTGCAATCCTGTCAATCAGGTGGGGTTGGAATAGCATCTATCTCGTGTGGATAGGAATGAGCCTGGTATTGTTGATCGGTTTCAAGCTTATCTTCAAGCCTCAGAATATCTCTCAGCCAGAAGAGGTGACAAAGACCAAAAGTAACGTGCTCGTGTCTGCCCTCAAACTACCAACAGTCTGGGTCGCGGCTCTTTTTCTGCTCATCTATGTTGGAGCTGAGGTAAGCTTGGGCAGTTGGAGCTACAGTTTTTTGACAGAAGAGCGGCATGCCTCCATCCTGCTTGCAGGGTGGATGGTCAGTGGCTATTGGTTAGGACTTACACTTGGACGTCTGGCTCTGGCGCGAGTAACGCTGAGGGTAGGCAGCGCGCGAGTAATACAAGGCTGTCTAGTAGGGGTTGTCATCGGGGTACTCCTGGTCTGGCTAGTGCCAATATATCCAGTTTCTGCGACTGGCCTGGTGTTGATTGGCTTTAGTTTCGGACCAATCTATCCGACTACGATTGCATTGATATCGAACAAGGTATCTGCCCGCATTCTACCAAGTGCTATTGGTTTCATGGTGAGCTTAGGTAGTATAGGTGCAGCTATATGTCCGTGGTTTGCAGGTATGTTAGCCGAGCATATCGGTCTCTGGTCGCTGATGCCTTATGTGATTGTCCTTACTGCTGCAATGGTTTGCTTTTGGCAATTGTTGCAGGTTCGTCCCTATCTCCCCTAGATTCCACGCTTGTCTTTGGAAGAATCTGGCTAAATTGAACAGGAATTGCGCCTATGGCTACTCACGCGGACAAAACACCTGAGCACATTTCACGCTCCAGAAAGGGAAAGATAGCGGCACGCAGGATTGGCCGGGCCTTGCTTGTACTCCTCCTCCTCCTCATTCTTGCTGTAGTAGCTGGTGTTGTCTATCAAGGAATTACCAGTGCTGTTGATGCTTCTATGTATCCACCACCAGGCAGACTGGTCGATGTGGGCGGCTATCGCTTGCATATACATTGCACGGGTAGCGGCGGTCCAGGTCCAGCGGTTATTCTAGATGCTGGCAATGGTGGCTCTTCACTGGATTGGGGCTTGGTGCAACCCAGCGTAGCAACCTTCACGCGGGTCTGTTCCTACGATCGCGCAGGCTATGGCTGGAGCGAATCAGGCCCTACACCGCGCTCGAGTGGGCGTATCGTGCGCGAATTGCACACACTCCTCGTCAACACAGGCGTCCCCGGCCCATATGTACTGGTCGGCCATTCCTTTGGGGGGCTCAACATGCGCCTCTACGCCTATACCTATCCGCAAGACATGGCGGGTCTGGTGCTCGTAGACTCCTCACATGAAGACGATCCGAAGGCACGACAGGCCATTATGGCTGGGCAGCAGCAACTCTCCATGTGCCAGCATTTCGCCCCATTTGGTGTGGTGCGCTTGCTTGGATCCTTGAATCAGTTCATTTCTCCATACCCATCTGCTGTCCAGGCTGCGTTGAAGGCTCACCTGTATCAAACCCGCTTTTGTGGGACCTGGTATGATGAAAGTGCCGCGTGGGACGAGAGTATCTCTCAGGTGCGCACTGCTCGAGCAAAGCACTCATTAAGGCACCTGCCCCTGGTGGTCATCACCCATGGGAAAGATCTCGATGCCTCCTGGCAAGCCCTGCAAAACGACCTTGCCAGTCTCTCGTCCAATAGCATCCACTTCGTCGCCACCGGGAGCGGTCATGCCATCATGTTCGACCAGCCTGATCTGGTTATTGCGGCCATCAAACAAGTGGTCACAGGTAAGAAATAGTGAAGTAGTGGATTTCAAAGCTTATTGCTTCTCACAGAAGGTCGAGAGCCCGGACTTTAGCGATAGCTTGCGTACGGCTCTGCACGTTCAGTTTGCCACAGATATTCAAGACATGCTTCTTGACAGTATTCACACTGAGCACCAGGTGACTGGCGATCTCGCGATTAGATGCGCCATCCAACAAAAGTTGCAGCACCTCACGCTCGCGCACAGTGAGCGGCTCTATGAGGGGACTAGAGTGCGAGGAAAGGTGAAAAGATTCGACTGTGGTTGGCTCGCCTGCTGTCTCTAGCAGGGTCGCGACGTACGCTGGCGCCTTATTTTGATCATAGGCCTGACGTAACAAAGTGACCATTGGTACTCCTTCATCAAGGAACAGACGAATGTAGCCCTCTGGTTCGGCCAGTTTCAAGGCACGTCCCAGAGCGGTTAAAGCCTCTGTATAATCGCCTTGTACTTGCAACGCCAACGCACGCAGCAGGAGAACTTCAAGCACACTTCGCATGCGCATTTTTGCTTCAGCATCCTTTCCAAGTCGCTCTAGCAAGATCAAGGCATCCGAGAGGTAAGGACCCGTTGGAGTTTCTCGTCCCTGAGCAATGAGTATCCGCACCAGAGTCAGGTACTCTTGCTCACGTATGTAGCTCAGCTTGTCCCTGGCAGACAAGCCGCACGTCTCTGCCCAGTTGATGGCAGATGTCAGGTTGCCCAGGGCCAGATCCATCTGTGCCCGCACTGCTGCCCCACGAGCCAAAAGGGCGGGGGCAAACCCACGCTGACGGCTCATCAGCGCGAAGGTATCCAGGGTCTCGCGTGCTCTAGTACTCTGCCCACAGGCCTGCTGGAGGCGAGCCAAAGCCAGATATCCCCGCATGATCATCTCGGCGTCCGCCGTCGCCGTTTCCTTGACCAGGTCCATACCCTGCACCAACTGCTGCTCGGCGCTGTCGAACTGGTTCCATTCACGCAGCAGTTCGCCTCGAATGAAGTAGTAGTCTGCACCGTTGATCAGGGCTTGCAGCCCACCGTGCTTTGGTGCCAGTTGCGTTGCTTGCTCAATAGTGACGGCAGCCTGGCGCAGCCTTCCCTGCAACAGCTGCAGCCTGGCCAGATTGGAGATGCTTCTCATGGTTGTCGGAAGGTTGCCCATGGCACGCACGGATGCCACCGTCGCCTCGACCAGGTGCTCTGCCGCAAGTGTCATATCCCCATCCACAAGATAGGCGTTGGCCGCAGTCACAAGAGCACTCGCACTTAACATGAGCGTGAGGGACATCTCCTTCGTCTCCGGCAACAGCTCGAGTGCCTGGTGCGCAAGAGGGACACACCGATCGTGATCGCCCACGAGACGAGCCAGTTGGCTGTGGAACGCGGTCAACTGGCCCAGAATGGTACGTCGCTGTTCGGCAGGCATCTCCTCCTCAAGACACCGTTCGGTATCCTGGATGCGAACGGAGGCCTTATCCAACTGATGCGTTAACATCAGCGTGATGGCGTGCATGATGCAGAGGGAGGGATAGGCACGGACGAGCGCATCGGGCAGCCTGTTCAGCCAGCCGAGTAATATCTGAAATTGACTGGGAAAGCTGGTGAAGTGGGCGTACTGTTCGATCAGGCTGGCTGCTAGCTCGACATCAGGAACAGCCAGCGCATGGGTTACCGCCTCGTCGAACAGCTTGTGCTGCTCGAACCAGAAGCTGGCACGGCGGTGTAGCTCAGGAATCACTGCCGGCTGTAGTTGTTGCAGACGGCTTTGCAGCACCTCGGCAAACAGGTGGTGGTAACGGTACCACTGCCGCTCGTCGTCGAGCGAGATGAGGAACAGGTTGGTCCGCTCCACCTGCTCCAGTAGCCTCCGACTATCGTCTCGTTCGCGCACTGCATCACACAGCGGCCCGCTGAGACGATCCAGGATGCAGGTCTGCAATAAAAAGTCCTGCACTTCTCCTGGTTGGCGCGAGAGGACTTCCTCGACCAGGTAGTCGACCACGTAGCGATGGCTACCGGTGAAGGCGGAGATGAAGCCAGCCACATCATCGCGGCCTTGCAGAGAGAGGGCTGCGAGGTGAAGCCCAGCAATCCAACCCTCAGTGCGTGCCTGCAAAGCGGCCACCTCCTCTGCTGACAGCGATAGCTCCATCACATCTGTCAGAAAGGCGGTAGTTTCCTCTGAGGTGAAGCGTAAGTTGGCAGCACGCAGCTCGGTCAAAACCCCCCGTGCACGCAGACGTGCTAAAGGCAGCAGTGGATCGCTTCGACTGGCGAGAACCAGGTGCATGTTCGGTGGCAGATGCTCTACGAGATATGTGAGTGTATCGTGGATGGGCTGGGACTCGATAAGGTGAAAGTCGTCCAGTACCAGCACGGTTTCTGTGGAGAGCTGGTTCAAGGCATTCAGCATGGATACCAGCACGTCCTCGATCGGTGGCACCGACGAGGCGTATAACAGCGCCAGGGGGGTCTCGCCCACACCTGGATGCAGCGTATTGAGGGCAGCGATAACATAGGTCCAGAAGCGCACGGGGTCGTCATCACCCGCATCGAGCGAGACCCAGGCGAGGGGTAAGGTATCGTGGCTGGGATCAGCATGCCAGGCGCTGAGTAAGGTCGTCTTGCCCCATCCGGCAGGGGCCACGATGAGGGTAAGGGTGCCCATCACGGCAGTGTTCATCCGTTGCATGAGTCGTGGGCGCGTTACCATATTCAGGCGGACCGACGGCACGGCGATTTTCGTCATGAGCAGGTGGAGAGACGGTGTGCCTGTGAAGGAGGAGATCGGAGTGGTAGCGGGAGGTTGAAGAGGACGCAATGTGTCGGGCGGCTGTGAACTCGTTGCTCCCTTAACTGACAGCAAGGCAGCGACTTCATGAAGCCGCGCCAGCGTGAGTTCCTGGGACTTGCCAACGTAGGCTTTGTGCAGGCGACCATCCTGTGTATGGTAGGCATACCAATACCAGGTGCCATGACGTTGTTCACGGCGAGCGGTCAAGGTGCCCTGGGGGCCGTGAAAGGCAAATGAGCGTGTGGCAGGCTCATTGAGCCACGCATACCAGTTATCTGAGCCAACCTGAATCACCAGAAAGCTCTGACTGGCACCTTCAGGTGGTATCAGGTGATCATCGATTATTCGGGGGATAGATTGGCGTGCCATATGACCTATGCACCTCATCGTTAAGCGGATATTGGCACAGGCGGACGGTGCCAGTGCCCGGTTCTATCCGTTATTGGGCACTGAGAGCGGAGGGCTGCTTCGAGTGAACCGTGTAACCACTGATCAGCTCGAAAGCATGAGCGGCGCGGAGCACGGTCGCGTCTTCTCCTCTCCTGCCTACCAACATCATGCCGACGGGTAAGCCCCCTGAGAGACCGCAAGGCACCGTCATGACGGGATGACCCGTGACATTGAAAGGGCAGTTGTTGGCATTCAACCCTCCGTTCATCCCCGAGGCTCGCGCGACCTTTTCTTCACGCGAGGCATCAAGCTGCGGTATCCTGGTAGCTTTCATGGGCGTTGTTGGCATGACCAGCAGGTCAACGGTCCCCAGAGCATCGTCGTAGGCAGCAGTGAGCGTGCGGGCCAGGTTTTGTGCTTTTGCATAGTAGCGCCCGTGATACCTATCCTGCATATATTGGCCCAGCAGCGTGGTTAACTTGAGTGTATCAAAGTAGTCGTCGGCCATGGTTGTGCGTCCACGTGCATAGGCATCCAGCAGCGAGGTACTATAATGGCCCTTCCAGTTGGTACCCATGCCATTACCCCGCACCATGAGCATCGCCGACCCCTCCACCTTTATGGCATTCCAGATATGCTTTCCGTCGCGATGCATGGGGATAGAGAGCGTGCCGACCTGGGAGCCTAGTTCGGAGTAGCGCCATGCCGCTGCCTGGACCAGCTCATCCACATCTTGCTCGGAGAGCTCCGGCCACCCAAAACCCTCGCTTACTATGCCAATGCGTATTCCTTCTATACCGTTGCCCAGGACGCTTGTATAGGCCTCGGGCTTGACCCCTTTCTGGCGCGGATCAAGCCCATCCTCGCCCGCGATCACTTCGAGCAGCAAGGCTATATCGGCAGTT
>WNFX01003296.1_pt1 | contig 24478 bp, 14 predicted proteins | sample 5400111 | NCBI WGS metagenome assembly WNFX01 (sample SAMN13153363, study PRJNA577476) | soil metagenome | isolation source: 40 cm soil or saprolite under grassland replicate 1 | place: USA:California | collected 2016-06-15
TTGGCGGCTGCGCGGGCACGTGGATGCCGGGGCGCTGGCCGCGGCGCTGGGCGACGTGGCAGGCCGGCACGAATCGCTGCGCACCATATTCACTACCGACGGCGGCCAGCCATACCAGCATGTGATCCCCGCGGGGGAAGCCACTGTCCCGGTCACAGTCACCACGAGCCGTTCTGACCAACTCGGCGGGCTGATCGATGCGGCGGCCGGGCACGTGTTCGACCTGGCCGGCGAGCTGCCTATCCGGGCATCGCTGTTCACCCTCGCGGAGCAGGAGCATGTGCTGCTGCTGCTGTGCCATCACATCGCCAGTGACGGCTGGTCCATGCAGGTGCTGATGTCGGACCTGACCACGGCATACCAGGCACGCCGCGACGGCCGGGCACCAGGCTGGGCGCCGCTGCCGGTGCAGTACGCGGATTACACGTTGTGGCAGCAGGACCTGCTGGGCAGCGGCAGCGGCGCGGGCCAGGACACGGGCGGCGGGGACGGGGTGCTGGCCGGGCAGATCGAGTACTGGGAGCAGGCGCTGGCCGGGCTGCCCGAGGAGCTGGCGCTGCCGTTCGACCGGCCGCGCCCGGCGCAGCCGTCCCGGCGCGGCGGCCGGGTCCGCTGGCAGCTGGCCGGCCCCGCCCTGCACGCCGCGCTCGCGCCGGCCCCGCCCTGCACGCCGCGCTCGCTGGCCTGGCCCGTGAGCATCAGGCCACCATCTTCATGACCCTGCACGCGGGGCTGGCCGTGCTGCTGTCCCGGATGGGTGCCGGGGCCGATATCCCGCTGGGTGCCCCGGTGGCGGGGCGGACCGATGAGGCGGTGCACGACCTGGTCGGGTTCTTCGTCAACACGCTGGTGCTGCGCGCGGACCTGTCCGGCGACCCGGGCTTCGGCGAGGTGCTCGGCCGGGTCCGGGAGATGGTGCTGTCCGCCCAGGCCCGCCAAGACGTGCCGTTCGAGCGGCTGGTCGAGGTGCTGAACCCGGCCCGGTCGCCGGCCCGGCACCCGCTGTTCCAGGTCATGCTCGCCGACGAGGGCGTCGGCGAGATCGACTGGCAGCTGCCCGGGCTGCGGATCACCGCGGAGCCGGTACCGGATGTGGCCGCCAAGTTTGACCTGACCCTGGGAGTCCGCCAGGACCGCGACGCCGGCGACACCCCGGCCGGCATCAGCGCCTTCCTGGAGTATGCCGAGGACCTGTTCGACCAGGCCACCGTGCATGGCCTGGCCGGTCGGCTGACCCGGCTGCTGCGCCAGGCTGCCCGCGATCCCGGCCGCCCGATCAGCGAACTCGACCTGCTGACCGCGGCCGAGCGGCGCAGGCTGCTGCGCGAGTGGAACGACACGGCCCGGCCGGTGCCGGCGGCCACGCTGCCGGAGCTGTTCGAGCAGCAGGCCGCCCGCACCCCGAACGCGCCCGCCGTCACCGGCGCCGGCGCCGGTGACGAGCTGACCTACGCCGAACTCAACGCGCGGGCCAACCAGCTGGCCCGGCACCTGATCGCCCTGGGCGCGGGCCCCGGGCGGCTGGTCGCCGTCGCCATGCCCCGGTCCGCTGACCTGGTGGCGGCGCTGCTAGGGGTGCTCAAGTCCGGCGCCGCCTACGTTCCCTTAGACCCCGACTTCCCGCCCGACCGGATCGCGTTCATGTTTACTGACGCACGGGCGGCGATCGTGCTCACGACGAGCGGCCTGGCCGGATCCCTGCCGGCAGCGGCAGCCCCGCTCGTCCTGGACGACCCCGAGCTTGAGGAGGTGATCTCGCGCTATCCCGCGCGCGACTTCTCCGGCACCGAGCGCGGCAGGCCGCTGCGTCCGGCGCATCCGGCGTACGTGATCTACACCTCGGGGTCGACCGGCCGGCCCAAGGGGGTGGTCATCACCCATGCGAGCCTGGTGAACTACCTGTCGCGGTGCCGGGAGGCGTACCCGCACCTGGCTGGCCGTACGCTGCTGGTCTCGCCGGTGTCGTTCGATCTGAGTGTCACCGGGCTGTACGGCTGCCTGCTTTCCGGCGGCCAGGTGTGCCTGGGCGGCCTGGATGAGGACCTGCCCGCGCTGGCGGCCGGGGGCGGTTTCAGTTTCCTGAAGGCGACGCCCAGTCACCTGCCGCTGCTGGCCCGGCTGCCGGCCAGCTGTGTCCCGTCCGGGCAGCTGATGCTGGGCGGGGAGGCTGTGCCGGCCGCGGTGCTGCGTGAGTGGCGGCAGCGGCATCCTGGTCTGGCCCTGGTCAACCATTACGGGCCGACCGAGGCGACCGTGGGCTGCCTGGACTACCAGATGAGCCCGGGTGACCCGGTCCCGGACCTGGTCGTGCCGGTCGGCCGCCCGATGTGGAATACGCGGGTGTACGTGCTGGATGGTTCGCTGGGCCCGGTGCCGCCGGGGGTGGCTGGGGAGCTGTATGTGGCGGGGGCGGGGCTGGCGCGGGGGTACCTGGGGCGGCCGGGGCTGACCGCGGAGCGGTTCGTGGCGTGCCCGTTCGGGGCGGCGGGGGAGCGGATGTACCGGACCGGTGACCTGGCCCGGTGGAATCAGGTCGGCCAGATCGAGTACCTGGGCCGCGCTGATGACCAGGTGAAGATCCGCGGGTTCCGGGTCGAGCTGGGCGAGATCGAGACCGTCCTGGCCGCCCTGCCCGGAGTGGCGCAGGCGGCGGTGGCGGTGCGGGAGGACCAGCCCGGGGACAAGCAGCTGGCCGGGTACGTCGTCCCGGCCGCCGGGGCCGTGCTGGACCCGGCCGGGCTGCGGGAGGCGTGCGGGCGGGTGCTGCCCGGGTACATGGTGCCGTCGGCCGTCATGGTGCTGGACCGGCTGCCGCTGAACGCGAACCTGAAGCTGGACCGGCGGGCGCTGCCGGCCCCGGAGTATGCCGCGGGCGGGGGCCGGGCCCCGGCCACTCCCGGGGAGCAGGCGCTGTGCGAGGTGTTCGCGCAGGTGCTGGGCCTGGACCGGGTCGGGGTCGAGGACAGCTTCTTCGACCTGGGCGGGCATTCGCTGCTGGCGACGCGGCTGGTGTCGCGGATCCGGGTGGTACTGGGGGCGGAGCTGCCGGTCCGGGCGGTGTTCGAGTGCCCGACCCCGGCGTTGCTGGCCGCGGTGCTGGAGGGGGCGGAGGCGGCTAGGCCGCCGCTGGTCCCGGTTGCGCGGCCAGAGCGGATGCCGTTGTCATTCGCGCAGCAGCGGCTGTGGTTCCTGGAACAGTTCCACGGGCCGGGCACGGTGTATAACCTGCCGCTGGCGTGGCGGCTGACCGGGCAGCTCGATGCCGGCGCGCTGAGAGAGGCGCTGGGTGACGTGGTCGCCCGGCACGAGTCGCTGCGCACGGTGTTCGCGGTCGCTGACGGCCAGCCGTACCAGCATGTGATCCCGGCCGGGCAAGCCAGGGCGCAGGTCGCGGCGGAGTTCGCGGTGGCGGCGGCGCGGCGCGGTGAGCTGGCCGGGCTGGTCGCGGCTGCCGCAGGGTACGTGTTCGACCTGGCCAGCGAGCTGCCTATCCGGGGGTGGCTGTTCACCGTGAGCCCGGACCAGCATGTGCTGGTGCTGCTGTGCCACCACACCGCCGCCGACGGCTGGTCGCTGCAGGTGCTGATGTCGGACCTGGCCGAGGCGTACCAGGCACGCCGCGACGGCCGGGCACCAGAGTGGGCGCCGCTGCCGGTGCAGTACGCCGATTACGCGCTGTGGCAGCGGGACCTGCTTGGCGACGGTGCGGGCCAGGACACGGACGGCGGGGAAGGCGACGGCGGGGTGCTGGCCGGGCAGGTCGAGTACTGGGAGCAGGCGCTGGCCGGGCTGCCCGAGGAGCTGGTGCTGCCGTTCGACCGGCCGCGCCCGGCGGAGCCGTCGCGGCGCGGCGTCCAGATACCGTGGCAGCTGGCGGACGCCCGGTTGCATGCCGCGCTGGCGGACCTGGCGCGTGAGCATCAGGCCACCGTCTTCATGGTGCTGCACGCAGGGCTGGCCGCGCTGCTGTCCCGGTTGGGTGCCGGGACCGATATCCCGCTGGGTGCCCCGGTGGCGGGGCGGACCGATGAGGCGGTGCACGACCTGGTCGGGTTGTTCGTCAACACGATGGTGCTGCGCGCGGACCTGTCCGGCGACCCGGGTTTCGCTGAGCTGCTCGGCCGGGTCCGGGAGACGGTGCTGTCCGCCCAGGCCCGCCAGGACGTGCCGTTCGAGCGGCTGGTCGAGGTACTGAACCCGGTCAGGTCGCCGTCCCGGCACCCGCTGTTCCAGGTCCTGCTCGCGGACGAGATCATCCCCGTCGACTGGCAGCTGCCCGGGCTGCGGGTCCGGGCCGAGCCGTTCCCCGCCGTCAACTCCAAGTTCGACCTGACCCTGGGAGTCCGCCCGCAATACGGTGACGGCGGTGCCCTGGCCGGGATCCAGGCCCACTTTGAGTACGCCACCGACCTGTTCGATCAGGCGACCGTGCGGGCGCTGGCGGGCCGGCTGACCCGGCTGCTGCGCCAGGCCGCCCGCGATCCCGGCTGCCGGGTCAGCGAGCTCGACCTGCTGACCGCGGCGGAGCGGCGCAGCCTGCTGCGCGACTGGAATGACACCGCCCGGCCGGTGCCGGCGGTCACCCTGCAGGGGCTGTTCGAGCAGCAGGCCGCCCGCACCCCGCACGCCGCCGCCGTCACCGGTGCCGGGACTGAGCTGACCTACGCGGGCCTGAACGCGCGGGTTAACCGGCTGGCCCGGCACCTGATCGCGCTGGGTGCGGGTCCGGGGCGGCTGGTCGCCATCGCCATGCCCCGCTCCCCTGACATGATCACCGCCGTCCTCGCCGTGCTCAAGTCCGGTGCGGGGTACCTGCCGGTGGATCCGGCGTACCCGGCGGACCGGATCGGGTTCATGCTCGCTGAGTCTGCGCCGGTGGCGGTGCTGACTACGGCGGCGGTGGCTGCCGGGCTGCCGGGCGGGTTGCCGGTGCTGGTGCTGGATGACCCGGCGACCGCGGCGGTGCTGGCCGGCGGGCCGGGCGGCGGGGACGGGCTGGGCGGGGTGGATCTGCCGGGGGCGGCGGGGCCGCGGGATGTGGCGTACGTGATCTACACGTCGGGGTCGACGGGCCGGCCTAAGGGAGTGATGGTCGAGCACGCGGCGGCGGTGTCGCTGGCGTGCTGGGCGGCCGCGGCGTTCGGGGCCGCTGAGCTGTCCCGGGTGCTGGCGTCCACGTCGCTGAGCTTCGACGTGTCGGTGTTCGAGATCTTCGGGACGCTGACTGCGGGCGGCTGCCTGGAAGTAGTGCCGAACCTGCTGGCCCTGGCCGAGCGGGGCACCGCCGGGCCGTGGCAGGGGACGCTGATCAGCGCGGTGCCGTCGGCGCTGGCGCAGGTGCTGGCCACCCCTGGGGTCCGGGCCCAGGCGCAGGTGGTGGCGCTGTGCGGAGAGGCGCTGACCGGGCAGGTCGTCGCGGCGATCCGGGTAGCAGTGCCCGGGGTGCGGATCGAGAACATCTACGGCCCGGCCGAGGCGACCGTCTACGCCACCACCTATGTCGTCCCCCCGGACAGTCAGGTGGCTGCGCCGCCGGTCGGCCGCCCGATCTGGAACACCCGGATGTACGTGCTGGACGAGGGACTGGGCCTGGTGCCGCCGGGGGTGGCCGGGGAACTGTACATCGCCGGGGCCGGGCTGGCCCGCGGCTACCTGGGCCGGCCCGGCCTGACCGCGGAACGGTTCATCGCGTGCCCGTACGGCGGGCCGGGGGAGCGGATGTACCGGACCGGGGACCTGGCCCGCTGGAGCAGCGACGGCCAGCTGGAATACCTGGGCCGCGGTGACGACCAGGTCAAGCTCCGCGGGTTCCGGATCGAGATGGGCGAGGTCGAGGCCGTCCTGGCCGCTCGGGACGGCGTAGGCCAGGCGGCGGTGGCCGTGCGGGAGGACCAGCCCGGCGATAAGCGCCTGGCCGGGTATGTGGTGCCGGCTGCGGGGGCGGTGCTGGACCCGGCGGGGCTGCGGGAGGCGTGCGGGCTGGTGCTGCCCGGGTACATGGTGCCGTCCGCGGTCACGGTGCTGGACCGGCTGCCGCTGAACGCGAACGGGAAACTGGACCGGCAGGCACTGCCCGCCCCCGAATATGCTGCCGCGCGTGATGGCCGGGCTCCGGCCACCGCGCGGGAGCAGGCGCTGTGTGAGGTGTTCGCGCAGGTACTGGGCCTGGAGCAGGTCGGGGTCGAGGATAATTTCTTCGACCTGGGCGGGCACTCCCTGCTCGCGGCAGTGCTCGTCGCCCGACTGGTGGAGCGGCTCGGCGTAAAGATCAGCCTGAGAACCTTCATGAGCAACTCCTCCGTCCGCGCCATCGACCGGTACCTGGACCGTCAAGACACCTAGCGGGCAGCCGCCGACCGGATGCACGGCACGCGATGCCATCCGCGATGTGCCCGTCACCAACCGACGGCGTCAGCTTGCATCCGAGGCCGGTCAGCTCGCCGTGGATTCGCCGGTATCCCCTCGGTGGGATTGTCGCGTGTCATCTGCAAGATCAGCACCTGTGTCGGCTTAGATGACGCAAGATAAGGATCTCGGCGTCCTTTGCCCTGTCCGATCGGGTGAGTAGGGCCAGCCAGCCGAACACCCGGAGCAAACGAAAGATAGACAAGCCGTAGCGGCACGAGCCCTGACAGCGCCTGATTGTGCAGCCCTCGCGCAGCTGATTGCCTAAACCCGATCGTGCCGTGAGGTGGGACCGGCGAGCAGCCTCCAGTCCCGGTCAGGCTCGCGAACGGCGCCGGTCAGGATTCGCTGCAGCTCGGCGGCCCAGCCCGCCACGGTGCTCTCATCGAATTCGTCGAGGTTGAACAGCACGCCGCCGTATAGCTCGCCGGACGGTTGGTACAGATTCCACACCATGCCGCTCGGGATGTCGCTTGCCACCGGCACCGGTATGAACCGGGGGCCGAACGTTCCGCCGTCGTCTCCCTGGTCGAGCGTGCGGAACCATTCCTGGGTGAAAGACAGCGGGTACGCTGCCCTTGCTGGTCCGCCGCGGGCGAGGATACCGTATTTCCGCCATTCCTTTGCCTGGTTATTTCCGCGCGTCGGCCAGCTGGCTGAGCCGGCGGTCCATGTCGCCGGCCGTGGGCGCCTTGAACAGTTCGGCCATCGATACCCGGATGCCGAGGGCGGCGCTGATGCGCCCGGCCAGCACCATTGCCTCGATCGAGCGGCCGCCGAGGTCAAAGAAGTCGCTGCCGGTGCCGCACCTGGCCGCCCCCAGTACCTCGGCGAACAGTTCGCACAAGATTTCCTGGCGGGGCGTGGCCGGCGCCAGGTAGGGAAGCAGGCCGCTCAGTTCCGGCACCGGCAGCGCGGCGGCATTGACCGTTCCCGCCGCCGTCACGGGGATCTCATCGACAACCATGATCGCCGCTGGCATGCTGCCGTTGCGCAGCGACTTCCTGGCGTGGGCGTGCAGCCCGGGCACGTCCAGGCCGGGGCCGGACGGCACGACGTAGGCGATCAGGCACTGGTCGTCCTGGCCGGCGCCCGTGCTCGATGACCGTGACGTCGGCGAGCCCGGGAAAGGCCGCCAGCGCTGCTCTGGCTTCACCGATGCCTTCAGCGGTCATCAACGGCTCACCTTCATCTGCGTGTGCGCGGATTAGCGGACCTGCTAGCTGCCGGCCCGCCATCACGCTCGCATGACGCAAAGGCCGCCACACCTTCCAGCTTGCGCGGCCCCATGGTGCCGCCGGTCACCGGCAAGTCCAGGGACCTGGTCGTCCAGGAACTGATCCTCCGGGTCGAGGCGGGCTCGATCAGCGCCCGTATGGTACGCAGCCGGCTGTCGCAGGGCCAGAGCATCACGACATCCCGAGCGGCATGGTGTGGAATCTGTCCGAGGAACTGTCCGGCGAGCTACGCAGCATGACCGGCGTAGCCAGCCCGATCACCTACGGCCTTCCGGTTCCCGGCGCTCGTGATTACCGCTCATCGTGCGATTGCCCGTCGGACGCGTTGACAAGGCTCCTTTGCCGTATATATAGCGACGTCCCGGCCGATGTCATCGAGCGCGTCAAGCCGCGTCCCGGCATTCAAGGTCCGGGGGAAGACAATCGCCGGGTTCGCCGCGTTCAAGAACCATCTGAGCTACCTGCCGCACAGCGGTTCGGTCTTTCCCCAGATGACAGCGGAACTCAAAGGATACGCGACCTCGTCGGGGGGCCTGCGCTTCAGTATCGATGAGCCGCTTCCCGCGCCATTGGTTGAGAAGCTGATCGCCGTGCGGCTGCGGCAGGCCTTTCCCGCCTGAGCGGCGCACGGTCCCGTCTCTCCGAGTTCCCCGGCCAGATGGCGGGGGACTCGCCGTCGCGAGCGGTCGGCGCTGGTCTCATCGCGCGAGCTCAGAGGGCTGTCTTACCCGCCTCGTGACCGCTGCGGTCCGCGGCGGTGCCCCTCGTCCCCCCGCGCCATGCCCAGCGCCACGGATGGCGGGGCAGTAGATCCCGCAACGGTCAGCCTGCGCTCCAGGCTCATCAATCATGGTTACCCCAGGTCCGGGGTGCTCCCGGGACCTGCAGGTGCAGCCGGAGCCTGCCGCTGCCAGCGGGCGCCTGGCCTCCGGCCCGGGCGCGTGCGAGCCAGCCGCGATCGAGCAAGGTCAGAGAAGGAATGTTCCGCCACGGCCCTCATCCTGAAGCTATTAACGGGCTTGAAATGTGAGGGCTTCGCATGGTCGGTGTGATCCCGGCTGCCAGGGATACGCATGAGGCGAGTGCCTTCTGTAACGCTTCCCGCCTGATGGGTTAATCCTACCGACGACAAGTCAGGAGCTGGCTGTGAGCGTAATGACGCCCCATTCCCCTTCCCGCCGTTACAGGATGGTGACCGGCGTGGTGGCGATAGCCGCGATTCTGGCGTTGTTCAACGCCGCGCGACAGCCGCCGATCGTCCACGGTGATATCAAGCAAGTGGCAGCGCCCTATAAGTTCGTGAAAATGCCGATCGCTATGCCGGCCGGCTACCAGGCGACCCAGACCATACGGCAGGTGAATCCGGCTTACTATCACCTGCGGTCGTGGATCTCGTCGGTCGGGGCCGGCATCGCGCTCGCCGATGTCACCGGTCATGGTCTCGACGACGGCATGTGCATCGTCGATCCGCGGACGGACGACGTGATCGTGACGTACGCGCCGACGGCGCCGCCTGCTGACCGGTTCACGCCGTTCGTGCTGAATCCGGCGTCGCTGCCGATGACGTCGGCGATGGCACCGATGGGCTGCGCGCCCGGGGACTTCAACGGCGACGGGCGGACGGACTTCCTCGTGTACTACTGGGGCCGTACCCCGATCATGTTCCTGGCGCGCTCCACAGTGACAACCCCGTCCCCCAGTGCCTACAAGCCGAACGAGCTTGTCCCTGAGCACGTGACCGGGGGGTACGGCGGACCCGAGTGGAACACGAACGCCGTGGCGGTCGCCGACTTCGACGGCAGCGGTCATCCGGACATCTTCGTCGGCAACTACTTCCCCGAGTCGGCCGTCCTCGACCCGCACGGCCTGAACAACGTGGTGATGCCGTCCTCGCTCTCGTTCGCCAAGAACGGCGGCGGTGACCACATGTACCTGTGGGCAGGCGCCACCTCAGGCCCGAACCCGACGGTCAGCTACGTCGAGCAGCCCAAGGCGATCCCGTACACCGCCGCCACCGGGTGGACGCTGGCAGCGGCCAGCGCCGACCTGACCGGCAATGGGATGCCTGACCTGTACATCGCCAACGACTTCGGCGAGGGCCACCTGCTCTACAACCGGTCCACTCCTGGCCATCTCAGCTTCATCGAGGCGATCGGCCTGCGCACGCCGCTCACGCCCAAGTCGTTCGTGGTCGGCAAGGGCTCGTTCAAGGGAATGGGCGTCGACTTCGGCGACCTGAGCGACAACGGCAAGTTCGACTTCATGGTGAGCAACATCACCACGCCGTACGCGCTTGAGGAAAGCAACTTCGTGTTCATGAACCAAGCCGCCAATGACGCCGCCATGAAGCAGGACCTGGCCAGTGGCATGGCACCGTTCACCCAGCAAGCCGAGCAACTCGGCATGGCGTGGACCGGCTGGACCTGGGACGTCAAGTTCGGGGATTTCCTCAACAGCGGTCATCTGGACGTGGTTCAGTCCGACGGATTCATCAAGGGAACGATCAACCGGTGGCCGTGGCTGCAGGAAATGGCTATGACCAATGACGACCTGCTTGAAAACCCGGCCAACTGGCCGCTGGTGCAGCCGGGCGACGACCTGGCCGGGCACCAGTGCGTCGCCTTCTACGCCTACTCGCCCACCGGCCAGTACGCGAACATCAGCAAAAACCTCGGGCTGTGCGTCCCGACCCCGACCCGAGGCGTCGCCGTCGCCGACACCCGCGGCGACGGCAGGCTGGACTTCGCGATAGCCCGCCAGTGGGGGCCGCCCGCCTTCTATGAGAACGAGTCACTCGTCGGCAATTACCTCGGCCTGCACCTGTACCGGCCGGCGCCAGGCAGCAAGCCAGGGCAGGGGCTGAGCGGCCTCGGCAGCCCGGCCTACGGCGCGACAGTCCAGATCGACACGCCAGGGCACACCCAGATCTCCCAGCTCGACGGCGGAAGCGGCCACAGCGGCAAGTCAAGTCTCGAGGTCTACTTCGGCCTCGGCAGCTACGACGGCCCGGTCACAGTGCACCTGCACTGGCGTGACGTCAACGGCGTGCTGCACCAGCAGACCCTGACTCTCACCCCCGGCAACCACAACCTCTACCTCACCACCACAGCACAGGAGGGCCAGAGCCGATGACCGCGACCGTCAATCTGGTGGGCAGCATTCCGGCACAGCAGGCAAAGAAGGCGGCCCCGGCCGACCAGGTCAACCCCTGGAAAGACCCGCGCTACCTGGCGCTGCGCAACTTCGCGATGTCGATCACGGTGTTCAACATCTTCGGGTACACCGTGCTCGGCTGGGAGCAGCCGTGGCTGTGGCCGATATTCGCGGTCCTCACGGCCTACACGACTGAGGTCGTCCTCGAGACGCTCAGCGCCAGGGTCAATCACCGCGCGCCTGAGTACTTCGGCCGCGGTCCCAAGGGCGTGATGGCGTACCTGCTGCCAGCCCACATCACAGGCCTGGCCGCCAACATGCTGCTCTACGCGAACAACCAGTGGTGGCCAGTCATGTTCTGCGTGGTGATCGCGGTGGCCCAGAAGCACATACTCAGGGTGCCGATCAAGGGCCGGGTGCGGCACTTCATGAACCCGTCCAACCTCGGCATCACGGTCTCCTTGCTCGTCCTCGGCAACTGGGTCAGCATCTCGCCGCCCTACCAGTTCACCGAGTGGGCGAACTCGTACTTCCGGCTGATGATCCCGATGATCATCCTGACCGCCGGCACGGTGCTGAACGCGCTGCTCACCAAGAAGACCCCCCTCATCGTCGGCTGGATGGGCGCGTTCGCTATCCAGGCCTTCCTGCGGCACATCATCTTCGGCGTCCAGCTCAACACGGCGCTCGCCGTCATGACCGGAGTCGCCTTCGTGCTGTTCAGCAACTACATGATCACCGACCCGGCGACCACTCCATCCAAGCCGATGGCCATGTTCATGTTCGGCAGTGCCACCGCATTTGTCTACGGGATTTTGATGATGTTCAACATCGTGTACACGCTGTTCTACGCCCTGACGATCGTCTGCGCCGTCCGCGGGCTCGGCTGGTGGGTCGCGGACTTCCTGCGCAAGCGGCGGGAGGCGGCTGCCGCGGCCAGCCTCGTCGGCCAGGCCGAGGCCCGGGTCGGGGAGCAGGCGGTGGCCTCGTGACCGAGGCAATCGCCATCGTCGGAATGGCGTGCCGGTATCCCGACGCCGATAATCCCGACGAGTTGTGGGCCAACGTGCTCACCGGGCGCCGTGCCTTCCGGCAGATACCGGACGAGCGCATGCGCCTGGCGGACTACTGGTCACCCGACCCGGCCGAACCCGACCGGCTCTACAGCCGCAACGCCGCCGTGATCGAGGGCTTCGACTTCGACCGGGTGCATTTCAAGATCGCTGGAAGCACCTACCGAGCCACCGACCTGGCCCACTGGCTGGCGCTCGACACCGCCGCCAGGGCGCTCATCGACGCCGGGTTCGCCGGTGGCGACGGGCTGCCAAGGCGGAGCACGGCCGTCATCATCGGCAACACCCTGACCGGGGAGTTCGCTCGAGCGAACCTGATGCGGCTGCGCTGGCCGTATGTCAGGCGCGTGGTCAGCGCCGCGCTGCGAGAGCACGGCTGGGGCGACGGCGATCTCGCGGAGTTCCTGCGTGACCTCGAAGGGCGGTACAAGAGCCCGTTCCCGCCGATCGACGAGGACAGCCTGGCCGGGGGTCTTTCCAACACGATCGCCGGCCGCATCACCAACCAGTTCGACTTCAAGGGCGGCTGCTTCACCGTGGACGGCGCATGCTCGTCCTCGCTGCTCAGCGTCGCCCTGGCCTGCAACGCGCTCGTTTCCCATCAGGTCGACGCGGTCGTCGCCGGTGGCGTGGACCTGAGCATCGACCCGTTCGAGGTGATTGGGTTCGCCAAGACCGGTGCCCTGGCGACCGGCGACATGCGGGTATACGACAAGCACTCCAACGGGTTCTGGCCGGGCGAGGGGTGCGGCATGCTCGTGCTGCTGCGCCAGGCGGACGCGGACGCCAAGGGTCTGCGCAGCCACGCGACGATCGCTGGGTGGGGCTACGCCTCGGACGGGCGGGGCGGGATCACCAGGCCGGAAGCGGACGGGCACCGGCTCGCCGTTGAGCGGGCCTACCAGGTCGCTGGCTTCGACATCGGCACGGTCGGTTACCTGGAAGGGCACGGCACCGGCACCGCCGTCGGCGACGAGACCGAATTGCGCGCGCTGAGCCAGGCACGCAGGCAGGCTCGCCCGGAGGCCGACCCGGCCGCCATCAGCACCATCAAGGGCAACATCGGTCACACCAAGGCGGCCGCCGGAGTCGCCGGGCTGATCAAGGCCACCTTGGCCGTGCAGCACCAGGTGATTCCGCCAGCCACCGGCCATCACGACACCCACCCGGAACTGGCGGGCCCGCGGCCGGCCCTGCGGGTGCCGCTCACAGCCGAGCTGTGGCCAGCTGACCATCCGGTCAGGGCAGGCGTCTCGGCGATGGGATTTGGCGGGATCGACACGCACGTGGTCCTCGAGAACCGGGACGGAACCCGCCGTACCAGCCTCGACCCGCGCACCGTGGCGCTGCAGCGGTCGCGGCAGGACTGCGAGATCCTGCTGCTCGACGCCGACACGGCCGCCGACCTACGGGAACGGGCCGTCTCCCTGGCCACCCTGACCGCCAAGCTCGCATTCGCCGAGCTTGGCGACCTTGCCGCCACGCTGCAGCAGGATCTGGCCGGCCGGAACGTTCGCGCGGCGATCGTGGCCGCGTCGCCGCAGGACGCGACGCGACGTCTCACCGCGCTCGCCGCCATGCTGGCCGAGGGCGTCGAGACCACCGTCGACCCGGCGGCCGGCGTGTTCCTTGCCCGGGGTACCGCGTCGCCCAGGATCGGTTACCTGTTCCCTGGCCAGGGATCGGGCAAGCGCAACGACGGCGGTGCGATCGCGCGCCGGTTCGATCCGGCGCGCGAGCTCTACCAGGCGCTCGCGCTGCCTTCCGACGGCGACTTGGTCGCCACCGCCGTGGCGCAACCGAGGATCGCCGCCTCATCGGTGGCCGGCCTGCGGGTGCTCGCCCTGCTCGGGATCGAGGCCACGGCCGTGGTCGGCCACAGCCTCGGCGAGCTGACCAGCCTGCACTGGGCGGGCGCGATGAGCGAGTCCGCGCTGCTAAACCTCGCGGCGGCGCGCGGCCGGGTGATGGCGCACGCCAGCGCTGGCGACGGCGCCATGGCCAGCGTCGCGGCGAGTCCGGCGGACGTCGAGCCGATGCTGCTGCACGGCGAGCCCGTTGTCATCGCGGGCTACAACGGCCCGAGCCAGACTGTCATATCCGGTCCGGCCGATGCCGTCGACCGGGTTTGCGGCGTGGCAGGCCGCCAGGGCATGACCACGACCAGGATCAACGTGTCGCACGCGTTCCATTCCCCGTCGGTGGCGCCAGCGGCCGAAGGGCTCGGCGCCTACCTGGCTGGCGTCACGTTCCAGCCGCTCGCGCGCCGGGTACTGTCCACGGTCACCAGCGACGCCCTGCCGCCCGACACTGACCTGCGCGACCTGCTCGTCCGGCAGGTGCTCGAGCCGGTCCACTTCCACGAGGCCGCGCGCCTGATGGCCGCCGAGGTCGACCTGATGCTCGAGGTCGGACCCGGGCGGGTGCTGTCTTGCCTGGCGGCTGACATCGCGCCTGGCACCCCGTGCGTCGCGCTCGACACGGACAGCGCGTCGCTCACAGGGCTGCTCGCCGCGGTCGCGACGGCCTACGCGCTAGGCGCGCCGGTGCGGCACGACATGCTGTTCGCTGACCGGTTCACCAGGCCGCTGCCGCTTGACAAGGAATTTAGGTTCTTCGCCAGCCCGTGCGAGCTTGCGCCGGCCCACGACGATGCTAGCTACCCCGGGGCCAGCCAGCACGGGCCCAGCCAGCACACGCCCGGCCAGCGAGCCGACGGCGCGGCGGACGGCCAGCCGGCCGACGGCGCGGCGGACGGCCAGCCGGCCGACGGTCAGGCGGAGCCCAGCATCGACCTCTTGCGACGGCTGATGGCTGAGCGGGCTGAGCTGCCGCTCGACGCCGTGCGGCCGGCCACCCAACCGCTTGACGACCTGCACTTGAGTTCGATCACGGTCGGGCAGATCGTCAATCAGGCGACGCGCGAGCTCGGCGTTTCCGCTCCAGTGGCGACCGCGAGCTTCGCGACGGCCACCCTGGCGGACCTGGCCCAGATGCTCGACGACCTCGCCAGCACTGAGCTGCCCGGCGATGCCGAGCGCGGGCTGCCCGAGGGCGTCGGGCCATGGGTGCGTGCCTTCGCCATCGAGCTGGTGCGGGAGGAAAGGCGACCCCGCGCCGTGGCGGCGACGCCGGGCTACTGGCGCACCTTCGCGACGCCCGGGCACCCGCTGGCCGGGCCGCTGGCGGATGCGCTGCGCGCGGCCGAGCTTGGCGACGGGGTGCTGTTGTGCCTGCCGGGTGACTGCGACGAGCGGCACGTCGGGCTGATGCTGGACGCGGCGCACGCCGCAGTGGAGCAGGCACCACAGGCGCGGTTCGTAGTCGTTGGTGACCGGCGCGGCGCCGCTGGCCTGGCCAAGACCTTGCACCTGGAGGCGCCCGCGGTCGCGACGTGCGTCGTCACGATGCCGATCCACGCCGCGATGCCCGCTGGGGCGGTCAAGGACGCCGCCGACTGGATCGCCGCCGACGTGGCCTGCACCACGGGCTTCAGCGAGGTCCACTATGACGCCGCTGGCACCCGCCGGGTGCCCGTGCTCCAGCCGGTCCCCAGGGCTGCCGCCGATGGCATGCCGCCGCTTGGCGCCGGCGACGTCGTGCTGGTCACCGGCGGCGGCAAGGGCATCACCGCCGAATGCGCCCTCGCCCTCGCCGCCGGAACCGGCGCGGCGGTCGGGCTGCTCGGGCGGTCCGACCCAGCCGCCGACGCCGAGCTCGCCGCCAACCTGAGCCGGATGGACGCGGCCGGGGTCTCCTACTTCTACGCCCGGGCCGACGTCACCTCCCGCGCCGACGTCAAGGCGGCGGTGGCGCAGATCACGGCCGTCCTAGGGCCGGTGACGGCTCTGCTGCACGGAGCCGGCCGCAACGAGCCCAAGCCAATCGCCCAGCTCGACGAGGCGGCGTTCGCTGCGACGCTGGCGCCCAAGATCGCCGGCCTTGACGCGGTGCTCGATGCGGTCAACCTCGATTCGCTACGGCTGCTCGTCACCTTCGGCAGCATCATCGGGCGGGCCGGGCTGCGCGGGCAGGCGGATTACGCTACCGCCAACGACTGGCTGACAGAGCTGACCCGCCGGGTCTCCGAAGCCCATCCGCGGTGCCGCTGCCTGGCGCTCGAGTGGTCGGTCTGGGCCGGCGCCGGCATGGGCGAGCGGCTTGGGGTGCTCGAGTCGCTCACCCGCGAGGGCATCAGCCCGATCACGGTCGATGACGGCATCGCCACCTTGCGCGAGCTGATCGCCACGCCGGATCTGCCCACCGCGCTGGTGGTCATGGGCCGGGCAGGGGGGCTGCCAACGATCGCTGTCGAGCCGCGCGAGCTGCCGCTGGCCCGGTTCCTTGACCGGCCACGCGTCTACTACCCGGGCATCGAGCTGGTCGCCGATGCCGAGCTGTCCACCGACAGCGACCTGTACCTGGCCGACCACGCGCTCGATAACGAGCTGTTGTTCCCCGCGGTGTTCGGAATCGAGGCGATGACGCAGGCCGCTTCGGTACTGGCGACGCCGGGTGACTGGCCAGGGCTCACGGGGCTGGCCGGCCGGCTGGTGCTCGAGGACGTCGAGTTCCGTCGCCCGATCGTCGTCACGCCCGGCGGCTCGGTCGGGATCAGGGTGGCGGCGCTCAACCGGGGCGACAGCGTGGATGTGGTGATCCGCTGCAGTGACACCAGCTTCGGTGTCGACCACTTCAGCGCGACGCTGCGCTGGATCACGCAAGAGCGGCCCGATCCCGGGCTGACCTCCACGAGGTCCGCGAGCACGGGATCCGCGAGCACGGGATCCGCGAGCATGGGTCCAGCGAGCGACTCGCCGAGCGTGCTGGTCGGATCCAGTGCTGCGTGCCGAACGCGACGCTGCTGCCCGAGGGCGTCGCCAGGATCTACCCTGGCGCGCCGCGTGATGGCACCACGCGGGTCATTCTCTCAGCGAGGGAGCGTCATCGGGACGGCGACAGCTACACCTACGACCTGGACGTCAGCGATCCAAGCGGAGCTCTCGTGGAGCGCTGGGAGGGCCTGCGGCTGCGCGCGGTTCGCAAGCAGGACGGCAGCGGCCCCTGGGTGCCCGCGCTGCTCGGCCCGTTCCTTGAGCGCCAGCTGGCTGAGCTTTACCCGCAGTCACCGCGGGTCGTGGTCGAGCCTGACGGGCCGCAGCGCGCGCGGGCCCGCGACGGGCAGCGCAAGCAGACGGCGATCGCGCTGAGCCGGATTCTTGGCCGGCCCACCGTCGTCAGGTACCGCCGCGACGGCAAGCCAGAGGTAGACGCCGACGTCAGCGTCTCGGTCTCGCACGGCGCTGGCCTGACCCTGGCGGTGGCCATGCCCGGCCAGGTCGGCTGCGACGCCGAGGTTGTCGTGAGCCGGACGGCCGACGAATGGCAGCTGCTGCTCGGCGCTGAGCAGTTCGCCCTCGCTGAGCTCGTGGCGCGGGAGCGCGGCGAGGATCTCGCGGTGTCCGCGACGCGCGTCTGGGGCGCCATGGAGTGCCTGCGCAAGGTCGGCCGGGCGCTGGCAGGCCCGATCACGCTCGGCGAGTCGTCGCCCGCCGGATGGGTGCTGCTCAGGGCAGGCACGGTGTCGGCCTCGCGCGCCTCCGGCACGGTGTCGGCCTCGCGCGCCTCCGGCACGAAGCTCGAGTCGCGCGCCTCCGGCACGAAGCTCAAATCGCGCGCCTCAGGCACGACGAGCATCGCAACGTTCGTCACCCACGTCCGTGATGAAGCGGCGCCGGTGGTTTTTGCCATCCTCACAGAAGCGGAGAATTAAGGTGAAGTCGTACTACGAGTATCGACACATCGTTAGCTTTGAGGAAACCAACCTCGTCGGCAACGTCTACTACGTTAACTATCTGCGCTGGCAGGGCCGTTGCAGGGAGATGTTCCTGCTCGAGCATGCTCCGGACGTGCTCACCGAGTTGCGTGACGACCTCAAGCTGTTCACGCTCAACGCCGAGTGCGAGTACCTGGCCGAGATCTCGGCCTTCGACCAGCTGTCGATCAGGATGCGGCTGGAGGAGCTTACCCAAACCCAGATCGCGTTCGCGTTCGATTACGTCCATCTGCATGACGGGGTGGAGTCGCTCGTCGCTCGCGGTAGGCAGCGGGTCGCCTGCATGCGAGGCAAGGCCGGTGAGGTCACCCCGGCGCGCGTGCCGGAATCGCTCAAGGCGGCGCTGGAAGAGTACGCGACGAAGGCGCCGCAGCTAGTCAGCCGGTCCGAGGGCTCGGCCCGCGTGCGCGTCGGGGGCACGCCATGACGGTCACGGGCCTGCCGCGGCACGGGCCAGGCCAGCATGCCCAGGGCGGCCGTGACGGCGGGGAGGGCCCAGCGGTGCGCGGTCCGTTGCGTACGGTGCTCGGCCACTTCGCGACCGGTGTCACGGTGCTGGCCGCCGGGGGCGACGCGCCGGAGGGCATGACGGCCAACTCCTTCACGTCGGTCTCCTTGTCGCCCCCGCTGGTGCTGGTCTGCGTGAAGCGGACAGCAGCCATCCACCAGACCGTGCTGGACAGCGGATCCTTCGCGCTCTCGGTGCTGGCCGGGCCTCAGGAGGACGTGGCACGCTACTTCGCCGACCACTCGCGGCCCAGGGGGCGACGCGAGTTCGACATCGTCGGCTGGTCGCCAGCGCCCAATACGGGGGCGCCGGTCATTTACGGGGCGCTCGCCTGGATCGAGTGCGAGCTCACCGAGACCTACGACGGCGGCGACCACTCGATCTTCCTCGGTGCCGTGCTTGCCAGCGGCCATGAGCCGACCCGCGATGCCCTGCTCTTCTATGGCGGTCGCTTCCATCGCCCGGCCCTGCGCCGGGCTGGCAAGTGGGACATAGCGGTCTACCAGGAGGTATCATGACCGCCGACCAGCCCACAGGCACGGCGCTGCGGCAGGCCCCTGGCGACGCAGGCCCCCGCCGCGCCATACCGGTCACCCCGATGCAGGCGCTGCCGTCGCTGATGCGCAAGCTCTGGACGGACAGGCTCGCCCTGCTGTCCGACGCCGCCGACGAGTACGGCGACGCGGTGCGCTTTCGGATGGGCCCCAAGAGCCTGTACTTCTTCAACCACCCAGATCACGCCAAGCACGTGCTGGCTGACAACGCAGCCAACTACCACAAGGGCATGGGCCTGACCGAGGCCAAGCGGTTGCTGGGAGACGGCCTGCTGACCAGCGAGGGCGAGCTCTGGCGCCGGCAGCGCCGCACGATCCAGCCGGCCTTTCGGCGTGACCGCCTCGGCGACTTCGCCGGGCTGATCGCCGACGAGGCCAGCGCGCTGGTGAGCAGGCTGGAATCCAAGATCGGCGAGGGACCCGTCGACGTGGTGGCGGAGATGACCCGGCTGACGCTCCGCGTGCTCGCCAAGACGCTGCTCGACGCCGACCTCGCCCCGTTCTACAGTCTGGGCGAGGCGTTCGAGGAGGTGCAGGACCAGGCCATGTTCGAGATGGTGACGCTGCGCATGCTGCCGATCTGGCTCCCGATCCCCCGTCACCGCCGCTTCCACGCCGCGCTGGGCCAGCTCGAGGATGCCGCCATGGCCCTCGTCGACGAGCGCGAGCGAAGCGCTAGGCCGGGCTCGGACGACGTAATCACCCGGCTGCTCGACGCCTACCGCGACGAGCCCGACCCGAACGTGCGGCGGCGTCGGCTAAGAGACGAGCTGCTGACCATACTGCTGGCGGGCCACGAGACCACGGCGAGCACCTTGTCCTGGGCGTGGTACCTGATCGACCAGCATCCTGAGGTCGCCGAGCGGATGCGGGCAGAGGCGGCGGAGGTGCTCGGCGACCGGCTGCCCGTGCTCGATGACCTGCATCGGCTGCCGTACACGACGATGGTCATCCAGGAGACGATGCGCCTGTACCCGCCGGTGTGGGCACTCACCCGCCGCGCGGTCGCCGCCGACGAGGTCGGCGGGTACCGCGTGCCTGCCGGGGCGGACGTCATGATCTGCCCCTACACGCTGCACAGGCACCCGGGTTTCTGGCCCGAGCCGCAGCGATTCGACCCGCTGCGGTTCGAGCAGGCCAACGCGGAGCTCACCCACAGGTACGCCTACATCCCGTTCGGCGCTGGACCCAGGGTCTGCGTCGGCAGCCACCTCGGCATGATGGAGGCGACCTTCGTCGCGATCATGGTCGCGCGCAGGCTCCGGCTCGGGCTGGTGCCAGGCCGCGAGGTCAAGCCCGAGGCCATGCTGTCGCTGCGAGTGCAAGGTGGCCTGCCCATGCTGGTCCGCCCAGCATGATCGCATTGGCGCCGGTGAGCCCCGACACACGGCACGGGTCCGAGCGCGTCGGTCAAGGCAGCCAGCCGACATCGTACGCCTTCCTGATCGCGTCAACCCGATTGCGCGCGTGCAGCTTTGCCACGATGGTCGTCAGGTAGTTGCGCACGGTCCCGATGGACAAGTGCAGGGCGACCGCGATCTCCGATGGCTCGGCGCCGTCCCCGGCCAAGCGCAGGACCGAGTGCTCGCGTGGCGACAGCGGCATGCCGTTCGAGCCCCACGTGGGCACAACGAAATCCGGGCTTACCGCTCGGCGCCCCGACGCGACGTTGCGGATGGCCGCAGCGAGCTGGCTAGGCGGGGCGTCCTTCAGGATGAACCCGCCCGCCGATGCGGAAAGCACTACCCTGAGCAGCCCCGGGCGTCCCAGGCTGGTCAGGATCAGCGTCCGGCAGGACGGCAACCGCCCACGAAGCTGTGTTGCCGCCGTGAGCCCGTCGAACCCAGGCTGGTCGACGTCGATGATCGCAACGTCTGGCTGATAGAGCAGCGCCGTTGGCAAGATCTCGTCGTCCTTGTCGACTTCGGCCACGACTTTCAGGTCAGGCTCCAGCTCGATTAGCGCGACGAGCGCACCGCGGATCATGGCCGCTTCTTCGGCCACCAGGATCTTCAGCAAGTCACGATTCCTTGGTGGAGTCGGAGCCGTCGATGCTGGTCACGTCGCTGCGCTAGCTGTGTCATCGGGCGGAACCTTCATCTTGACGGATACCTGGGGAGAGCACCGCTCTCCTCAGGTAGACTATTTCCGTATATCCGGTACATCGCTGTGAACAGCCAGGGGAAGGGAGGGCGACCGACGGCCGCGCGGCGACCTTCCGCTGGCTGGAATATGCGTCCTCTTGTACCGCGTTTCGTAATGACAAGTCAATCTGCGTTGGTTTCCGGCGTGTCGTACCAAATCGGATACCTCGGCCAGTGATCGTGTCCGTGGCCGGTGACGCCAGTCATGTGGCACCAGCCGGCGCTGAACGGCCGAGCACGACGTTCAGGCGGCGTCGATGGACGGGTCCCGGGACAGCATCGCTTGCTGCAGCCGTTGCAGTTGCGCCGATGGCTCGATCCCGAGTTCGTCGACGAGCGAACTGCGCAGTCGGCCGAATGCCTGTAGCGCGCGGGCCGTGTGGCCAGTGCGGTAGAGCGCCGTTATCAGCTGCGCGGAGAAGTTCTCGTCGAGAGGGTGCCTGGCTGCCAGGGCCGTCAGCTCGCTGAGTAAGTCCGCGTGCCGTCCCAGGGCGAGGTCCGCATCGATGCGGCGGCTGAGCACCACCAGCCTGCTTTCTTCCAGCGCCATGGCCTCAAGCTCGAGCACCCTGCCCTTGCGCACGTCCACCAGCGCGGGTCCACGCCATAGCGCCAGGGCGCGGCCGAGCAACTCGGCGGCGCCGCGGTAGTTGGCGCCCTCCGCGGCCGTCCGGCCAGCCCCGGCGAGCCTGTCGAACTCGTTGATGTCGATCTGGCCGGATTGGGCATCGAGCAGGTAGCCGACGTGCGTGGTGCGCAGCACCCACTTCGGGTCCTTGCCAGGCCCCATCGCGGTCGCCAGGCGCTTTCGCAGGTCGACTATGTACGTCTGAAGGGTGGTGTGGGCGCTGGGCGGCGGCCGGTCCCCCCACAGCTCCTCGATCAGCGTCGACACCGTGACCACGCGCCCGGCGTTCAACGTGAGTATCGCCAGCACCTGACGTGGCTTGGCGGCCGCTGGCATGACCGGCACCTGATTCATGCGCACGGACAGCGGTCCGAGGAGTTCGATGTGCATTCCTCCAGATTCGGTGCTCATCTTCGTGCCCTCACATGTATCGTGTCGACAAAACATGCGCGTTTCGAGCATCTGCCCGGCAGCCTCGGGCGTACAGTTAGCGCATCATGAATCGACTCATGACAAACTCACGTCGCCCGTGAGCCCAGCGGCCACGCCGCCGGTTCCGATGCTCATGATCACCTCCCGCTTCCGGCTCGCCGAATGCCATCAGATCACCACGAAGCACGCATCGGCAAATCTCTCGTTGCTGTATCCGCGCCCAAGCGTCAGTCGAGCGGGGCCAGCGAGGATGGCCTGGCGTCTACCGCTTCGTGGCATGAGCCTGCACCAACCCGCCGTGCCATGACAGACGGGCGCAGGCCGTCCACCGGAACATGAGGAGCAGCAAGTGAAGCCGACGCTAATGGGTTCGCTGCGCAACCGGATCTTCGCGCCGGATCCCCGAGATGTCACCTTCGAGAGGCGTGGATTTCACGCGCCAAGCGCTCAGCAGCAGGCCAACCTAGAAATGGTCGGCGGGATTTTCCTCACTGGCTTCGGGTACGGACTGACCGGTCGCGGTATTACCGACATGGAGTCGTCGCTCGAGGCTATTGAGAAGCCATTTCGCGGCTTTGCCTACGAGGGCTGCTCGATGGCGCTGGCAGTGCGGGACGCGCTCTTGCCTGCCCGGCGGCACTGGGTCAACGACTTCCTGGCCGGCCCGGCGAAGCCGCACGTCTACATGGCTCACATCGGGGTTGGCTGGGCGATGGCGCGGCTCCCCTCAGTTCGCTGGCGCGCGATCATGCCCGAGGACGAGGTGCTGTGCTGGCTGGCCCTTGACGGCTATGGCTTTCACCAGGCGTATTTCCGAACCAGCCAGTATGTTGACCGGCAGCACCAGGTGCGGGTTCCGCTATTCAAGCCGGCCGAATACGCCAACAGGGCGATTGATCAGGGCATCGGCCGGGCCTTGTGGTTCGTCAACGGATCTGACGTCCGCGGAGTGGCCGACGCGATCGGCAAGTTCGCCCCGCATCGCCGAGGCGATCTTTGGAGCGGAGCGGCGCTGGCTAGCGTCTACGCCGGCGGCGTGGACGCCGGGGATCTGACGCTGATGCGCAAGCTCGCGGGTGAGCACGCGCCGGACGGGGCGCAGGGCGCGGCGTTCGCGGCGAAGGCGCGGCTGCTGGCCGGCCTCGAAACGCCGCATACCGACGCCGGTGCGCAGGCGTGGTGCGGGATGTCCGCCGAGGATGCGGCCGCGGTCACCGAGGAGGCGGTCGAGGTGCTGTTCGACACGGGCGGGCCGGAGCCTGGATACGAACGGTGGCGGCAGCGGATCCGCCAGCGGTTCGAGTGAGATCGCTCGCGACTGCGACGCGCGACCAGCCAGACGATCGCGCCACGGTTCGGGCAGCGGGATCAATCAGACAGGCGGCCGGGCCGCCGGGGGCGGGGGCCTGTAAAACCGTCGGGTTATATGGAAGAACTGCATGACTTGGGACCTGGGCGGCGCGGTTGAGCAGTGGTTGAGCCGAGGATGTGCCTGCGCGGTCAGGCGCGAGCGCCAGAGGCCGGCCACTGCGCTGGCCTGCAGGATTGCCGGATGCTCGCCGAGGACGCCGCGCCGCTGGGAGCCCACTTCAGCACCGCTGGCTCCTGGCACTGCCGTGCGCGCGGTTCCGCGCAGCTTCTCCCGGCCGAGGTCACCGTTTTGGCCCGTTGCTGGGAGCGGCCAAGGGCTAGGCGAGGTTGATTAGGGCCGAAGTTGCAGACAGCGGTCTCAGCGTCGCTGCTCCGTGCGGGTTCACGTTCCGGCGACCTTGCAGAGCCTGGACGCTGATGCAATGGCGCCCACGTACTCGTCAGCCCAGCAGGCTGAGACGCCGTCTAGTAAACTGTCGGTCGCTCTACCGTTGACTTGGCCACTTACTTGGAAGATGGCTAATTCTGGCACGTATTCGGCAGGGAGGGGCTGCACACGCAATCCGCCCTGAGCAGGTGGACTGACCGAGACTCGACACGCGGGCTGCTGCTGTCGGCGGTGTTCGCCGCCATTTGGCCGCCCAGTTAGGCACTGGTCTCAGGTAGTGGACTCGAAGTAATGCGCGTCCGTAGGCTGTCCCCGCCCGCGGATAAGCTGACGGTGTGGCGCAGGCTGCGGTCGGCACGGTGCCAGGGGGGTTGCACGGCCTTGCGCCCGCGCTGACTAGTTTTGTCGGCCGGGCCGGGGAGGTTGATGAGGTCGCCGACCTGGTGGAGGAATACCGGCTGGTGACGGTGACCGGGCCGGGCGGGGTGGGCAAGACCCGGCTGGCCGGTGAGGTGGCCCGGCGGGTGGCCGGCCGGTTCGCTGATGGCGCGTGGCTGGTGGAGCTGGCGGCCGTGCGGGAGCCGGCGCTGGTGCCGGCGGCGGTGGCCGCGGTGCTGGGGATACCTCAGGCGCCTGGCATGTCCGTGGCGGATTCGCTGGCCGGGGTGCTGGCCCGGCAGCAGCTGCTGCTGGTGATGGACAACTGCGAGCATGTGATCGGGGCTGCCGCGGAGCTGTGCGGGGCGCT
>WNFX01004180.1_pt1 | contig 24472 bp, 29 predicted proteins | sample 5400111 | NCBI WGS metagenome assembly WNFX01 (sample SAMN13153363, study PRJNA577476) | soil metagenome | isolation source: 40 cm soil or saprolite under grassland replicate 1 | place: USA:California | collected 2016-06-15
TCGCGGTATGCAAGCTGTGTGACAGCAAGCCAACCCAGCCAAAACAGCAAAAATGAGGTATATCCCCACCAAGTAGTAGGGGCAAGTAACCAGAACGCAGTCTCCCCAAAAGGAAACCCGAGAGTCGCTGCAACCCACAAGTATGCCAATATGAGAACGCCTGCAATGGAGATGACCGTGAAGGGTTGAGACCGTAACTCCATTTGTCGCATGTCACGTCGTCCTTGTTGCAACTCTTTCATGTCGCTTCCAAAAGAATTGAACGAGCATGGAATAACCGAAGGCTAAGACGAGATAGTTAGCAACCTGGCTGGGAAGAAATGGCGGGACTGGAGTGTTCGTAACCGCGAACAGTATCATTGCGACATACCAGAAGGCAAGAGCAAGGATTAGACTTCGCCTACGACCAACCCATTGCCTTAGTCCAGGCATGAGGGTAGATACTGCATATCCGAGGAAAAAGGATTGCTGGAACGGTTCGATTCATCTCGGAGTCGTCACGGTTGTGTGGAACTTTTTTTCGGGGGCAGAGGGTAGAAATGCAGATAGGCTAATCCAATTACCGAGAAGGCGAGCTGGACAAGAAAAACAATCGACAGAAAATCCCAAGAACTGAGGCCCAACCAGTTTAGGACGGCTACCTTGTTGGGATAAATGAGCACGAAAAAACCTGCCCAGTACGCCAGATTAATCGTAAAGAGGATTTGTACGACACGCCGACTCCCAGTTCGAGGTTTCAAGTCTTTTTTTGGCCTACATGAGAATTGGAAAAACTTGGAAAAAAGGGTTGCTGGCGTCCCTCAACTTAGCGAGCTGAAGATTTTCGAGTTCTCATCTTAGAATGGTGGGAGGTACCCAAGAATTGTGATGTAAAAGGCGAGCAAAGTGAGAACGACCCAGAAGACTATCTTCAGCCAACGTCGGAGTCTTCTGCGTCTGGATTGCAGAGTCCCTTCGAGGTCGGTAGTAATCGTCTCTTTTCTACCTCGTGTGATGACCTGGGGAATCGGAGAAAAAAAGGATTGCTGAGAGCTTTGGTTCTCTACTATGCGCTCACTCGGGGGCGACGGTACAGGTAACAGATACAGGTAATTGGGAATTTCTATGAGCTTAGAGACTCACGACCGATTTATCTTTGGCGTGGTTGTAGTAGGGTTACTTTCGCTCTTTCTTCTGTTGCTTCCTTCTATTTAGTGGTGGGAAGGGATTCATTTTCCAGTGGTGCATTGGTTCTTTTAGACTGCAACAGGAGTATGGCGAGCGCAGTGAAGCCTATCATGAGACCCGCTATAATGTAGTCGAAGTCTAACGTCCCAAGTGGAAGGGACACTTTGAATGAATCTAGAAGTGAGGCGAACGACAAATAGGTAAGGAAGATCATCCAGCCGAGAATCGCAATCAGGGCTTTCTTTCGATTCCTCAACCTACTAACCTTCCTACATAATAGCCGACAAATAAATTTATTGGAATGGCTGGATTGGTGAGCATCGATTCGTCCGGTTATTTGAAGCTCCTAGGACCACTTCATGAAATATAGACAAATTAACAAGGAGGTTTGTTGTACTGGAGTGCCTCCTCCAACGGGTTTCGATAACTCAATAGGATATCCGGCAGGGCTCGTTTTGATAGTTGGTTTTGCCTAGTAGAATGCCATAACCCGACCTCTTAACTAACCGGACTGGGCGTTGAATTTCCTTGGGGTGTTAACGTCTCATCTCTATATGCAACATAGGCTGTCAGTTTGGCCCTAACATCTTGAATTAGTTAACAGAAAAAATAGTTAGCAAGAAAGACAAATCCACGGTAGTGGTCACGCGATGAAACGATTTGACAAATACACTGTTTCAAGCGTTAGGGTTCGCGCTCATCGTAATTCGGATCCTCCTGTTCATCCTCGCTCTTCTCGCCCCTCCCTACACGTCTCGCTAGCTCCTGATGCTTATCCAGGTTGTCCGTTGCCGTGTACTGGTGGATTCCAAGTGCTTCATTCATCTCTGGAATCGGCCTGATCATCGTGGGAATAATCCTGCTCATCCTCGCGAGACGCATGCAACCCGAGCGAAAGACAGACGCGGCCGACGGGTCACCAGAAGTGCGTGCCTAGGCAATAGTTAGTGAGAGAAAAGTTACGGAAAAGGCGTCGCTTTCCCTGACGAAGGTCGACATCATACTTTTTCTCGTAGGAAAGCTCCCTACTGAATTGCGGACAGATGGTAAAGTCTTATATGCGGAACCCTTGGCTAAGGGGAGGTTATGAAACTACCAAATCTACGGAATCCGGTAACAAGAGGAGTCAGCCACTCAGAAACGACGAGAAAAGTAGCGCTTGTTATCTGGATTACCCAGAAAAGGTAGCTTCCAGGAAAGGCGACCAAAAAATGGCAGCAAGAAAACTCAGCTTCACACGCCTCGACCAGGGAAAACCACTCCTCAACCGTGGAACTCTCGACCAATACCGCATCGTAGTCGTCTGCGTCCGAGGCAACGTCAGCGTCAAGGAAACCATGAGCCTCATCCTGAAAGAGGCAATAGGCCCTGAAGGATCCTCTCCAACTCTTGTGCTCGGACCAACGGCTCCGGAAGACCTCTCAACTGAATGGACCGGAAAGGTTGGCTGGATTACCTTCGTAGACGGGACCTCGATAGCCCACCCGTCAACAGATGTAGAGATAATCTCTCCGGACAACTTACTGGAGATCAACTTATTCATCGAAAAAGCCGCCCAGGGAGAGGGGTCTCAAATAATTCTGGGCGATTTTCTGGACAACATCATCAAGAGCATCGGGTCACCCGAGAGCTTCTACTCGTTCTTCTGCCAACTCGCCTCAAGGGTCCGACTCAGAAAGAGAACCGCGATCCTCGTGATAAAAGAGGACATACACGAGAAGCCGATGGTCGAGATGGTAAAACGGTTCGCCGACATCGTCCTCGAATTCCGCGACCAAGACAACGAGGGCGCGCTAACGGTCGAGATGAGAACGCTGAATTTTGCAGATAACATCTACACCAGATGGCTACCCTTCCCACAAGCCCTGAGACCTCTCTGCACGAATTACACCTAAAACTGAGACCTCGGCCCCATCGTACGGGGTTGCCTCCTGAAGATCGTCCGATACAAGAGAATCTCGTCGACAAATACCAAGGCAAAGACCCTTGCTGAGAAGGGGGCCGCCGAATGGACCGTCGTAACCGCCGAGGCCCAGACACAAGGCAGAGGCCGATCAGGACGAAGCTGGGAATCACCTAAAGGCGGCCTTTGGTTTTCGCTAATTATCAGGCCGAAGATACCGATCGAACGGATTCCGCTTCTCCAGTTCTGGGTCGCCAACACACTTCGGAAAGGAATCGAAGAAGCATATGGCATCCCATCGAACGTAAAGTGGCCGAACGATCTCGTGGTCGATTGGAAAAAACTAGCCGGTATACTCATCGAGACGAAAATCAGTGGGCCAGAGCTTGTATACGCAATCGCCGGTATCGGGCTCAACGTGAACCTAACTTCTGAAGAATTGCCCACGGGAGCAACTTCGATTTTCCTGGCCAGAAAAAAACGATTCAGCTTAGAAAAGACGCTAAGCTCGATTCTGACTGTCTTGGAAGGCCATTCCAAGACCCTGAGTGACGAAAAGGCCGTTGTTGTCGATTGGTGGGAGCACTGTGCCCACCGAGAGAAACCGGTGATAATAGACACCGGAAACAGCAGGGTCCGAGGAAAATGCGTTGGAGTGACCCCGGACGGAAACATCGTCATCCAGACCGACCAAGGAAACCTGACAATTCCTGATGGAACTCTTCGATTGGACGCATGAGCCTTTCTTCCGTGCTTTAATACGAGAGGCCTCTCCAGCGAGTTCCAAACGACCATGACGATGAAGGAACTGTCGAAAGAACTCGGCGAACTCAGGGAAAAATCTCAGGAAGGAGGTGGCAGGGACAAGATCGAGGACCAGCACTCCAAGGGAAAAATGACCGCGAGAGAGAGAATTATCGCACTCGTCGACCCTGGCAGTTTTGTGGAAATGGACAGGTTCGTCGTTCATCAGACGTCCGACTTCGGCATGGCGGAGAAGAAGATTCTCGGCGACGGAGTTGTAACGGGCTATGGTAAGATTGACGGAAGAACGGTGTATCTGTTCTCTCACGACTTCACCGTCTTTGGAGGCTCCCTCGGAGAAATGTTCGCCAGGAAGGTGACGAAAATAATGGATCTCGCCCTCAAGACCGGGGTCCCAGTTATCGGGATTAACGATTCAGGCGGGGCCAGGATCCAAGAGGGAGTTGTCAGTCTGGGCGGTTATGCTGAGATATTCTTTCGCAACGTCCTTGCTTCGGGAGTAATCCCGCAGATATCGGCTGTGATGGGTCCGTGCGCGGGAGGGGCGGTGTATTCCCCCGCCATGACAGATTTCACAATAATGGTCGACAAGACGAGCTACATGTTCATAACGGGACCAGACGTCATCAAGGCCGTTCTCAATCAGGAGGTTGATTTCGAAGAGCTTGGAGGCGCAAGACTCCACAACACTAAGAGCGGAGTCGCGCACTTTTTCGCACAAAACGAGCGGGAAGGATTGCAGCAAATCCGGAAACTCTTGAGCTTCATCCCATCCAACAACACCGAAGACCCGCCTAGAGCCAAGCTAAAACCTCCCCTCGGGGACAAGAGTGAGCTCAACGATGTCCTGCCTGACAACCCGGACAAGGCGTACGACATCCGGGATGTCATAACCCGGATCGTTGATGGAAGCGAACTGTTCGAGATACAGTCTCTATGGGCTCAGAATATCGTCATCGGATTCGCTAGACTCAACGGTTATTCGATTGGGATCGTTGCGAACCAGCCCAAGGTTAACGCTGGGACCCTTGACATTGATTCCTCCGTCAAGGCTGCACGTTTCGTCAGGTTCTGTGATGCTTTCAACATCCCAATCCTGACTCTGGTGGATGTGCCTGGGTTCTTGCCGGGGATAGATCAGGAGCACGACGGGATAATTCGGCATGGGTCAAAGCTCCTCTATGCCTACTGTGAAGCCTCTGTTCCCAAACTTACCCTAATCGTAAGAAAGGCGTATGGAGGAGCCTACGACGTGCTCGGAAGCAAGCACATCAGGGCCGACGTGAACCTTGCCTGGCCATCAGCCGAAATAGCCGTGATGGGTCCTGAGGCAGCGATCAGCATTATCTTCCGCAACGATATCGCCAAGGCAAAAGACGCATCTACAGAAAAACGGAAGCTTGTGAAGGAATATCGTGAAAAATTCAGCAATCCATACATCGCTGCGGGAAGAGGATACGTTGACGATGTTATCGAGCCCTCGGAGACTAGGGAAGTATTGATCAAATATCTCGAATCAGTAAAGACAAAGAGAGAGGCACGCCCTCCACGCAAACACGGCAACATTCCACTCTAGTCCGGGCCCCAACAGATGTTCAGAAAGATTCTCATCGCAAACCGCGGAGAAATCGCCGTCAGAATCATACGAACCTGCAGGAAACTCGGAATCAAGACCGTTGCAGTCTATTCAGATCCGGATCTAGAATCCCAGCACGTCATCCGTGCCGACGAAGCCTACAACATCGGGCCCGGACAGCCCTCTGAAAGCTACCTCAACATCCCGAAGATAGTCAAGGCTGCGAAGGTCTCTAAAGCAGAAGCAGTCCATCCTGGGTATGGGTTCCTAGCGGAAAATTCCCAGTTTGCCCGAGAGTGCGAAGAAGCAGGACTCGTTTTCATCGGACCAAGAAGCAAGATTCTGGCCTCGGCCGCAAACAAGTTCGCATCAAGAGAAACTGCAGCTCGAGCCGGCGTCCCTACGATTCCCGGTTCGAAACGTCAACTAGAGAACGCGGACGAGGCTGAAGATGAAGCCCGTCGCGTGGGCTTTCCCGTATTGATCAAGGCCTCCTTTGGAGGGGGCGGGAGAGGTATGCGTATTGTCAAGACAGCGAGTGAACTGCGAAGGTCCTTCGATCTTGCTGCTTCCGAGGCAAAGGGAGCCTTCGGCCGTTCAGAATTGTATCTGGAAAAACATCTGATCAACCCTCGACACATTGAGGTCCAAATAATCGCAGGGCCAGGAGGACAACTCGTCCACCTGGGTGAGCGAGAATGCTCGCTCCAGAGACGACACCAGAAAATCCTCGAAGAGACCCCCGCGCCGCAGCTTGATTCTACACCAAGGAAGAAGCTAGTTTCGCTTGCCTTGAAAATCGCCAAAGCAACAAGATACGAAAATGCGGGAACTGTCGAGTTTGTTCGATCAGCACGAGGCGAGTTCTACTATCTTGAGATAAACAAGCGCATCCAAGTCGAACATCTCATCACGGAAATGGTTACGGGGGTAGATATTGTGGAGCAGCAAATCCGAGTCGCTGATGGAGAGGGTCTCGGGCTCTCTCAAAAAGAGGTCGAGTTCAACGGCGCTGCGATGAACTGTCGAGTCAATGCTGAGGATCCGTCGAGAAACTTTGCCCCCTCGCCCGGTCGCATCGAAGAGTTTGTCCCGCCAGGAGGCCCCGGTATCAGGGTCGACACGGCTATGATCGATGGAGCCATCATCCCAGAATACTACGATTCACTCATCGCGAAGATTGCTTCATACGGCCGAACTAGAAAAGAGGCGATTCAAAGACTCAAAGGCGCCTTGAGCGAGACGATTATTATCGGGGTCGAGACCACGATTCCTCTGCACCAGACCATACTTGAAGACAAGGCCTTTGTCCGCGGCGACTACCATACTCAGCTCCTCGACAACAAGATCTCAATGTGGAACTTCAAGTCACTACTGTCAAAGGAGGAGGTCGCGATGCTGCACTTGACGGCAAACTATCCACTCTCAGGAATAAGCAACTCGCAACTAGAGAGAACTCAGACAAGATGGCGAAACACTCTCCAGGCGGAACCATCACCGAGGCAACCTTTGTTTGTCGAAGGACTCTAGACAGATTCGCCACCTCACTGTCAACGGAAAGACCTGGACCGTTACAGAGGTCGAGAAGCAGGGCTTAGCTCAAAAGATCACAATCAACGATGAAGAGGTGAGTGTTCGCATTCTCCGAGAGCCAACAGATGACCAACCAGATCTGGTTGCGAATATCAATGGGAAGGTTCTCATCGCGAGAAGAGAGGAAGAGCGCGATGGAAGCGACTATGTTATTCGACTAAGCGGAAGACTGCTCAAAGTGAGTTTAGGGGGAAGAGAGCAATTATCCCAAGATGCGGGAATATCTGAAACTGTTATTGGGCCGGTTGTAATAGTGGCGCCAATGAGCGGGAGAATCGTATCCTTGAAAGCGTCTCCTAACTCATCGGTAACTAAGGGCCAACCGCTAGCTGTCCTTGAGGCGATGAAAATGGAGAATGAGATAGCTTCACCCAAGACGGGGATCGTCAAGGAAATCTACGTCAAACCCGGGGCTTTGGTGAAAGCGGGGGAACAGTTATGCCTAGTCGCATGACAATCGTACGATCAATTCTTCTGGATTAAAGGAAGAAGACCAGTGTAGAAATCGAGAGACTCGGGATTCGACAGAGCATCACGATTCGTAACGGGCCTATTGTTGACAATATTCGCAACAGCCACCTCAACCTTCTTCATGTTGAGAGTGTAGGGAATATCAGGTACTTCCAGAATCAGAGCTGGAACATGCTTGGGCGAAGCCTCAGCCCGAATCACTCTCTTGATCTTCTCTTTCAGTTCCTCCGTAAGCTTGTGGTTCGGGAACAACTTGACAAAGAGGATGATTCTCTGATCTCCCTCCCAGTTCTGACCTACAGCGAGACTGTCTGCGACCTCAGCCAGTTTCTCAACTACATTGTAGATTTCTGACGTTCCAACACGGACCCCTGAGGCTTTTATCACTGCGTCAGAACGTCCATAGAACGTGTAACCTCCTGTATCGCCGTGGAGGAGCACGTAGTCGCCGTGCCTCCAGACGTTCTTCCCTTTGACGCGGTAGTACTCGAAGTAGGCATCACGGTATCTCACATTGTTGGGGTCATCCCAGAAGTATAGCGGCATAGATGGAGTTGGAGCCTCGCAGACAAGCTCGCCCATCCTGTCAACAACTGGCTGCCCATTCTCATCGTATACGTTGATCTTCATCCCGAGCCCCGGTCCTTGCAGCTCGCCTCCAAAGACGGGGAGAATTGGGACTCCACCGGCAAAGCATCCGTTGATGTCTGTGCCTCCGCTGATCGAGTTGAGATGCAAATCCGCCTTAACCTCCTTGTACACCCACTCGAACCCTTCTGTGGAGAGAGGCGATCCGGTTTGGGAAATCTCTCTGAGGGATGATAGATCGTAATCTTTGCCCGGTTTCGCGCCTATTCCTCTAAGGTGATTGATGTAGCTGGCACTGCATCCCAGGATTGTTATCTTGTCTTCCTGAACCAGCCTCCACATTGTGCCCCAGTCAGGATGGAGAGGATTTCCATCATACAAAAGGAGGGTCGCGCCTGCTGCTAAGCAGCTCATCAACCAGTTCCACATCATCCAACTCGGCGACGTAATGTATGTGATCCGATCCGTCTTCTTCAAATCAGCATGGAGTTGCGTCTCTTTCAACTGGTTTACCAAAACTCCCGCAGCTCCTTGAACCATGCATTTCGGCTTCCCAGTTGTCCCTGATGTGAACATGACAAATACTGGATGATCTGAGGACAATTGCTCGAACCGAATCTCGCCCGACGTACTCGCTGATCCGAATTCATTGAACCTAACGGAGTTGACGAGTTTGCCTAGGGCGGGTTCGGAGTCCAGAAGGGGAACCGTCACTATTTTCTCGAGCGAAGGGAGCCCGTCTGCAACATCTTTGACGTTAGCCGAAATGTCGAATTTCTTTCCTTTGTAGACGTATCCATCAACCGCAAACAATACCTTCGGTTTGATTTGGCCAAGTCTATCCAGGACGGCGCCTGAGCCTAGTTCCGCGCCGCAGCACGCCCAGACTGCTCCGATGCTGGTCGCAGCCAGCATTGCGATCGCTGCTTCCTCTATGTTCGGCAGGTAGCCTCCGACTCGGTCACCGGGTCGTAGGCCTGTCTCACGTAGACCATTCGCCACGCGGGCGACTTTTCTGTAGAGGTTGGAGTAGGTCAGGCTCGAACGTTCTCGTCGCTCAGACCGCGAGATGAGGGCGATCCTTTCGTCTCTGAATCTCAGAAGGTTCTCGGCGAAATTGAGTCTCGCCCCAGAAAACCACTTGGCCCCGGGAAACCGGCCAAGATCATCCACAATTGCTTCAAACTTTTTCGAGGATACGATTCCTGTATAGTCCCACATTGCGGACCAAAACTCGGTAGGTTTCTCGATGGACCACCTGTAAAGTTCCGGATAAGATCCAAGACTCAGACGATACCTCTTGTTGACAAAGGCTAGAAATCGAGTGAGATTGGCCTGTTTTACTCGCTCACCAGAAGGAATCCAGAGAGGCTTTCGCCTGAGACCCGTTCCAACCAAGTCGGCCAACCCGCTCCAAAAATCACTCGATAACTTGTCCGGACTCGCTTTGAAGGATTTCGACCTGGATAACTTATAGCCTTTCAATCATGCTTCAAAGCTGAATCTAGTTGACGGTCGTCGACGTAAGACTGCTTACAGATGGATTTTTCACGCTCGACAAGAGCTTTCTCGTGTTTGGCAAGTATCAGGGAACCAAGTACAAAGCAGCCCTCAAACCGCTACTGATACGAACAGAAAAAGAGACTATACTAGTCGACACCGGAATTGGGACACTGCCCCCCAGATACGAGAAATTCCACGAAGTCATCAGGACCAAAGAAGAACAACTCCGGCTATCGCTGAAGAAAGCTGGACTGGAACCTAGCGACATTACTCTGGTGGTAAATACTCATCTGCATTTTGACCACTGCGGAAACAATCTTCTCTTTCCCAACGCAAAGTTTCTAGAACAAACAGACGAGGTCCGGTACGCATACTTTCCAGACCGATTCATGCGGGTAAGCTACCTGCGTGAATTCTTCGATACAGAAGGAGAAATCGTGCCGCTACGAGGAAGATACACGATTGAGGACGGAGTGGAGATTATACCAACACCGGGTCACACTGTAGGGCATCAGTCAGTTGTGGTGAAGTGGAAGAACCGGAACATCGTCTATGCAGGGGATGCAGCTCCCTTGCCAGAGAACATCGAGAAACGGAACATCACCGGAATGATCTACAGTACAGCCCAAGGATTGGAATCAATCGACCTCTTACGAAGGATACAGAACCCCGTCTACATTTACTCACACGAGAACGAACAACTGAAAATACCTGCGTAGCTTTCGCTCGCTCCTCTAGAAATCCCATCGCGATCTATTCTTCGCTGCTGCTTTGGGCAAGGGATGTTGCTCGGAGTATGCCCCCGGCGAAGAAGGAGGGTGTTGAGACTAGCACGACGGGGAGATGGACTGTTTCACTTGTTATTGATCGCCGGGTCGATGGCGGATGGCTACGTGCCAGCGCACTATGCGGGCCTATGCGGACTCTTTCAAAACTGACTGAGCTAGGGCTGGCGGTTTCATCGTCTTCACTCGTTCTAGATATTGTTCTCCATCGAACGTCCAGGAGAGGTTGGAAGGTTCGAAGTAGCTCCAGTCCAGCTTGCAAAACAATGGTTGAAACATTTCGAGCGTGGTGGCTCGATCCTGGATCGAAAACTCAGGAGCAGCCGGGCCAACGTGATATTCTCCAACAACCTTTGCAACTCGCGGGATCTGGTCACTAGGAAGGAAACAGGACACGTGACAAGTCCCATCCATGTCGACACTAGGTTTTAGCGCGGTGACTATTGCTCGTTCTGACATTCGCAAAACTGCGTCAAGCATTGCATCGATGGACGATGCCTGCATCATCACCGTGAAAAACGCCGAATTCCTCAGAATAGGCCAATCGAAGAAAACTCTCGGTTGCACGAAGACTTCATCAAAATTCTGCAGTAAATGGTCCCATTGGTCCTGGAGAAGATGAAGAGCCGCGCCAGGTTTTCGGAGGTCTCTCGGGCGTAGCCCCTTTGCGTATTTCCATACTTGGCTGAGATCTTTCTTTCCTATCGCTTCCCATACCTGACGGGAGGAATAGTAGCCCCAGATGTGCTCGACAACCATCGGGATGGTCAAGGGCGCCTCAGCCATCAGTTCAGCGAGTTGTACCCTGAAGGGTTCGAGTAGACCCCTCTGAATCAGATGTCGGAAATACGAATTGTCTGATGGGCGAGTCCAAATTGCGGAGCCATCTGCTGTTGTCATTTCTTCGAAGCGTGAGAAGATGAAGTGGGTATTCCTGCTCGAGTACAATTCAAAATCTCTTAGGAGGCCAAGGTCTCGCGCCGTATTCCAGAAATCTCTAAACTCTTCTAACGCATTGGCAGGGACCCAGTAGCCCTGCCTGACGAGAGGTTCACCCTTGTCGAGACCGATTTCGACTGTGAACGATGCTCCGAACGGAATAATTCCCAGAATTCTTGCGTCACGTAGGCCGCGAACCGTCACCAGCACATCCCCGAGTCCCAGAACGTTTGCTCGTGGATACGGATAGTAAACGAGGCCTCCCTTCTCTCGAAGAACAGAGAACCAGCGATGAATAGTTCTGGCGGATACCTTAGATCCTTTAATGGCGAACTCCTTACTGATCTGTGTGGGAGAAAGCCACGCTTGTCTCCTAGTCAAGTATGATAGGAGGCTCATCAGTCGTGGATCGAATAATTCCACGATCAACTATCCCGGTTGACCTGGCTACTTTAAAGTAGCTGACAATAATTCCGTTTTGTTGTCAGTACGAGTATTTATCCGAGACAGCAAACATAGTAGCCAGATACCAGCATGAGCTTCAGAATCAAGATCCTCCCTCTAGTCGCCTTGTTACTGTTGGCGATTCTGTACGTGCCCAGTAGTGTCCCGGGCACAGCGCCGTGCTCGCAACTAGCGAGTGGTGCGAAGCACGGTTTTCTCGGATTTCTTGTCCCGTCCGCAGCGGCATGTCCGGGCCCGGAATTCACTGTAACAGCCAATCCTAGCAGTCTAACGATCAACCCAGGAGCTACAGGAACATCCACGATCGCCTTGACTAGCCTCTATGGTTTCTCTGGGACAGTCTCTCTCAGCACGTCTCCCTCGCCTCTATGCCCATCGCCCAACTGCAGCACTTGGTCAATCAATCCGACGAGTGTCACTTTGCCCCCGAACGGAACAGCAGCATCCACCCTCACCATAACAGCAGGGACAAGCTCGCCAACTCCCGGAAACGGGGTAAACGTCACCGTCTCCGGGACGAGCGGCAACTTGACTCGCTCCGCGATTGTAAAGTTCACAACAAGCTCGACTCCAGACTTCACTCTGTCGGCGTATCCGAACCCTCAAACGACCCAGCCAGGCGCGACGGCAACGTACACAATCCTAGTGACAAGCATCAATGGATTCAGCGGTACAGTTAGTCTCCAGACTCCGCTTGTGCCATGTTCTACGTATTGCTGGAACGTTAACCCAACAGTTGTTAACGTCCCCGCTGGAGGAAACGCCACATCAATACTAATCATCACGACCACCACGGGTATCAAACCAGGGAATTACCAGTTCACAGTGTTCGGCTTCAGTGGCGGCCTCTCCCACCAAGTCACCGCATACTTCAATGTAGTCTCATCGACACCAGACTTCAGCATCACTGCAAATCCGGCAAGCCTACAAGTCCAAACAGGCACGACAGGCACATCAACCGTCGCAGTCACTAGTCTTCATGGATTTGCGGGCAACGTCTCCCTCCGAGTACCACCATCACCCATGTGCCCAGCATGCACCAGCTGGGCCATCAATCCATGGACCGTGACTCTTTCGTCTAATGAAACAGCCACCTCCACTCTAACGATATACGCGGGAGGAAATCCGACCTCAGGAAGTGTAACGGTAAACGCAACCAGTGGAAATCTATCGCACACGGTAACAGTCAGCTATACAATCCTCTCAACGAGTTCTGACTTTACCATATCAGCAACTCCAAGCAGTTTAGGAATTCCAGCAGGCACATGCGCCACTTCAACAGTCACAGCAAAGAGCGTAAACAGCTTCAACGGGACGGTAACTCTGACCTCCTCGAGCTCACCGACCGGCCTCTCCCCGACACTTGGCCAATCGTCCTTGGTGGTGCCCGCTGGCGGCTCAGCAACGACCACAGTGACAGCCTGCACAACCCCGTCGACGCCATCTGGGTCCTATAGCATAACAGTGACAGCGACAAGCGGCACCTTGTCACACGTGGCTACCGTTTCGGTCACGGTTACGGCTCCCAACTTTTCGATCTCTGCAAGCACCGGCAACATCACGATAGACCAGGGATCCTCGGGAACCTCGACGATTAATGTCACAAGCCTCAACGGCTTCGCGGGGACAATCTCTCTATCAGTATCAATCTCGCCCTCAGGACCAACCGGAGTCATTAACCCGTCTAATATCACTTTGCAGGGCGGCGGAACAGCTGACTCTGTTGTTACAGTTTCGACGACGGCCGCGACTCCTCAAGGGTCCTATGTCGTAACCGTGACTGCCACCAGTGGTTCGATCACTCACACAGTCACAATCGGGGTAAGACTAGTAGATCCTCCTGGCTCTGGCGGCGGAGGCGGCGGAAAAGCAATCCCAACTTAGTCCGAGAACACACCCTCTGTTTTTTGCAGAATACCATGGTAAGATACCTTAGCGTTCGGGCCTCCTTTTCCAAGCTTTCTAGAACGTTCACGCTGTATTTCCGCATCAGACCCTCGTCGAGTTGCCGAACAAACTTGTTGAACTCCATGAACTCCTGGAAAGCTTGTCGTTGTTCGGAGGAATTCGGCGCGTGTATTGCGAGTCTTCTTAACATGTTCATTTACTGCGGTTCATGACCAGCCTCCGTCAATCCCTCTTGAATACGCCTTCCAGTAAGGATCGACGTCGGGGTAGCTGAGACTTCGCATCCCGTTCCTCGTAGTGGCCTTGCACCCTCGAAACTTCGACGTCAAGCTCCCAATAATAGATGAGGAAATCTCTCGAGAGGCCAGCTTGGAGCGGATCTCTTTTGTTCTTGTTGGTTTGGTTGCGATGATGAGACAGCCCTCACTCAGGGAGACCAGCGGGTCGATCCCGAATAATTCACAAAGGCGTTGGGTCTCCTCGCTGACATGAATCTGTTCCAAATCCACCTTTAGACCGAGCCTAGACGCTGTGGTCAGTTCGATCAGGCCCGCGATTACCCCGCCTTCCGTCGCGGTCCTCGGGACCCGTGGCCATAACTACGCCTCCTCCAACTATCGTATAGTCTATGCCCGGATACCTTCCAGTGTGGCCACCGATGACGGAGAGCCCCAAATGTTTGCATGCTTTGTGGAAAGATCTCCAATACTTCGCAAAGCTCGCGTCACTTAGGGTCGGTGGGAGGTTGAAATCAAAAAGTCCGAACTGAGGCGAAAATCCGCTCGTCGTGAGATCGGAAGCTAACAGGTGAACGGACAACCACGCTGAGGCTTCCGGGCCCAATGACGGAATGTACGATAATGGATCAGAAGTCGCGACCAGAACGCGGCCGCGACTAAGTCGAAGAATTGAATTGTCAGCACCGAAGGCAGGGCCAACGATTAGTTGCGATGATGAAGCGCCCAAGGACCGGTAGATGACGGATTCTAGGATGCTTTGTCCCGCTTTACCGAGCCTCGGAGAACCACGCATAGCACGCATAGAATCGGGCCTAATCGAAGTGCTGGACCCGAAACGCCCTCTGTGCTGCGACGATGAGGATCAGAGCCACTGGTATCCAAGCGATGTCAATGAGAGTCGCGAAGTCGAAAGATGCGAGCCAGAAACCTTGGACTAACCCTGAGGAGCTACAGCCTGGTTGGCAGTAAAACGCTGTAAACGAGTACACCGGCCAGTCGATCAGAAAGAAGACGACGGTCTCATAGACGGTCGCTAGAACCATTCCGTAAGCGAGAATACGTCTTGCCTTGTCTCTAAATCTGTGAATGATTAGAACCTCGGGCGCTCGCGCAAGCACTATTCCGGGGACGAAGGTTAAGGCCCAAATGGAGGGAGCTTCGCCAAAGACGAAAATGTTTACAGTCTCGCCGATTGCTGAGCCAATAGCCGTCGACCAGAAGCTGACTTTACGTGAAAATAGAACAGCGATAGCAAGATAGAAGGCAGGTGCGGCGGTAATTTCTCCAAGAGGATAGGGAAGTGTGAACCCAAACAAGACATTTGATATGATCGTTCCAACAGCCACGAGTGCCGAAAAAGCGCCGATTCTAGCGATATCTAAGATCGGATTGTCCGTCTGAGGCTCTCTGCGAATGGGAGCTGATGCCGACAGAGGAAGTGAATTCTGCGCTGACCAATCTGGATATTGATTCATTGTTTCTCCGCTCTTCGAGGAAGGGAAAACAAGGCAGGAATCAGGCTTCGTATCGTCCCTCCGCCGGCATTACCCGGATCAGGTTCAAAGGGTCGATGGCAAGCGAAGCCATCCTCTCAGCCGGGTTTATCCCAGCTCCCCGTTGACAGAGGAGGCGAAGAACGGCGTATTTAAGCGCTGACTATTCAGTTTCCTTGAAGAAATAGCGCGGCCAGTGTGGCCAGCTCGTCTCTTGTGATTTCGGACTAAAATCAACCTCCAGCTCCATTCCAATCTTCAAAGATTCCAGTCTCGATGTTCTGATAATGCTAGGCAGCTTGACCCCCTCTTCCATGTCCACGATTCCGACAGCGTATGGAGTCATGTGTTTGAACTGTGGTGGCGCGACATGGACTACTGTGTATGTTACGAGCTTGCCTTTCGTTCCCAGTTGAACCCACTCGACCCTAGAGGATCGACATTTTGGACAGATCGATCTGGGTGGAACCATGATGTGCTTGCAACGAATGCACCTGACCGCCATTAGTTTACGTTCGGCGCAGCGCCGGTAGAACTCTTCGATTGTGGGGGGAGGGAGTTCGCTCAATTCTCAAGCGCTCCTCAAGATGTGAACGACGCCGGTGGCGCCGGAGCCGCCTAGGTTGTGGGCGAGTGCAATTTCGGCGTCGGCGACTTGTCTTCGGTCAGCCTGTCCTGTCAGTTGCAGGTACAGCTCGTGGACCTGAGCAGTTCCCGTAGCGCCTACTGGGTGTCCTTTCGATTTGAGCCCACCGCTCGTGTTTATTGGAATGGTGCCACCAATGTTTGAGGCACCACTTTCAACGAACTTACCTCCTTGACCAGGCCTGCAGAACCCCAAGTCTTCACAGGCGATTATCTCTGCGATTGTGAAGCAGTCGTGGACTTCAGCAACGTCGATGTCCTTCGCCTTGACGTCGGCCATCTTGTAGGCCTCCTGGGCTGCTTGCTTTGCCGCGTTGATAGTGGTGAGGCTGTCACGCTCGTGAAGGCAGAATGTGTCCTGAGACTGTCCCGAACCGATTATGTGGACACAGTTGTCGCTGAGCTTCTTGGCAAGCTTCGGAGAAGTCAGAATTAGGCAACTGGCACCATCGGTTATGAGGGAACAGTCGTATAGTTTGAGAGGCCAGGCGACCATACGGGATTTCATGACCTCGTCGAGGCTCACTTCCTTTTGCATGTGAGCCTTGGGATTCAAGGCGCCGTTCTTGTGATTCTTTACCGCCACAGCAGCCATCTGTTCCTCCGTCGTCCCGTATTCATGCATGTGGACAGTCGCCATAAGGGCGAACAGCCCGGGGAAGGTCATCCCGTTCCACTGTTCGAAGGGGTAGTCCGAGGCCGTGGCAAGAATCCCTGTTACCTCTGGTGTTGGTTGGTTAGTCATCTTCTCAACTCCTCCGACCAACACGATGTCGTACATGCCGGACTTGATCGCCATTATCCCCGCGCGGAGGGCTGATCCTGAGGAGGCGCATGCGTTTTCTATCCTCGTTGCAGGAGCAGGCAGTAATCCGGCCCAGCTTGCGTTTATCGGGGCATCGTGGGCTTGATGCTCGTAGGCTTCGCTCATTTGGCCGATGAATGCGGCCTTGATGTCCTTGCCAGGGTCCAGCTCCTCGACTCTGTGAAAGGCTTCGAGCGCTGCTTCGGCGAATAGTTCGCGCGCGTAGACACCTTCTCTGCGGCCGAACTTGGAGAGACCAGCAGAGATTATCGTAGCGAGCGGCTTGACCCTACGCGGCCTACGCAACTAGATCTGAAATTAAAGAGCGACCCTTCACTAAAATAGCCTTCCTTGAACAAAGACGAGTCTTAGCTCGGCGTCGGATGCGGTCTTCTAAAGGCGGTCAGAACAGCTTGTAGAAAGTAGATGCCACCGAGAAACTGCGCGGTCCTTCCGGTCCACGAGATCGGATCTCCCGGTGCTCTGCCGAAGAAGATCGCGAGGGTTCCTATGGAGGTCATTCCTAGGGCTAGAGAGTACCAATACAGAGTGTCTGACTTGGACGAGAAACAGAGCCGAGCAAAGAGCACAGAGGAAACCGCGAATAAGGCTGCAGATGATCCCAAAACAGCCATCCTCAGCGGAGTCTGCCCGACACCGAGAACAAAAAACAGTGGGATAATTCCGTCCAGACTTGCTATAGTCAATAGGGTCGTGAAAGATAGAACGCCGACATAGGCAGCAATCGAAAGAGGTTTCCGGACTCTAGGAGCATTCTCTATGGATGTACCAGTCGAGGTAGTGCTGCCACCTGCCAAATGAAATATTGAAGCGCACAGACCTCCGGTATTCACAATAGTAATCCCCGCATTTAGCTGGCCTGGAAGATTTGCTAGCCACGTGCCCAGAATAGATGTAGAACCCAATGCGAGAGAGGCGCTGCCCAACACAAGGAGGACAGTAAAACCAGTTTGAAGATAGCTCTTCAGGGATATGTAAGCTACGAAGAAAGATGTGATGGAGACAAAGACAGTGTACAGAATAGCGTTAAGGTACGCTGGCTCAAACCTCAACCCTGAGCCCAGTTGGCTGGGAGGGGGAAGAATGAGGTCAAAGATTGTGATGAGCCCAATGAATAAGGGCAGTGGAATTGTTCCAAGCAGGCTGGGTCTCCAGCCTGGAGGTTTATGCTCCCCAGGAGCGGGTAAGCGACCACTCCCTGTTATGTCGGGTTCAGGAATGTTTCTGTTTGTTTTTGGCAAAAGCAAAGGCCCAACTATTCGCTGCTTCATCCGTCATGGATCGCGTGGGCGAGCCCGACATGAGCCCCTCGTACTGACTAAAGGGCGTGGAAACCAAGACGCCATGAGACGTTATCTCGTACTCCCGCAGCCTCTTGTCATGATCGCTTCCCCTCATTTTCAGAATGACTAGGGCTCGTCGCAATGAAGACTCAATTTCAACGGGTTTTAGCGCGACTATGCAGTCAACCAGAAAACTGAGACCTGCATCGGCTACATTGAAGGCTGCCCCGCTTATCTGAGGGGATTCCCAGAGTAGCATGGAACTGACTCCTCGAGTCTTCAGATGCCTTACTAGCCGGTACGCTTCCGTTCTCATGGCGTCTTTGGTCACGAACATCTCTAGATGGCTGAGCGAGTCAATAACTAGCCTTCGCGACTGAACCTCCCGAATCACGTCATCTAGCAAGCTATCGTCCCCGGACTCCAGCATGAGATTCGGGGAAGTGCAGACTAGACGGAATTTGTCTTCCTCTTCCATTCTTTGGAGGTCCCAACCGAAGTTCTTCGCATCACGGTAAATCTGGTCTGGAAGCTCTTCGAACGTTACGTAGATCCCTGGCTCTCCAAGCTTGACCCCGTTCACAAGGTATTGGAGCGCGAGAGTGGTCTTTCCGGTCCCAGCACTCCCGGAAAGCATAACCGCGTCGCCCGGCATGAAGCCGCCCCGAAGCATCTCGTCAAGTTCGACGATACCGGTCTTGACCCGAAAACCTTCCCCGGCGTCGCCTGAGAATAATTGATCGAAACCACGGGTTCTGGTTTTTTCGCCTGGTGTAGTCACCTTCTGTTCACTCACCCTGACAGTTTTGAAATGCGACTCTCGCCTGAGGGCTGTTTCCAACAATCTCCCAATTGTGTGCCAACATGACGAAAGTGCTCCCCGCAACCAGCACTCGATCTGGACGCGCGATGCTTGCAGCCCAGCGTGAAACTACGTGAGAATTAGCCGAACTAGGCTCATCTATCACGGCTGCCATTCACATCAGTGCTTCAGAGGCAGAGGGATACCCAAGCAATGAACAGGGTGTAACCTAGCTGTCGAACATCATGTACAAGGCTTTTCGATCCTTCATTAAACAATTGGCAACTACCTCAGAAAATTCACTTCTGACAGGTCCCGTTCGAATAATGAACCGAAAAAGTCGTCAGGTTTGGTTGACAATCTCCAGCCTCGGCAATGGCTTTGCTTAGAGCTATCTCACTTAGCTCACAGCCTTCTTCACGAGCTTAATTACTTTTGACGAGTTCATTCCTTGCTGAAACATCATGTCTGGGTCTGAGTCTGAACTAACGAAACGATTGAAGGGTATACAGTGGCAGAGCCAAAATTGTCTATCCTGCATCTGGTTTGCCACCACCGATCCGCTCAACGCTGATCTGTTTGACAGGGCAATGTGCATTCATCCGAAGCTCAAGATCTACCAGCTCGTCGTCTCCGGCCGCGACTGGTGCAACCTCTACGAGGAGATAAAACAGAAACAGATCGAACACAAACAAGAACGCGCTTTGAAGGCAGAAGAAAAATCCGGATAAACAAGACCGACCTCCTCTACTTGCTCGCTATTTTCACATAGCTACTCAAAGACTAGGCTGGTCCGATCTATGATCGCGCGAGGACGCTCTTCAAAACGCATCGTGCGGGACCAGCTCAGTTCGACATTGAGGGAAATCTGCTGGATGACATCATCGACCACGAACAACTTTTCGCATCACCTTAACGCGGTTGCTTGTGCCGAGAGCACCGAGTGGACGGAAGCCCAGCTCGGTGTACATTGACTCGGTTCCACCCCAGATGAATGAACTCGAGTACGGTTTCCCTCGTGGAAGTGCTTTGGGGTATCCGTCGACCGTTCCGCCTCCTCTCGCGGCGATGAAGCCGAGCGCGCCTTCCAAGGCTGCCTTGGCAACCCCCTCCCGTCTGTGGTCGCGGTCGACGAAGAAGCAGGTAGTCCTCCAGTCGGGTGGAGCCACATCCATTTTGCCGTACCCGCTCATTCGGGCAGGAAGCTCGGGAGGAGGTCCGAACTGACACCACCCGACAACGTCCGTGCCGTCGTAGACGAGCGCGGCGTGGGACTGGTTTGCTCGAACGAGTTTCTCTTTGTATTCCCTGTGCTTCCCCGACCACTGTTTCGCCAGACTGGGCGTGAGGTGGAAGAAGGTGCACCAGCAGCCACCCCACACTCCGTTGTGTTTTTTGACCATTCGCTCAAAGTCGGGCCATGTCGCGGACCCGAGTTCCCGGACTGAGAATCGCGCCTTAGGCTGTCCGCGTTGCTTCGTGGGAGAAGTGAGCTCGCTCTTCGAGTTCGCACCTCGACTGGTCATCTTCGTCAAAGTGGAGATACGCCCAACCAGGCCGCTTTCTGAACCATCGCTAAGATCTCTCGGAAAAGCGAGCTAATCGCCACTCTGAACCGGTCGCGCCGACGTCCGCTGGACGGCTAGCTAAGCTGCGTGATCTGAATCAGATTGCCTACAGTATCGTCAAATCGGGCTATGGTCGAGCCGGGTGTTTTTGTTGGCTCCATAGTGAATGTGACGCCTAGCTTCTTTAGCCTTTGAAACTCTTTCTGAATATCGTCGACGAAGAACATGCTCGCGGGAATGCCCTGTTTGAGGATGGATTCCTGGTACGTTCTTGCGGCGGGGTTGGCGTTTGGCTCGAGCACAAGCTGGGACCCATTCGGATCCTCCGCCGAGACAACCGTTAGCCATCTATAGTTGCCCGCGCTGATATCTGTCTTCTTGATGAAGCCCAGGGTCTTCGTGTAAAAGTCAAGCGCCTTGTTCTGGTCGTTGACGAAAACGCTGGTTAGTTTGATCTTCATGATTCACAGTCGGTTGAAGAGGCGCTACTTATGAATTCTGCGCGCTAGCGCCTTCTCGTGTAATGTGGGTCAATCCTCTTCGTGTCTTATGACTCGTTTCTCGGTCCATTCGTGCCCACAGTGCTTGCACTTGTACGTGTACTGGAATTCTTCGATGTCTATCATCGTAGGCTCGCCTTCTTGGACAATAAAGACCGGGGGAGAGGCAGCATACGCTAGACCGCCCCCAACGAGGTTCGTGACGATCTTTTTCGGTCTTGAGGTCCTATCGACCTTGGCGAGTTTCTTGCTGACGAGCTTGATGTGAAATCGTCGCCCACACCCTGGACAGTGCCTATAGAATGCTTTGGACACGCCGTGAGGTATCCTCGATCTGGTTCTTTAGGATATTCTCGACTGGAATATACCCTCCATGAGGAGGAAGATGAGACAACGAACGACGTTCTATTCTATGACGCTTGAGGGATTCGTCTATCAACCAGTTAGTGCTCGCGAGCTACAGTCCTGATGCTAGCCCCATTTTGTGGGTCTGGAGTACGTGGAGCGGATAAAAAGTTCGAAACCCTAACAAAAACACCGAAAAAATACATCTTTTTATACCCGCCAGGCGGAATAGACTATTAGACATGGGAGGAGTCAGCCGTTGTTCACAAAGCTCGAAGCAGAGAACGCCCTCAGCCAAGCAAGGGCCGCGAGCGAACGACGAATAGCCCGTCCCTCACTACCACTTCTCACCAACTTCTCCAGATCCTATACCACGTACCTGGAAGCGCGAAAGCATCTTCCATCTGGAGCGTCCTCGAACATCCGCGTTCACGCTCACGACCCCTTCCCAATCCTCTTCAAGAACGGTCTAGGATCCCGAGTTCGCGACCTGGATGAGAACGAGTACGTAGACCTCCTAATCGCCTACGGCGCGCTGATCCTCGGACACGCTCACCCAGCAGTGGTGAGCGCTATTGCTGAACAGGTCCAGAATGGTTCCATGCTTGGGACCACTACTGAGCTGGAGGTAGAGGTTGCAAAGAAGGTTCAGTCGATGGTTCCCTCCGCTGAGATGGTCAGCTTCTCGAACACTGGGACAGAGGCTACTATGGAGGCGGTCAGGGTCGCTCGAGCGTTCACTGGCAGGGAGAAGCTCCTCAAGTTCGAGGGCCACTATCACGGACATCACGACTATGTTCTCTTCAGTGTGGAATCGCCTGCGGTTGTCGCGGGACTGGAACAATCGCCCTCGAAGCTTCCGTTCTATCCGGGAATCCCAGAAGAGATAGCAAAGACCGTTGTCATTGCAAAGTGGAACGATACAACTGCCCTAGAGAAGGTGGTAAAGAGAAACTCAGCGGACCTTGCAGCAATTATCATGGAACCAGTTCTCGGAAGCTCCGGCGTGATTCTGCCGGACGAAGACTATCTCAAATCTGTTAGAGAAATCGCTGACAAGTACGATGTACTCCTCATCTTCGATGAAGTTCTAACCGGGTTCCGTCTCGCTCCTGGCGGCGCTCAAGAGTTCTATGGCGTAAAGCCCGATTTGTCCTGCTTTGCGAAGGCCCTAGGAGGAGGAGCACCGATCGCCGCGGTCACAGGCCGAAGAGATGTCATGGGCATGATCGGGCCCGGACGAATCGGCTACGGTGGAACATACAATGGGAACTCAATGTGCCTGGCTGCGGCTCGGGCTACCTTGCGGGAGCTTACTAGGAACGATGACGAGTCATTTCGGCACATGCACGTCATCGGAGCAAGAATGATGGAGGGTCTAAGTGAGCTAATGGAACGATATGATCACGAGGGGATCGTTCAAGGTCTCGGACCCATGTTTCAGGTATTCTTCACCAAAGAGACCAAGATCACGGGTTATCGACAGACCCTCAATGTAAACACCGAGAGATTCAGGACATTTCGCAACCTAATGTTGCAGAGAGGAGTTTACTTCCATCCTGACGGTATGGAGAGAATCATGATCTCTGCAGCCCACGACGAGCTCGATGTTGAAAGAGTTCTTGCAGCAGCGGAAGAAAGTCTCCGGGAACTTCCCAGAACTCATTAGATCTCCCCGAGCAGTACTAGGTCAAGGTCGAAAAAAATCAAGTCACCAATCAGTCTTCGTTGTGAGACTTGTCATGTGGAAACATCTTTCTCCTGCTCCAATTCTACAGATACTCTCCAATGATGACCAAGCTCTCGCGGGCTCAGGTGAATGCGCAAAATAATCTTGCGGGTTAGTCTGTCGTTTAGAGTAGCTTTCGCACGACCACATACCAGCCCGCGTCGCGGTGAAGCGTGAACCCATTCCTGAGATACATTGAAAGTGGGCCCGGAAAGTTGTCAGCAGCCGACATCGGTTTCTTGACAGGATACGCTTCAGCATACTCTAGACCTTCCTTGGAAAACCTGCCATAGGCAGCTTTCAGCAAGTAGGACGCTACTCCCTTGCTTCGGTGCGAGGGCGCTATTACGAAGCAGACGACTGAGCCGACCCTCTCCAAACTGTCTGGACCAGAACGCATCAGCCGGTGCAGCCCAGGGTAGTTGTCGCGGTTCGCTGCATTACACCAACCAACAGGAGTTCCGTCGCGATAGGCGAGGAATCCTTGGATCCTACTCTCCTCGATCTGGTTTGATGCGGCACGACGATTCTCGGCTTTCCCCCTGTCTGAGAAGTGATACGGATAACAGTAACAGTCACTCCAATCAGGATTATCCGCGAAGGCAATGTGGTCGAAGAACAAGAAGAAGTCGTCTCTCAGAGCCGGTGTTAGTTCTTTGACTAGAAGGTCACTCATTGGACTCCCTGCGACCGAGTTCTCTCATATCTGTTTTTCTTGCGCTAGGAAGCGCAGACAATGGGTCCTAACCTGTTTCTCTGAACTTGATTGGCGTGTCGACGTGTTTTGCCAATTTTCTTTTGAGTTTTCCGGAGATCTGAACCGCTGATCTGGTTTTGTAGTCGTAGGCTACTTGTATGGTTCTACCGACTGCGTATTCTATTCGTCTGGGTCCGTGTATGGAGTAGTCGAGGCCCCATGAACGATCTCCTATCCGGCTCACCCATACCGTGACGGTTATGCAGCGTTCCTCGGTGATCGGCTTCTTGAACTCGCAACGAGCCGAAGCGAGGATGAAACCGGACCGGAACCCTTTCTTTACCTGCCCGAGGCTTCTTGCAAGCTCGACACGAGCGGTCTCCATGTATTGGAGAAACGCTGCGTGGTTGACGTGGCCCATTACGTCGATGTGCCGGAACTGGACTGGTAGTTCAATGCGGTTCTGTCAAGTCTTGGGTTGTTCGAAGACTAGACTTGCTCTCATCGACTCCGAGGATTACCGTCGTCATCGGGTTCCCCTTCACTGCTTCACCTGAGAGCCCTTGCGCCTCAAGAGACACATGGCCTCTTCTCGGCAGGGAACGGTCGAACCTCAACCGCCCCCTCACGCCCGCAGCCTGGTAGCTTAGCCCATTGCCAGGCAAGAATTTTACAGCGGCCA